>ERZ827469.2744-NODE-2744-length-12667-cov-2.697035_pt1 | contig 12667 bp, 8 predicted proteins | sample MGYA00519917_ERZ827469 | MGnify/ENA primary metagenome ERZ827469 (study PRJEB31778, sample SAMEA3449314) | human gut metagenome | biome: human gut; feature: human-associated habitat; material: faeces | place: United Kingdom | collected 2010/2012 ... | reverse complement strand
CTGAGCAACCATTCTTTCAACTGTTCCAAATGTTCCGGTTTCTCCATTGTGATAGGCACCTGGTGAGCACGGAAAGAATCTTCGATCTTATTTCCGTCATCATCAAATTTAGGACCTGTCCATCCCTTAGGAGTACGAAGAACGATCATTGGCCAGATTGGGCGCTCTGTGTTACCATTTTCACGAGCATCTTTCTGGATTGCTTTAATCTTTTCTATTGCTGTATCAAGAGCTTCTGCCATCTTGCGGTGCATGTTCATGATATAGTTGGCATCATCTTTGTTGTCTTCTACAAAGATTGGTTCCCATCCGCATCCCTTAAAGAAGTCTTCTACTTCTTCATGAGAAATACGAGCAAATACAGTAGGGTTGCTGATCTTGTATCCGTTTAAGTGAAGGATTGGAAGAACCGCACCATCCGTAACTGGATTCAAGAATTTATTACAATGCCAAGCTGTAGCAAGTGGACCTGTCTCAGCTTCACCATCACCTACGATAGTAGCTGTGATCAGACCCGGGTTATCAAATACAGAACCGAATGCATGAGCGATGGAGTAACCAAGCTCACCACCTTCGTTGATAGAACCAGGAGTCTCAGGTGCTACGTGGCTGGAAATACCACCTGGGAAAGAGAACTGTTTGCAGAGTCTCTTCATACCTTCAATATCTTCACTTACGTTTGGATAAATCTCACTGTAGTGTCCTTCCAAATAGGAGTTTGCTACGAAGAAGTTTCCACCGTGACCAGGACCGGAAATTAATACCATATCCAAATCATATTTTTTGATAGCTCTGTTTAAATGCGTATAAACAAAGTTCTGTCCTGGAACTGTACCCCAGTGACCTACGATTTTTTTCTTTACCTGATCTCTTGTAAGAGGCTCACGTAAAAGAGGGTTGTCAAGCATGTAAAGCTGAGCTGCTGCTAAATAGTTTGCTGCACGCCAATAAGCATTCATTTTTTCCAAATACTCATCAGTCAATGGCAGCTTTTCTGGACAATCATTCATGTTTGCCATTTTCATTTTGCTCCTTCCAAATTCTGTTTTTATTCGATCTGCGCTCTTTGTATGAGTTATGTAACACTTGAAAAAAGGCAGTTTCGATAGCTTTTTGAGTAGAAAAACCGCAATGGTCTTTCACTACACCGCTTTCCATTATACCATATAATTCGTTTTCAGCAAGTTTTTTTTTAAAATTTTATCAAAATTATTGTAAAATGCACAAATTTTGTCGTCTTTTTGAAAATAATTGTGCATTTTAGCTAATTCAATTCATCTAACGCCGATAACGTCTGCATATAATACCCTGCCGGAAGCACAAACATAAGCAGGATAAACGCCGCAAATGCCAGCATAAACAATATATATACGATCCAGGCAGCCGCATTTTGCGCTTTCTGCAAATGAAGTCCGAAAAATCCTTTGCGCTGAAGAAGCCACACACTGAAGCAAAGCAGGATCGCCGCAAAGCTGATAACCGCTCCGGATACACGTCCTTTTGCCTGATAATGAAGAGAAATCTCATTGGTGCCCTCTTTCACGGGAAGCACCATCATTCCGTCGATCGAAGTTACTTTTTCCGACACATCCTCTCCGTTTACTTTACATTTCCAATTTTCGTCATACGGAACCGAAATAAATACCGATCCGGCTTTGGCATCTTTTAACGTAAAAGACGCACCGCTGTTTTTCTGCTTCAGATCCGTCACCTGCATTCCCTGGTTTTTCAACGTATCTGCGGTCTGTTCCAGCAAAGCATAATCCAACGTTCCCAGATGCAGATCCGTTACGGCTGCATTTGTCGCAAACTGAACCGTGACCGTTTCATTTTTAAATGCGCCGAGGCAGACCAGTCCGTTACAGAAATCGCTTGGATACTGTTCATTTTCATAGTAATACGAAGCCGGAATTTTAACCGGTGTACCATTGACATAAATTGTCACCGGGTTTTCTCCCGTATTCGTTCCATAAAAATACAATACCTGCGTATTTTCTCCGACCGCCAACGTCGCTGTTCCATTTTGAATCTGCCCGCTGATATCTGTGATCAACGGCTGTTCCTCTCCGGAGACAGCGCGGAACAGATCATTTTGTGTCGCAAATTTATCATAAGAAGCCTCCAACGACTCGACATTGCTCTGAACAGCAAACGGAAATTGAAGTTTCATTTTGTACAATGACAGGGAATCATCTTTTCCCCCATCCACATCCTTTACCTTGTCATAAAGAAGCGGTGGAAGTTCTCTCTCGCTAAAAGCATCCCGAATCTGAAATAAACTGTCGCTAAATACGGTTCCACCGGTGTCCAGCAGCTGCGTCCAGTTAATCGTATACCCAAGGGCGGAATACATCGGCTGCAGATTTGGATTCAGCACATGCCAGTAATTGGAAATTGCCTGTCTTCCCAGAACGATCGAATATTGGATATGGTCCACTTTATAATCCATATTTTTAATGCGTTCAAACGGCTCTGTTTCGGTATCAAGACTGTTTGACAAAGAATTCGCCGCTTCCAAATACTGCGCATCGTAAACCGTAACATTATCTTTATTTGGGGCAAAACTGATCAGGGATGTTCCAATCAGCTCCGCACACAAAAGCAGGACAATGACCGGTTTTCCTTTTTTCACTTTGAAAAAGACGATGTACGCGATCAGAAAAACAATTTCCAATGCCACACATAAAAAGCCGTCTTTTAATGTTTCATAATCGGGATTTGCGCAGTAAGACGCATACTGGTTTTTCCATACCAAGGTCATGATGATGGTCGTCATCAAAGCAGCGGCAGCCAGCAAAATCCCCTTCTTCTGCCGAACTTTTTTAACCGCTTGAATCTTGCTCTTTTCATAATTATCCGCGAGCAGGCAGACGGCAAAATCAACGAGGGAAAATGTAATCACAAAAATAAACCTTACCGGCCAGCAGGCGCGGCTTCCCCCATGCCACAAAAGCTCCGTCCCCGGCACGATGACAGAAACTGCCAGCAGAATCACACGAAGGATCTGTGCTCTGTAACGTTTCCACTTCTCTTTCGCTGCTCCTTTTCCGGTAACGAGAAGAAATAGAATCGCCGCCAGCGGAAGAGCCATATTGACCACCAGCCGCTGCACATCTTTCCATTCCGTTTCGCTCCAGGCCGCCTTAACCGCCGTCTGATACGTCTGCAAAAACCCGCCGGTCTGCGTTCTTGATGTATTGGAAATGCCATTTAATGCCGGGATCGTAATGACCGCACTCAAAAGACAGCCCGCTACAACCGCCACAAACAACCGAAGAACGGTCTCTTTTTGATCCGAACGTTTTCCTTCCGATGCCAAAAAGATACGAAGTCCACTTGTAAAAAATAGGAAAATGCAGAGAATCGCCCCGGTATACACATTGCTGATCATTGCCCACGCAAGCACTATGATAAAAAAGCGGCTTTTCTTTTTCTCCATCAACCGGTCAAGACCGATCAGAGCGGCAGGAAAAAGGCCGCATCCATAACGAGCATGATCTGGAAATGAACCAGACTGGCTGCCCCAAAAGCGTACAATACGCTTCCCAAAATCGGAACGATGGACGGAATCTTATATTTGCGGAGATAAAAATACATCGCAAAAGCAAGGCCGATCATTTTCAATAAGGTAAAGATATTGGCATAATAATACAATGCCCCACGCGGGCACAAATACAACAGTAAATTCAGCGGGCACAATATAGAACTCAGTGATGCTGCCCCGGAAATATCCATTCCCAATGCGGAATTCCACGTAAAAAACGGACTTGCTTTTCCATGCAGCACATCCCACATATAGTACATTCCATTGGGAATCGTCTGCTGCACCATATCCCCTCGCGCGATCGAATGCTCTCCAAAAGGAAAAATCCCGTTTGCCGCGTAAGCAAGCAGAACGACCACACTGATCACAGCTGCAATGATCCCAAGATCCTTTGCCGTCGCTGCCATCTGTTTTTTATCTTTCTTCTGAACCCAAGTTTTCCAATGACTCATAAGTTCCTCCTTTTCCCTTTTCCAAAAGTTCATACAACGGTTTCCGTACTTTCTTTCTGGTAATTTCTACCAATCCCAATGCTGTCATATCAATGACTTTTGCCGGCACACGGTCTTTTCCCATCTCCTGTTCCAGCAATTTCAGCAATTCCTCGACATGGGCGCTTTCTTCCATATCAATGAAATCGATCAAAATGATCCCGGACAGATTGCGAAGCCGCATCTGCCTCGCTGCCTCGACCGCCGCTTCTTTGTTGAGTTTAAAAAAGGTATGTTCTTTGTTCCGTTTTCCCTGAACCGCCTTTTCCGTATTGACATCAATCACCGTCAATGCTTCCGTCGGCTCAATGACAAGAGAACCACCGCTTTTTAACCAAACATGCTTTTTGAAACATTTTTCCAATTTGGAAGAAATTCCCAGTAATTTATCCAAAGGGTAATTGTCTTCGTAGAAGCAGATCGTTTCTTCCTTCAGCTGCGGATCCTTTTTTAACTCCTCAAAAATGCCTTTTTGATCGGTTATAATGCGGTCAAAATAATGGTTTCCGCTTGCTTTGATGTATTTCACCAATTCCCGCTCGGCACCATATAATTTTGAAAAGCACGTGCGGTGAGGTGCCTTTTTGCGAAGTTCCCGCATCTGTTCCAACAAGGCATGACATTCTTTTATAATCGCATCATCGCTTGCATTTTGACACGTCGTCCGCAGGATCATTCCATATTCTTCTCCGGCAAACTGCGAAAGAATACGTTCCATCCTCTCCCGCTGCGAAGAATCGTTTATTTTTTTTGAAATATTTTTTGTCGTAATATCGGTCGTAATAACCGCATACATCCCTGCCAGTTCCAGTTTCCGCGAACAGACCGGCTGTTTGCTTTTCACCGCCGGCTTTATGATCTGAACCGGAAATTCCATTCCCTGCATAACCTCAGAAAATTCTTCTTTCTTTAATGGCAGATAACACATATTGTTTTTGGTCACTTCCAAAAACGCCGCCTGAATATTCGGAACCACATTTTTTACTTTGGCAAGATAAATGTCGCCGGTTGCGATCGTCTGCTCTGCCTCTGCCGGTTCCACGATAATGTCATACAGTTCGTTTCCCTGAAAAACAGCGGACAAAAGATGATTTTTGTAAGGAATTACAGCAAGTTGTCTCTCTATCATTCGGAAGCGGCTCCTTCCTCATCCATAAAATACATCTGAAGTCTGTGAATCTGGTAGGAATACGGTCGAAACTGCGCCTGTACATAGTGCTCAAATGCCTGCAGAACGTGTTCCGGTTTGATGTTGATCGAACTACCGGAAGTCAGCTGTAAAAACAGGCAGTCTTCACTGTCGAATTCATTGTGAAGTTCCGGAAGTGCCTCGCCCGTCTTTTCTTCAAATGTTTCACGGGTAAATGCGTACTGCTGAATATACGGTTTGATATCCATCTCTTTTTCGCTCTTTTTTGTCTTTTTTAAAATAATGATCTGCGGCTGCTGCATAAATGCTTCAAACATTTCCGGCAACGAAAATTCACCGGCAGCGCCGCCTTCTTTGTTTTCCATATTCTGCCAGAAACAGTCTTCTTTTTTCACCGTGATCATATAATCACAGGCGTGCAATAATGCCATCGAAGTCTTTGATTTATCCGGAAGAACTTTCATTTCTGTCACAAACAATTCGTCTGTCATACATGTATTTAAGTAGTTTACAACTTCGTTCGGATCTTCCGAAGGAAGGGATACAAATTCAATATCAATATATTCTCCGTCGCTCGTCAATCCGACACTTAACGGAGAAGCAAAACTCATGATCTGATGTGGGTTAAACCCCTGTGAATAAGCCACATCCATCTTCGCTCGCCGAAGTGCTTTCTGGAAAAAACGCATACAGTCGAGGTGTCCGATAAATTTGATCGAACCGGTTTTTGTAAAACGAAATCTTGTTTTCATGCCTGCCTCCATTCCATGCAGACACCTGAACCAAATTTGGCGGCTCCACATCCACTACATTTTGCCCGGCAATTCGGGGTCACTTTTTCTTGCAGGGAATTTTCATATTCGCGATACAGGAAATTCTTGGAAACTCCAATGTCAATAAAATCCCACGGGAAAATTTCATCTTTGCCGCGCTCCCGGTAATTATAAAAATAGCGCGAAACACCATTTTCATCCATTACCTGTTCCCATACATCTTCTTTAAAATAGTCCGTCCACGCGTCAAAAATACAGCCTCTGCGATACGCATCTTCAATCACTTTACACAGTTTGCGGTCTCCTCTGGCAAAGATTCCCTCTAACTCGGAAGTAACCGCATCGTGACATTGATAACGGATCGAGCGCTGGTTTAACTGCTCTTTCACTTTTCCAAGCAGAAAACGCCGCTTCGACTCAAACTGTTCTGCCGTATTCATCGGCGACCATTGGAATGGCGTAAATGGTTTCGGTACAAAAAAGGACGAACTTGCCACGATCTCCGGCCGTCCATGACGTTCTTCTTTGGGCAGTTCAAAATATTTGGCAGCAATTTTATCCGCCAATACCGCGATCTGCTCGATATCGTCTTCCCGCTCGCCCGGGAGACCAAGCATAAAGTACAATTTTACACGGTTCCAGCCGCCCTGAAATGCCTCCCATGCGCCCGACAAGATCACTTCTTCGGTAAGACCTTTATTGATCACATTACGCATTCGCTGGGATCCTGCCTCCGGCGCAAATGTCAGACTGCTCTTTTTGACATCCTGCACTTTACTCATGACATCGAGCGAAAAGGCATCGATTCGCAGTGACGGCAGCGAAATATTGATCTTTCGCTCATCACATTCATCAATCAGAAAATACACCAATTCCGATAATTCTTTATAGTCACTGGAGCTCAATGAACTCAGTGTGATTTCCTCATATCCGGTATTATCGAGCATCGTAACTGCCATTTTTTTCAGATAATCAATGTCTCTCGGACGGATCGGACGATAGATCATCCCCGCCTGGCAAAAACGGCATCCGCGGATACATCCCCGCTGAATCTCCAACACAACGCGGTCCTGCGTCGCCTTGATATAAGGAACCAATGGCTTCTCCGGATAATACGTATGAGTCAGATCATTGACGACCTGTTTTTTCACCTTTTCCGGCGCCGTTTCGCAGTTTGGCACCATGGCATGGATCGTTCCATCCTGATTATATGTAACATCGTACAAAGATGGCACATAGATTCCATCCACCGTCGCCGCAATCTCCAAAAATTCCCGTCTTGATTTTCCTGATTTTTTCCATTCTTTATATTTATCCAAAAGTTCACGGTACGATGTCTCGCCCTCACCGATATAAACCAGATCAAAAAAGTCTGCGATCGGTTCCGGATTATACGTACAAGGTCCTCCGCAGACGACAAACGGATCTTCCATCGTGCGGTCTTTCGTATACAGCGGAATCCCGGACAGATCTAAAACTTGCAAAATATTGGTATAACACATTTCATACTGCAGTGTGATCCCTAGAAAGTCAAACTCTTTGATCGGCTGCTGGCTCTCAAGCGCAAACAACGGAATGTGCTTTTCCCGCATAATCTTGTCGAGATCCGGCCACGGAGAATAGACTCTCTCGCAATACGTGTCTTCCCACTGATTAAACATATCATATAATATCTGGATTCCCAGATGCGACATTCCAATCTCGTACACATCCGGGAAACACATGCAAAACCGGACATCTACCGATGCCGGGTCTTTTTTTACCATATTAATTTCATTTCCTGTATATCTGGCAGGTTTTTCTACACTCATCAGAATTTCATCCGAAAGTGCCAAAAAACGTCTGTTTTTCAAAGCCATAATGATATCTGCTCCTGTTCTTAATGTTCGTCACTTTTTCATTATAACATTCTTGAAAATTCTCTACAAGAATAAATTGCTTTTTTTTGCCTGCTATGCTAAAATTATGTCTAGAATTATGCTTTAAGAAAGGAGCTTATTTATGTGGTGTCCAAAATGTAGAAATGAATATATTAATGGAGTTACTACTTGTGTAGACTGCGGTTGTGATCTGGTCGAGGAACTTCCGGAAGAAATCGATGAAAATGAACCGGTTGCCATCGGCTCTCTCGCCAAAGAAGAAACAGCTGCTAAACTTGTCAGTTACTTAAACCGCGCGGGACTGCTCAGTTGTGCTGTACGTCCACAGCCGGAAAATGAAGAGGGTGAAATCCCTGCCTACGATATTATCGTCGCCGGAAAAGAATTGGTTTATATCCATCAGCTCTTTGATGGTCTGACCGAAGACGCTGATGACGACGAGAATCCGGATCTGGAACTTCTGCTTCCGAAATTCGAAGAAAAATATGCTGAAATTCAGGATGAGGAAGCAAATAAACTTCTCTCTGACCTTCGTACGGAAGCCAGTACCGTTTATGTCAATAAAAAAGATACCTATTCGGATTTTAAATTCAGCGGAATCAGTTTTATCGTGTTTGCTGTCCTTGGTTATCTTTTTGCACTCTTAAACGGCTTGGGTGTGCTAACAATATTTAACACATTTTCTGTTGTCGTTTTAACGATTGTATTTACCATTTTTATGATTATCGGAATTTCTTCGATCCATAAAGCAAACACTATCAAAACGCTTGTTTCGGAAGAAGAAAATGTACTCGAAGACGTTGAAAATTACATCGCAGAACATTTTACCGATGACTATTTTGCTTCTCTTCCATCGGATGAAAGCCTGAGTGACGAGGAAAATTTCCTGATGATCACAGACCGGTTAAAAGTCGAATTGACCGAAGCATTTCCATTGTTCAGCCGAGGATACATCGATCAGCTGGTGGATGAACGCTACGGCGAATATTTAGATTCTAAGGAAAGCGAAGAACCGGAAGAAACAAGCGAAGACGAAAATGTAGAAGAATAAAATCAAAGGGTTGTCCAAAACGGGCAACCCTCTTTATTCTATGAAATCACTTTTTTTGTCTGCCATTTTCCCGATAAATAACGGATGACAAAGAACAGGGATCGCACACCCCAGTCAATAAACATGCCATACCATACTCCCAAAATCCCAAGATTACATACCACGGCAAGAAAATAACTGCAAAGTACGCGGAACATCCACATGGATAAAATTCCGGTAAGCATCGTATATTTGACGTCTCCCGCCGCCCGCAATGCATTTGGCAGGGTAAAACTGAGCGGCCAGATAAAGACGGCGACGGAACTGAACCAGCGAAGCACTTCTACCGCCATATCGGTTGCCTCTTTCGACAGTGAAAACACACCAACCACCTGCGGAGCAAAGACAAACAATAAGGCGTTCATAATCCAGTCGCCGGCATACGCAAGCACCATCAATTTCTTTGTATATTTTTTCGCCTGCTCTATTTCTCCGGCTCCCAGACAATTTCCGACAACCGTGATCAGGGCAAGACCCATCGACATCCCCGGAATATTGGGAAATTCAATCACCGAATAACTGACCGAGTTTGCCGCGATCGCCGCCGTCCCAAATCTCGTGATCATGCTTACTACCATCAGTTTTCCCACTTGAAACATACTGTTTTCGATTCCGCTGGGAATCCCAATCCGCAAAATTCTCGTTATCATTTTTTGGTTCGGCAGCAGTTCCCGCAATCGTTTCAGCTGCAATGGATTGTATGGTTTTGTCACCAAAATGACCATGCATATTCCACACACAATGCGGCTGACCAATGTAGCAAGTGCGACACCAAGCACACCATATCCCATCATAACAAGCACGGCATTTAGCACAATATTGATTGCATTCATAAGTACACTAAGGATCATACTGACTTTACTGTTTCCGACACTTCGAAAAATGGCCGCGCCGGCATTATACACACCAAGAAACGCCGTCACAAACATATAAATCCATGCACTGTGCATTACCGTCTCTTCGACTTTTCCAAAAATTGCCGGCAGCATCCGGTGTCCAAATACGGCACAAATCAACGCAGCCACCACCGAAAACACAAGAAGCACGGTTTCCAGCTGTGCCGCTGCAAATGTCGCCTCTTCGGTATCTTTCCGTCCATTGTACTGACTACAGACGACGGCTCCTCCGGTCGCCAGCGCTGCCATCACCTGTATGATAAGCAGATTGATATTGGTTGTCAATGCCACACCCGACACAGCGGCTTCTCCGGCTTTCGACACCATCAGCGTATCGACCATTCCTACCATAACATTCAAAAACTGCTCAAACATCAGCGGCAGGATCAATGCCTTTAATTGTTTTCTATTGTAAATCAACTCCGGGTCACGACCTCTCCTTTTTGAATCAAATAGGAAAGAAAGGCATCGCACGCCTCGTCCACATCGCAGTAAGTCCGTTCAAAATCCCCGGTATACCACGGATCCGCAATACTTCTTTCCTCCCCGGCAAAAGACAAAAATTTGTAAATCTTTTTGTCTTTGTCTTCGCCAAAGACGCGTTTCATATTGCGGATGTTCATGTCGTCCATCCCGATCAAATAGTCATATTCGTCATAATCTTTTTTACGGATCTGTCTCGCCCGCTTGCCATAACAGCTGATGCCAAGCCTTGACAGAATCTGCTGTGTGCCATGATGTGGCATATTTCCAATTTCTTCCGTACTGGTCGCCGCAGATTCGATATGAAACTGCTCTCCCAGTCCTAGTTTTTGAACTTTGTCACGGAAAATAAATTCGCACATAGGGGAGCGACAGATATTGCCGTGGCAGATGAAAAGTACTCTAATCATTGTTTTTTTCTCCTTGTTTTTCCCTGTAAACCCAAGTTTTGCAAGAGCTTATCAACTTTTCAGGGTATTATATTTTTCTTGTTAATTACTACACTTTTTGCAAACCACTTCAAAATGATGCAATATGCAGTAGTCAGTTAGGGGGATTCAAACTACGGATGGGTATGCATTATTTAACGAAAAAAGGGGGGGCTGAAAGCAACCACATACCTACTTATTATTACCAGTTTAAAATATTCGAACCTGTTTCCAAAAAACATTTAAATCTCAATTCCCCACGGAATTATATCCTTACCTTTATCGTTTGGCTTATCCCTCCACGTTGTAAACAGAAATTTATCAAAATTATAAAAATCCGTTTCTCTATATGGATACTGGCGATCAAAGCTTCCTATATTTGTAATATAGCAAGTATCAGTTGATCTTAATTCATATTCTTTATATTTCAAACTCCTATTAAGTTGCTTGTATAAAGAATAATTGAAAGCATCATCTATTTTAATGTGCTTAATCATTTCTGAATATTCTCCATCATAATCAACGAACAGCGCTAAATTAATTGCACACAATGCAAACACTTCATTGTCTACTCTGCGTGAATAGTACGCTATTCCATCGTATTTCATTTTTTTACACGCCATCATTAACGATTGTGAAATAATATATTCTGACTTGAATACCCTATTTTCTTCTTTAATTACATAACAAGTTGGAAGGGTTAGAAGATACAGTTTCAACCAACAATGCACCCTATCTTCTTCAAATTCATTTAAACATCTAAAATCTCTTATAGATATAGCCAAATTGAAAATTCTTTGATTTCCTTCTAATAATATTGGTGAAACATTAAAATCTATTTCTGCTGGACACCCCATTTCTATCCAACATCCATATGAAGAATTAGCCAAATACATACTAGGGTTGCCAGGAATACTAAATCTATAATTTCCAGATTTAGCCCTCATTGAATTAGGCAAATGTAGCATATCTTTAGCTGTAAAGGTCTTGTTTGGAGTTCCCAGTCTACTTCTGAAGAATTGCAACTCATTGGTCTTAATTCCAGGAAAAGCCTCACTGTTATTAACCAAATTTACTGCAAATGGATGATCTCCTATATTCTTTACCAATTCCAAAATGATATTGTTACTTTCTGCTATATCGGCCTTATAATACAAATCTAAGGATTCTAGTATTTTTGTACTAAAGAAATTTATAATATCCAAACTTTCATTATCAGCATTAGCATTTTTTGCCTGTTCCATAACTTTTTTATATTTCTTTTCTAAATCATCTCGATAATCTGCATCATTGTCTAGTTTGAATGGCGCATATAAATCTTTACATATAAATCCATTTTTCAACCATGTCAATTTCATTTTTTTAATACCACCTTTCCATGATTATATAAAAGACACAATATGTCCTCCTGCAGTAATATATTAATTTCAATAAGGTTCAATTCAATAATATTGAAACGATATATAATTTTTAATTTTTTCTCATTACACCTTGTATTTTTCTGTTTTTTTCATTTCATATAGGTGTAAATTGGTAGACATCCTTTGTGTGGATGTCCAATGTTTTGCATTTATATATAATATGAAAAAAATTCGATTTTGTCAATTGAATTATTTCTTTATAACACAAATTTACTTTCTTGTTACACTTTAACAATCGAATCCTAACCTTCCGCAACATATTTATATTTATGATATCGCAATACAGAATTTTCCAAGCAAACACTCTCCATCTGAAGTTCTCCAACCTTATTTTTATTTATTATGACTTCAATTAATGTGATATATATTTTTAAAAGTGAAAAGAATTTAAATCATATATTAAATATAATAATCGAAAATGGCGGTAGATTATCAATTACTGATAAAGGATTTATTCCTAAAAAAGAATTAAGTGATACCATGACAAACCATAATTTTTGGGGAGGAAAGT
>ERZ827469.2742-NODE-2742-length-12668-cov-3.043130_pt1 | contig 12668 bp, 7 predicted proteins | sample MGYA00519917_ERZ827469 | MGnify/ENA primary metagenome ERZ827469 (study PRJEB31778, sample SAMEA3449314) | human gut metagenome | biome: human gut; feature: human-associated habitat; material: faeces | place: United Kingdom | collected 2010/2012 ... | reverse complement strand
TGGGAACCGGTGCCAAAAGCAATGCCAGGGTCGATTTCGATAAGAATATCGGAATCTTTTTCTTTTTTATATTCTTCCCAGGTTGGCTTGATGACGATATCGTCGGCAGCACGAAACGGTTTGAAAAATGTTTTCCAGTTATTAATCCAGTCTTTGTCTTCGGTTTCCGAAAGAGAAATGGTTCCTTTTCCGATTTCACAGAATGGCTTGATTTCCTGAAAAATATTCTGTACCTGAATCATGACTTTTTCCGGATCACAATTTTCCGGCTCCATGTAAAAATGAACTTTTGCAGTCCCATCATTATCTTCCAGATCCGGTAAAATATCGACAAACATTTTTTTCTTATCTTCTTCGCTTAATGGAAGATGGTCTTCGATTTCAATTCCTTCCACGCCGATTTCATCAAGCATATAGCTGAGCATGTCCACGGCGTCTGTATGTGTATCAAGTGTAAAACGTATCCATTTCATGGAGGGTACCCCTTTCTTGTCGTATACTGGATATTATAAAGAGAAGCAGGTGGAAAGTCAAATTTATCCTTAAAATCTACTGGAAAATCCACTGCGAATCAACTATACTTGACATATACGAAAGCAGATTAGCAAAGTGAGGAAACAGTTGTGCGCGAAAAATGGATTGTGGAAACAAAAAAGGGAGATTTTAATGGCTTGTCGGCGAAGTTAAAGGTTTCGCCTCTGGCGGTGCGGTGTCTTATGAACCGTGGTGTCGAAAGTGAGCAGGAGATGCGGGAGTTTTTATATGGGACGCTTGACGATTTGCATGATCCTTTTATGATGAAAGGAATGGATGAGGCAGTCCGAGAGATTGTAAATGCGAAAGAGCAGGGGCGCAAGGTGGCAATTGCCTCGGATTTTGACTGCGATGGAATTTTTTCCGCATATATTTTGTGGAAGGGATTTCAAGAGATTGGATTGGATTCTGAAATTTTTACGCCGGACCGTGTAAAAGAAGGGTACGGACTGAACCGGCGTATTGTAGATGAGGCGCTCGCGGGCGGACGTGATTTTCTTGTCACCTGCGACAATGGAATTGCGGCGAATGAGGAAGTGGATTATGCAAAGAAACTTGGTATGACGGTAATTGTTACCGACCACCATGAGGTGCAGGAGCAGATGCCGAATGCGGATGTTGTGCTGGATCCAAAGAGGGATGATGAGACATATCCATTTCACGGGTTGTGTGGCGCCGGTGTGGCGTTTAAACTGATTTGTGCACTGTATGATGTGCAGCAGGTTCCGGCGGAAGCTAAGGATGAATTGCTAGAATACGCTGGGATTGCGACGGTGGCTGATGTAATGGAACTGCAGGGGGAAAACCGGATTTTGGTAAAATATGGTTTGAAAGCACTTTCGCATACGAAAAATATAGGGCTTCGCGCATTGCTTAAAGTACAGGAATTGGAAGATAAGCAGATTACGGCAGGACATATTGGATTTATCTTGGGACCGTGCTTTAATGCAGCAGGGCGTATAGCGACCGTAGCAGAATCCTTTTCTCTTTTGATGGAAGAGGATGAAGAAAAGGCGTTGGAGAAAGCCGAAAGATTAAAAGAAATTAATGAATCCCGCAAGCAAATGACAGAAGACGGTGCGGAAGAAGCCTATTTAAAACTGGAGGAGAAAGAGGCCAAAAATAAGCTGCCAAAGGTGCTGATTGTATTACTGCCGGATACGCATGAGAGCCTTGTTGGTATTATTGCCGGACGGGTGAAGGAGCGGTACAACCGCCCAACGATTGTTTTTACGGAAACGGAAGATGGTCTTGTGAAGGGCTCCGGGCGCTCGATTGAGGTGTATGATATGTTTCACGAATTGATGGCGTGCAAAGATTTGATGGAGCGGTTTGGCGGCCACAAAATGGCGGCAGGCATGACACTTCACAGGAAGGATTTGCCGGAGTTAGAAAAGCGGTTAAATGAAAATTGTGTGCTGACAGAAGAGGATTTTCGCCCGGTCGTAAGAATTGACGCACCGATGCCGATTGGCTACATAACAGAAACATTGGTAAGTGAAATTGAACAAATGGAGCCGTTTGGCGTGGGAAATCCAAAGCCGATTTTTGCAGAACAGCATTTTCGTATTTTGTCGGGGCGCAAATTTGGCGTTGAGGGGACAGTGTTAAAGCTGCAGGTGCAAAACGATGTCGGCAATCGCATCGGAGCGGTCTGTTTCCGGCGGACGGAGGAGTTTGAGCAGTTTGTCATTGCGGAGTGGGGAGAAGCTGAGTTAAAGCGGATGTACGAGGGGCGCGAAAATCTGTTAGACATTGCATTTACATATTATCCGTCGGTGAATGAATATAATGGACGCCGTGAGTTACAGATACAAATTGCCGGCTGGTGCCGGATTCCACGATAGGAGGATAGAATATGATTGAGATTAGTTTATGTATGATTGTGAAAAATGAGGAGAAAATTCTCACACGCTGTTTAGATAGTGTGGCGGATTTGGTAGATGAAATTGTGATTGTTGACACCAGCTCCACGGATGCAACAAAGAAAATTGCGGCAAATTATACAGATAAAATATATGATTTTACGTGGGTGGATGATTTTTCGGCAGCGCGGAATTTTGCTTTTTCTAAGGCAGAAAAAGACTATATTTATACAGCGGATGCGGATGAGGTAATTGACGAGGAAAACAGAAAACGTTTTCGCGAATTAAAGGAAGTGCTTTTACCGGAGATTGAGATTGTGCAGATGAAGTACGGCAATCAGTTGTCTCATGGAACCGCATATAATTTTGATGAAGAGTATCGTCCGAAACTTTTTAAAAGACTTCGGGAATTTACATGGATTGAACCGATTCACGAGATGGTTCGCTTAGACCCGGTTGTTTTTGATTCGGATATTGTCATCGGGCACTATCCGGAGAACAATCACTGCAAGCGTGATTTTGCAACTTTCCGGAAACACATTCACAAAGGACTTCGGCTGTCAAAACGGCTGCATCACATGTATGCGATGGAGTTGTATATTTCCGGGGATGATGAAGATTTTTTGGAGGCTGAGGATTTTTTTGCGGCGTCTGTGATGGACCCGGAGCGGAGTGCGGATGAGATGAAGGAAGCTGCATGCGTGGTCTGCCGTGCGGCAAGAATCCGGAAGGACGCGGGCATTATGATGAAAATGGCATTGAAAGATATGCTCACCGAAGGCTCCGCCGAAATGTGTTTTGAACTGGGCGAGTATTTCCACGAGAGAGGCGATGATTCCGAGGCGTCACTGTGGTATTACAATGCGATGCATGAGGCGCCGAGCATATTGAATATTCATACATCGACGGATTGGCCGGAGAAACGGCTGGCGGAGATTGAATAATAACAGATATATCGAATAAATAAGGAGCAATTTATCATTTTATCAGTTATAACTGATAAAATCAGAAATTGTTCCTTGTTTTTTTGTTTTAAATGGGATTAATTTTGCGAAAGAAGTTGAAGTGCGGCGTGTTTTCATGTATAATATTAACGCATGTGCTTTTTGATGCAAATAATTGGTGCCGCGAAAGCGGGACATTAAGGAGGAATGGCTATGGTAACAGCCGTTGTAGGAGCAAACTGGGGAGACGAAGGAAAAGGAAAGATTACGGATATGCTCGGTGAAGAGTCCGATATTATCGTACGCTTTCAAGGAGGCAGTAATGCAGGTCATACTATCGTAAATGATTATGGTAAATTTGCCCTTCATATTCTGCCATCCGGCGTTTTTTATAACCATACGACAAGTGTTATCGGAAATGGTGTTGCGCTGAATATTCCGGATTTGTTTAAGGAAATTCAGGGAATAGTAGACCGTTGTGTACCGATGCCGAAGATTAAAGTTTCGGACCGCGCTCAGATTGTGATGCCATATCATATTTTGTTTGACCAGTATGAGGAAGAGCGTCTGGCTGGAAAATCATTTGGTTCGACAAAATCCGGTATTGCGCCATTCTATTCTGATAAATATGCAAAAGTCGGAATTCAGGTTTCCGAGCTTTTTGATGAAGAACTTCTCCGTGAGAAGTTAGAGCGCATTTGTGTTCAGAAAAATGTTATTTTGGAACATTTGTATCACAAACCAACATTGAATATTGACGAGTTGATGGATACGCTGCGCGAGTACCGCAAGATGGTTGAGCCATATGTATGTGATGTGTCTGCGTTCCTTTATGAGGCAAGAGAGCAGGGCAAGAGAATTTTGTTAGAGGGACAGCTTGGTTCCCTGAAAGACCCTGACCATGGTATTTACCCGATGGTTACATCTTCTTCTACACTTGCAGGCTATGGTGCAGTGGGAGCAGGACTTCCACCATATGAGATTAAGAGAATTGTTACGGTTGTTAAGGCATATTCAAGTGCTGTTGGAGCCGGTGAATTTGTTAGTGAAATTTTTGGAGAAGAGGCAGATGAGCTGAGACGCCGCGGTGGTGATGGCGGTGAGTATGGTGCTACGACAGGCCGCCCAAGACGTATGGGATGGTTTGATGCGGTAGCAAGCCGTTACGGATGCCGGATTCAGGGTGCGACAGAAGTTGCACTTACCGTGCTTGACGTACTTGGTTATTTGGATGAACTTCCGGTATGTGTTGGCTATGAAATCGATGGCAAAGTAACAAAAGATTTCCCAACAACAGCTTCTTTGAAAAAGGCAAAACCGGTATATGAAGTGCTTCCGGGCTGGAAGACAGATATCCGTGGCATTACGGAATATGATAAACTTCCGGAGAACTGCCGTAAGTACATCGAGTTTATTGAAAAAGAATTAGGTGTTCCGGTTAAATTGGTTTCCAATGGACCGGGAAGACATGAGATTATTCATCGATAAAAGTTAGAAGAAACTCTTTGCGTCTCGTGGGTGCTTTCGCTCGTTGAGTACGTAGCGGTATGGGCACTGAAAACACCAGTGGTCTACGCTCCGCTTCGGTCGTTGCAGAACAGAAGTCCACTGGACTTCTTGCAACACATACCGACGTACTCAAAACCCACGAGTCACAAAGAGTTTCTTCTGATTTACGGGAATCCAAAAGATTAGCTGCAAATGCATGAAACGGTAGTTACTTGGATTTTTTCGATTCCGGCAATTCATTTTATTCCTATGTGGTGAGTGTGCTACAAATACGAAAATATCGATAGACGTCTTTTGTCTATCGATATTTTCGTATTTGTTAAGTGGGAGCGGCACACGAAGCGCATAGGAATAAAAACGTAATGTGGAACCTAAAATAGCCTCAAGCCAACCGTTAATACAATCTTTTTATAATCCCAGCAAAACATCAAGCAACGCATCATTCTGCTCCGGCATCATAAAGCAGAGTCTGATATATTTATTATTCAGAAACGGAAATGTAGAGCAGTCTCGTATCATCAGATTTTTGCGTATGCAGGCGTCAAATGCGTCCTCCGAAGTAAATTTATCGGTCGTAATTTTTACGAGTACAAAATTAGCGTGTGCATGATAAACCTTAAAGTTCGGACTCTCGTCAAGGCGTGCACAGATTCGCGCTCGTTCCGAAGAGATTAACTCTCTCGTTTTTTTGATATAATCCTCATCCTGAAACATGATTTCTCCGGCGATTGCAGCCAATGAGTTAATCGTCCAAGGATTCTTTTTCTGATTGATTTCATTGAGCAAATCACGGTTTCCGCAAATGGCATAGCCAAGTCTGAGTCCCGGTGCTGCAAAGAATTTTGAAATACCGCGCAAAATGACAATGTTATTGTAGTATTCGGTAAGTGGAATCGCGGTTACTTCATCTGGTTCCTCGGCAAATTCCACATAAGTTTCATCGACAAGCACGGTGATAGATTTGCGTTTGCAGTAATCTAGAATTTCACGCATCTGCTGGCGTTTGATGACAGATGACGTTGGGTTGTTTGGATTACACAAAATCAGCAAATCGACATTGGCGGAAAGTTCCTCGGTGAGTGCTTTTGTGTCCAGTTCAAATTCGCTGGCTTCCGTGAGGCTGAAGTAATGTGAGCGTCCGCCGCCCATTGCGACTTCCCGCTCGTATTCGGAATAGGTCGGGCCGACAATCAGTGCCTTCATCGGGTGTGCAATCTGGATAAAGAGCGAAATTAATTCTGTCGAACCATTCCCGACAACAATATTTTCATAGTTTGTGTGTACATAGTCTGCAATGCATTTGCGCAGAGATGTGTATTCACGGTCCGGGTAGGTCGTGATAGCGTCAATGTGATTCGTTAAAGTTTCTTTTAACCGAAACGAAACACCAAGTGGATTTACATTCGCAGAAAAACTTATAATGTCTTCTTTTTTTATTCCATAGACGGCCTCGATTTTCTCTAAATCGCTTCCGTGAAAATGTTCTTTTGGTTTTAGTGCCATTTGAGTCACTCCTCTCTTTCGTCCTCTCCTTATTATAGACATACTGCGTGAACTTAGCAATACAAAAATAGATTGATTCTTACTATTCACAGAATGCATAAAAAATGGTATACTATAGAATTGAGGTTAGGAGGTTATCAATGAGAGAAAAGATTTTGTCATTGGCAAAAGGAAATTTCATATATGAAACGCCAAAACTTTGTTTATCAATTGAAAAATTGGTGTTTGAGGTAACAGCGGGAACACATGGGACGGCAAGCTTTCTTTTGGAAAATTCTTTCGGCACAAGAGTGAAAGGATTTGGCACTGTCGAGGAGATGTGCATTGATTTCCTGCCTTTTTTTGATGGGACAAAGAATGAACTGACGGTTGATGTGGATGCCGGCGAATTAAATCCGGGGGAAAAACTAAAGGGAAATCTAGATTTAATTACTGACTGCGGCGAAGAAAAGCTGCCGTATGAGATTACAATTGTGTCTCCTGTGCTTCGGGATGAAGAAGGAGAGATTCGGGATTATCCGACCTTAAAGAAGCGGATTGAGAAAAATCCGGAACATGGCGTTGATTTGTTTTTGGCACCGGAGTTTCGGGATGCCTTTTTATACCGGGATGAGAGCGGGCGCATTTTATACGACTGTCTGTTAAAGAAAAATACAAAACTTCAAAGTCTGGAAGAATTTCTGGTGGCGATGAAGAAAAAGAAAGCCATCCGCTTTGAAACAGAGCATTCATCCGGTAGAGAACTAGTATATGAATTAGATGGAACAGACCAAACTGACGCGATTTCGATTCGCGTGAATACATGGGGACATGCGGGGATTCATGTCCGCACAACGGCAGATTTTATTGAAGTGCAGACGCATGTTCTGTGGACGGATGAATTTGTGGATGGACGAGATGTTTTGGAATTTACGATTTGTGCAGATAAAGTACCGGCCGGAAGACGCCACGGTGATTTGATTTTGCAGACGCCGTACGAGAAAAAAGTGATACATATTACAGCGCACAACCGAATTGGCGAAAAAGAGCGAAAGATTCAAAGAGCCAGAAAAAAAGCGATTGCCATGGCAATTCGCATGTTTTTATCATATCAGGAGAAGCGGGTTACGAGAGAGGCATTCGGAAGGTTCCTTAAAAAGAATCGTGAAATTCTCGAAAAAATCAGTGGCACATATGAGCAGGCTGTGCGCGGATATATTGCCGTGATTCTGCGCGAGAAGGAAAATATCCTCTCCTTTTTCCAGGAGACGGAAAATTTAAAAATGCCGCCGCTAGGGGAATCACTGGAAGAGGTAGAAAATTATATCCTGATTCAATTTATTAAAATTATGGATTCTGAGCGCAAAGAGGACCGCATCGGACTGGCAAATCTGATTTCTTCGTATGCGGAAAACGGATATCAGAGTGATTTACTGACTTACCTTTTAACGCAGGTGGACGAGCGTTACCGCTTTGGGCATTTGTTAGAGAAAGATTTGCGCACGCAGTTGGAGAGTGGCAGCAACAGCCCGCTTTTATATTCAGCGATGATGCTTGCTTACCGCGAGGATGCCACCCTGATTTCCAGTCTGGATGACGTGACAATTAACGCAGTAAACTATGGATTAAAACGTGATTTAACCACAAAAGAAGTATCTCTTGCCGTTAGTTTTCTTGGAGAACGCCTGCCACACTTTGATGCCAGAGTGTTTTCCATTTTACAAAAACTGTATGAGTTCTTTGTCATGACCGATACGCTCCATGGCATCTGTGGAATGCTCATCCGAAATGAAATCCGCGATGCAAAATATTTCTCGTGGTTTGAAAAAGGTGTCAACAAGCATTTGCGGCTGACGGATTTGTATGAATATTATATGTATACGATAGATACGGAGAAAGTTCGGGCTCTTCCGGATGCGGTCTTATCGTATTTTCAATATGAGAACCATTTGAATGACAGATGCAAAGCGTTTCTGTACGCTTATCTGGTAAAACATGCCGGTGAGAGACCGGAAGTTTTAGAGGCTTATGGCGAGCAGATTCATAAATTTGTAGAGAGAAATCTTGCACACCACCGGATTACAGAGGATTTGGCGTTGCTCTATGAGGCGTGTGTAACAGAAGAAACGCTGACAAAGGAAATGGCGGATGACCTTTCTGAAGTGATGTTTTCACATCGGATTACCTGCGGCAATGACCGGATGGACGGTGTGGCGGTTGTGCACCGTGAGACGAAGGAGCAGACCTATTATCCCTTTGAAAATGGACAAGTGGTAGTTTCGCTTTATACTCCGAACACACAGCTGTTTTTCGTGGATGAGAGAGGGCTTTATTATTCGGGTACGGTTGATTACCGGATGGAAAAAATGCTTTCGATGGAAAAGTTAGCGCCGGTGTGCTATGAACTGGGTGCAAGAAATCCGAAGTTGATTACGCACTTGGCATATAAGGCAGAGCGTTCTGCAAAAATGACGGATATGCAGGCGGTGGTGTTACAGAATGCACTGCAAATGGATTGTTTACGGCGGAAAATGCGGGAGAAAATTTTGCTTTGTTTATATGATTATTATCACCGCGAGGGCATGGCAGAGCCATTGTTTTCGCTGATTGAGCAGTTTAATCCGATTACACTTAAGAGGGAACGGATTGCGGATGTGGCGGCGGACTGCATTGCACAGGGAAAATACGAAAAAGCACAGGTTATGCTGCTGCGCTATGGTGTGCCGGAATGTGATAAGGATGCATTTTCCACGCTCGTAGAGGCGCTTGTGAAGGAACATAAGGACGAGTCAGAGCCAATGCTCGTGAAATGGGCGCTTTACTTGTATCATCAGGGCTGTGCCGGAAAGGATGCAATGAAATATCTGCGCCGCTATTATACCGGAGATTTAATTACTTTTACTTCTCTTTACGAAAAGTGCCGGAAAATGCCGGAAGTCGGGGCGTATGAAGATATTACGGAGCGTCTTTTGGCACAGGTTTTGTTTGTCGGTGCCAGTCAGGAGCCGTATGAGCCGATTTATCTGGAATATATGGAATCGGGTGAAAACCGGATGTTAGTGAAGGCGTTTTTGTCGCAGCTCGCTTATGATTATGTCGTGGAGCGGCAGGAGTTGTCGGAACCAATGTTTGTTAAAATTGAAAAAGAAGCGATGTATGAAAAAGATGCGGTTATGGTTTTGGCTGTTTTGCGCCATTACCGGTTAGAGGAGCATTTTGCCAGCAAGCAAAAAGAATTTGTGGAAATGAATCTGGAAAAATTTGCGAGCGAGGGAACTGTTTTCGCCTTTATGAAAGATTATATTGGCAAGGTGAATGTTCCGTTTGAAATTGAAAATACCGTGATTATCCAGTATTATAGCGGCGCACCGGGAGAAATTCTCCTTTGTGAGACAGACCGTGACGGCAAAGTAAAAAAAACAATGCCGATGCGGCAGGTTTTTTCGGGTGTTTATGTGTATGAAATGCTGTTGTTTGACGGCGAAGAAAAATATTGTTACATTGAGGAGCAGACAACGGGAGAGAGAACGGAAGTGATGTGCGCCCGCCGCACAGAGCAGGCGAAAGGCGCGCTGGGATTTTTCCATATGCTTAACGATATGATTGCAGCAAAGAATACCGGTGATATGGAGTTGTATGGCAGTCTGCGCAGACGTTATGAAAAAGACCGCTTTGCGGCTAAGAAATTATTTACGCTTCAGTAAAGAAAAGGGAAGGAAAACGGAGAGAGCACATGAGTGAACGAACACTGCTGCTTGGGTTTGACCTGGGCGAAGAAAAATCACAGATGGCTGTCTATGACAGAGAAAAGAATATACCGGTGCTTATCGGACAAACGGAAGAAAATCCGGAAGGGCTGATTTCGACCGAGATTGCACTTTCGGGCGAAAAGCCTTTGCGGGATTTTCTTGTGCGGATTCGCAGACAGGAAGATGTGGTTGTTGACGGCAAAATTTCAAAACCTCTGAATATGCTGTCTTACTTTTTTCGGAAAACACTTTCCCTTACGAGAAAAGATTATCCTGGCGAAACGATTAAGCAGCTCGTTGTTACGGTAAAGGATGCGGATAGAGAATATATGGAACTCATTTATGCGGCACTTGAACAACTTGGAATTGGCAGGGAGCGTGCGATGGTGATTAGCCACAAGCAGGCATTTCCGTATTATGTGCTAAACCAAAAGAAAGAACTGTGGATGAATGATGTCGGCTTATTTGATTATGAGGGAAATACGCTGACATATTATCAGATGCAGGTAGATAGAAGCAAAAGTCCGATTTTGGTTGGTGTTTCCGAACGCGATTATTCGGGGGCGGTTTCGCTGCCGGAGGAAAATAAAGAGCACAAGGCGGCCGTTTTTGAAAATGTTGTGTATGGCGCGATTCGCAAAAAACTTTACATGGCCGGAGAGGGCTTCGAAGGCGGATGGGCAGATTCGCTGTTCCGTAAATTGTGTGTGGGCAGAAGGCTTTTCAAAGGAAGAAATCTGTATGTGAGCGGTGCTTGTCTGATGGCGCGTGAGATGGCAGAGGAAAAGCGGTTAGGAGATTATCTTCTGTTAGATGAGCAGATGGTGACTTCGCAGGTTGCGGTGAACTTATATGCGGAGGCTAAGCAGCAGAAGGTAGTTCTTGTAGAGGCAGGAGTTCCCTGGTATTTAGTCGATGAAGAATTGGAACTGATTCCTTCGGGTGAGACCGAGCTTGCTTTGCAGACAAAAAATGTATTAACCCAAAAAGAAAAGCAGTTTATGATAGAACTTGACCCACTTACCGGACGGCTTGACAGGCACTGCCGGCTGATGTTACGCATTCGTTTTGAGTCACCGAGCCAATGCATTGTGACAATAAAGGATGAAGGATTCGGAGAGCTGTTTCCAACGTCAAACCGGATTTGGGAAAAACAGGTAGAACTGTAAAAGAGAAAGGAGAGGAAAAAATGATTCTTGCCAAAGGGAAAATAGCCAAAAAGCCATATGAATTATCGTATTTAGGGCAAAATATTTATTCCATCGAAGAATTGTGCTATGTCATTTACCACAATATTTACGGCATAAACGAGGAATTTTTTCAGATCTCTCTGGCAAAATGGATGAAGGAAGAACTGGGAGTAAAAGAGTTAGCAGAGAAATTAGAGGCAATGATTGTGGGAGAGCATGGGCTGAAAGATTTGGTTGTTACGACGCTTTGCGGCTGTGATTACTACAACGAAGAAGAAATCCGCGGGATTGTTAAGGTATTAGATGAGATTGACCATTTGCCGTCTTATCAGAAAAAGAAGATTAAGGCGGACAATTATGTGCGCACCGGACATTACGGAAAGGCAGTGATGGCTTACCGGAAACTTTTGCAGGGACCGGATGCGATTTCGTTTACACCGGAAGAGTATGGAGATATTTTACATAATGAGGGAATTGCTCATTTTTACACGTCTTCGTTTTTGGAGGCGGGGGAGGATTTCTGCGAAGCCTATATCCGGAACAATAAAAGAGAATCGCTGCAGCATTATTTGTGGATTTTGCTGATGGAAGAAAAAGATAAAACGTTTGAGGAAGAGAGTTTGTCGTTTGGCTTAAAACCGTCGGAAATTGAGCAGATACGGTTAAAGTATCAGGAAGTGCTTGCCGGTTTTTATGTGCCGGAAGAAACGGAATCGATGATGGATGATTACAAAGAGCAGCTGCGAAGGGCATTTGCTTACTAGGCAGGAGGTGACATGGTGAAGGAGAAAAAGGATACGAAGGAACTGTTAAATGAACTGGAACAGGAAATGGTTCGTGTTGAAAAAGAAAAAGTGGATTTGCGCAATGACAAGGAGCGCATTGCTTATTTGGAGCACCTCTGCGAGAACATTAAAGAGGCCAAAAAGCAGTGTGAAGATATTAAGTTTGAATATGGACAGGTAACATCGTATTTAAAGGACATTCAGCTTATTGACCGCGCACCAAAAGAGGAGCAGGAAAAACTTCTGGCTGCGGCAAAGCAGATTGTAGAGTTGACGAAAGAGCGCAAAAAGAGCCAGAAGCAGGAATACAAATTTACGGAAGCCCAGCGCCGTGCCATGGATAATTATGAGGACGTGGTGGAAGATGATATTAAAAAATTAACGGAATACGAAGAATACCAGATGAAAATCAAACAGGATTTGCGTCAGCTTTCCGGTGAGAAAAATCTTTTGCTTGCGGATAAACAGGATATCATTCACAGGCAGGGGATGTTAAAGGTACTTGGGAAATGCCTGACAGCACTGTTGATTGCGACCTTTGCAATGCTTGCGGTTTTGATGGCATGTTTTAAGGTGAATATTAATGTTGCGTTTGTCGTGACGGTTTTTG
>ERZ827469.2741-NODE-2741-length-12677-cov-3.889162_pt1 | contig 12677 bp, 7 predicted proteins | sample MGYA00519917_ERZ827469 | MGnify/ENA primary metagenome ERZ827469 (study PRJEB31778, sample SAMEA3449314) | human gut metagenome | biome: human gut; feature: human-associated habitat; material: faeces | place: United Kingdom | collected 2010/2012 ... | reverse complement strand
CTCAGCCGCCGGTGCGCCGGCCGCTCTCCACTGGAAGGTGACGGCCTGTGCGCGCGTGACGGAAGCATCCGGGGAGAAGGTCGTGCTGCTCGTGCCGGTGGTCACGTTGTTTTCCACCGCCCACGCAACGGCCTTTTCATAGTACGCGCCGCTCTTGACATCGGTGAACGCGGTGGTCGTGGACTTGGGCTCGGGGGAACCGGCGGCTCTCCACAGGAAGGTGACCATCTGGCCGCGCGTGCAGCTCGCGTTCGGCGCAAAGGTCGTGGCGGTCGCGCCGGAGGTGATGTTCTTCGCAACGGCCCAGGCAACGGCGTCGGCGTAATAGGCGTCGTCGGCGACGTCGGTAAAGGGCAGGGACGCAGAGCCGTCATAGTTCTTGTCGCTCAGGACGGAGGAGAAGAGGAAGTTGCTGATGTACGCATACTCGTCTCTCTGGTGGACCTTGTGGGTGAGGGAGTTGGCGAAGAGGACAACGTTCATGCCGTTTTCCTTGTAGGCAAAGCCCTGCACGCCGCCGTTTAAGTAGGCCTTGAAGCCGGCTGCGCGCTCGGCAGTGTTCGTGGGGATGAAGCCCTCGGTGGGCGTCTTGGTCTTATCGCTCTTGACGAGAACCGTCGCGGAGGCGGGGACCTTGGAGAAGTAGCCGAGGCCGTAGGCGTAGAGGATATCGTCGCCGTCAGCAATGTAGCTCGCGTTCACAAGGGTCTTATTGGGATAGACGACAGGCGTCAGGCAGTCCATCGCGCCGTCCAGCTCGGTGTATTCCACACCGGCGATGAGGTCAGAGGCGGAGGACGCTGCGGAATAGCTGTAACCGATGTACGGCAGGCCGTTTTTCACGGCGGTCTTTGCGGCGGCGTCGAGCTTCGTCGCACCTGCGGCGGCGTCCGCCTTGGTCACGTCGGAGGTCGTGGTGAAGCCCATGAGGTTCATCGCGGCGGTGTCGTAGTTCCAGCTCGCGCTCTGGCTGATCTGCGGCGTGTAGACAAAGCCCTTCTCGCTTTCAGCGGGCGTGCCGGAGATGTAGACGGTCGGGGACTTGGTGATGATCTTCGCCTTCACGCTCGTCTTGTCGACGCCCATGGCAGAGAGCAGATACTTGCCCGCGACGGTCTGATAAGCGGCGTAGGAGCAGATGAAATCGCCCATGTGGTCGCCGCTCGTGACCATGCCGACGGTCTTGCCGGCCTTTAAGAGCTCGTTGACGGCGGCGGTGGAATCCTCGGAGGCGTTGGAGAGGATGACGTCCTTATCCTTCTCGCCCGCGAAGTAAGAGGTCAGCGCCTTGGTGTAAGCGAGCGCGTCATCGTGGTCCATCGCGTCGCCGCAGACGGCGGAGATGCTCTTGTAGGCGGCGGGCTCGGCCACGGTGACCATGTCGAAGCCGCGCGTTTCATTGAAGGAGGTGATACCCTCGGAGTAGAGGATCGTCCAGCTGTTGATGAGCGTGCCGTCATACAGCGCGCCGTTGGCGACAGAACGCTTGGCCTGATACATCGAGACGATCATCGTACCGGCGGGGTAGGTAACGCCGTCATAGGTGAATTCCTTTTCAGTCACGTTGACCTTGACGTCGTTTCTCGTGAGCCACTCCATCATGTCGGCCGCGGCCTGGAGGTTGGTCTGGTTCTTGCCGTCGAGCGGGATGATGTAGCACTCGGGATAGAAGTTGCCGTTCTGCCCCTTACCGTTGTACTCGGGACGGAAGACGTCCATCTCCGCGCCCTCGACGTCGTTCTGGTCGCACAACCACTGGCCGACCATGCTGTAAGCGTCGGAGTTCAGGTTGTGCACGCCGCGCTGATAGATGGTGACCTGGGATTCAAGATAGGAGATCTTTTCGGCGGCAACATAGGCGGCGTTGCCGAGGATACCGTACTGCGCCGCCTGCGCGGTATCGTCGTTGTAGGCGGGCAGCTCAACGGTATAGGCAACGGTGCCCTGCAGCATGGCAAACTGGGGGGTGTAGCTCGTGGACATATCGTCCCACGGGTCTTCCCAGTAGGTCTCGGTGCCGCTGCCGGTGTAGCTCAGGTAATCGCGCTGGGGGATGACATAGCTGTTGTAGCCATCGTTGTTGGCGACTGCCGCAATGCCCAGCGCCTCGCCGCCGGTGATGAGGTGATTGGCGAGCAGGTCGTATTCAAAGTTTGGCTCGTGCGGGGGATCGCAGGGCTCGCACTGGAAGGCCTGCACGCGGCCGTGGAACTCGGCAAGCGACATGGGGTTGAACGTGCCGATGAGCTGCTGCATGTTGGCCGTCTCGCTCGTGGTCTGGAAGGAGTTGTCGCGGTTGAGGTCGTAGCCATTGGTGGAATGTCTCGTCAGGTAAGTACGTCCGTCGACGTTCTCCTCGGGGACGAGGATGAAGAACACGTCGGACAGCAGCTCGTCCTTGACGTTTACAGTGTTGCTCTTCACGGTGTAATACTTTTCAAGGTCGACCTTGCCGGACTTGCCGTTGTTGTCAGCGGTCAGGTAGCCGAGGTAGCTGGCCGTATCCTTGACGAGGTCGGGGATGGCAACGCTGCCCTCCGCGCCGACAGGACCCATTTCCTCCTTGAGTTCTTTTTCGCCCGCGGCGGTGAAGCCAGTGAGCATCTTGTAGTCGATGGTCTTTTCGCTCGTGATCATCTTGGCGAAGTCGAGCACGCCGTCGGTGGCGGCGACCTCGTTGGAGTGGATGTTGGAATACATCACGGGCACGCGGATATCGTCGAGCGCGCCGGACTTGATCTGGGCGAGCACGGCATCGGGATCGGTCTCGGCCTGCTCGGTCAGGGCGAGCCACTTGCTCACGCTCGCCTTGGAGTCGGCCACGATCAGGTAGGGCATATCACGGCCCGCGGTGGACTGGCCCATGGAAAATTCTTCCACGTAGAGACCGTTTTTCGTGCCGTTCGCCACGATCGTATCGAGCTCCTTGTAGATCTCCCACATGGTGTTGAAGTTTTCATACGGCGCAACCTTGACAGGTGCGGAGCCGATCGCCTTGCCGCTATTTTTGGCCGTCAGGTCGAAGTAACCGCACAGGTCGATGTAGTAGCCGCCGTTCACATGGGGCACGCTGTAATCGGGCGTCGTCTCGCCGGTTCTGCGGTTGGTGGAGTAGAAGTAGTTATTCACGTGGAAGCTCACGTCGAGGACGGTCTTGCCGTTTTTCTCGCTTGCGGAGAGCTTGATGTCCGTGAACTGGTGCTCGTCCTTGCCCTCGGTCATCCAGCTGTCAAGATCCCCGCCCGCGTAAGCGTAGGGGAACAGCTCCTCGTTGACGTAGGGGCGGGAATCGTCGCGCTCGAGCGAGAGCGAAACGGTACCGGTGCTGACGGCCGCGGCGAGCGCATCCTTCGTCATGCCGGACACGGGGATGGAGAGGGACACGTCCTTGCCGTTTTCATCGGTGACAAGGGTGATGGTCGCGTCGACCGGGAATTTCGTTCCCAGCAGCGCATCGTCCTTGGGGTTCATGTTCTGGTAGCTGACGGCAAACGCGGACGTGACCGCGAGCGAGAGCGTCATTACCAGGGCCATCAGCAGCGCGAGCGCTTTGCTGACAGAGTTTGGATAATGTTTCATGGTTTTCGTCCTCCAGAGTGGTCTTATGCCGCCACACACAGCGGCGGAAAGTTGATGAGTTTAGTGTAACTCAATAAAAATACATAGTCAAGAGAATATTCATACCTAATCCCGCCAAATTTCAGCGTTGAATCTGTATTTTTGTTCATCATTTTTCACAAAGCAGTGCGTCAAGCCCCCGTCTTTCAACTCCTTTTGTGAATGTATTCGCAAATTTATACAGAACCGTGCTGCATAGGATATTCTTCTTCGTCGCGATTGCAAATGACGGCGGGGCGCATTATAATAAGAGGCAATCATCATTCAAACGCAGGAGGAACCGAATATGCGGCTGCAAAGCGCAATCTTTACACTGGGCGATACCCTCTTCACCCCCGACGGCGCGGCGCGCGAGGGACTCGACAAGGCGCTTTCACTTTTTAAGATGGAGGGCGTGTGGCTCGGCGCGGTGACGGCGCTCAGCGCGGAGGACGCGCAAAAAGCGCTCGAAAAGGCGGGGCTTCACTCGTATTTCCGCTTCGTGCTGACAGAATCCGTCGCGCTCTGCAAGGCGGACAGCGGCACGATGTTCGAGCGCGCGATGAAGCGCCTGCACTCGCAAAAGGACGATACGATCGTCTTTTCCGGATCGCTTGCGGCGATCCAAAACGCGAAGGACGCGGGTTTTCGCACCGTGGCGGTGCAGGGAAGTGCGGGCGCGGCGGACTGGTCGACGATGCAGCAACTCGCCACGCAGAGCCTTGCGCAGTACAGCGAATTGCTGGCAGATTCTGTGTGAATTTTGAAATAACGACAGGATTCGACGTTTTTTAGTTGCAGTATTTCTCAACTGTGATATAGTAAGAATATAACTATCAGAAAGGAAGGTTCGCGCCATGTTTGATTTCTACTCGGCTACCATCTTCCTTTCGGTCTTTATTATGATTATCATGGACATGCTCGTGAGCGGCAATGATCTGATGGAGCATGACAAAAAGCAGACGGTTTACACGATCTCCGTACTGGTGATCGCATGCATGGTATCGGAATGGTTCGGCGTTTGGATGAACGGAGCCGATCCGTCGCTGCGGACGCTGCACATCCTTGTCAAGACCATCGAGCTGTCCACAGCGCCGATCATCACGGTGCTTTGCAGCGACCTGATGACGCCGCTCAAGCATAAAAAGCTCATTTATACCCTCATCGGCGTCCATGCGGGGCTCGAGGTGCTGTCGGCTTTCTTCGGCTTCATCTTCTCGGTCGACGCACAAAACGTTTATCATCACGAAACGTTTTACTGGGTCTACGTGCTGGCCTATGCCAGCGGCGTTCTGCTGTTCATTGGTCAGCTGCTGAGCGAGAGTTCGCACCATTATGGCCTGTATCGGGCGCTCGTTATCATCCTGCCGGTCTTTTTCTTCTGTGGGCTGTTCCTCCAGTATGGTGCCGGAGTGCACATCATGTGGGCGTGCTCAGCGGTCGATGTTCTGATGGTTTACATCCTGTATTCCGAGCTCACGCAGAAAATCGACACGCTGACTCATCTTCTGAACCGCCGCAGCTATGAGAGCCGTCTCGCCTCGTTGCGCGGGCACGCAGTCATCTACTATTTCGACGTGGACGAGTTCAAGTCCGTCAACGACACCTTTGGCCATGGCGTGGGCGACGCGGTGCTTGCCGAGGTCGGCAGCACGATCTACGCCGTGTTCTCCAAGGTCGGCTACTGCTACCGCATCGGCGGCGACGAATTCTGCGTCATCGCGCAAATCTCCGACACGGCGGCGGAAAAGTATCTTTCGGAATTCCTGCGCGAGCTGACGGCACGGCGAGTGAAAAACGAGCACCTGCCGCACGTGTCGGTCGGCTATGCGTGCTTCAATCCGGTGCTCGGCAGCGTAGAGGATGCGATCAAACGCGCCGACCGGATGATGTACCACTACAAGCGCAAGCGCAAAAGCGAAGCGCTCACAAATGATGATACCGTAAAAAGCTGACGATCTTTTGACCGTCAGCTTTTCGTATCTGCTTTTATTTCGCCTCAATCTCCGCGTCTTCCTGCGGCTGGAGCTTGCTGCCAAAATACGCGAGCACCGCGCCGAGGATGGCGCACGCGACGCTCCAGACCATCTCCGCTGTCGAGGCAAAGTCCGTCGGAATGATGATGAGCGTGGAGGCAAGCACGATGCCGATGACAGCGTGACAGGCGATCGAGTAGTGCGTATCAAAGAGCCTGCTCACGATACGGGCAAAGAGCGCCATCACGCCGACCATGCCAAGCCCCCATGGGACGAGCACGGTGAAATCAAGCTGCGCAATGCCGTCGATCAGCGGCGTGAGAAGGCCGACCGCCATCAGGATGGACGACGACGTCATCCCCGGGATGATGAAGCTGAAGCCCCACAGCACGCCGCAGAAGAGAAAGCCCCAGAAGTTTGCAGGCATCTCGGCAAATGAACTGAACTTGACGGCCATCAGCGCGCCGAACAGGGCGAGGAAGCTGACGATCAGCGAGATGTACGAACCGTTGCCGCGCCCCTGCGTGCCCGCCTCGTGCCAGAGGTCGGGCAGCGTGCCGAGGATGAGCCCGATGAAGAGGCACGTGGCGACGGTTTCCGACTGGTGAAACAGCGCAAGGATCACGCTGCCGCCGCCCAAAAAGCCGATCGCCCAGCCGATGCCGACGGCGAGCAGCATCCGCCAGTAGCGTTGAAGCGCGCGCCTGGGGTGCGTGAGCAGCTCCATCGCGGGGCGGTAGATGCCGAATACGACTGCGAGCACGCCGCCGGAGATGCCCGGCAAAATCGCGCCCGCGCCGATGATGATACCCTGCACAATGCGCATGATACCGTTTTTGATGCGGGAATTTTTCATATTGCTGCCTTTTTATGTGCTGCGCCCGCCGCAAAGCGGCGGATCGCGACGCGGTTTAATAGCCCTTTCTGCGGTCGACGAGGTGATGCATCGGGCGGCCCGCGGCGTAATTTTCCAGATTTTCGCAGAAGAGCTGCACGTTGCGCTCGCAGGTGTAGCCGAGCGTCATGTTGCCCGCGACGTGCGGCGTGAGCAGGAGGTTCTTGGCCTTGCGCAGCGGATGATCCGCAGGCAGCGGTTCGGGCACGACGACGTCGAGCGCCGCACCGGCGAGGTGGTCGGAATCCAGCGCTGCAATGAGCGCGTCCTGATCGATGGCCGTGCCGCGGCCGACGTTGACGACGTAAGCGCCCTTCGGGAGCAACGCCATGCGGTCTGCGTTCAGGATGTTCACCGTGTCGCTCACCGAGGGGAGAGACATGAAGAGAAGATCGGTCTCGGGCAGGAGCTGATCGAGCTCCGTGACGGGGTGGACGGCGTCGAAGTCCGCGTTCGCGCGGCCGCTGCGGCTGACGCCGGTCAGGCTCGCGGGATGGAACGCGCGCACGCGGCGGGCAAATTCCGTGCCGATGTCGCCCGTGCCGAGGCACGTGACGCGCGCGCCGTGGAGCGAGTGGATGCCGCCCGGGAGCACGCGCCAGCCGCCCTCGCGGATGATCTCGGTGTACTCCATCTGGCGGCGCAGCAGCATCAGCGAGACCATGACGGAATGCTCGGCGATCGTCGTGCCGTAAGCGCCCGAGGCGTTCGTGAGCAGGCAGTCGGGATTCTGATACAGGTCGTCGCGGCAGAAGTGGTCCACGCCCGCCCAGCAGCTCGCGTACCACTTGAGATTTCTTGCGCCCGCGATGACGCGCTGGGACGGATGGCCGTAGAGGATCGTGCAGTCGTCCACATTGCCCTCCGCCGCCTTGGACGAGGGGAAGAAGACGATGTCGTAGCCGCAGCGTGCGGCGGTGTCGCGCAGCGTCTTTTCGTATGCCGGAGTCAGGAAGTCGATGATGACGCCGATTTTTTCATTCATGGTTCAATTCCTCCAAAATCATTTCTGCGACGCGCAGGCCGTCGGCCGCGGCACTCATGATGCCGCCGGCATAGCCCGCGCCCTCGCCGCAGGGATATAGACCGCGCAGGGCGGATTGAAAACTCAAGTTGTCGCGCACGATGCGCACAGGCGACGAAGAGCGCGTCTCCACCGCCGTCAGGACGGCGTCGGGAGAAGCGAAGCCCTTGAGCTTTTTCCCCAGCATCGGAAGGCCCTCTTCGAGCGCCTCGCACACAAAGGGCGGGAGGCAGCTGTGCAGGTCGCACCAGCGGACGGAGGGAAGATAGGTCGGGACGACCTTTCCCGCTCCCGTTGACGGGCGATGCTTGAGAAAATCTTCGACCCGCTGGGCGGGGGCGGCGTAATTTCCACCGCCAAGGCGATAGGCCGCGTCCTCCAGCTCGCGCTGGAACTGGACGCCCGCGAGGGTATCGCCGGACGGGAAATCATCCGGTGTGACAGAGACGAGCAGTCCGCCGTTGATATTCTCGCCGTCGCGCGCAAATTCGCTCATGCCGTTTGTCACGACGCGCTTTTCCTCCGACGCGGCGGCGACGACCTCGCCGCCGGGGCAGACGCAGAACGAGAACACGCCGCGTCCCTTTTCCGTGTGGCAGGAGAGCTTGTACGACGTGGGTGGGAGGCCGTAGCGGCCCGCTGCCTCCTTATATTGCGCTAAGTCCATGTCGCGCTGGCGGTGCTCGATGCGCACGCCGACGGCAAAGGGCTTGGGCTCCATCGGCACGCCGCGCTTTTGCAGCATTTCGAACGTATCGCGCGCGCTGTGGCCGGGCGCGAGCACGACGTGCTTTGTGGGCAGCGTGTACTCCCCCTCGGGGGCGCTCACGCGCAGCGCCGTGACGCTGCCGCTGTTCTGCTCGATATCCACAACCTTGTGGGAAAACCTCACCTCGCCGCCGCGGTCGATGATCTCGCGGCGGAGATTTTGCAGCACCACATATAATTTGTCGGTGCCGACATGAGGCTTGGCGTCGACTAAAATATCCTCGCTCGCGCCGAAGCGGACGAACTCCTCTAAAATATAGCCGTGGCGCAGGTCCTTTGTGCCGGTGTTGAGCTTGCCGTCGGAAAATGCGCCCGCGCCGCCTTCGCCAAATTGCACGTTCGAGGTCAGATCAAGCTCGCCCGTGCGCCAGAAGTGCTCGACGTCGCGCTTTCGCTGCTCGACCGCGCGCCCGCGCTCTAATAAAATGGGTCTTGCGCCGCAGCGGGCCAGCAGCAGCGCGCAGAAAAGGCCCGCAGGTCCCGCGCCGATAACGACAGGGGAGACCTCCGGCGCTGAAACAGGCGCGGGCGGCGTATATTTCTTCGGCGCGTAGGGCTGCACATTCTTATTCTTGCAGCGCCGTAAAACGCCGGATTCGTTTTTGACCTCGACCGCGCAGGAGCAGACGAGCTTCACGCCCTCGCGCGCGTCGATGGAGCGGCGCAGGAGCTTGACAGAGACGAGCGCCTCCTCGCTCACGCGCAGCGCGTGCGCGCAGGCCGCGCGCAGCTTGTCTTCCTTTACCCCCACGGGGAGCTTCAGATTGTCGATGCGAAGCATGTGCGCCGCCTCCTTTTTCTCAAGTCGCGTTTCATTTTATTATGACGGAAAGGAAAGCGCAAGGGGAATCGCGCGATTATCACAGATTCTTAAAAAAGTCATCGGGAATTTAAGAAATCGTCAAATAGCGTTCAAGAAATATACATAAATATGCCCTATGATAGCACCATTGAAAGTCAAGAGGCCGCAAACAAGGGGCTCATTCCATAGGAGGTCATCATTATGTACGAAGACGAAAACAACCTGTATCATTACAGCTATCGCAAGGGCGACGAGCAGAACCCCAACGCCCCGATCGACACGAAGAACTACGCCGAGGACCCGTGGGATAAGAATCCCGGCGGCAGCCCGAAGAAAAAGGGCGGCAGCGGTCTTTCCGGCAAGATCGTGGCGCTGGCGCTGGTGTGCGCGCTCGTCGGCGGCTTTATTGGCGCAGGCGTGAGCGGCGCTGCGACCAAGGTGAACAAGACGAGCGTTCAGGTCAGCGACCGCGAGGTCGCGCAGGTGCAGACCGTCAAGGTCGACGGCAAGACGCAGATGTCGATGTCGGAGGTCTACGCCTCGAACGTCAACAGCGTGGTGTCCATCAACGTTTCCGCCACGACCAACTACTTCGGCCAGACCGTCGAGACCGCCGCGAGCGGCACGGGCTTTTTCATCACGCAGGACGGCTACATCCTCACGAACCACCACGTCATCTCCGGTGCGAGCAGCGTGAAGGTAACGCTTTACAACGGTGAGACCTATGACGCCAAGGTCATCGGCAGCGATGAGGACTACGACATCGCCGTTCTCAAGATCGACGTGACGGGCGCAACGCCCGTGGTGCTGGGCGATTCGAGCAAGGTCGCCATCGGCGAATCCGTCGCCGCCGTGGGCAATCCCCTCGGCGAGCTGACGTTCTCGATGAGCGAGGGCATCGTTTCCTGCGTCAACCGCGCCATCAATGTTGACGGCACGCCGTTCAACATGATCCAGGTCGACTGCTCCATCAACCCCGGCAACTCCGGCGGCCCGCTCTTCAACAGCTACGGTGAGGTCATCGGCATCGTGTCCGCCAAGTATTCGAGCTATTCCAACACCACCGTTGAGGGCATCGGCTTCGCCATCCCCATCAACGATGTGCTCTCCCTCGTTGAGGACATCATGACAAACGGCTATGTGACGAGCAAGGCCTACATGGGCATCACGCCGCAGAACATGACCGCGCAGATGGCGCAGCAGTACCGTTACGACGTGACCGAGGGCGTCTTCGTCTGCTCCGTTGACCCGGACAGCGCCGCCGACAAGGCGGGGCTCAAGCTCGGCGATGTCATCACGAAGATGGACGACAAAACGATCTCCTCCTATGAAGACCTCGTCGCCGCTAAAAAGAGCTACAGCGCGGGCGACACCGTGACGCTGACCGTCTACCGCGAGGGTAAGACGATCGAGGTAGAGCTCACCTTCGACGCTGTTCCCGAATCGGCGGAAACGAACAATTCCGACCAGAGCACCGACAACAGCTATAATAACGGCAACGGGTATTACAGCGACGGCAGCAATGGGTCCTATTCCAATCCTTGGGATTTCTTCAATAATTTCTTTGGATATAATGGCTGATGCCACTGAAAAAGGAGCCTCGAAAGAGGCTCCTTTTTTTATTGCCGCGCGCAAGCGCGGCTTTTTTCGCGCCCAAAGGGCGCGGGGAGTTTATGCAGCCCGAAAGGGCTGCTCCTTTTTTGCGCCCATAGGGCGCAGGGGATTCAATCGCAGCGCGGCAGCGCTGCATCCTTTTTCCCGCGCTAGCGCGGGAGGGGGAGCGGCGCGCACGCCGCGGCACCAAAGGGGGTATTCTCTTTTCGAAGAGAATACCCCCTTTGAATCCCCCAGAGAAAGACGAGGGGCGTCCCCCCTCGACCCCCGACATTGCCGGTCTGGGGCTTGAAGAACTGCTCAGCCTGCGGAATCGGGTGCGGTGTACATGGCTTCGCCATGAATCTTCTGCGAGTCGTTGCTACGATCAACCGCGCCTTACTATCGTGAGGCGCGAGTGACGGTAGCCCGGCGGCAGACTGCTTGCCGAATGCGGCATTGCTGCGCTCGCCGCATTGTGGAGACTGGCGGTAGACGGAAATTAGTCCGCACTCCTACAAGATAGGCAGAGCGGCAGCGGATAATAGAAGCAGAGGCAAATCGTATAGCAACACCCAACGCGGCTCCGCCGCGCGCAGGAAGTGCAATCGGCAAGCATTGCAGCTCTTTGAGCTGCTCGCTTGCAATGGAAATTTTCTCTGGGAGGGTGTAAGGGAGGGGTATCCCTTTTTTGAAAAGAGATACCCCTCCCTTATTCGCATTCCCTGCGCGGCGCAGGGGACAATGTGCGTAACATTTTAACGAACGATCAAATTTGTCCGCTTGAGGCAATACCAATTCCATGCTATACTTATCGTTAAGAAAACGACAAATTCAAAGGAGAACTGCATGGAAAGCATTTTTGAAAAACGTCTTACCGTCACGCCCGACTACTGTGACGCGTCGGGCGCGCTGTCGCCGTTGGCGGCGTTTACGATTTTTCAGGGCATCGCAGCGCAGCACGCGGAGGTGCTGGGCGTCGGCAGCAGCGCGATGGCGAAAAAGGGTGAATTCTGGCTCACGGTCCACACGCGCGTCGATCTCTTTGAGCGCGCGTACCTGATGGACAAACTCACGGTGCGCACGTGGGCGGAGGCGTGCAGCGAGCGCGACGTACGCACGTACCGCAGTTACACTCTCTCGCGCGGTGAGGCGGTCATTGCCCGCGGCAAGACCGAGTGGGCCATCTTAGGACCGGAGCAGAAGATCATCCGCTTTGGCGACTCGGGCTTCCCGAAGGACTACCCCTTCCCCGCCGAGACGGCCATCCCCGAAAAATTGCAGCGCTTCCATGAAAAGTTTGAGGACGCCGACCTTTTCTCGCACTACGCCGTGCGGTCGACGGACATCGACCTCGGCCACCACATGAACAACGTGGCCTATGTGCGCCTGCTGCTCGACTGCTTTTCGGCAAAGGAGCTCGCGAGCGGTAATATTCAATCGGTCGAGCTACACTACTCAACGCCGTGCTTCGAGGGTGAGGCGCTGACGGTCTACAAGAAGTCACTCGATGACGGCACGTGCCGCATCGGCATCGTCAAGCCGGACGGCAAGACCGCCTCGCAGGCGTGCGTGACGTTCTGCAAGTAAGCAACCATAAAAAAGCGGTTCCCTTTCGGGAACCGCTTTTTGTTGTTCTTTGCGCTGTTTAGTTGTTGCTGGCGTTCGTGGCGCGGAGGGTGACGTCGTGATAGCCGCCCTCGACGATGCTGGTGGCGGAGACGAGCGTGAGCTTCGCGTTCTTCTGCAGGTCAGGGATCGTCGTCACGCCGCAGTTGCACATGGTCGACTTGACCTTGTAAAGGCTGCGGGCGACGTTATCCTGCAGAGAGCCCGCGTAGGTGACATACGAGTCGACGCCCTCTTCAAACGCAAGGCCCGTCTTGCCGCCGAGGTCGTAGCGCTGCCAGTTGCGCGCGCGGTTCGAGCCCTCGCCCCAGTACTCCTTGACGTACACGCCGTTGACGAGCAGCTTGTTCGTCGGCGATTCATCAAAGCGGGCGAAGTAGCGGCCCAGCATCA
>ERZ827469.2737-NODE-2737-length-12685-cov-3.388994_pt1 | contig 12685 bp, 11 predicted proteins | sample MGYA00519917_ERZ827469 | MGnify/ENA primary metagenome ERZ827469 (study PRJEB31778, sample SAMEA3449314) | human gut metagenome | biome: human gut; feature: human-associated habitat; material: faeces | place: United Kingdom | collected 2010/2012 ... | reverse complement strand
CGGGCCATGATCAGGCCGAAGTCCCCGGACCCCAGGACCACCCCCCGGCGGCCCACCATGAGGTTCTTGGTGTTCATCAGGTTCTGGGCGGTGCCGGCGGTGTAGATACCTGCCGGACGGGTACCGGCGATGTTTAAGGCCCCGCGGCTTCGTTCCCGGCAGCCCATGGCTAAAATCACCGCCTTGGCCTTCACCTGAAAGACCCCGTCAGTCTCGTTGATGGCGGTGACAACCCGGTCTTTTGTAATGTCCACCACCATGGTGTGCAGCCGGTAGGGGATTCCCAGCTCTTCGATTTTCTGCTCATATTTGTAAGAGTATTCGGGGCCGGTCAGCTCTTCTTTGAATTTGTGGAGGCCGAAGCCGTTGTGGATGCACTGCTGCAAAATGCCGCCCAGGCAGTCGCCCCGATCCAGAATGAGAATATCCCTAATGCCCTGTTCGTAGGCGCTGACCGCCGCCGCAAGCCCTGCAGGGCCACCGCCTACAATTAAAAGATCGATCTGTTTCATCAAAATCCATATCCCTTCTTCTATATGCGCTTTACTTGGTTTTCCCTACATTAAGGTAGGAGCCTTTTCCGGATTTCAGAACTTCTTCAAAGGGAATATTCAGTTCCCGGGCGAGGATTTCCACAATGTAGGGGGAACAGAACCCGCCCTGGCAGCGTCCCATGCCGCTTCGGGTGCGGCGTTTGACCGCATCCAGGGTGGTGGCTTGCGGATTCCGGCGGATGGCGTCGATAATTTCCCCTTCGGTGACGGTTTCGCAGCGGCAGATGACCCGCCCGAACTTGGGGTCGTTTTCGATGACTTTATTTTTCTCGGAATTTGAGAGCTTTCTAAACCAGTGAGTGGATTCCCTCAGGGGGATGAATTGGGGGTTTGGCTCCATCGAAAGCCCCGCATCCTTTAAGAGCTTTGCCACATACTCAGCAATGGCGGGGGCAGAGCTGAGGCCGGGAGAGTCGATTCCAGCGGCTAGAATGAAGTGGGGATTTCCCTTGGCGGGCCGGATGATAAAGTCGCCGCCTTCGGTGGTGGCGCGCAGGCCGCAGAAGGAGGTGATGACTTTCCGGTAAGGTACTTCCGGCATATCCCCCAGGGCATCGCTGATGATTTTTTGGATACCGGCGGAGGTGACTTCTACGTCCTCTTTGTCGTCGATGTTTTCCGAGGTGGGGCCCAAAAGCAGGTTTCCGTCCACCGTGGGGGTGATGAGGATGCCCTTGCCCATTTTGGTGGGGGTGCGGAAGACGGTGTGGTCGGAAAAATAGCCGCACTCTTTGTCCAGAAGCAGGTATTCGCCCCGGCGGGGACGGATGGAAAAGCTTTCTTCCCCGACAAGCTTTGAAACTTCATCGGCGTAAAGCCCCGCCGCGTCGATGAGATACCGGGCTTCTACTATGTCGTCTCCGGAAGTAATGCGGAAGTGTTCTCCCGTCCACTCTATTTTTTCCGCTTTAAAGTTAAGCTTCAGTTTGGCGCCGTTGTCCATGGCGTTGCCCACGGCGGAGATAGTCAGGTCGTAGGGGCAGATGATGGCGCCGGTGGGGGCGTGGAGGGCGCCTACAGCCTTATCGGACATATGGGGCTCCAGCTCCCTGAGCCGTTCTTTCCCGATTATTTCGAGACCCTCTACGCCGTTTTTCACGCCTCTTTCATAGAGGGCTTGAATGACGTCCATATCCCCTTCGTCAAAGCCGATGACAAGGGAACCGTTTCTCCGATAGGAAACGCCCAAATCCTTGGCCACCTGCTCCATCATCTGGGAACCGCGGACGTTTAATTTCGCCTTCAGCGTACCGGATTCTGCGTCGAATCCCGCGTGGACGATGGCGCTGTTGGCCCGGGAGCTTCCCATGGCCACGTCGCACTCTTTTTCCAGGATACACACCGAGAGTTTGTACTTTGTCAGCTCCCGGCCGATCAGTGCGCCGACCACTCCGGCGCCGATGACTGCTGTGTCAAAAATCATGATTTCGCCAACCCTTCTTAATAGCAGGAAATACCGAAGCGCGCCGTCTTTAAAATCTCATAGGCACGCAAAAAAGCCGCGCCAAATAAAAGCACCCTCTGGTACTTTTATTCCAACGCGACTCAATTTACTCATCGTTTATTCAATTTTCTTTAGTCTACCACAGGAAGGATAATCTGTCAACGCTTCTTTCGTCAAAAGTAAAAGGATGGATTGGGAAAAGTTTGTAAATATTCACTGGGTAAAAGGAAAATAGGGCATTGATTCTCTTTTTCAATCGTGCTACAATGAACAGGTAATATTTTGTTCACAGTCGCCGGGAAGGCATGGCGATTGAAATGCTGTTTTGCTGGAGACAAGGCATCGGGCAGCCGGAAAACGATGTGCTGCTGGACAAAAAAAAAACTACACTAAAAAGATTTCCCGTCTCTGAAAGCGGCTCATGAGCCTGAGAGAAACAATGCTGTCATAAACGGCGGCGATTGGACGTAAGCTGGAAAGGAATGGAACATTATGACCATTGTATTGGTCGTCGACGTTTTCGATAACCTGACGAATGGAACCACCATGACTGCCTATCGATTTGCCCAGAGCCTTCGGGAAAACGGGCATGAGGTGCGGGCCGTGGCCATTGGGGACAAAGAGGAAAACCCCTACGCGCTCAGTGAAGCGCAGCTTCCGGTAGCGACGAAAATTGCCCACAAGCAGGGCTTTGCCTTTGCAAAAGCCGATGTGACCACCTTTGAGCGGGCCTTTCAGGGGGCAGATGTGGTGCATTTTTTGCTGCCTCTTCCCATGGATCACAAAGCGCTGAGGGTGGCGAAAGAGATGGATATCCCCATCTGTGGGGCATTTCACCTCCAACCGGAAAACGTTACCTTCATCATCCATCTGAGCCATGCGGATTGGCTGGCAAAAGGCATCTACCGCTTTTTTAACCGGGTGTTTTACCGGAATTTCGACCACATCCACTGCCCGTCCTACTTCATCGCCAATCAACTGGCGAAAAACGGGTATACGGCAAAGCTCCACGTAATCAGCAACGGGGTCGACGAGGATTTCTGTCCCGGCGAAGCCCGGGAGAGCTTTGACGACGGCCTCATCCACATCCTGATGGTGGGGCGGCTTTCCCCGGAGAAGCGTCAGCGGATCCTCATCGACGCGGTGGCGAAATCCAAATACGCCGACCGGATTCAGCTTCATTTTGCCGGAAAAGGCCCCTGCAAGGAAAAGCTCGTCGAACAGGGAAAAAAGCTTCCCCATCCGCCCACCTTCGGATTCTATTCCAAGGAGGAGCTGATTGCCCTTATCCGCCGCTGCGACCTTTACGTTCACGCGTCGGTAGTGGAAATTGAGGCCATCTCCTGCTTAGAGGCGTTTTCCTGCGGATTGGTGCCGGTCATCTGCAATTCTGACAGATCCGCTACCGTGCAGTTTGCTTTAGACGAGCGGAGCCTGTTTCGCCCGGACGACGCCAACGATTTGGCAGAGAAAATCGACTACTGGCTCAGCCATCCCGAAGAGAAGGCCAGAATGGAACAGGAATACGCGAAACAGGGAGATTCCTATCGGATATCTGCTTCGGTGAAAAAGGCGGAAGAGATGTTCGGGGAAGTCATCCACGATCATCGGGAAAAACATCGTGTCTCCGGGTATTAACCTATGAACAGCATTTTAAGGAAGAAAAGTCTCCTATACCGCGTTTTAACCGCCCTGCTGCATTACCTCATCGCTATTCCCATCCTCACTGTTGTAGACGTGCTGTTTTTGGGATTTCGGATACGGGGATGGGACCATCTGAGAAACATCGCGGACACTGGGGCTGTCATCGCCTGCAACCACATCCATTATCTGGATTGCAGCTTTCTGGGGATCCTCTGTGCGCCGCGGCGGCCTGTATTCTGCACTTTGGAGCGGAATTTGCAGATACCGGTGGTCAAATACCTGATTAAGTGGATGGGCGGCGTGGCCATTCCACAAAAGATCAGCGCGCTGCGCCGGTTTATGGAAGACGCCGCCGATGCGGCTCAGAAGGGAAAGCTTCTCATCATCTACCCGGAAGGGGAGCTGAAACTTTACTGCGGCCATCTGCGTCCTTTTAAGGACGGCGCATTCAAAACGGCGGTACGGGCCGATGTGCCGGTGCTGCCCTGCTATATCACCCAGGAGAAGCCTCGGGGAATTTTCCGGCTGTTCAAACAAAAGCCCTGCCTGGTCCTCAACGTGGGGGAACCGGTTTATCTCCGGAGGATAATGGAGCCAAATGAAGAACAAGAGGTTCTGGACGTCCATGCGACGGTGAAAAATTTGCGGGAACGGGTTTACTGCGAGATGGAGCGGCTGGCCGACCGGGAGCTTCCTTCCTTTCATGGAGAGACGGAACTTGACAACGAATGCCCGGAAGTGGTATGATACCATTTATGTAAAGGCTGTGTAAAATCTGTGTAAAGTCTTGCTGCTTGCCGGAAAGGGTCCCATGTAGCAGCGATGCCTTTTGGGGTTTCATCCAGCCTTCCAAACTCCGTCGGCCTGCTGAAACGGGACGGAGCCAGTGAAAACGAATACGATTTCGTTACAGTCAGGGAGATGGTGAGAACGGCTGGGGACGCACTTAAAGTGCGCCCGGTTTTCCCCGCTCCCTGTCTTTTTTCAAAGGGTTCCAAACGGTGCATATTAAGAAACGAGGGACCAGTTTGAAAGAAATCAAGCATTGCTTGATGTTAGCTGGCTTTTGTGCCTTATGAGACATCGATACCGTCCCATATTTCGTAGAACCAAAAAATTCAGGGCCCCTCATTTTTTGGTTTGGCCGAAAAACCGGCACAATTCCCAAGAAAGGAATGGGCATAACTATGCAAGAATTTTTACTCACCCAAGGGGAATACATCCTGCGGATGCTGCTGGCCGCTGCCTGCGGCGCCGGTATCGGCTATGAGCGGAAAAACCGCCTTAAGGAGGCGGGAATCCGCACCCACCTGATCGTTTCCTTGGGCGCGGCTCTGATGATGCTGGTGTCCAAATACGGCTTTTTCGACCTGATCGGACAGCTTCCGGAGCTGAGCAAGCTGGATCCTTCCCGTGTGGCGGCACAGATTGTTTCAGGCGTCGGTTTTCTCGGCGCGGGCATGATCTTTGTGCGGCGGCAGAGCGTCAGTGGACTGACTACTGCTGCGGGAATCTGGGCGACGGCGGGCGTCGGCATGGCGGTTGGCTCGGGCATGTACGTGGTCGGTATCGCCGCGGCATTGATGATTATTCTCACCCAAATCGTTTTGCATCGCAAATGGTTCCGCAAAAAAATGCCGGTGGCGGAGCAGTTCAATGTATCGTTGGACGACAGCTCCGAGGCTATCGACTATCTGCAAAGCGCCCTGTCGGAAAACCAAATCGAGATTCTCAATATCAAGGTCAAGAAAACGCCGGGGAAGGGAATCGACGCGAAAATTTACGCCAAATTTCCCAAGGAGTATGAAGCGGCTGAATTATTGGGCCTGTTTAAGGATAATCCCCATATTTTATCAATTGATTTTTAAGAAAACTGCCGCAGATATCCCTTGCGGCAGTTTTTTATTTTTTTAGAAAAGATAATCCGTTGCCATGGGGAGCAAAACATATTATAATATCTATAGAAACACTTTTGCACTGCCCGCTTGGGGACAATGGCCATTCCAAAGAGAATATGCCACAAATCTTTGCGGAAATTCTTTCTGTTTCAAAAAATCCCATCATTGTGGAAGGAGCTTGCAATGACAGACGTTTTGAATTTCTGCATCATATTGGAAATGCTTTTGGTCAATTGTAGTACAATGCATTACTGTGCCAAACCCAGGTATTCCCTGCTGAAGACGATATCTGTGATTGCAGCCTTTACCCTGGTCTTGTTCACCGCAGGCTATTTTCTCATGCCTAATTTTGGAAGTGGGGCGGCCGCTATGGGAGGGTTTCTGTACATTCTGCCTTTGTACTGGCTTTACGACGTTAAAATGGATAAGCTTTTGTCCATTATGTGCTCTTCCTGGATATACACCATGTTTGCCATTTCCTTTTCCACACAGCTGGGGTATGGGTTTAATCAGTTTCCCTTTACTGAGACTGTTTTTTGTGCCCAGACGCTGTTTTATATCTGCACCATCAAAATTTTCAGGAATTTTGTGAAAAGCAAGTTGGTATTCCTTTTAAACACCATTCCTAAACAGACCGGCAAATATTTGTGGCTGCTGAGCATCGCGTGGTTCAGCACCTTTTGCTTCATTCACAATTCCTATATCTATCGGGACAGCTACCTGCTGTCCGGCTTGAGCTTAATAGCGCTGGTGTTCGACGCGGTACTCAGCTATCTGCTGCTCGATATGGTTGTCAAGAACTTTGGGGATATTGATAAGCTGGAACGGATCGTTTATGTGGACGGGCTGACCGGCCTCAAAAACCGGGAGAGCCTGCGTACCGATATGGAAAAGCTCATTGGGCTGGACCGCCCTTTTTTCGTTATTTTTATGGATTTGGATTACTTTAAAGGCGTTAACGACCAGTTTGGACATTTGGTAGGGGACGAGTATCTGATACGGTTTTCCAAAAACGTCCAGGATATTCTACACCATAACGGGACTTTGTACCGGATTTCTGGTGATGAATTTGTTTGTCTTTTCACCGGCGGAAAAATCGAGCGCTTTCTGGAGCAGGTCCGGAAACAGAAATGGGAAGAATCGGATAGCGGCTTTCATTTCCGCGGGGTCAGCGCCGGGTACAGCGCCTTCCCCGGTGATAGCCGTGATGTGGAAAAGTTGCTGACCATGGCAGACCGGAGAATGTATGAAGAGAAAAAAGCGAAGGAAGGCAATCGCTGATGGGGAGCGAAAGGATGAGATGATGGATGCGATAAAATGGGCGCGGATGCCGGATGAAGCAGTAAAAGACGCCTTTTCCATCCGGGAAGAGGTTTTTGTAAAGGAGCAGGGCTTTCAGGAGGAGTTTGATTCCACTGATGATAGCTGCTGGCACCTGATTTGTTACCAAAACGGCTGTCCCACGGCCTGCGCCCGGCTCTTCACCGAAGGAAACGGCGTGTGGCACGCAGGGCGGATCGCCGTCCGCAGAGACTGCCGGGGAACTGGTATTGGCGCCGAGATTATGGCGGCTCTGGAAGAAAAAGCCCGGGAGTTAGGCGGCCAAAAAATCGTTCTAAGCGCCCAATGCCGGGTGGCAGACTTTTACATAAAGCAGGGATATCAAAAAACCGCAAACGAGTATCTGGATGAATACTGCCCTCATGTAGAAATGTTCAAACTCCTTTAAATATACGAAAAACGTCTCTTTTTCTGCCTCGTGTATTGACTTTCGAGAGCAAGGGCATTATAATAAAAAGCAGTGAAACGTTTATGACAACCGGAGATTCCTCCGGTTTTTTCTTGCATGGAAAATTTATGGCCATGCGGCACGGGGATTTTTGGCCGTGTACATCAAGGGCCTGCGTGCAGGCGGAAATCAGAAAGGAATGGATAGAAAATGAGTGAATCCTGTTCTCATGACTGCAACTCCTGCGGCGCTGACTGCGCTTCCAGGAAAACCTCTCCGGCGGATTTGCTGGAAAAGCCCCATGAGCTGAGCCACATCAAAAAAGTAATCGGCGTTGTCAGCGGCAAAGGCGGCGTCGGCAAATCGACCGTCACGTCGATGCTGGCCGTCGCCATGCAGAAGCTGGGGTACAAAACAGCCATTCTCGATGCAGATGTCACCGGCCCGTCCATCCCCAGAGCCTTTGGCCTGCACGAGCAGATCGTGGGCAGTGACGACGGTATGCTCCCCGCTGAGACGCCCGAGGGCATTAAGGTCATGTCCATCAATCTGCTTCTTCCGAACGAGACGGATCCCGTCATCTGGCGCGGCCCGGTCATCGGCGGCGCAGTCAAGCAGTTCTGGACGGATGTCTGCTGGGGCGATGTGGATTATATGTTCGTCGATCTGCCGCCCGGAACGGGCGACGTGATGCTGACGGTGTTCCAGTCGCTTCCGGTTGACGGTGTGGTGATTGTCACAAGTCCGCAGAGCCTCGTGTCCATGATTGTCTCCAAGGCCGTCAACATGGCGCGGATGATGAACGTACCGGTCTATGGCTTTGTGGAGAACTACAGCTATTTCCAGTGTCCGGACTGCGGCAAAAAGGTGGAGATCTTCGGAAAGAGCAAGCTGGACGAACTGGCGCTGCAATTCTCGCTGCCGGTTCTCGCGCGGCTGCCGATCGAACCGAACGTTGCAGCGCTGTTTGACGCAGGAAGCATGGCGCAGGCCGACGTCAGCGGCCTCATGCCCGCTGCCGAACTGATGGCAAAGGCATAATTCAAATCAGCAGTGCCCATGCGGGCGCTGCTGGTTTTTTGCGGCATAGCATCAACCGACGCTATGAACACTTTATGAATTTTGTAAAAACCCCTTGCAAACGAGGAAAAGTGTGCTAGAATACAATTAGCACTCAAGAAGTACGAGTGCTAATCTGCAAAGGACGTGACATTCAATATGGCAAAGAAACAGTTCAAAGCGGAATCCAAGCGTTTGCTGGATCTCATGATAAACTCCATTTACACGCATCAGGAGATTTTCCTGCGTGAAATTATTTCCAACGCCTCCGACGCCATCGACAAGCTGGCGTATCAGGCACTGACCGATGAAAACGTCGGCCTCAGCCGCAGCGATTTTGCGATCGAACTCAAGCCCGACGAGGCTGCACACACGCTGACCGTCAGCGACAACGGCATCGGCATGGACAAGGACGAGATGGAAAACAACCTCGGCACGATCTGCCGCTCCGGCAGTCTGCAGTTCAAGCAGGCGCTGGACAAGGAAAAGGCCGCCGACACCGATATCATCGGCCAGTTCGGCGTAGGCTTCTATTCTGCGTTCATGGTTGCGGACAAAGTGACCGTCATTTCAAAGAAATACGGCTCCGATGAGGCTTGGAAATGGGAATCCGAGGGCGCGGACGGCTATACCATGACCCCGTGTGAGCGTGCAAACGCCGGTACGGACGTGATCATGCAGCTGAAGGCCGACACGGACGACGAAAAATACTCCCGCTTCCTGAAAACATGGGAACTGCAATCCCTTGTCCGCAAGTATTCCGATTATATCCGCTACCCCATCCGCATGGCGGTTGAAAAGAGCCGCATGAAGGAGGGCACGGAAAAGAGCGACAAGCCCGAATATGAGACGTATACCGAGGTTGAGACGCTCAACTCCATGGTTCCGATCTGGAACCGGAACAAAAAGGATGTCACTGACGAGGAATACAACAATTTCTATAAGGAAAAGTTCTTCGACTTTGAAGACCCGCTAGCCGTCATCCACGCGAACGTCGAAGGTGCGGTCACATACAAGGCCCTGCTGTTCATCCCCGCGAAAGCGCCGTATGACTTCTACACCAAAGACTTCAAGAAGGGTCTGCAGCTGTATTCCTCCGGCGTGATGATCATGGAAAACTGCGCTGATCTGCTGCCGGACTGCTTCCGCTTCGTGCGCGGCGTGGTCGATTCGCAGGATCTGAGTCTGAATATTTCCCGTGAGATGCTCCAGCACGACCGTCAGCTGAAATTCATCGCAGGAAACCTCGAAAAGAAGATCAAGACCGAACTGCAGAAGCTGATGGACAACGACCGTGAGAAATACGAAAAGTTCTTCGCAGCCTTCGGCCCGCAGATCAAGTACGGCGTTCTGGCCGATTATGGCGCAAAGAAGGAAACGCTTCAGGATCTGCTGCTCTACTGGTCGAGCAAGCAGGGCAAGCTGATCTCTCTCAAGGAATACGTCGCTGCCATGCCGGAGGATCAGAAGTATATTTACTATGCCAACGGCGAGAGCCGCGAGGCGCTGCTCCAGCTGCCGCAGATGGAAAAGCTGCAGCAGAAGGGCTGCGATGTGCTGTTCATGACCGATGAGGTCGATGGTTTCGTACCGCAAACGCTGGCAAAGTATCAGGAGAAAGAACTCAAGGCCATTACGGCTGGTGATCTGGGCCTCGAAACAGAAGAGGAAAAGAAAGCTGCCGAGGAAAAGAGCGAAAAATCGAAGCAGACGCTTGAATTCGTCAAAAAGACGCTGGGTGAGCAAGTAAAGGACGTACGCTTGAGCGACAATCTGGGCAGCCATCCCGTCAGCGTCGTCCCCGACGGCGGCATGACGTTTGAAATGGAGAAATATTTCAAGCGCATGAACCCCGAGGCCGGCATGAAGGCCGACCGCATCCTCGAACTGAACGCCGACCATCCGATTTTTGCGAAGCTGCAGATCGCAGTTGCACAGGACGAGAAGAAGGCGGAGGATCTGGTAAAGATTCTCTACACGCAGGCGCTGCTCATGGCCGGTCTGCCGGTCGAAAACGCAGGCGAATACACCGATCTGGTATGCAGCCTCATCGGATAAGCCGAACAATACGCTGCTTGTACAATTTAACTTCTTAGACAGCCGGAGCCGGCGTTCCAAAATGAGAACGCCGGCTCCGGTTTATTTTCTTACCTCGATGCTTCCGCCGTCGGCGAGCGTTTTGCCCTCCAGCAGCACAAGCTTCTCCGCGAACAGGTTCGTAAATCCGCTCAAAATCGCAGCGGAGACGATCATCTCCGGCGTGTCGCGGACATTCAGTTCCGTCGTGACCTCCCGGTCAAACATGGCAGCAGCCGTCAGACGGACCTGCTCGATGAAGTACTTCGCACACCGCTGATGGCGCAGTACAAACGCAGCATAGGCCCTTTTGACATCCTCCTCCGGAAGATCGCCCGGCAGGAGCGTGGACAGCATCGACAGCCGCAGGCTTTGCTTGAGCGTACAGATCATGATGAGATACGCGATATGGATGCGGTAATAGCGCTTTTTGCGCGGCTCCGGCAGCAGCTTTGTACGGACATAGTTGTTGATGGCCGCTGCCGTGATGGGCTCCGCCTGCTTGAGTTCCGGCGGCAGATAGTCCAGATACTGCTTCAGAAGCTGCACGACCTGCTCCATATAGAGGCCGAAATCCGGAATGGCGTCCCAGTCCGGAAGCCGATAGGCCGCGAGAAACTTTTCCCATCGCCGAAGCTTGCCGACGACAAGATCATTGTCAAAATTCATTGCTGCACACACCTTTCGGAACTAAGTATATCACATCCGGTAAAAAATGCAAGAGCAATTCAGATTTGAAAGATGAATTGACATTGCAGCCAAAATGTGATAATCTAATATTTAAGATTACATTAAGAAAGAAGTTCCGTTATGTTCAGAATCGTTACCGATACATCCGCAAATCTTCCGACTGACTATTTGCTCTCGGAGCAGATCACCATCATCCCCTACACCTTCCAGAGCGGCAAGGGAGAGCAGTCCTGCATGGATCTGGCAACCTTTGACGCAAAAGATTTTTACACACAAATGCGCAGCGGCGTGAAGGTCACGACCTCGCAGATCCCGCCGCAGCGCTATATTGACGTTCTGACGCCGATGCTGGAAGCCGGTGAGGACGTTTTGTTCGTCAGCATGTCCTCCGGTATCAGCGGCTCATATGCCTCGGGTCAGATTGCCGCGCGGCAGCTGCGCGAGGAATTCCCGGACAGGAAACTGCTTCTGGTCGATACCTACAGCGCATCGCTGGGCGAGGGTCTGCTTGTCATGCGCGCGGTCAACTGCCGCCGTGAAGGGATGTGTATCGACGAAACCTATAAGACGCTTCGCGCGCTGCGTCACCGCATGGCGCAGATCTTTACCGTTGACGATCTGCGCTATCTGCGCCGGACGGGCCGTCTGTCCAATCTGGAGGCTGCTGTCGGAACAGTCTTGCAGATTAAGCCGCTTCTAAAGGGCGACCCGCAGGGAAAAATCGTCTGTTTCGCCAAGCTTCGCGGACGGCAGCGTGCCGTCGAGGCCATTGCCAAGCGGTATGAGGAACTTGTTGTGGATGCGCAGGACCAGACCGTCGGCATCGCCCACGCCGACTGCGCGCCCGACGCGCAGATCCTCGCGTCCCTCCTGCGCCGCAGCAGCAAGCCGCCCAAGAATATCCTAATGGTCGATTATGAGCCTGTGACCGGCTCACACGTTGGCCCCGGTGCGCTGGCGCTGTTCTTCCTTGCAGACGAGAACGTCAGAAACATCTAAATTTGCCCTCAAGCGCCCGGCAGCGGAGTTTTCCGCCGCCGGGTTTTTATAAGGCAGCATGAAGCCCCGGACAAGCGTGCTTGTCCGGGGCAGTGTCAACCTTGCGCGGTATTCATCCCCGAGATTTAAGTCCTGGCATTTTTGGATGGCAAGATCATGGTTCTGCTCCGCAGCTTTCTTATACCAGTGCTTTGCCTTTTCCATATTAACAGGCGTCCCAATCCCTTCTTCATAGAAATATGCGAGATTGAATTGGCCGTCACGATCACCATGCTCTGCGGCACGCTGCGTCCAATAAAACGCCTTATCTGCGTCCTTCTCCACACCGATCCCGTCATAGAAAAAGTAGCCCACTTGACATTCGGCAAGGGGATAGCCCTTCTCAGCAAGTTCCATGTGTCCTTCAAAGCACTTCTCAAACTGCTTTGTGTTCCAGTATTTCTCGATCAGTTCATTGCAACGGTCAAACTCCGAACATGGTTTATAATAAGTTTCTGCCATCTTCAGTACCTCAATCAAATCATTTCATTCCGCTATGCATGGGTTCGTTTTTTGTCAAGTCAAAAAGAGTCTCATAAATACATATCCATCC
>ERZ827469.2736-NODE-2736-length-12691-cov-4.964229_pt1 | contig 12691 bp, 11 predicted proteins | sample MGYA00519917_ERZ827469 | MGnify/ENA primary metagenome ERZ827469 (study PRJEB31778, sample SAMEA3449314) | human gut metagenome | biome: human gut; feature: human-associated habitat; material: faeces | place: United Kingdom | collected 2010/2012 ... | reverse complement strand
GCCGCACAAAAAAATTAGTGGATAAATTTCCGGATTCCAGAAAAATATTCTCCAGCCGTACTGTTAGGCGTTCAATCTCTACTGCGTACTCCGACATCGTATAACGATATTGCTTGTTTTTATAATCTGCAATCGTATACACCTTTCCAGGATCCTGAATTGGAGTCAGATTTTTCCACCGAACCAATGCCTCTAGATCTGCCACCAACTGTTCCATCTGATAATCTGCAAATGCATCATCCTGCCTGAGCAGTTGAAAAACATCTTCTTTATACATCTGAAAATGCATCTTCTCATATTCTCTGTAAAAACATCTCATGATTTTACGATACACCGGTGCATCAGGAGCAGATAAATACGATGCCTCATGGATCGCTTCAAAATATTCCATTTTTACGGTTTTCCTCCATGTTTTCTGCCAGATTTTCTAACTCAAACCCGATGAAAAAATTATATCACAAATGATAATATGTCTCAATGACGGTATTATAATTTGGGGCACTTTTTTATTTTCCGGCCACTTGCAAATTTAAATTCCACCTCTCTGTGGAATTTAATCTTACAAATCAAAATCTATCCTTTGATCTTCATTCTCAAATACCAATATCGGCATCAACAATCCTTTGCGATCTGTACAGATATTCTTTCCATTCTCAAATCTGCATAGAGCATTCTCTCGTCATCATAAAAATAACTTATATGGTCAAATCCTTCTGATGATTCTCCATCACTAATCCTATACTCTGGATAATCCTGATGATATTATTGCCTGTTTACATCCCAATCCGCATCTGACCACCCTTTAATATCTTCCAACAACAACTCAAACCTTTTGGCTGGTTGAAGGTCATACCCAAAATGCTTTCTCCACAAATATTCTATATGTTCTATGCTTGCGGTCATGTTTCTTGGTGTATTCATATCTGCTGTTTTATACCGTTACTTCTTCGTATTTTCAATTCCGCAAACAGAACCATCATCATTTGCTCCATATATTAAATAGGCATCTCTATCTTCTAAATTATTAGCCATGCAAACTATATCATGAAGTTTCTCCTCAGCTGTATCCGGATAATCAGACTTATAATACCAATATCCGCCTTCATACCCCCTTGCCAGTAATTCTTCAATAATCGTTTTTAAACCCATCTATGACCTCTCATTTAGATACTATAGTTATTCATATTACAGAAAAGGGTTACCGCTCTAATCTGGCAACCCTTTCCCTTATTTATACTCTATCAGCTATATCATGCACCCTTTTGAACAGCAATTTTCTGGATTTCCTCGACTGTAAAGCCAGTATGCTTTGCAATTTTTTCATAAGTCAACTCACCATCTTCAAGTAAACTGCATGCCATTTTCTTTCTGGCAGCTAAATCTGCTGCCAAAGCAGCCTCATTCCGCATATCTTCCATCGCCTTACACATAGCTGCCACTCCTTTCTCATCTTCCTTGAAATATCTTACACGTTCAGCCAATGTTCTATACTTTATATCCTTCGCATTTGTACAGGAAAAATCATGCATCAGGGTCCCTATGGGCGATTCATCCCGGTATTCGCCATTCACATATAAAATATGTGCCTCATCGCCAAAGTTCTCACCAGTTTCTTTGATTACCCGGTCAATATGATAAATCGGTTTTCCCTTTCCCAGCACATCATGCTCTGTAATAAAGATTACATAAGTTTCCACCAGATTTTCCAGCTTTTCTCCCGGCTCAGTCACATTAGCATCGATCAAACTGCTGTGATATCTGGCTCTCTTTGCTCCCGCACCGCGATCTGCTCTCTGGATTTCTACATTATATCTTTTTCCGGCATGATCCGTCGCATAAATATCAAAAATAATTGATCTGCCCTGCAGATTTTTAAGCTGATGCTGGATTGCTACCTTTTCCACCTTCAAATCATCTCTGCCAAGCACAATCTGCAGCACCAGTTCCGTACATTCGATATTTTCCTCAAAACATTTTGACATAAAGTCATCATCCATCAGACGAAATCCACGGATTCTCTGCAGATCTTCCGGTCTGAACTTTTCTTCCCAATCCTTACTCATCTCTCTGCTTCCTTTCTCTGCCTGTTTTTATCAGAAGCATATACTTTCCCTATCATACTTAAATTTTATCACAGGCACACTTCTGTTGCAAGGTTCGCTCTGCCTCATTTTATGTTTAGATTTTATATTTTTAACCCGACGGTTCCCGTATTTCTTTCCTGATATCAATTTATAATTTTCCCACTTATCCAGCCTCTGCACCATCACGATCCCCGACCGGAACTGAAGCTCGATCTTATTCTGATTAATAACCTTAACCGTCTGGATCAGCCTCCACACCAGATCATTATCAAATTCCCTGCTCAGTACCCCTGCTTTCCTTATATAATCGTCCACCTCTCCAGCTCTCTGATCATAGGCTTCTGCCAGACGTTGTTCCTTCCTGGACTGTTCTTTTCTCTTTCTCAACTCCTTCAGATGCGCCGTAACTCTCCGGTATTCCCGATCAAAATCTTCCTCTCCGCAGTTTCCTTTGGCACTTTCCTCAATCAGCGACATCAGATGCTTCTCCAGTTCCTGAATCTCTGTATTGTATTCTGTCGGTTTTGCTTTGTTTCCATAGCTTCCGATAATCCGGATCACGTTTTCACGGAATGCCTGCACAAATTCGCCCTGATCCTCTACCACCTTGCCAATTGCCATCATGATGGCTTCATGAAGGATTTCCTCTTTTAATGTCGGGGAATTTTTACACCGCTCGGAACCATGTTTCAACCGGTTATCACATCTCCACACAGCGCTTTTCTTTCCATATTTAGACCACACCTGCCTCCGGTAGGGCTGTCCGCATTCTGCGCAGATCATCAGACCCGACAGCGCATACTTGCCGCTGTACTTACTCTTCTCCTCTCCCCTCTTTTTCTTGATGGCTGCCCGGTAAATATTTCCTCGTCTGGCTTTCTCCTCCTGTACCCGGTAAAATAATTCTTTTGGTATGATGGCTTCATGGTCATCCTCTATATAATACTGGGGAACAATCCCCTTATTGACTACCTTCTTCTTCGTCAGAAAATCTACGGTATAGGTCTTCTGCAGGAGGGCATCCCCCATGTATTTCTCATTGGTCAGCATCTTATCAATCACGGTTGCCTGCCATACGGTATTGCCGGTCACTGTCCTGATCCCCTCTGATTCCAGGATTCTTTTAATCCTATAGCTGCTGTTCCCCTCCAGAAAAAGCCTGTATATTCTCCGCACCAGTTCCGCCTCTTCCGGTACTACCACCAGATTTCCGTCCTTATCCTTCGTATATCCAAGGAACTTATTGTGGTTGACAATAACCTGTCCTGCTTCAAACCGTCTCACAATTCCCCAGTGACAGTTTTCGCTGATATTCCGGCTTTCCTCCTGTGCCTGGCTGCTCAGGATCGTAATCAGCAGTTCCCCGCTTCCCTCCAGAGTGTTAATCCCCTCTTTTTCAAAAAATACAGCAATGTTCTTTTCTTTTAGCTTCCGGATATTTGTCAGGGAGTCTACGGTATTTCTGGCAAAACGGCTGATGGATTTTGTAATGACCATGTCAATCTTTCCTGCCATGCAGTCATCGATCATGGACTGGAAATCCGCTCTTTTTCTGGTACTTGTCGCGCTCTTTCCGTCATCTGCATAAATCCCTGCCAGTTTCCAGTTCGGATTGCTTTTGATTTTCTCTGTATAATATTGTACCTGAGCTTCATAACTGGATTCCTGCTGTTCCATCAGGGTGCTGACACGGCAGTAGGCTGCCACCCGAAGGGTTCGCATTTGCGGCCGGATGCTCCGGTCATACGCCGGTTTTGCCGGTATGATCGATATGTTCTTTTTTATACTTGCCTCCATCACTGCTTCCCGCCTCCATCTTCTTTTATCTGGATTACGACTCCATTCTTCATATGTACATCCATGGTTCCATTCTTAAAAACCATGATTTTCTCCACTGTCTTTTGAAAGCATTTTTCATTAAAATATTCCTGTTTTCCACCTCTGCACAGGATTTCTTCAATCTTCCTTCCATAATAAGCGCGGCTTTCTATCTCTGCAGATTGATACTGTTCCATTGCCCTCTCGTAAAGCAATGTTTTGATCTCTTCTGCCGAAAACTCTTCAATCTGCAGAAGTTCTTCAATCTGTCTTGTCAGCTTCCTGTATTTGGGTGTTTCCACTGCTGCACTCTCTTTCTGAACCTCCTGCGCCAGTTCCGGATGCTCCACCACCAGATTCATGGCTGCCAGTGCTGCATTTTTTATCTGCTCCTCTGACAGAATCCGGTTTCCGCAGGATACCTTCCTCCCATTCTGATACTTGGAACATTTCCAGCACCATTTATCTTCTCCGGGCTTTTGCCGCTTCTTCGCATATTTTCGATATTCTAATCCACACGTTCCGCAAAAGATCTTTCCATTCAAAATGCCCTTGCCTGCATGACTGTTTGGATGATACCTGCGTCCCAGCTGGCTGGTTCTATTTTCCCGTCTCTCCTGTACCTGCAGAAACAACTCCTTTGAAATAATTGGCGGATAATATTCATCCCCGCAATATCTTGGGTTCTTCAGCAAATTTCCGATAGAGGCATGACTCCATGAAGGATGTCCGTTTGCATTCAGCACTCCCAACTCTGTCATCCACTTTGCAATTCCATAAGTGGTAGATCCTTCCAAATAATCCCGAAAAATACGTTGTACCAACTCTGCCTCTTCCGGGACAACCTCTGCCCTGCCATTTTGAATTCGATATCCGATTGGAAAACGCTTTTGCCGTTTAATTCCTGCCATCTTCCAATCCCCCTTCCTCCAATGACTCTTCCAGCTCCAATCCATTTTTCAGGCAGAACCGGATTTTCTGCCCCGGATATACCGTTGCATGGTCAATGATCATCAAAAATGCTTCTTCTTCATAATTTTCCATTCTGGTTGGGCGGCTCCGAAATACAGTCAGCAGATATTCTGTTTGCATGATCTCCTGTTCAAAGAACTGATCCGCCTCTAAAAGCTGCCGCCTATGGATTAGCGTTTCCAATTCTGAATCCAGCTGGTTCCGCCTTTCTATAAAAACAGCAGAGCCAATATTGCCGTCCACCAGGACCTGCCGCAACATGTAGCTCTGCTTTCTCAATTCCTCTATTTGATAATTTAACTTCCGAATCTTCCTTTCCTGCTTTGGATCTCTTGGGACTGCTTTAAGCCCAGCCAGTAAAGGCATCAATATTTCCTCATAATTTCCTGCCATCCGGTTCCACATCTTGGTAAACAAACGTTCAATATTTTCTTCTCGGATTGCCTTTTGACCACAGGCTTTCCTATCCTGAATATGTTTATGGCAGCACCACTGGACTTTTTCATAAGATTTTCCTATGTATAGTTTTTGCCTGCGGAATATGCTGCCGCACACCCCACACCGAATCCGGCTGCTAAATGCATAACGGTTCTGATATGCCTCTGAGTCCTTGACACACTGCTGTTCCTTTCGATATGTACAGAGCTTACGAACTGCTTCCGCTTCTTCTCTGCTGATAATAGGTTCATGGTTATCCCTGATCAGATATTGAGGAAGTTCTCCATGGTTCCGTTTCGTTCTAAATGGTATACCTTCTGTAGTACAAGTCTTCTGTAAAAGCAGATCCCCTTCGTAAACCGGATTTTTAAGAATTTCTTTGACGGTTCCCTCCTGCCATCCATTTGACTTCCGGCTAGTAGGGATTCCCTCCTTCTGTAAGCTCTGAGCAATTGTATAGGAACCCATTCCCCCCAGATATGCTTCAAAAATCCTCCGTACTACTGCCGCTTCCTTCGGTTCAATGATCAGATTTCCATCTGGATCTTTACAATATCCATACGCAGGATCACTGATAATAAAGGTACCATTTTGAAATCTCCGTACCACAGACCATCTGACATTTGCAGAAATATTCTCTGATTCCCCTTGCGCAATGGAACTTAAGATAGTAAGAAGCTGTTCACTTTTTTCAGAAAGGGTATCAACCCGTTCCTTTTCAAAATATATTCCTATTCCAAGAGCCTTTAATTCACGAATCGCCTGAATACTGTCTACCGTATTTCTTGCAAATCGTGTGACTGATTTTGTGATAATATAATCATGCTGTCCCCGCCGGCAGTCCTGCATCATCTTCTGAAATTCATCCCGACCATTCAACTTTGTTCCGCTCCTGTCCTCATCCGCATAGATACCTGAAAAAATCCAGTTGTTTCGCTCTCCAATGAGCCGACTGTAGTATGCCACTTGAGCTTCCAGCGAATGCTTCTGATCTTCAGAATCTGTGCTGATCCTGCAATATGCACAAACTCGTTTTTCCTGTGTTTGTTCAAGGGGCTGTGTGGTACGGACCGGATCAATCCGTGTGACTTTCTTTTCCTTTTTTACCATCGCTTTCCTTTTCCTCCATCTTCAGATATACCCTCTTTAAAATTACCTCTCCTATTAGCACCACACAATACCACAATTTCTGCTGGATATCTAGTGCTTTCAGCATATACTTTGGAAAGTTCCGGTTTAAATGTTAGACGGTTTAAAGCATCAATTTTTTCATATTCCTCCGGCAATAAAAAACCATTTTTCAACATCAGGTCCAATAGCTTCACAGCCAGCTTATAACTTAATTCCCTGCTCTCTTTTTTCTCCAAACTAAACCCCTCCTAATTTTTTCTCAATGCTGGGTGGAGGAATCATCTGCTTTTGCTGCTTCCATATACCGTCAAAATATTATCTTAACCAGATCTCCATCCCGTATTCCGCCCATGTCACTGCCTGATCCTCTTCCCCAAAGTATTGGTCTGCCGCTTTTTTATCTACCTCCAGCACCTTTGTCGCTTTCTCTCCTGCCGATAACAATGCTGTCAGATGCTGCTCTATCTCCCGACGCATTTCCTCATCCTTACAAGAACTGATTTTTCCACTTGCTGCACGCAGCACCATTCTATCCCTCATATCCGTCACAGACATCCACTCCATCTCTGTCCCATACTTTCTGAACAATGCCGCCAGATTTTCCGGCTCCAGAGACACTACTTTTTCCAGGGTTTTTCTTGCTTTCGCATCAAAAAGATAGGCGTACCCAATACTGCCTGATTCTAAAATTTCATGGATTTTCTTTTCTTCCCCTTTGTTCATCCCTTTTGTGCCTCCCGTCACTTTCTATTACATATGCAGAAACTGCTCATATTCCACCTGTTCCCTGCCAAACTCCTCTTCAATCCCACTATCATCAAACAGCCCTAAGCTGACCGCCATTGCATATTCCACATCTTTCATCCTACCAGCTTCCAAATGCCCTATGTATTCGCCCAACCTGCTTTTATCCAGCACCCGGATCTGTTCCAGCAGCACCATTGACGTTCTTCCAATTCCAGCTTCCCCTGCATACACCGTCACATGGATCGGAAGATTATGTTTCCCCGTCTTGGCCGTCATCGGTGCAATAATGACCGTACTACTAAAATAATTTCCTTTATCATTTTGCAAGATCATCACAGGCCGTACCCCGCCCTGTTCGCTTCCAACTGTCGGCTGCAGATCTGCCCAGTAAACATCACCCCTCTTGATCATCCTTTCTCCTTCCTGCACAGCCTTTGAAACGGCGGCGGCTAAAACCGCCGCCATTATCTATATCAACTGCCGTGCCTGTTCTTCATCAACAGTTTCCTCAATATCCCTATTTGACACTACATCCCGGGATCGGACGCTCTGCGCCCTTGGGCGGCAGTCATAAACCAGCCATGGCTTCTGGCTGTCATGGGTTTTATGCCCCTCCGAGGTTCTCCCCGAGCCGCCCTCATTGCGTGTTCCCGCACCCGCGTGCAGGGCTGTGACTGGACGGAAGTATCATAATAGGCTGTTCAGGTCATTGCAAACAGCCCGCCACAGGCTGACCGGGGATGGATTGTTTCCGCTCTGCATCTTTGATGTCATCTTGTTTAACAGGCATCTTTCCTGCCTGCAGATGGTCGCCGCGCCTCCTCCGCCATGCTTTCCCTTCCGGGCTGAACAGCTAACGTATTTATGCTGCCGGTTATGGACTTGTCAATGTTCGCTCTCCCGCCGCATGTCCTGCTTACACGCCGGAAAATATCTGGAGTTTTTTCCTCCTACTTATATCCACGTTGGGAAAGCCTTCTGACAACCCTAAAATGACAAATTCTGTAAAATTTTTCTCAGTTTCTGCAAAATCCTCCCCCTCTGCTTATTTATGGCATTCTGTGAAACACAAAGCTCCCCTGCCAGCTCCCTCTCACTGCGTCCGCAAAAAAACAGCTGGATAATCAGGTATTGTTCCCGTTTTTCCAGCTGTCTGATCGCTCTGTGCAATTTTTCATATTGAAGTCTGCTACATATTTCCGCCTCAATATCCTGTTCCCCTCTGTCCGGGAACAGCCCCGCTTCCATCATCCTGTCAAGGGAATCCTCCCTTCCGGGCAGAATGCTTACTCTTCCTGTTTTTCGGTCAAGTACCGCCTGTTCTGCTTTCAGATCGTATTCCTGATACTGCATCTTCCTTTCTGTTTCCTTCAAAACTGAAATGATTTCTTCACTGGCCTCCGGATACATCTTCCGAAAATCCGGCAGCCTGCCTGCTTTCGCCATAGAGTTCCTCCATGTCTTTAAAACAGAACAGGCACGCCAAATAATTTTCATTCGTATATTTCCTCCATTATTTTATGGATTCTAAATTGATACACGGTCCTCCTCATTCCGTCTCTTCTTCCAATAAAAACCCTTCACTTATTAGCCGTTAAAGAAAGGAAAGTGCCAAAAATACAAATAATTTTGTTTACATTATTTCTAATATTCTCTTTTTGATCTCACCACTGCCGGATAATAATAGCTTTTTACACAAGAGAACCACTTATGTCAAAATTACAACTTCTATTTATCAGAACTGTACACTGCTGAACGTACCATAAAAAAACCAGGCAAGAAACCTTTAAAACAAGATTTCTTACCTGGTTTACATTTTTGTCAGAATAAAGCTATCTTTAAATCATCCTAAATAGTAGCTTTATAATACCAGACGCACCTAGGAATATAATCTCTGAGGTATACATAATAATCGCCTAAGTGCTTACCGCCTTTCGTTACACTTACCTGAACCAAACTATCTCCTGCATAAATTTTAAAAGATTTTTGACCATCATCTCCGGAACCTGAATCTCCAGGGCGATAGTTGTAAGGTGTTATATAATATGGTGTCGAATCGGTAACGATATCATGATACAGCGTATCATTACTGAGCACTGTATATAATGTTGAGAAAAGAATATCTTCTTTTTCTGAAAGAGTCGGAAAATATAAATTTTTCAACAAAACATCCGTTCCCGGAACAAATATATCCACCGCATTATAGATAAGCTGCTTTAACGTAACATCTTCGCCATTGCGCTCCATATCTGCGTATTTCATTAAATATGAAAGTACGGAACCTACCGTGCCAAAAAAACTTGACGCAAACTCTGCAAGTTTACCTCCTCCATTCAGTGCCTTAATCCTCTCAGCAGTATATTTTTCATAATGTTCTACTTTTAAAGTATATTTTTCCTCTGGACTCTGAGTTGGAAAAGGGAAAATAAAGCGACCTTTATCATCTCCAAAATTCTCATAGCAGTACTGATATTCATCCTTACGCCTAATTTCCTGAAGATCAAATTTGATGGAATTAACCGTATCCTTCGCCTTTTCTTCTTCTTTAAGCCGATAATTGATACATTCTAGTGCGATCTCAATATTACGATCTTTTTCGCTAAGAACAGCATTATCCATTTTAAAGAGAGAAGTCGATTCAGGTTCTGGAACTTCTTCCGGATCAAATGGCGCCATTTTTCTATAATTTTTGGATACGATCAAATTATCTATTTCAATAGTACTTCCATTGACCGTGTACTTTACTGTAGAAATTTGATCAAACATCCAATTAGACGGAAGTAAATATCCTAAATTTCCGCTATAACCAGTTGACATATCCGACACAAAGCTGCTTATAGCATAGCCTTTATCGCTTACCTGTATACATACATTTCTTGGTCCATAAACACCAACTTTGTAATTTTTAGGATTACGTCCTGTATCAGAAAACAATTTAAAAACAGCTTCAAAATAAGGAAGAATGCTATTTTTAATATCTGTTTCCAGCGCATCAAAATCGACGCAAAAATAAATGGTAGTCCTTGAAGGAAATCCTAATTTCTGGGCATTTGAAATTGCAGTAGCAGCATCTGTGCGTCCTTTAGCAGATGTAAAATAGCCACTATGGTTACCTTCTGTCTGGTAAATCGGAAAAATATCCATTCCGGTTTCTGTAATAATTTCAATTTCTTCGCGCTTTAAACGTTTCCAAAGACCGCCACCGATATATCTGCCAATAACTTTACGTCCATCTGCTGCTAATGCGCTGGCAATTTCTTTTGTTAATGGATGTGCACGATCACATCCTGTTCCCTTTCTATTAGGATGAATATTACGGTACGGCAGAGCCGCCAGTCCGGTGTGGCGAGAGCCACCTGTCCGGACTAACGGAGCCACTCCATTTTGTTTATTAAGTTTACTTTGCCATTGCTGGATCCAGTCCATATATTTCTCTCATAGAGAGGTCTTTAGACGGGTCAACACTTTCAATATCGATCTTATAGGAATCATACGATATACGATCCATGATAGCATCGGCAAGAGTACTTTCACCATCACAGATTTGCTGGTACCATTCACTTTCACGGAACTGAGAACAAAAGATCGTTGAAGATTTTTTACGTCTTTTATGTATCAGTTCAAAAAGATTTCTGGCTTCAGCTTCTGTCAGTTTAAGAAGCAGCCACTCATCAATGATCAATACTATTGGCTTGGTATATTTCTTCAGGACAGTTGCGAAAGTCCCATTGTCCCTGGCAGTCTGTAAGTCCAATAATAGATCGGGAAGTCGTACATACCGTACTGAGTAATAGTGCTTGCATGCTTCCATGCCAAAGGCACAGGCCATATAAGTTTTACCACTCCCAGTTGCTCCAGTAATAAAGATGTTCCGGTATTCTGTAATGTATTCACAGGTTGCCAGACGGTTGATCAGTGCTTTGTTCAGCTTTCGTCCAGAATGGTAATCGATCGCTGCGATGCTGGCATCTGGCTGTTCAAACTCAGCCTGACGGATCAGTCTTTTCAGACGATTGTTTTTACGGTTGCTGTATTCGACATCAATAAGCATGCCGAACCGATCTTCGAATGGAACTTCCTTCATTGCAGGATCATCCATCTGGATGCGGAATGCATCTGCCATAGCAGTCAGACGCATTTCAATAAGTTTATCGATTGTACTTTGATTTGTCATGCTTGTTTACCTCCATAGTATCTGGCTCCTCTGGTTATGCCGTGTGGTTTTACTGCCTGAGATGATTCTGATCCGGTATCAGGTTCATCCTTTGTTGCGGCCAATAGATTTTTGATACTTTTATAGCTGGGTTTACCGGAATAAGAGAGCGCCGTGGCGCAGACCTGTTCCAGTTTTTCTGGCGAATGTTTTTCTGCCAGTTTCAATAATCCCATGCAGCTTCTGTAGGATTGCTGTTCAATCCTGCCGGAGGTAAGTATTGCATCGACAACCTTACTTGTGTTAATTCCAATCGAATCAGCCCACTTACGGAACCGTTCACCGTTCCATTCCAGATATTTCTGGTGTTCCGGTGGCATATGTTCTGTCACTGTAGAATACTGACCGCTTCTTCCATAGAGCCGTCTGTGAGAGGCAATACGATTGTGATTATAAAATATTTCAACCGTTGTATCTGTTATACGCACATCAACCTTATTTTTGATATACTGATAAGGCACGGAGTAGAACATTCTGTCTACTGCGATGTGATAGTTAAACTGGACGGTGGCTTGTTTCCGCTCAGCCAGTTCAAAAGGTGTAGCAGGCAACGGCGCCAGTAATGGCATTTCTTCCCCAAGAAATAAACTGAGTCTGCTACATTCCTTTTTCTGGAATTTACGGGCATTGTAGGCATCCAGTTTTTCACGGATTGAAGCATTCAATTCTGCAAGAGAGAAAAACTGCTCATTGCGAAGGGCTGCTGTTATCCATGTGGATATCTTTCCTACTGATCCCTCTACATTCGGTTTATCCTTAGGTTTCCGGACTCTGGCCGGAAGGATGGCAAGATTATAATGTTCTGCCATCTCATGATAAGTTGTGTTTAAGGCAGTGTTGTACCAGTCACTCTTTTTATGATTCACTGCGGTTGTACAGTTATCAGAAACGAGCATAGGTGTGACACCGCCAAAGAAATCAAACATCTGGACATGAGCTTTGATCCAGTTGTCGGTTTTCTCATTCATATATGCTTTTACAAAAGCATACTGACTGTAAGTTAATACACCTACAAATATCCATGCATCCGTGATTTCCCCGGTGTCCGGATCAATGATGTGAGCAGGATCACCGGCCCAGTCAACTTCAATCTGTTCACCTGGTTTTCTGGGGATATGCATGGTAGCCCTGCGTTTTTCTTCATCCTTCTGGATATAGTAGCAGAACTGAGAATACATTAGAGGCTCTTCGCTGCTCATGCGGCACTCCTCACAGTATTCTACCCAGAGAAGCTTTTTGTTTACGCCGTTCCGCAGAAGTTCTTTGCGGATGTAGTCAAAGTTTGGCA
>ERZ827469.2733-NODE-2733-length-12704-cov-22.675547_pt1 | contig 12704 bp, 17 predicted proteins | sample MGYA00519917_ERZ827469 | MGnify/ENA primary metagenome ERZ827469 (study PRJEB31778, sample SAMEA3449314) | human gut metagenome | biome: human gut; feature: human-associated habitat; material: faeces | place: United Kingdom | collected 2010/2012 ... | reverse complement strand
ACTATCTTGATCAGAACTTTAAGAAACAGCATGGAAAGTATTCAGGTTGGACAGCGCAGATTATTCAGCATGAGATTGACCATTGCAATGGAATAGTAATATAACTATGAGGCAGAAGTAACTAAGTTGTATAAAAGATAGAATTAGGCAAAGACTATAACTAAAATAGAAAGTGGATGGTTGTTACGAATATAAAAGATATAATTGGTGAAGCAACTGAATATGATAAAAAGCGCGCACTGGAAGAAAAGAAACCTAAAAGTTGGTGTAAAAGTGTAAGTGCTTTTGCAAATACATTTGGTGGTGCGTTAATTTTTGGTATTTCTGATGACGATCAGGTTGTTGGACTTGAAGATCCTAAAGGAGATGCAGATAAGATTAGTGAAACCATTAAAACAAGACTTGATCCAATACCGGAGTTTAAGCTTAGATTTCATAAAACTGAAGATGGGAAGGTTTTGGTCATACTTGATGTGTATAAGGGTGACGAAACCCCATATTATTATTCGGGAGATGGAGTACTTGAAGCTTATGTTCGTGTTGGAAATGAAAGTGTAAAGGCAACTGCGATTGAATTGAAGCGTCTTGTTCTTAGAGGAAAGAATACAACATATGATTCGCAGAATTCTACCTATAAGGTGGAAGATTATGCATTTTCAAAGCTTAAAGAAAGATATAAAAAATGGACTGGGAATAGTTTTGATGATAAAGATTTGATTTCATTTGGATTGGTAAATGAGCAGGGAGAATTAACAAATGCAGGGGCACTACTTGCTGATGAAAGTCCGATTTTTTGTTCAAGATTATTTTGTACAAGGTGGAATGGGTTAAATAAAAGTGGTGGTGCACTTGATGCGTTAGATGATGCAGAGTATTCAGGTAGTGTTATTTCCTTGATTGAAAACGGAGAGGCATTCATCAAACGAAATTGTAAAATGAAGTGGCGTAAGACTGCAAATTCAAGAGAAGAAATGCCGGAGTATGTAGAGAGAAGTTATCATGAAGCACTTGTAAATGCGTTGGCACATCGCGACTATCTTGTAAATGGAAGTGAAGTCCATATTGACATATATGATGACAGAATGGAGATATATTCTCCTGGAGGCATGCCGGATGGTTCCATGATTCAGGACAGAGATCCACTTACAGTACCTTCAACCAGAAGAAATCCAGTTCTTGCTGACATATTTAATAGGCTTGGATACATGGAGCGTAAAGGTAGTGGATTTGGAAAGATTATCAGTGGATATGAATTTCAAATTAATTATAGTGAGAACAAAAGACCATCATTTCGCTCAGATAGATACCAGTTTACTGTAGTGATGCCGAACCTGAACTACGATGTCCCTCAAGATGTCCCTCAAGATGTCCCTCAAGATGTCCCTCAAGACAAGTTAGATGTCCAGATTATTGACTTGATTTATAAGGACAACAAGATAAGTACTGAAAAAATAGCGATAGCATTAGGAGTAAGCTCTAAAACAATAAAACGCCATATAAAGGAAATGAATAATGTAACTTATGTTGGCAGTGGATTTAGTGGACACTGGGAAATTAAAGATAATGAGTAATGGATAATAAGATAAATCAAAAAAACACGCAAACTCATAATTAATGGTTTAAATAATATAATAGTGGTTGAAGATGAAAAAATGATGTAGATATTGTAGCCTTGCAATGGAATAGTAATATAAGGATTGGCGGGTGAAAAAATTTCAAAGGAGAACGAGGCAGTATGAAAACCATTCGCGTAGTCGCAGCCGTGATCTGCGATTCCATAGAGCACAAAACCAAGATATTTTCCACCGCGAGGGGCTACGGAGAATTCAAAGGTGGCTGGGAATTTCCCGGTGGGAAGATTGAAGCCGGAGAGACTCCGCAGCAGGCAGTTGTCAGAGAGATCCGGGAGGAACTGGATGCCACGATCAGGGTCGGAGACCTGATAGATACCATAGAGTATGATTATCCGGCATTTCATTTATCCATGGATTGTTTCTGGTGTGAGGTCGCTTCGGGAGAGTTGAAGCTTCTCGAGGCAGAGGCTGCCAGGTGGCTGACGAAGGAGGAACTGGATTCCGTGCAGTGGCTTCCGGCGGATGTGACACTGATTGATAAGATCAGAAAGTGCATGGAGTAGATCATTGCAATGGAACGATAAAGATAGAAACACAGTCCATCCAATTTGACAAGGAAAGAATTGCAGAGCGATTACACAGGTGGAGAATATCCGGCGTGAACTGAGGAAGCTGTTATAAGACATAGGCAAAAGACACAGGAATAAGCAGGAGAACAGAAATAATGAAACCTATTTTACCATCAATAAATGATATAGATTTTAAGCAATTAAATACTAATGATATGCCTGTGCCGAGTCTGGAATTGATGGATGCTTTCATTCGTGATTTAAAAAACCATGAGAGTGGGAGCCTTGTCCCGGAGACCTCAGGGGCAGATTACTTCTTTATCCGGAATTTTATTACAGAAGATATGAGATGGGATTTCGACAGGATTGAAGAGGATTTCATGAAACACTGTTATGATAAACTTCGTGATTTTGCAAAGGTTCAGTGGTATGAGCAAAATTCAATCAGATTTTCTTCCCCTGAAGAATCTCACCGATATATGGTTATGGGACTTATATTGAATGGTGCCAAGGCGGAAGACGAGTATTGTAAGGCATTGCTTCGCTACTTGTTTAAGACCTACTACAAGTCTCTATGCAAACAGTTGAAAAGATTCAATAAGATTTCTGCGGATGAAATCATAAGCCTAAGTGAGATAGACGAACGCATGGATTTGGGAAATCTGGCCATTATTTTAACAATGTGTTCTATCAATAATATTGTTCTTGGCAATAGCTGTTCTGTGCTTTTTACCCACCTGGAAAAGATAAGGCAGGAGTACGAAGCAGAGGATGAGGAAGATACCCAGTTTATGGAGTTCGCAGATGGTTTATTTGAAGAATGTCGCGAGCAGGTGGACAAGTGGGTGGAAGAAGATGAAAAGGCACACCCCAATTATGCCAGACAACTGAAAGATTACTGGAAGGAAGATGAGTATGTGGCAGGTTGCCTGAAGCATCTGGGATATCCGGGAGATTATCTGTACCGTTGTATGCAGAATCACATGGGACTTCCGATTCAATTTACGAGGACATTGGCAGTACTGCGTACAGTTTATCCGAAAAGGGAATTTGCTTTTGATGAAATTCAAAGATATGCGCATCTGTATAGTGCAATCTCCGCCCTTGTAGATGTCAGTGAGGAACTGGATAATGTGAATCGGGAGATGCTTGGTCTTGAAACAGGGTATGCCACATGGGAGGAAGATACTTTTTTTCATCCGGAGAACATAGTTGTTCATAAATCGGAGACACCGAAGAACGAACCTCAAGTTCTTACAAAGGTTGCACAGGTTGAGACAGATACCGTAACGAAAGAAGATTATTTGGCAGAGATTGATGCATTACGAAGTAGACTTAGTCAGCGGGAAATGGAATATAAGAATCTCAAAATGCAATATGCCGCAGCAAATTTCGCGAGAAAGGAATCAGAAGCTCTTCTTTCCAAATACCAAAATGATAGGGAAGAACTGATTGCACTCAGAGAATTTGTATATCATCTCGAACAGGAAGCACCGGAGATAGAAACACTGTCCTTGGACGTGATGAAGGAAGCGATAGCCACTAAGAAATATGTCATAGTGGGCGGTCATGTGAACTGGGTAAATAAATTGAAGGCAGAATTTCCAGGATGGACATACATACTTCCAAGTACATTTAAAACAGTGGATGCAGGTAGTATTGACCATAAGGATATGATTTTCTTTTTCACAGATTATATCAGCCATGCGGCATATGGAAAATTCATTGGAATTGCAAGAGAGCGAAAGATACCATTTTCTTATCTGCACGGCGTAAATATGGGGCAGATTGTCAGACAGATTTATGATAGAAAGACAATAATGGTAAAATGAAACCGATCGCGAAGGTGACCATGAAGGAGATTACACTTGGATATCAGCCTGATGTATGGAAGGGATGGAATTAATGGTAAAGAAGATAATGCATGATCCGCTGTTTCTGGCACAGAAGTCAGTGGATGCAACAGGTTAAGGTATGTCTTTATCTCCTTAGAAATGCCGTCATAGACAAGCCAAATCAGGCATGGCCTATTGATATTACATATATTCCGATCAAGCGCGGCTTTTTATATCTGACAGCTGTTATCGACTGGCACAGCCGCTGTATTGTCGGCTGGGAAGTTGATGATACGCTTGATACCAGAATGGTCATCAATGCTTTGAAAAAAGCATTTAAGGTGGCAAAACCACAGATACTGAATTCTGACCAAGGATGTCAGTTTACAAGTCAGCAATACATTGATTTCGTAAAAGAAAACGGCATCCGCCAAAGCATGGATGGAAAAAGCCGCTGGGCGGACAATATCATGATTGAGCGCTGAAAAAGCATAAGAAAACTCCAGAGGAAAAGGCAGCTGTTTTGAAGATGAAAAGGAAACAGCGGAGAGCAAAAAGGAAAGCTATGAATAAGCAGGCAGTTGAAAATAACATAGGTCAGGATGACACATTTCTTTACATAGCAGGGTATACTTCTGGTGGGGCACCATATGGAGTAACCTGGGAAGAAATGGGACTGGAACCATGCCAGAGTTTAGAAGAGGAGTAATGAAGTGTACATAATAAAGACTATACAAGGCGATATAACTAAAATTAAAGACGTGCAGGCAATCGTTAATGCAGCCAATAATTCACTACTTGGAGGCGGAGGTGTTGATGGTGCCATTCATCGTGCAGCTGGACCGGGACTTTTAGCTGAGTGCAGAATACTTCATGGCTGTGAGACAGGAGAGGCAAAGATTACAAAGGCATATAATTTGCCATGTGATTATGTGATTCATACTGTAGGACCGATATGGAATGGTGGAAGGAATAGAGAGGAGGAACTTCTTGCTAACTGCTATTTTAATTCCATGAAGTTAGCAATGGATAATGGAATTAGGTCTATTGCATTTCCTTCTATATCTACAGGAGTATATAGCTTTCCGGTGGAACTGGCAGCAAAGATTGCGGTACATACAGTAAATAGATTCTTACAAGATAATCCAGATACTTTTGATCTAGTGGAGTGGGTACTATTTGATAACAATACTGAATCACTGTACGAAGCTGAAGTGGATAAGATATATAAGTAATAGACGATTTTTAATTTGATGTTTTGGAGGATGACTATTGAAAATAGATGAGTATTTACAACTGCTTTTTGAGGGCAAAATGGGTGCGGCTAAACCGATTATTAAACCAATCAATACTTCAAATTACTATAAAATAGGGATTATGATTGGTTTAATATGGTCAAATTCAACCGATTTAAACCGATAATTTAACCGATTGAATGCGTAATATATTTTTTTACTATTTAAAAGTAGAGAAGTCATCGAGAGTTAATTTTTCAGGAAGTTCACAGTAAAAGAACTTCCTGACTAAAGCATCTGCTATGCAGACACCGTACAGGAAGCCCCCTTCGTGCAAACCAACACCTAAGGACTAAAGCACCTAAGTATAGGCACCGCTCCATCAGCGCATAGTATTTGTAATTCTTGAAATATTATACATTGTTATGGAGGATTTGTAAATGAAAAACAAAATAAGGATGTATATATGTTTGCTCTTCGAGATGAAGGAAAGCTGATTGGGTACTACGAGAAACATGAATATAGAAATACAGAGAAAGTGAAACTCTATGATTTGTGGTAGGTGAAGCAGATGAATATACAGATTTTTGGAACTAAGAAATGCAATGATACAAAGAAAGCAGAACGTTTCTTCAAGGAGCGCGGTATAAAATATCAGTTCATTGATATGAAAGAAAAAGGCATGAGCAAGGGAGAATTTACTTCTGTTGCACAGGCTAATGGCGGTCTTGAAAATATGATTAACTGGGATGGAAAAAACAAGGATATACTTGCTCTTATTAAGTATATTGCAGATGAAGATAAACTGGAAAAGGTACTGGAGAATCCGCAGGTAATTAAAACACCGGTAGTAAGAAATGGAAAACAATCTACACTTGGATATCAGCCTGATGTATGGAAGGGATGGAATTAATGGTAAAGAAGATAATGCATGATCCGCTGTTTCTGGCACAGAAGTCAGTGGATGCAACAGAGGCAGATAAACAGATTGTGACTGATTTGCTTGATACCCTTAAGGCAAATTTAGAACACTGTGTTGGTATGGCTGCTAATATGATTGGAGTAAAAAAGAATATCATTGTAGTAGCAGCAGGACCATTTCAGTTTGCAATGATAAATCCGGTAATAACAAAGAAATTCGGAGCATATCAGACTGAGGAAGGATGTCTTTCGCTGGAAGGTGTAAGACCATGTACGAGATATCAGGAAATAGAAGTGGACTATCTTGATCAGAACTTTAAGAAACAGCATGGAAAGTATTCAGGTTGGACAGCACAGATTATTCAGCATGAGATTGATCATTGCAATGGAATTGTCATATAAAGGGATTATATCTTTTAGAGAACTTGAAAAATAGCTCTTGGACGATGCATAATAGAAGAAATTTTAGTAAAAACTAACCGAAATATCTTTTAGGAGCGAAAAACATTATGGAAAAGGAGATAAAAAGAGACTATTATCTGGATCATCTCATCGAAAGCGGAGTGGATGAGGGACATATTATTTCCTTTTAGATGAAGTGCATATGTATCCCTTAAGCTTTTCTGAATTTATGTCTGTGTATGATTTCTTATGAAACCCGGAGTTAATGGATTTATAGAAAATATTGTTTTCCCCCCGGGATGAGCAGAATTACAATATTTTCAAACATGAGATATCCACGAGACTGTGTTGACAAATGATACGGGATCTAGTACCATAGTACTAAACAGTACGTTGGATATTGAGGGAAGTAATGGAGAAGGAACAGGGAAAGCTTATTATAATCGCATCAGTCGTATTTGCCATGGTGCTTCTGTGCATGATCTGTACATCAGGCAGTGCGCCGGAGGTAAAGTCATTACAGGAGTGTACGCCGGACGCAGTCATTGTCTTGGATGACGGCAGGGAGCTGTACGATTTTATATTGGATCAAAACGATGATGAGACGAACTCGATCGTGTTTTATTCGGCACATCAGGAGATTGCGGTGTATGCAGATGCGAAGCTGATCTACCGGCTGGATGCTGTGCCCGGCATATGGGGAAATACTCCGGGCTGGAACTGGAATATTGTCAGGTTTTCAAGTAATGTGAGCAGCTTGCAGGTACAGTTCACCCCCTGTTATCCGGAAACGGCAGGTCAGCAGAAGACATTTTATATCGGTGGCGGCTATAATATTTATCGTTGGGTGATGCGCCGGGCAATGCCTGCCTTTCTCATCAGCATGATGGTGATACTGATGGGATTGTATATTAGTATTTATTGGATCGTTATCCGCTGTGGAAGCCGAATCGACGGAACCTTATTGTATCTGGGTATTGTTTCCATCCTGGTGGGAACATGGTCGGCCAATGAGACGGATGTGGCAACGCTGCTCCTGGCCAACAGGCAGGGATGCTCTTATCTGGCATTTGCTACGCTCATGCTGTTGCCGATGTCCTTTATCCTGTTTGTGAAGAGCTTTCTGGAGATCAGGGATGACTGGTTTTGTAGAATTATCTGTAATGCTAATCTGGCATTGATCGTCCTGACGCATATACTGAATGCAACAGAGATATATGAGTTCCGGAGAAGCCTGTGGATGACGCATGCGTTGATCATTCTGACGATTCTATATCTGCTGGTGGTCATCTGCAGCAAAATTGTCAGAAGGCAGCTGGATCAGAGGCTGAAGGCATGTGTAGGGGCATTGCTGCTTGTATTTTTTGCTGCCATTGTAGATGTGAGTGGTTATTATAAAACCGGCAATGATGTAGGCGTCTTTGGCAGACTCTCTTTCTTGATCTTTATTGTGGTGCTGGGAATAGAATCCGCCAGACAGACGGTTGCCCGGCTGAAAAAAGGTCGAAGGGCAGAGGAGCTGGAGCAGTTTGCCCTGAATGATTCCATGACCGGCATGTACAATCGAAATGCTTATGATTATTTTGTGAAAAACGAGAAGGATTTTGAAGGATATGTCATAGTGACCTTTGACCTGAACAATCTTAAGCAGTGTAACGATCAATATGGCCACAGGGCAGGAGATGAGTATATTATCAATGCGGCACATATCATAGAGGACAATTTTGAACGCTATGGGAAATGTTATCGCATTGGCGGGGATGAATTCTGCTGTATCATTCCGAAGGGAAGATATTTTAAGATAGAACGTGTGATGCATAAGATCGATCAGGATGTAGAGATATTGAATCACAAGAACATTATTCCCGTTCCTGTGGGAATTGCCTATGGTTATGCTGTATTCACGGCGGATGATACGGATCCGGAGAAGGTGCGTGAGCGTGCAGATAAGGATATGTACCGGAATAAGAAGACGATGAAGCAGTTCTGACAAGGGAATCTATTCGATTGTTAACTGTATTATAAAAAGGGTTGACAATTAAAAAACACCATGCTATTCTGACAGAGGTTTTTACAAAAAACATCTGACAGAAAGGCATGGTTTTTTATTATGACAACACAGACAACAACACGAAGCAAGACTTATGACATGGTGTACATTGCGGTATTTGCGGTTCTGATCGCGATCTGCTCATGGATCTCCATCCCGATGACGGTTCCTTTTACGTTACAGACTTTTGCGGTATTCCTGGCAGTCGGCGTACTGGGCGGTAAGAGAGGAAGCCTTGCGGTATTGATCTATATTTTACTGGGTGCGGTAGGCATTCCTGTATTCGCCGGGTTCTCCGGTGGTATCGGTCAGTTACTTGGCAACACCGGCGGTTACATCATTGGATTTTTATTCTCCGCACTGCTGATGTGGCTGATCGAGAAGCTGTTCGGACGTAAGACATGGGTGCTGGGTATTTCCATGGTACTGGGCTTGATCGTGTGCTATGCTATCGGAACGGTATGGTTCATGGTTGTATATGCGCAGAATTCCGGAGCTGTCGGTCTGGCTACCGTACTGGGCTGGTGTGTAATTCCTTTCATCATTCCGGATCTGGTGAAGATCGCACTGGCACTGACTCTGAGTAAGAGACTGTCTAAGGCTCTGAAGCTGAACGGACAAGAATAAAGGATACACCGGATATGGAAGTAACAACAACTTACCGGATCCGTCCGCACCACGGTATGTGCCTGTATTTTTTCGAAGGGAAGGGATACAGTGAAGGGTTCACTAAGCATATGGCGGAGGTGAAAGAATGGCTTCTGGGAAAAAATGGACCGTCATCCCTGCAGCTGGTCGGAGCGACGGATGAGATCTGCAGCGCCTGCCCGCATAATAAGGGTGGCAGCTGCGAGTCTGCGGAGAAGGTAGACCGATATGATGCGGGTGTATTGAAATACACCGGATTAAAGGCAGGGCAGGAAATGACTTTTGCGGAATTTGAGCGGATCGTGGAAGAGAAAATTCTGCAGCCGGGATATGGCAAAGTCATCTGCGGCGACTGCCAGTGGAGAGATATCTGCCACAAATAACTTAAATAAAAAAGCGCACCTCCCCTAGGTGCGCTTTTTTAGTGCGTCTATAGCCGCACTGTTACCTCACGAAGAGGTAAGCCGTATATGCAACATACAGAAGCACGCACGCAGCCCCCTCACTGCGGGTCATGCGTCTGCCGGTACGGGCGAATACGAAGAGCAGAATGGCACTGCCGAGGAGCAGTACGGTGTCGATGACAGACTCTCCGAGGACATGCAGAGGGCTGATCACCGCGGACATTCCGAGGATAAACAGGATGTTGAACAGGTTGGAACCTATGGCATTGCCCAGCGCCAGTCCGCTGTCTCCCTTTTTCGTGGCAACGATGGAGGTCACCAGCTCCGGCAGGGAGGTGCCGATGGCGATAATAGTCAATCCGATGAAGTTCTGACTGACACCGAAATTCGTAGCGATGATGCACGCTTTATCCACGACGAGATCACCGCCGAAGATAACGGCAGCCAGACCTCCAGCAATATACAAAAGGCTGCGGGGAAGAGAGAGGATCTTGCCGGGTTCGCCCTCTTCTCTGTTTTTCCGGGCAGAATAGATCATAAAGCCCAGATATACGATCATGCAAAACAACAGGACAGCGCCTTCAATGCGGCTTAAGCTGCCATCTAAAAACATCAGACATAATACGACAGTTACCAGGATATTTAACGGCATATCCCGCTTCAGGATCTCTCCGTGGGGCATAAAGCTGTGCAGGAATGCACAGATACCTACCACCACCAGCCCGTTGAAGATATTCGAGCCGACGACATTACTGATGGCGATATCATTACTGCCAGCCAGGGCAGCATTGATGCTGACGGAGGCCTCCGGAGCACTGGTGCCCATGGCGACGATGGTCAGACCGATGATGACGCTGGGGACCTTCAGGATCCCCGCCAGGGAGGAACTTCCCTCCACGAAAAAGTCCGCACCTTTGATCAGAAGTATAAATCCAACGAGTAACAATATGTATTCCATAAGCTGTCCTTTCCTGCGGAAAGCGTCTGTATTCTTAGAAAAAAGTATAAAAATAGAGACTTTTACCGCATCAAAAATGATCGATAAAAGTCTCGTTGCTTACAATAATAACCGGTCCGGCGGACGTGATGACGATTATCATTCCGGACAGCTTCATGTATCATTCGGTTACCATCTAGGTTACCACTTTATCAGAAACCATCCGGGAACTACTCCCTCTTAACTGTGCCCTCATTCTACAAAAAAGGATAAACACTGTCAACAGACTTTGTAAATCTTGACACTATTTTAACGCGAACTCCACCTTCACGGGATCATGGTCGGAGTAGGAATAGCCGGTGTTTACATTCTCATAGGACAGGCATTCGATATTGTCGGAGATAATGAATCCGTCCAAGGTTACGGTATAAGTTACACCGGGGACATATTCCATATCTGCATTTCTGGCGCTGTTCCAAAGAGATTCCTTCTCCTCAGAACTCAACAGATCCAGACAGAAGGCAAAATGCTCCGGCAGCTCCGTTCTCGGAAAAGGAAATGCCCAGGACTCGCAGTTCTCCGCATCCTCTTCGGAAGCCTTCAGGTCGTGGTTAAAGTCGCCGCCGCAGAGCACATAATTCCCGGCTTCGTATTCTTTTGCCATATCATTGCACAGCATCTCAATCTGTCCCTTGCGGATCTCATCGCTGTTGCCGTAGGCGGACATATGCAGATTGAAGATCACCAGCTCCTTGCCATTGTCCACCGGGATCCGGGAGACGCTGTAGCAGCGGTCCAGATCGAAGAACTTGCTGAAGGAAGTGGAGATGGGGAAGCTTCGGCGCAGGGCGGAAGACACCGGATATTTCGAGAACAGTCCGAGTCCTGCTCTGCTGCTGCCGTGGGGCTGTGTAAACGGATAGAACAGGAAGGCAGAATCATAATTCTGCGCAAATACGGTAGTATATTCCGGCAGAAGGTTGCGCAGCATCTCGTATTCATCCGTATGATAGCTTCTGGTGGCATCCAGATCGATCTCCTGGATCAGCGCAAAATCCGGGTCTAATGACTTCACCAGTTCTCCCGCACCGTTTATGGCATATTGTACGGTCTCCGGGCTTTCCGCCCAGGAGGAGGTACCGCCGTCCATGAAGAAGCTGTAATCCGGCAGATAAGCACCAAAGCCGATGTTGTAGGTCACTGCGGAATATTCCGTATCCGTAGCCAGCACCGCAGCCGCACCTGTGGTAGTATCGTCGACCGGTGCCTCCACCACCAGTTCCTGATTGTCCTCGATCCTGTAATAACTGGCATAGAGGTAGACGATGTAAGCCAACAGTGCGAGGATGAGGATCCCCAGCACGATGCCTATGATCTTCAGTGACGTTTTAAGTAAGTTTTTCTTTTTCATATCCTCATTTTAACAAGCCTTACGGGAAATGGCAAATGTTAAAATTTCTATGAGAAATAGGCACTAGCATGCCGGTTTTGTATTTAATGGCATTTAATATGCGAATGGGACTTGTACCTGTCGTTATAGTGAATAATGTTTAAGTAATGTTGTAATAATGTTTATATAATGTCATATATTATTTAAAATCCTTATCCTACTGTATCATAGGCAGAAATGCAAGTAAATTTTCACCTATGATGTAATTGTAATGTTGTTGTAATGTTTAGTAATGTTTGATATAGTTATGCCAAGAACATTATTATATGGAGGAGATTCATGAAAATCAAAGAGCTATATCCAGATGTTATTACAGAAGATACAAGTTATGAATATAAAGCAGTATTGAATCCGGATAATCCCATTAAATGGGCAAAAACTCTTATTGGATATGCAAATGATAAAGGAGGAACCTTATTTATAGGTGTATCAAACGATGGGGAGGCCTTTGGAATTGATCTTGAAGAAGTTGATAAAACAAAACTATTAATTTCAAGGATTAATGATAGACATATTTTTCCACACATTAAGATTTCATATATGATGAGAAGTGTGGATTCTAATGCGGAACATTTTGTATTAGCTGTTAGAGTTGCTCCTGCAGATTCTGTAATAAGATATAGAGAAGGAGACCAGCTATGAAAAGTCAACCATAGATTAGTAAAAAATTTCTTTTTCA
>ERZ827469.2732-NODE-2732-length-12707-cov-3.178154_pt1 | contig 12707 bp, 11 predicted proteins | sample MGYA00519917_ERZ827469 | MGnify/ENA primary metagenome ERZ827469 (study PRJEB31778, sample SAMEA3449314) | human gut metagenome | biome: human gut; feature: human-associated habitat; material: faeces | place: United Kingdom | collected 2010/2012 ... | reverse complement strand
TCCAGGTTCGGGGTATTGGCGGCGGCGATGGCGTTGCCGTAATCGGACGGATTTTCGCCAAAACCGTCCATAATCAAAAGTGCTACCGGTTTTTTGCTCATAAATAGGTTCCTTTCTCTCGATAACAGTTCTTGAAACGAAAGGGGAGGGAAACTTCCCTCCCCGAAATTTTCCGATTAACCTTTTGTTGCAGCGTCTACGATGACGGCAAAGTCGGGAGCTTTCAGGGAAGCGCCGCCGATGAGGCCGCCGTCTACGTCGGGCTGAGCCAGAAGTTCTGCCGCGTTTTTGGCGTTCATGGAACCGCCGTACTGGATAGTCATAGCGTCGGCTGCCGTTTTGTCATACACTTTGGCGATGACGTTTCGGATAACGGCGCAAACTTCGTTTGCCTGCTCAGCAGTAGCGGTTTTGCCGGTACCGATGGCCCAAACAGGCTCGTAAGCGATGATGACGTTTTTCAGTTCTTCTTTGGAAACGTCTTTGAGAGCGATTTTGGTCTGAAGGGCAACCAGCTCTTCGGTGATGCCGTTTTCCCGGTCCTCCAGCATCTCGCCAACGCAGAGAATGACTTTCAGTCCAGCAGCCAAAGCGGCTCTGGTGCGTTTGTTGACGGTTACGTCGGTCTCGCCGAAGTACTGTCTTCTTTCGGAGTGTCCGATGACCACGTACTCGACGCCCATTTCTTTGAGCATATCGGCGGAGATTTCTCCGGTGAAAGCGCCGGATTTCTCAAAGTGGCAGTTCTGAGCGCCTACTTTGATGTTGGAGCCTTTTGCGGCGTCTAAAACGGTTTCCAGGTTGGTGAAGGGGACACAGGCCACTACGTCGCAAGAAGCGTTAGCCACCAGGGGTTTCAGTTCTTCGATGAGAGCTTTGGCCTCAGGGCGGGTTTTATTCATTTTCCAGTTGCCGGCAATAACGGCTTTACGCAGAGATTTATTCATTTTTGTTTCCTCCAAAAATTTTTCTGTGAACGTAAAACTTCCGCCGCCGTTTTGCCACGACGACGGAAAGTCTCTTTTTAAAAAATTATTTGTCCTGCAGGCAGGCGATGCCGGGGAGCTCCAAACCTTCCAGGAATTCCAAGGAAGCGCCGCCGCCGGTGGAGATGTGGGTCATCTTGTCGGCGAAGCCCAGCTTCTCGACAGCAGCAGCGGAGTCGCCGCCGCCGATGATGGAGATAGCGCCGCTGTCGGCAACCGCTTTGGCAACCGCAATGGTGCCAGCTGCGAAGTTATCCCACTCGGAAACGCCCATGGGGCCGTTCCAGACGACGGTACCTGCGCCTTTGATAGCGTCGGCAAAAATTTCTTGGGTTTTGGGACCGATATCAAGACCCATGTAACCGTCGGGAATGTTATCGGAGTCCACTTCAATAGCGTGGCAGTCGGGAGCGTATTTGTCGCCCGCTTTATTGTCGACGGGAAGCAGGAATTTGACGCCTTTTTCCTCAGCCTTTTTCATCATCTCTTTTGCAAGGTCGAGCTTGTCATCCTCGCAGAGGGAGTCGCCGATGGAATAGCCGTTAGCCTTGTTGAAGGTGTAAGCCATACCGCCGCCGACGATCAAAACGTCGACTTTTTCGAGAAGGTTATTGATAACGCCGATTTTATCGGAGACCTTCGCACCGCCTAAGATAGCGACGAAGGGGCGTTTCGGATTACTCAAAGCGCCGCCCATGATGGAGATTTCCTTCTGAATCAGGTAGCCGCAGACAGCGGGCAGGTAGTCGGCCACGCCGGCAGTAGAAGCATGGGCTCTGTGAGCGGTGCCAAATGCGTCGTTGACGTAAACTTCAGCCATAGAGGCGAGCTCTTTTGCAAATGCGGGGTCGTTTTTCTTCTCTTCCTTGTGGAAGCGGACGTTTTCAAGAAGCATCAGCTCTCCGCCTTTGAGAGCGGCAGCTTTTGCTTTGGCGTCCTCGCCGATAACGTCTTTCGCCATGATAACGTCCATGCTCAGAAGCTCAGACAGGCGTTTTGCGACGGGAGCCAGAGAATATTTCATGTCAAATCCGTCTTTCGGGCGTCCCAGATGGGAGCAGGCGATTACGGCAGCGCCGTTGTCCAAGAGATATTTCAAAGTTTTGAGGGATTCGCGGATACGTTTGTCGTCGGTGATCTCTCCATTTTCATTGAGGGGTACGTTGAAATCGCAGCGAACGAGGACTTTTTTGCCGCGGACATCGATGTCCTCAACGGTCTTCTTGTTGTAAGAGGTCATTGTCGTCATCCTTCCAATTTAAAATATTTTTAGTTTGTTAAATACAAAACAATCCATCGTTATTTTATAACATTTTTTGCCTTTTTGCAAGGGGATAACAGAAAATTTATAATTTTGGCACTTAAATTTTGCTCTTATCTTTTAAAACCACAGCAACTACATCCGGTCCCGCGTTGATGCTGATAGCAGCTCCCGCAGGCGCGACGAGAGACGGAGCATATCCCACTGCCTTTTCCATCTCAGCCTGCAGCTCCTCTCCGTGTTCTTTGACGGAACCGGTGATGATGGCGTAATGGGTCTGAGGAATCATATTCTGGGTGGCCAGTTTGACAATGGCGGGGACGATACTCTTTTCGCCCCGGACTTTGTCGAGAATTTTCGATTCTCCGTCCTCAAAGGTAATAATGGGCTTTAACCCCATCAATTCTCCCACAAAGGCGGCGGCGCAGCTGATGCGCCCGCTTTTTTTGGCGAACTCCAGGGAATAGGAGGCAAAGTAGATCCGACTGCACTTGAGCCAGTTCTGAAGGTAATCGAGAATTTCCGACACCGGTGCTCCCCTTTGCGCCTTTTTGGCGGCGTTCAGCACCGGATAACCGTAACCCAGGCAGTAGGATCGAGAGTCGAGGCAGTGGATGCGGAAGGTGTTTTTCGCTTCGGGATGGGCCTCATAAAATTGTTCCCGTGCCATGAGGGAGTTGTTATAGGTGCTGGAGCCTTTGGAGTTGATGGAGACGTAAATCAGGTCGCTGTAGCCTTCCTTATAAATCTCCTCGAACCCTTCCAGGAACTGCATATGTGTGTACTGGGAAGTGAAGGGGATTTTTTTGCAGTTTTTCAGCACATCGTAAAACTCATAAGGCGTAAAGTCCATCCGTTCGGTAAAGCTCTGGTCGTCTACGGTGATGGCAAAGGGGAAAATACGGATGCCGTACTGAATTTCCAGTTCCGCGGGGATGTCACAGGCGGAATCGGTGGCAATTTTGATTTTATTCATTCTATTTTTCCTCCATTAAGATTCGGTTGTGTCGTACCAGCTGAGACGGGCCAGATTTCCCTTTTCCTGTAATTCTGGGAAGTCCCACTGGCGAAGGGCTTCGTATACGCCAATAGCAACGCTGTTGGACAAATTAAGACTGCGGATATTTTTCCGCATAGGAATCCGCACGCAACTGTCCGGATTCTGTTTTAAGAGTTCTTCGGGAAGCCCAGCGTCCTCCCGTCCAAAAAACAAATAGCAGTTGTCAGGATAGGAAACGTCGCAGTAATTATGCCGTGCTTTGGTGGTAAAGTAATAGCAGGCGCCACTGTTTTTCATGTAAAAATCACTTAAGCTTTCGTAATAGGTGATGTCTAACTCGCCCCAGTAGTCAAGCCCCGCCCGTTTGAGTTTTTTGTCGTCGATAGAAAATCCCATTGGCTTGACGATGTGGAGACGCGCCCCTGTCACCGAGCAGGTGCGGGCGATATTACCGGTGTTCTGGGGAATCTGCGGTTCCACCAGCACGATGTTGAGAGTCATAATCCGTTTCACGTTCTTTCTATTTTTTGACCATATCATACCATTTTATACAATTATTATATCAGAGGCCGATGGGTTTACAAAGGAAAAGACTTGCGAATTCACAAAAATTTCAAAAAAGAAAGGGCAAACTAATGTGAGAAGAGCGGGTAATGTGAAAAACAGGAGTTTTCTATGTAAATTTGCTGCTGTTCCTCTATTTTTAAGGGATGAAAGCAACAAATTAAAAAAGGAATGGTGCTGAAAATGGAAAATTTAATCGAGATACAAGACGTATTTAAAATATATCCGTCGGCAGAAGATGAGGTAAAAGCCTTGCGGGGAATCAATATCACGGTAGGAAAAGGGGAGTTTGTGGCGGTGGTGGGAAGTTCCGGATCGGGAAAATCCACCATGATGAACATTTTAGGCTGCCTCGACGTACCCACGACAGGGAGTTATTTCTTGGATGGACAGGATGTCTCCCATTTCAGCGACGATGAGTTAAGCACTATCCGAAATGAAAAAATCGGCTTTATTTTTCAGGGATTTCATTTGATTCCGGGTTTGTCGGCATTGGAAAACGTAGAATTGCCCCTGTTATATCGAGGTGTACCCCGACATGAGCGGAAGGCGGCAGCAATTGATGCGCTGACAAGGGTGGGATTGGCGTCGAGGCTCCATCACCGTCCTAACCAGATGTCCGGCGGTCAGCAGCAGAGAGTCGCTATCGCTCGCGCCATTGTTGGAAAGCCGCCGATCATTTTGGCTGACGAGCCCACCGGAAACCTGGATCAGAAGACCGGAGCGGAAGTGATGAGCCTGCTCAAAGAGCTCCATCAGGAGGGAAAAACCATTGTGCTCATCACTCACGATCAAAAAGTTGCCGCCTGTGCTCAGCGGATCATCGAAATCTCCGACGGACAGGCGGTGCAGGAACCGGAATTATTGACCCAAAATGCCTGATTATAGAGCGATTTCTGCAATAATTCCTTTTTGGTACACTCCGGGTTTCAAAGGGATATGATGTAGAGGAAAAACCGACTGCTTTTTGGTGCAGCTCGCTTTCCGAAAATTTTCCTATGGATTGAATGAACCCGATTTTTCCCGTGCATAATAGGAACAGAAAACGAAGACCAAAGGAGTGTATCAAGGTGTCAATCAAAAGGGGAGAAATTTATTACGCCGATTTAAGTCCCGTCGTCGGTTCCGAGCAGGGGGGAGTGCGCCCGGTGCTGATCGTGCAAAACGACGTGGGAAATAAATACAGCCCGACCGTCATCGCGGCCGCCATCACCAGCCAGAAAGACAAGGCGAAGCTTCCGACCCATATTGAGCTCAACGCAGAAAGCTGCGGCTTGGCCAAAAACTCCGTCGTCCTTTTGGAACAGGTCCGCACCATAGATAAAAAGCGTCTGAAAGAGAAAATGGGAGAGCTGCCGCCGGAGGCTATGAGTAATGTAAACTCCGCTATTTCCATCAGCTTTGGGCTCACAAACCGTCCCGATTTTCACAGCCCTACATAAGCTTGTGGGATAGCAAAGTGCCCTGCAAACCTAGGTTTGCAGGGCACTTTTATCTTCGTATTTAAATTTTCTGTTTTACGCCGTCGCGATAGACCGCTTCAACATGATAGGTCGGATCGACGATGAGCAGGTCGGCCCACTTGCCTTCGGTGATACTTCCGGTCAAGCTGTCGATTTTTACTGCCTTGGCGGGGTTGATAGTGGCCGCCTTGAGAGCTGCCTCTTCCCGAATGCCGAATTCCATCAGGCGTTTGACACCGATGAGGCTGTTAACAACCGAACCAGCGATGGTGCCATTTTCCAAAGCAGCCTTGCCGTCTTTTACATAAACGGCCTGCCCGCCCAGTTCGTAGACACCTTCCGGCATACCGGCGGCACACATCGAGTCGGAGATCATACAGATCCGGTTCTCGCCAAACACCTTAAATGTGGTGCGGATGACGGCGGGGTGGATGTGGATGCCGTCGCAGATCAGCTCGACGAAAGCGTCCGAGTCGTAAGCAGCGCCCACGACGCCCGGCTCCCGGTGGCTGAGGCCGGTCATAGCGTTGTATAGGTGAGTGGTGCTGGTAGCGCCTTTTTCATAGGCGTCCATGGTGGTTTGGTAGTTGCCATTGGTGTGGGCTACGCAAACAGTGCAAATGTCCTTTGCCTCGGCGATGAAATCCATATTTCCGGGAACTTCAGGAGCAACGTCAACCAAACGTACCCGGTTGCCGCTCTCTTCATTGAGCTTTTTAAAAAGCTCGATATCCGCCGGAATAATGTATTCTTCCACGTGAGCACCCTTTTTCTCCTTGCTGAGGAACGGACCCTCCATGTTAATTCCGTAGAGGCGGGAGCCTTGCGTGGACTGATTGTCGGCAAAATTTTTGTAGACCTTGAAAAGCTGACTCAAAGTTTCCGGAGGCAATGTCATCGAGGTAGTCATGACAGTGGTGACACCAGCCCTGATGTAGGTGTCCGCCATCTTCTGGAACGATTCTTCGCTGCCGTCACAGAAATCTGCTCCGCCGCAGCCATGGCTGTGGATGTCAATAAAGCCGGGGAGCAATTTCTTTCCTTTTAAATCTATGACCTCTTCGCCGTCTGAGCTGAGATTCGCTCCTACTTTAGCGATGAGACCGTTTTGTACCTGAACGTCGACCGATTCGAAAACGCCTTTGTCGGTAAATACCGAACCATTTTTAAAAATCATGGTGCAACCTTCCTTTTATAGATGATATTTTAGAGATATTATACATTCCAGCACTATTGTATCACGATGAGAGAAAACTTTCAATGTGAAAATGCTTTTCTCCAAAAAAACCGCAATTTTTTTACACTTTTTTTAAAAAAGCCTTGACAAATGAACAAAAGGCGGATACAATGTTCATATATTGAACATTCAAAATTTGAACAAAGGAGACCTGGGTTTGGAAGATTTGTTTCAGCTTCTAAAAGCAATCAATAAACAGCCTGTCACGAACCAGCGGGATTTGGCCAACGCAGTGGGCCTTTCGGTGGGGAAGGTCAACGCCCTATTAAAGGAAGCGGAGCAGCAGGGATACCTGACTGTTTCCAGAGACGGTAAACGTTCTCGGTTTCTTATTACCGCAAAAGGTCAGGAACTGCTGGAAAATACCCTTTTGACCCAACGAGCCACCAAGCTTACACTCAAATCTGTGGAGAGCGGCCGCATCCGGACGGCGGTCATTCTGGCGGCGGGCCGCCGGGAAGATTTTGACTGTCCGGTTTCGATGCTGAAGTTGGACGAAACCCTGATCATCGACAGAAATATTTCGGTTTTAGAAAGCTGCGGCATTGAGCAGTTTGTATTGGTAGCCGGCTATCAGGCTGACCAGCTGGCGGATCATCTAAGCGGGAAACAAAATGTCACCATTATCAACAACCCGCGCTACAAATGGTCGGGCACCATGTACGGCCTGAGCCTCATAAAAGGGCTTCTTCATGAAGATTTTTTGGTGCTGAAAAGCGACGTTGTTTTTGAACAGAGGGCCGTCAATGAACTGCTGAAGGAAAAAAATCCTTTTTCCACCATTATCGCGGCGCCCAGTGGACACAGCGACGAGGCCTTTGTAGAGCTGGACGGGGAAGGGAATATTTTCCGTATCAGCAAAGACATCCACCAGATCAACAAGGTGCAGGGGGAGCTTACTGGTATCGCCAAAGTTTCCATGGAAGTGTTCGAAAAGATGCTGGAGTATTTTGAAGGAAACCAAAATCCTTTCCTGAATTTCGAGTACGTGTTGGAAAATATCGGGAGAATTTACCGTTTTACCGGCGTGATAGTAGACGATCTGGTCTGGAGCAAGGTGGAAACCAGGGAGCAGTACCAGAATCTTCTCAATATCGTTTTCCCCCGTATCCTGCGAAAGGAAACGGAAATGAAGGAAAAATTCGCCGCCGATACCATCGTCGATATTCTCCACATTCCGCGGGAGGATATTGTGGAAATTTCTTTTGCCGGGGGACTGACTAATAAAAACTACTATGTAGCACTCAAAGACAAAGAGTACATTCTCCGGCTTCCCGGTATTATGACACAAAGCATGATCAGCAGGGTGAACGAAAAGCGCAACGCCCAAATTGCTTCGGATAGGGGCATGAACTGCAAGCTTGTTTACTGTAACGCCGAAACCGGTGTGAAATTGAGTGAATACATCGAAAACGCCGAGACCCTTAATGGCCGGACCGTTAAACTGGAAGAGAATGTCAAGCTGGTGGCAAATATGTTAAAGCAGCTTCACACGTCGGATTTCGTCATGGAAAACGATTTTAATCCCTTTGAAGAGACGCTCAAATACGAAAGCCTGTTTGACAGTCCTTGTGAAGACAAGATGTATGACGGCTATAAGGAGCTGCGCCCCAAATTCTTTTCCATGCAGGACCGACTGCGAGAATTGGGCTGGGAGCAGAAGCCCTGCCACAACGACCTGTTGGCCAACAACCTGGTCAAAAATGGAAACAACGGGCGGCTGTACCTGATTGACTGGGAGTATTCCGGTATCAACGACCCCATGTTCGACGTGGCCTCTCTCTTTCTGGAAAATGAATTTGCACCAGAGGATCAGGAGCTGTTTTTCAACTATTACTTTATGGGCGAAGAGGTGGACTTGGCGCCCTATCAGGAAAAAATCCTGATTTTTCAAATTACACAGGACTTTTTGTGGAGTGTGTGGACCGTGCTTAAGGAATCCAAGGGCGACGATTACGGCAGCTATGGACAGGACAGATTTAACCGGGCACTCAAATTAATGGCGGTTTGGGAAGAATCCTACGCCAACAGCAAAGGAGAATGACAGTGAAACAAAAAACAGATGCAGCAATTGACTCCAAACAGCAAATCGACTGGGGTATTACCATTTTTCCGCTGGTTGCCATTTTGGCCTTGGCGGGTATGTTGATGCTCTTTCCCGACAGCGCCACGCAGATTCTGGGCAGCCTAAAAAGCTTTCTGGTTAACGACCTGGGCTTTTTATATATGATTTTTGGACTGGGCGTTCTGCTCATTTCCTTATACATCGCCTTTTCCAAATACGGCAACATCAAACTGGGAAATCTCGAAAAACCCCGCCACTCCAATTTTAGCTGGGGCGCCATGATCTTTACTTCTACCATGGCGGCGGATATCCTATTTTACTCCCTAATTGAGTGGGGATTTTATTACAATGCCCATCCGTTTGGCATCGAGGCGCTGACTGTCGCACAGCGTCAGGATTACGCCTCTATGTTTCCGCTGTTTCACTGGGGGCCTATCGCCTGGGGATTTTACATTCTTCCCGCCGCGGCCTACGGGTATATGATGTATGTGAAGAAATCTCATAAACAGCGGATGAGTGAAGCCTGCCGTCCTATTTTCGGCAAAAAGGTAGATGGCCCTCTTGGAAAAGTCATCGATATTTTTGCTATTGTCGGACTCCTTGCGGCGACTGCGACCACCTTTGCAGTGGCAACTCCTCTGTTGTCTGGGGCTTTTTGCAGCCTGACCGGCATGGACGCTTCGCCCATTGTGGACATCTGTATTCTCGCCTTTATTGCCCTGGTGTTTACCTTGGCGGTGCTGTTCGGAATCAAAGGTATCTCCAAGCTGGCCACTGTCTGTATCGTCCTGTTCTTTGTCCTGCTTGCAATTTTCTTCTTCTGCGGACCCACCCGCTATATTATTGAAAGCGGCATTACTGGTTTGGGCGGCGTAGCCAACAACTTTATTTCTATGGCCACCTGGATGGATCCCTTGCGTCTTTCCGGAGACGGAAACACCGGTTTCCCCCAGGACTGGACGGTTTTCTACTGGGCTTATTGGATTTCCTGGTCGGTGGCAACCCCTTTCTTCATCGGAAAAATTTCCGAGGGCCGCACCATCCGTCAGACTATTATCGGCGCCTATATCAGCGGTGTGTCCGCCACCTTCCTCTCCTTTATCGTATTCGGAAATTACGGCCTTTACCAGCAGACCCATGGCGTCATCGACCCGGCTGGAATCTTGGCCGCAGGGGGAAAGCCTGCAGAGGCCATTCTCCAGATCTTTGGAACCCTGCCGTGGCCTAAAATCGGTATGATTGTCCTGGTCTTGGCCATGATTTCCTTCTATGCGTCCACATTTGACGCTTTGACGCTGGTTATTTCCTCTTACTCGGTCAAAAACATCAAAAGTGACGAAGAACCGAGCAAACAGCTTCGGATTTTCTGGTGCATTGTCTTTATCGTACTTCCCACAGCGCTGCTGTTTAACGAAAGTACCCTCAGCCTTTTGCAGACTCTATCGATTTGTGCCGCATTGCCTATCATGATTATCATTGGGCTGATTATCGCCGGATTTATCAAAGATTTACGAAGTTGGCGCAAGGAATCCGTTGAAACCACTGTTGAAAAGGTTGTTATTGTTGCTGATAAAGTGTTGGAAGAATAGATGCCGGTGGCGTTTTCCAAATCACGTTAAAATTCCCGTAGGCTATGCCTACGGGAATTTTTTAGTAAAGACGCAAAAAGGCGGAAACAAATGATGTGTTCCCGCCTCTTTTTGTTGTGTAACAACTGGGTCCCGGAGCTGTGTTTCCCTGTACTCGCCCGCAATCTGTAATTGCGATAGCGGGTCGGGATCTTATTCCAAACGAATGATATTTTTCCGTATGAGCGCAGCGGTAATCCGATAAATCTTTCCCAGCCAATCCTCTATGACCGATGTTTTTACCTGATAATAATCCGCCAGTTGTTCAATGGAGCATCCCTCCACGAATCGAAGGGTTAAAAGCGTTTTGAGATCCATAAAATCACCTATCGCCAAACGGAGGCTCTGCATAAAAACATGAGAAGATACCAGTTTGACGAAATTCCTTTGGTTGCGGAGTAAGGCATCGATTTGTGCGATATCAACGGTCATACACGGTGTCACCATCTTGGATCATATATTCTTTGAGAGTCAAAGTCAACTGTTAAGCAAAAGAAATCTGCTTCATCAAATAGAGCCGTTCCATGAAAGCAAAGAATTTCGTTCATTTCTTTCTGCGTTGCAGGGCACAATCTTCAGCAACAAACTAACGAAATATTCTATTTACAATAATAGCATAAAATATCATCGCTATATGTCGATAATAGTCGAATCACTAATTTTAAAGAAATTTTTTAAGGGTCTCCACGTTCTTTTCTTCTCCGTCCACCAGTTTTTTGGCTAATTTCAGTATATCCGGATCGGCTTGAGTCCCTTGCTGGTTCAATTCCTTTTGTATATCTACAATTCCCATAGCGCTTCCCTGTATAAGCATCTGGGCCAAATGAGAAGGAGAGCGGTCAGTCAGGGTGTTTACCTTAATCATCAGGGAAGCGGACACGTCGTCCCACATACCAGGCCCTTTTGGTTCTTCCCCGTGGGAGCGGAGAAGAAGGGAGGCCTCGTCGTTCATCCCTGTATACCAGTCCCGATGTTTTTGTAAAACCTGGAGAAAATCGGGGTCTTCGCTAATTTCAGTGATTTCCTCCAGAGTCTTACGACCCATCTGGGAATTTTTATAAATGTCATTGAGCATACGGATGTCAGCGTTATTTTGCTGCATAGAAACGATCCTTTCCTTGTTTTTGCTTAGTATTCCCTAAAAAAGAAGAAATTGAATCGTTTCTGATAGAATTTTAGAATCCTGGTTTCAATTAATCACTTTTTATGGTGATGATTTTGACATAACTGGCTGAAAGCAAAGGGCGTTCATAACAAAAACGATTGAAAAAATCCCCGGTGTAAACCGGGGATTTTTCTAATAAATTCGGATCGATTAATATTTCGGTCTTGCCACATAAGAAGTGTGCAGAATTTCGTGTGCTTTGTGGCTTCCGGGTTTTTCCAGGTACTCGGAGTACAAAGTCTTGATCCAGGGGTTCTCGTGGGATTTTCTAAGCCCCATTCCGGAATCGGTGTCGTAAAGGGCTTTGGCACGTAGCGCCTTGAGATCTACGAAATTGCGGACCGAAGCGGGCTGGAAGGGCTGACCGCCGCCGTTGACGCATCCGCCGGGACATGCCATAATCTCGATGAACTGGTAATCGGCAGTGCCGTCCTGAATCATCTTGAGGACCTTTTTGGCGTTTGCAAGTCCGGAGCAAACGGCGACTTTGACATCCATACCGGCGATGTTATAGGTGGCTTCTTTGATGCCTTTTGTGCCGCGGACGTCGTTGAATTCTACCGGCTGCATATCTTTGCCGTTGAGCCAGTCGTTAGCGGTGCGGAGGGCAGCCTCCATAACGCCGCCGGTAGCGCCGAAGATAAGGCCAGCGCCGGAACCGGTTCCCAGAGGATTGTCAAACTCTTCGTCGGGTAGATTCTTGAAGTTCAAGCCTGCGGTTTCGATGAGGCGGGCAAGCTCTCTGGTGGTAAGCGCGATGTCGATATCGGGAACGCCGGCTGCTGCCTGGTCGTCACGGCCCATCTCGAATTTCTTGGCGGTACAGGGCATGACGCTGACGACGACGAGATTTTTGGGATCAATGCCGTTTTTCTCAGCGTACCAGGTTTTGACGATAGCGCCGAACATCTGCTGGGGAGATTTGCAGCTGGATAGATGGGGCAGCAGATCGGGGAAGTAATGCTCACAATACTTGACCCATCCGGGGGAGCAGGAGGTGATCATGGGCAGAACGCCGCCGTTCTGGACGCGCTCTACAAACTCGTTCGCCTCTTCCATAATGGTCAGGTCAGCGGAGAAGTCGGTGTCGAATACGCCGTCAAAGCCCATTCTGCGGAGAGCGGCGACCATTTTGCCTTCCACGTTGGAACCAATGGGCATACCGAAAGCTTCGCCCAAGGTTACACGGATGGAGGGAGCGGTCTGAACGATAACGGTCTTTTCCGGATCGTTCAAGGCTTCCCAAACCTTTGCTGTGTAGTCTTTTTCCATCAAAGCGCCGGTGGGGCAGGCGACGATGCACTGGCCGCAGGAAACGCAGGAGGTATCGCCTAAAGC
>ERZ827469.2728-NODE-2728-length-12713-cov-2.825407_pt1 | contig 12713 bp, 11 predicted proteins | sample MGYA00519917_ERZ827469 | MGnify/ENA primary metagenome ERZ827469 (study PRJEB31778, sample SAMEA3449314) | human gut metagenome | biome: human gut; feature: human-associated habitat; material: faeces | place: United Kingdom | collected 2010/2012 ... | reverse complement strand
CACTGCACCGACAACGCCACCGACCTGGTGGTGCTTCGTCCCCTCATCGGCATGGACAAGACAGAAATCATCGACATCGCGTATAAAATCGATACATACGAAACATCGATTTTGCCATACGAAGACTGCTGCACCGTCTTTACCCCCAAACACCCCCGCACCAAACCCAAACTGCATTTTGTAGAACAGGCGGAAGCCCGTTTTGATTTTGAGCCGCTGCTCGATAAAGCCGTGGCGGAAACCGAAATCAAAGTGATCGACTAAAACTTCTGTGCCGGCTTTACTTTCCGGCAACTCCAGTACAGAAAGGCATGAACCAACATGAAAAATTTTTGGAAAAAGGTATCCGGTGCGGTTTGGCTCCAGGTCATCACCGTATCCTGTGTCTTGTTTATCGTCAACATTGCAGCAGCCGCCTCCCTGGAACGAGTGGACAGCGGCAGCAGGCAGTTTGCAGGAGCCCCCGGCCAGACGGAATCCTCCGACAGTCTGGACTTAGATGAGCAAAGCTTTAACGAAAGCGGCGCCTTTGGGGACTGGGAAGATTTTTCCGACTTTTATGAAGACAGTCAGAGTGCGCGCCCGGATTCCAGTTCTTCCAGCGAATCCCGGTCGGAATCTTCCTCCGAATCATCTTCCGAACCGTCAAGCGTACCTTCGTCGGAGTCCTCTTCCGAACCCAGCGTCGTCGTGACCCCCAGCGAGCCCTCTTCCCAGGAAAGCTCCGTTTCCTCTTCGGAACCGTCCTCGGAGCCCTCTTCCGAGTCGACTCCGGCATCGGTGCCCGGCGATTCTCCCATGGACGCGCCCAGCCATGAGACGACTCCTCCCATTTCCTCCCAAACGGCTGACGAATCGGTTCCCCCGGCGGAATAACGCAAAGTGATTGACCCGTTCCCATCGGAAAAGGAGTATTCGGTATGAACCATAAAAGTTACCTGCAAATTATCATCACCGGCCTCATCGCAGGCGGCTTTCTCACCGCCCTTGCTTTTTCCAGCGACTTGGTGTCAACAGCAAACGCCATTCCGCCTCAGGGCGAAGAGGCTGTAGCGGTTTCTGCTCCGCTCATCGACGGAGACGGCTCTGTTATCAATATGCCATCCTTAGAAGGCGGCGTCCCGCTGTACGATACCCTGGATGTTTCGCCTTTGAGCGTCGAGCCGTCGGAAGCCCAGTCCATCGAATCGGATTCTTCCAGCAATACTTTCAGCAGTTCCGGCGCATCTTCAGAATCGGAAAGCCCTTCTAAAGCGCCTTCTCATAGCACGCCGGAAAGTTCCAGCAAAATAAATCCCAACGACGCTGTTTCCCACACCACTTCTTCGAAACCCTCCGGAAGCTCTTCTTCGGCAAACAGTTCTTCCAAAGAACCGTCCAGCTCGAAACCCAACTCCAGCTTCTCTTCCAAACCTGCAGAATCCTCCGGTTCGGTTTCTTCGAAGCCCAGTGAAAGTTCCTCCAGTTTATCAAACAGCGTGGGCGGCACCCTCAAGGTCTCGGTAGGAGGCGTCGTCACCGAAATGGACGCTTACAGCGCAATCTGCCAGGTGGTCGAAGGGGAAATGGGTTCGTCCTTTAACTCGGAAGCCTTGAAAGCACAGGCTGTCGCTGTTTATTCCTACATAAAATATGAAAATAAGGCGGGGCGTTCTCCCTCTCTGCCCATGCGTACCCCTTCTCAAAAGGTGCAAAACGCCGTCTCGGCAGTCATCGGACAAGCTGTCTACTATAACGGTTCGGTGGCCTTTACGCCCTATCACGCCAGTTCAGCAGGCTACACCAATTCCTCCGCAGAGGTATGGGGCGGCAGTTACAGCTACCTGACCAATGTTTCCAGCGCTTATGACCCTTCGTCAGGATACAAAAACCTGACTGCCACCATACCGGTTTCCACTGTCAAAAACGGACTGGAGAGCTTTTTGGGCATTGCCCTGGATGAAAATAATCCCCAGGGCTGGATGAAAATTGCCGCTGTCAATCAAGGCGGATATATAACCAAACTCACCGTCACTGATGCGGACGGGCAGACTTATTCCACCACTGGTCGGAAGCTCCGGGAAAATATTTTAAATTACGCTATCAAGAGCCACGCTTTTACCTTTACCTGTGACGGGAGCAATTTTATTTTTACCACCAACGGCTACGGCCACGGCGTGGGCATGAGCCAGACCGGCGCCAACGGATATGCCGCCAACGAAGGTTGGACTTATAAACAGATTCTCGCTCACTATTATCCGGGCACCAGCGTATATTAGGCTGTGAATTTGGCATAAGCTGTCTTTTCCGTTGAAAAGCTATTAAAATCCCCCGGCAAATAGCCGGGGGATTTTTCGTCATGATTATCAACAACTTTTTTCCATATAATAAACTCATCAATCAATACGGAGGAAAGTTATGGTATCTTTAGAAAAATTCCGTTTCGACGGAGACAAAAAGCTGGAGCTGGACACTCTTCCTACCAGTGCCAAGGGGCTGGGCCTGGACAAGGACAAAATCCGGGATAAAACTGAGGCAAACCGCAAGGAAATCGCCGCGCTTCAGGATAAACTCTACGCCGAAGGCAAAGAGTCCCTCATCCTGATTCTCCAGGCCATGGACGCCGCCGGAAAAGACAGTACAATCAAACATGTCATGAGCAGCGTAGACCCTCAGGGCTTAGACGTCCATAGTATGAAAGAACCTACCAGTGAAGAACTATCCCACGATTTTCTCTGGCGCACCGTCATCCACCTGCCGCCCCGGGGGAAAATGGCAATTTTCAACCGTTCTTATTACGAGGATGTGCTGATCGTAAAAGTCCATCAGCTTCAGAAAGCATATGAGATGGCCGACCGATGTCTCGATGACAAAGAATTTTTTGAAAAACGCTACCGCCAAATCCGGCACTTTGAGGAATACCTTTATGAAAACAGTTATCGCGTGGTCAAAATTTTTCTGAACGTCTCTAAAGAGGAGCAGAAAAAGCGGTTTCTGGAACGCATCGATATTCCGGCAAAAAACTGGAAGTTTTCGGACAGCGACGTCCGGGAACGGGCTTATTGGAACGATTATATGGACGCCTACCAGAAAGCCGTCAACGAAACGGCTTCGGCGCACAGTCCCTGGTACGTCCTGCCCGCCGACAACAAGTGGTACACCCGATATCTGGTGTCGGAAGCGATTCTCGATACCTTGAAGGAAATCGATCCCCATTACCCAAAATTGCCGGAAAGCAAACAGGGAGAACTCAAACTTTGCCGGGAAAAATTGCTGGCAGAGGAAGAAAAGGAAAGATAAATCCGTGTGCTTTTGCCGTAGTAAAACCTGCCTCACAATACAAAACAGGGCTGCCAAGTGGCAGTCCTGTTTTGTATAATTTACTTTCTATTTACCGCATTTTATGCGGTAAAATCCATCTTTATTGCGCGAAGCGCAAGTAGCGGTGCAACCGCAGGAGCGACAACCCCAATTTGTGATAAAATGTTCTCTCAGGCGTCCAAAAGCTTGTGAAGCAAGGGTTCGGCTCACGCCGTAAGGTTATTCTACCTTATTAATGAGTCCCTCCCCCTCCTTCTGTGACGGCAAGGTTCCCATATACTTTTTATAGGTCTTGGAAAAATAGGAGAGGTTTTTAAACCCGCTCATCTCAGCGCTTTCACTGACGTTATACCGCCCGGAAAGAAGCAGGTTTCTAGCGTAGGTACATCGTATGAAATTGATGTAATCCACCGGCGTCCGGCGGGTGACCTCCTTGAACACCCTGCAAAAATAATATTTGCTGAATCCGATGGCTTCGCAGATATCGTCGATGGTCAGCTCCTCACGGAAATGAGTCCGGATATAGCTGATGGCATCCTTTACCATGGTGAACCGTTTGTTCTGAATTTCCCCCGCATCGCTAGCGGAATCCACGTGGTAACGACTTAAATGGAGCAGGAGCTGAAGCGCCGCCAGTTTTACCGCCGGCTTATAGAATGCCCCTCGGTCCGTCCATTCCCGTATAATTTTATCGTAGTACTCCTGGGCAGCGGAGTCCCGGACAATTTCCTTAAACATCATATTACTCACTGGAATTCCAAAGTCTTCATAAAGGGACCTGTCCACAATCAGGCAGTAATATCTGCATTGCTCGGTAATGGACTCGATACCGTGGAGCACGTTGGGATTAATGACCACAATGTCCCCTACGCGGGCCGGGAATTCCGCGGTGCCGGAATAAACGATTCCCTCACCTTCGATAAAATAGAGCACCTCGATATTTTCATGCCAGTGAACGCTGGAGGTCACCGGCAGATAGGGAAAACAGGTGTCTAAGTGGAACAGAATGGGAAAAGAGGGATCCATAAACGTATGGTCCTCGTGTCTAGAAACTTGCATAACTATCCCTTCTATAATGTGAAAGTCAAAGCAATATTGTGTTAATTGGAGGCAACATCTTTCCTTTACATTTTTCTACTATATTATATAATAAACCTGTAATTGAAGTCAACTTTTTTGTTGATTCATAGGCATCTTGCTCTCTTTATAACCGGTTCATGAAAGAAAGGAAGAAGAACATGTACAATTTTTCGATCGGAGTCCTGCTCAACTCCTTTAGGATGGACACTCCGTCTGCCCTGAAAAAAGCGGCAGAATTGGGTCTCCAGGGCATCCAGGTTCCCGCGGCGTTCGGCGAATTATCCCCTGCGGAACTGACCGGAGACAAGAAGAAAGAATTCCTCAAGATGGTCAAAGAAAACGGCCTCACCATTTCCGCCCTTTGCGGAGATTTGGGTCATGGCTTTGGCAACGCAGAGAAAAACCCCCAGCTCATCGACGAATCCAAACGGATCCTCGACTTTGCCAAAGAGCTGGAAACCAACATCGTTACGACTCACATCGGTGTGGTCCCCAACGATCCCAATCACGACCGCTATAAAATCATGCAGGAAGCCTGCTTTGAATTGGCTCAATACGCGGACACCATGGACGCACATTTCGCCATCGAAACAGGTCCGGAAACCGCAGCCACCCTCAAGGGCTTTCTGGATACGCTCCATTCCACCGGCGTAGCTGTCAACCTGGACCCTGCAAACCTGGTGATGGTCACCGGTGACGACCCGGTTCAGGCGGTTTACACCTTAAAGGACTATATCGTACATACACACGCAAAAGACGGCAAACGCCTCTACTATAAAGATCCTGAAGTCATTTACGGCCTGGCTGAGGATGAAATGCTTCAGAGTCCCTCCTTCATCGAAGTTCCTCTGGGCGAAGGAAATGTAGACTTTAAAAACTACCTCAAGGCGCTGGATGAAATCGGCTACCACGGCTTCCTGACCATTGAAAGAGAAGTCGGCGACAATCCTGCTGCTGATATCAACACCGCCGCCACCTTCCTAAAAGGCCTTATCGGCTAAGCAACACGAATTAAAGGAGTATTACGTTATGGAGAATAAAAAAATCAAAGTAGGCGTTATCGGTACCGGTAACATCTCTCACGAACATATCAAAAGTTATATTGCAAATCCCAATGTAGAACTCTATGCATTCTGCGACATCAATCCGGAGCAGCTGAAAAAAATGGCTGATCTCTATGGGGTCGAAAGAACTTACACCGATATCAACGAGTTCCTGAAACTGGACGAAATCGACGCCGTCAGCGTCTGCACCTGGAATTCTGCTCATGCGCCCTGCGCCATCGCCGCTCTGAACGCCGGCAAACACGTTCTCTGCGAAAAGCCTATGGCTACTTCCGCTGCAGAAGCTAAAAAGATGCTCGAGGCTGCTGAGAAAAACAACAAACTGCTCATGATCGGCTTCGTCCGTCGCTATGGCAACGACTGCAAAATTTTGCAGGATTTTATCAGCACCGACTACTTCGGCGACATCTACTACGCCAAGGCTACCTACCTGCGCAGAAACGGCAACCCCGGCGGCTGGTTCGGCGATAAATCCCGTTCCGCTGGCGGTCCCCTCATCGATTTGGGCGTCCATGTCATCGACCTGACCCGTTATCTGATGGGCAACCCCAAACCTGTTTCGGTTTACGGCGCAACCTTCCAGAAGCTCTTTAACCGTCCCAATGTGAAAGGTACCAAGGGTTACAATTCCGTTTCTGCCGGCCAAAAGGACATCTGCGACGTCGAAGACTTGGCTTCTGCTCTGATCCGTTACGACAACGGTTCTGTTCTCGCTATCGAGGCAAGCTTCAGCCTGAACATCAAGAGCGACGAAGGTAAAATTCAGCTCTTCGGCACCAAGGGCGGCGCAAAAATCGATCCCGAACTGGAAATGTACACCGAAATCAACGACTATATGGCCGACGTAAACCTGACTGTCCCCACTTCTCTTGATTTTGCAGGCCTGTTCCAGAACGAAATCGACCACTATGTGGACTGCGTCATCAATGGTACTGCTTGTAAGTCCCCCGCTACCGATGGTATCGAAATCATGAAGATCCTCGACGCGGTATACGAGTCTGCTAGAACCGGTCACGAAGTCGTTCTCGACTAATTCTGCCCATCTGGAAAAGGAAGCGACATTATGAAAATTTCCGTAAGCTCCTATAGCTTTTCGAAATACATCTCCGAGGGAAAACTCACTCAATTTTCCTGTATTGCCGCCGCAAAAGAGTTGGGATTTGACGCCATTGAATTCGTTGACATCATTCCCCACGACGGCTCCACCGAAGTAGAATATGCAAAAAAACTCCGTGCGGAATGCGAACGCCTTGAAATGCCTATTTCAAATTTTACCTTCGGTGCGGAACTGCTTTATCCTGCTTCCGGTGACCAGGAACAGGAAATTGAACGCGTCAAGTCCAAAATAGACTTGGCTCAAATCCTGGGCGCCAAAAGCGTGCGGCACGACGCTACCGGCGGCTTCCGCCCCGGCGAAAGAGGCCATCACGGGTTTGACGACATCCTGCCCCAGTTGGCGGAAAACTGCCGCAAAATCACCGAGTACGCCGCCCAAAAAGGCATCAAAACCATGGTGGAAAACCACGGCTTTTTTTGCCAGGACAGCGAACGGGTCGAAAAGCTTGTGAACGCTGTTTCCCATAAAAACTTCGGCCTGCTCTGCGATATGGGCAACTTCCTCTGCGCGGACGAGAATCCGGCTGTCGCTTTCGGAAGGGTTGCCCCCTACGCGTTTTACGCTCATGCCAAGGATTTTCATATCAAAGATGGAAACGGATTCGACCCCGGCGAAGGATTTTTCCGCACTAGGAATGGAAATTTCCTTCGCGGCGCCATCATCGGCCATGGGGATGTTCCCATCCGCCACTGCCTGTACGCTTTGAAAAATGCCGGCTACGATGGTACTATCGCCATCGAATTCGAGGGAATGGAAGACAATATGATTGGTCTCCGTATCGGTCTTGCAAACCTTCGCAAAATGGTGAAAGACGTCTACGGCAAATAAATTACAACCATTCTTCTATACCATAAGAAATGAGCGCCCCATTTTAGGAGCGCTCATTTTTTATGCGGAAAATTCGGCCAGCGAAGCAAAATACAAATACTCAATTATTTTGATTGCTGCATTTTAAACTCTTTTGCCACCGCCCGCAGAAGCTCTTTTTGCTGATCGGTCAGGCCGGTGATGTTCAACATCTCATGATTGTCCAAGCCAAGAAGATAATCGGTTGTCACCCCGTACAAAATGGATAATTGGATCAGTACGTCTACGGAAGGAGTCTTGATGTTGTTCTCGTATCCGCTGATGGTAGCTTTGGAAAGATTGAGCCTTTTGGCAACCTGTGTCTGAGTCATTCTTTTTTGCTCTCGCAACGCTCTTAAGCGATACCCAAAATCGTAGACCATCAAAATCCCTCCTATGTAATAAGTGTAATCCATGACTGTATCTTTTCAGAGAATTTTTTCTTATATTTATCAGCTTAAAGTTGACACCAATAATTTGCCCTGCTATAATTGAAAAAAATGGTACTTTGGGGGAATATTGTATTTTTAACGGTAAAAACTATTATCCAGTGCAAAGGAGGAAAAGCGATGAAAGGAAAAATGCTGGAGGATATGGCGGAATGGGGTCATTGTTTTATTTCCGACCTGCGCCACTCTTCTTCCTCCAATCTAAATTCAGAACTTTTTAGAAAGTTCCCCTTTGACCAGTACAGTTTGGAAGAGTGTTCCTATTGCTTCAGTTACATTTTTGACCAACCGTTTGCTTTTAAACAATGGAGTGAAGTCAACACAGTGATACAAGACCTTCCTTGGATGGAATAAAAGCCTTTGCTTTTTCAGCAAAGGCTTTTATTCTTATGCTGCCGTTGTAAACAGACAAAAAATATAGTATAATAAATGCAATTAGCAACGGTTTTCCCAGAAAACCGTTGGCCGCAGTATGCGGCAGCTAAAATGCAAGCATTTTAGTGTTGCATTTATTTTATCATCACCCGGTTCTGCTGACGCAGAACTGCGGCGGGTAGACCCGCCTACAAATTCCTGCGGAATTTGCGGATGTGGTATAATATCCTCAAAAGTAAACGCCAACGAGCGATTTTACCGCGATCCGTTCAGGTTGCCATGCGGAAATGGCAAAACAAAAAATATGTATGTTAAGGAAAGGCCGTTACTATGCTTCAAAATAAAGAAGAATTCCTCTCACTCAAACAGCAGGCGCTGAAAAAACGCTTCTCCCACATGAATCCCATGCAGATGCAGGCCATCTTTCAGGTAAAAGGCCCTCTGCTGATTCTGGCAGGCGCGGGAAGCGGAAAAACCACCGTTATCATCAACCGGATCGCCTACATGATTAAATTCGGCGACGCTTATCAGAACACCTATATGGGCGACCAGGTGGACGAAACCGCTTTGGAGACGCTCAGAAGCTACATAAACGGCGCGGACGTTTCCGACGACGCCTTGTCGGAAATCGTGGGCAGTTATCCCATCCGCCCCTGGAATATCCTCGCCATCACTTTTACCAACAAAGCAGCAAACGAAATGAAGGAACGTCTTATTAACATGTTGGGCGAAGAGGCAAACGACATTGCCGCCTCCACCTTCCACTCGGCCTGCGTCCGTATTTTGCGGCGGGACATCGAGCGGCTGGGGTACGGCAAAAGCTTTACCATCTACGACGCCGACGACAGTGTGCGGATGATCAAGGACGCCATGAGCGATCTGAAAATCGACGACAAGATGTTTAAGCCCAAATCCGTCCTCGGAGAAATCAGCCGGGCCAAGGACAGCATGGTTTCGCCGGAGGAGTATATGGTCACGGTGGGCAGCGATTTTAGAAAACAGCAGATCGCCAAAATCTATAGCCGGTATCAGTCCCGCCTATTACAGGCAAACGCACTAGACTTTGACGACATCATCTGCAAAACGGTGGAATTATTCGAGAAAAATCCCGACGTATTGGAGTATTATCAGAACCGGTATCGTTATCTATTGGTAGATGAGTACCAGGACACCAACCACGCCCAATACCGTCTGGTGAGCCTGCTTGCGCAAAAGTACCAAAACCTCTGTGTCGTTGGCGACGATGACCAGAGTATCTACAAATTCCGAGGCGCCACCATCGAGAATATCCTGAGCTTTGAGCAGCAGTTCAAGGACGCCTGCGTCATCCGGCTGGAGCAGAACTACCGCTCTACCCAGACGATTCTCGATGCCGCCAACGAAGTGATCCGGCACAATGAGGGCCGGAAAGGCAAAAATCTGTGGACCGAAAACGGTACTGGTGACAAAATCTACCTAAAACGGGTCCATGACGAACGGGCGGAAGCGAAATTCATCGCCGACACCGTCGAAGAAAATGTGGCAAACGGTATGAAATATGGCGACCACGCGGTTTTGTACCGGATGAACGCTCAGTCGGGCGCCATCGAGCAGTATTTCATCAAATCCGGCATCCCCTACCGGCTGTTTGGCGGCATCAAGTTCTTCGAGCGGAAAGAAATCCGGGACATGGTCGCCTATTTAAGCGTCATCAACAATCCCAGCGATACCGTTCGCCTCAAGCGCATTATCAACGAACCCAAGCGTTCCATCGGCGATGCCACCGTCGCTTCAGTAGAACAAATCGCCCTTCAGACCGGAGTTCCTGTTTTCGATGTGCTGAAGGACGCTGGCAGCTACGGCGTTCTGGCCCGGAAGGCGAGCCAGCTCACCGCCTTTGCCGCTATGATTGAGCAGCTGCGAGACACAGCTCTTATCAAGCCGTTGGACGAGCTGTTGGACGATATTATGGAACTCACCGGTTATAATCTGATGCTGAATGCCCTGGGTGAGGAAGGGAAAACCAGGCTGGAAAATATCGGTGAGTTAAAGTCCACCCTGGTCAAATACGAGCAGGCAAATCCCGAAGACGCAAGTCTGGACGGCTTTTTGGAGGAAATCGCCCTGTATACCGACCTGGACAGCATGAACAGTTCCGACGACTGTGTCGTTCTCATGACAATGCATTCCTCCAAGGGGCTGGAGTTCCCGGTGGTTTTCCTCCCCGGCATGGAAGACGGTATTTTTCCGTCGGTCCGTACCATGTACGACCCGGTGGAGCTGGAAGAAGAGCGCCGTCTGGCTTACGTAGGCATCACGAGAGCCAAGCAAAAGCTCTACCTCACCTATGCCAAGGAGCGGATGGTGTTCGGTTCCACCAACCGCAACCGCCTCTCCCGCTTTGCAGAGGAAATCCCTGACGACAAGCTAGAAAAAAGCGACGACACTTTAAACGATACCCATTTTTCCCCCTACTCCCATGACCAGAAAGCTCCTGTTCCCGCCGCGCCCAGGATGGTTTCTTCGGTTGGAACCAAACCTAAAGCCGCCGGCGTCGCTATCGATTTCTCTGTGGGCGACCGGGTCCGCCACAAGGTGTTTGGAGACGGCACCGTCCTCTCTATCACACCCATGGGCAACGACAATTTGGTTGAAACCGCCTTTGATAAAATCGGCACCAAAAAAATCATGGCGAACTTTGCAAAACTCCAGAAATTATAAATGTCCCAAAACAGTTGATTGACACCGATCCGCTTCCAACAAAACATCAAAGTAAAGGAGTCCTCCCCATGGCTAGAAAAAGAAGGCGCCGCCTGAAGGTCGGTCGTATTGTCGTCGCATTGGCGATTGTCGCCGTGCTCGTCCTCGCCATTATTTTTGCCGTAAAGGCACTGAAACCCGGTGAAGGAAACGAATCTTCCTCTCCTTCAGATTCTTCTTCCAGTTCAGAAAGCAGTTCCTCATCCCAGCAAACAGCCGTCTCAGACGCCTACGGCGCGGTGCAAATGAGTAAAGACGACATCCACAAAGGTGATTTAATTCTCGTCAACGCCGACGCTCACTACGTAACCGATAAACCAAGCGACCTGGTGACGGTTGCCAGCAAAAAAACCGACCAATACTCGGTCAAAAACAACGAGCTGGAAGTGCGGGAAAAGATTATGGAGCCTTTTAACCGCATGATGACCGATTTCTCCGCCGCAACTGGTCTCACCGACGTCATGGTCATCAGCGCCCACCGCACGGTGGAGTACCAGCAGATGCTTTACGACAATGATTTGAAACGCACCGGCAAGGACTTTTCCGACGAAGTTGCAAAGCCCGGTGAAAGCGAGCATCACACCGGGCTCGTCATGGATCTGGGAATCGTCACCTCCGACGGCTCCAAATTCTTCGACGCCAGTGGCGACCACATCTGGGTCAATGAAAACTGCTACAAATACGGATTCGTTGTCCGCTACCCCGAATCCAAAAAGGATATTACGAAAATCATTCATGAACCATGGCATTACCGTTACGTGGGCCCCGTCCATGCGGCCGTCATGGAGGAAAAGGGCTTTTGCCTGGAAGAATATATCGATTTTCTCAAAAAATATCCCTTTGAGGGCGAACATTTGAAAACCACAGTGGACGGCAAAAATTATGAGATCTATTATGTTCCGGCCACTGCGGACACTGTGGAAGTCCCCATTCCAAAGGATAAAGAATACACCATATCAGGCAACAATGTGGATGGATTTATCGTCACAGCAGAACAATGAGAAAAAAGAGAAGGCAAATGTGATTTTTGCCTTCTCTTTTTGTATAACCCCTCCTTTTCCCGCTCATACTTTTCCTAACGAACCCTATGGAAGTGATGACATGAAAAAGGAAAAATCCTCTGCCTCGGTTTTTGCGATTTCTTTTGTAATCAGCCTGGCCGCGCTTTTGATCGTCATTATGCTGGTGCTGTCGGCAACCATGCTTTCCCCCGACCGGCTTTCCGCCGCTTCCGAACAGCAGTCCGGATCCAGCGATCTCTCTCTGGCTTACTACCGTCCTGCAAAAGAGGAAGCGTTCTCTCTGCTGCTCATCCAGTGTAGGGAGCGAAACGAAGCGCCTTCCTCGTATACCCTTGTGCACTTTGACCCGGTGGAGGCCACTATTACGCTGGTGAAAATTCCACCGGAAACAGAAGCGACCATCGGCACCCGCACCGATACCCTCAACGGGCAATACGATTACGCCGGTTCCGACAACGCCAAAATGGGCGTGGGGGACGTTCTGCTGACCGAGGTGGACTGCTATGCCCGCATTGACCAAAATGGGTGCATCAACCTGATCGACGCTCTGGGTGGATTGGAAAAAACGCTTTCTTCCGCTTACCGGGAAGGGGATATTTCCCTACCGGTGGGAAACAATCTGCTCAATGGAAAAACGCTGGCCCGGATTTTGGAGCAGCTCCCCAATTCGATTTTTTCATCGGAGGAAGAATTTCTCAAAGAGCTGCTCACGCAGCGGCTG
>ERZ827469.2719-NODE-2719-length-12757-cov-3.012518_pt1 | contig 12757 bp, 10 predicted proteins | sample MGYA00519917_ERZ827469 | MGnify/ENA primary metagenome ERZ827469 (study PRJEB31778, sample SAMEA3449314) | human gut metagenome | biome: human gut; feature: human-associated habitat; material: faeces | place: United Kingdom | collected 2010/2012 ... | reverse complement strand
CTATGAATCGGGGGAAGACCGCCGCATGGAACTGACCATCCGCATTTCCCCGGACCAGAAGAGCTATCAGTTTGTCTCCTGGCTGCCGGCGGAGAGCCAGAATATCTGAACCAAAACACAGTCCGTCCTCCGGGGCGGGCTGTGTTCTTTTATAAGGAGGGAATCATCATGCGCCGTATCCTGTGTGTCATTCTGTTGGGCGGGCTGCTCCTGACCATGCTGTCCGGCTGCACCAGCCGGGAGCCGTCCCCGGAGTCCGGTTCTGAGTCCCGGACCGCCTCTGCTTCAGAGCCGCTCTCCCCGGAGGACCCCTTCTATGAGGAGGTGCTCCGGACGCTGGGCGCTGAAAAAACCGAGGATGGTCTGCTTGTGGCAACCCCCTGTTCCCTGCTCACCGTAAACTGGGCGGAGCCGGAGAACCTGGAGGGATACCGGTACTGCCACTGGTACATGGAGCAGCTTTCGGATCTGCCGGCGGAGGAAAAGCGTGCCCGATACACCCCGCCTGAGGGCGAGACCGGCTGGCTGATCCCCGCTGAGGAGCTGGAACAGGCCGCCGGGGAGCGGTTCGGGGTGAGTGCCGAACATCTCCGGGCGGATACTGACTGCTACCGGGAGGATCTCGGCGGCTACCAGACCGGCGGAGTGGGGCTTGGGGACCGCCCGGTTCTCACCGTCACAGCGGTGCGTGCCGACGGCGACTGGGAGATCCTCACCGTTCAGGAGGCTGCCGGCTTCCAGATGAACATCGCCAAGTGGGACGACGAGTTCATCCGCCTGTGGAACACCCCCTGCCACACCCCTGCGTACAGCAAGGAGTAAGACATGGCTGACAACATCGGAAACAAGGCCGCCCACGACTATCACCTGGACATCGCCCCGGTCCAGGAGGGCTTCTATGTGAAGGGGGCCGCCCACTGCGACTGGGGCATGAAAAACCGTCTGTCCCGCCTCTTTGATCCCAAGTCGGGCAACACGGTGATGCTGGCCTTTGACCACGGCTACATCATGGGCCCCACTGCCGGGCTGGAGCGCATCGACGTGGTGATCCCTCCCCTGATCCCCTATGTGAACGTGCTCATGGGCACCAAGGGCATCCTCCGCTCCTGCATTTCCCCCGCCGCCCCGGTGGCCAAGTGCGTCCGGGTGACCTATGACACCACCGTCCTCTTCGATGAGATGTCCAATGGCGGCGGCATCGCCTGCGACATCGAGAACGCGGTCCGGATGAACGCGGACTGTATGGCCGTCCAGACCTTCATCGGCGCCCCCGGCGAGTCCCGCTCCCTGGAGCTGCTGTGCCGCACCGCCGATGCCGGCGCCCGGTACGGTATCCCCACTCTGGGTGTAGTGGCGGTGGGCAAACAGATGGAGCGCACCGAAAAGTTCTTCCAGCTGGCCACCCGTGTGCTGGCGGAGAACGGGGCCAACGTGGTCAAGAGCTATTACTGCGACGGCTTCGAGCGGGTGGCCGCCGCCTGCCCGGTGCCCATCGTCATCGCCGGCGGCAAGAAGCTGCCTGAGCTGGAGGCCCTGGAGATGGCCTACCGGGCCATCGCGGAGGGGGCCCGCGGGGTGGACATGGGCCGGAACATCTTCCAGTCCGACTGCCCCGCCGGCATGGCCCAGGCCATCGGCAAGGTGGTCCACGGGGGCTACACCGCCCAGCAGGCCTTTGAGGTCTACCAGGAAATCAAAAACGCTTGATCAGGAGGGAACTTTCATGTCCGCTGAGTATATGCACATTGGTATCCCCATCACCAACAAAAAGCCCGGCATGACCTACAACGAGGGGGCCAAGTTCTGGGTGAGCAACGTGGACGACTACGACTACAAGATCGAGTATCTGAAATTCGAGGAGGGCACCCCCTTCCCCGAGGTGCTTCACCGCTGCCCCCACGTGGCCTACAAGGTGGACAGCCTGGAGAAGTACATTGCCGACGCGGACAGCGTCATCTGCGGCCCCATGCAGGCCAACGACCAGGGCGACCAGCTGGCCTTCGTGTGGAAGGACGGGGCCATCCTGGAGCTGTATCAGCCCAAGTAGAACCATACTCTCACCCACACGCCAAGAGCAGGGCGCTCCTTCGGGAGCGCCCCGCTCTGCTGTCTGCCCCTCCGGGGAACTTCGCCAGCCGTCCCCGTCCGGCTTGCTGAGGATGGCTCCCGCCCCCTGACAGGGCAGATATTTCAGAAAGCGGCGCACCGCCATGCGGGCGCTCTTCCGGCTCCGGAAGGCCCGGGCACTGTCCGCCCAGCCCTTCGGGGCGGGGTCGGGCACTTCTTTACAAATTGGGGATAGAATTCCCAAAAAATCGTGGTAAAATGGAGCTTATCTGTAAAACCGGCGAGAGCCGGCACAAGGAGGAGCTCCCTATGGATATCGCTCAGCTGGCAGACCGCCTGACTGCGGAGACCGCCAAGATCATCTACGGCAAGGAGACGCAGATCCGCCTGATTGTCATGGCACTGCTCTCCCAGGGCCACGTGCTTCTGGAGGACCTGCCCGGCGTAGGCAAGCCCCCCCTGATCAAGCCCCGGGCCGCCGTGTCCGGCTGCCGATCCAAGCGCATCCAGTTCGTCCCCGACCTGCTGCCCGCCGACATCCTGGGCATGAACATCTATGACCGGAACCGGGGGGAGTTCCGCCGCCTGCCCGGCCCTGTGTTCACCAATCTGCTGCTGGCCGACGAGATCAACCGGGCGGTCCCCCGCACTCAGTCCGCCCTGCTGGAGGCCATGGAAGAGCGGCAGGTCACCATCGACGGCGAGACCCTTCCCCTCCCCACCCCCTTTGTGGTGATGGCCACCCAGAACCCGGTGGAGTCGGAGAGCACCTTCCGCCTCCCCGCCGCCCAGATGGACCGCTTTCTCATCCGCCCCTCCATGGGTTACCCCGCCCCTGAGGAGGAGCGGCGGATGCTCTTCTCCCTGGGAGACAGCATCCCGCTGGACGGTCTGGAGACTGTCACCTCCCCGGAGGAGCTGGTGGCCGCCCAGGACTCCCTCTCCCAGATCCGGGTGTCCCCGGAGGTGGCCGGCTACTTGGTTTCCTTGGTGGGGGCCACCCGCAGCCACCCCATGGTCCGGATGGGGGCCAGCCCCCGGGCCGCCCGGGCCCTGTTCCGGGCCGCCCGGGCCTGGGCCGCCATGGCGGGCCGCTCCTTCGTTACCCCGGACGACATCCAGGCCCTGATCCACCCCGTGCTGGCCCACCGGCTGCTGCTCACCAACGAGGCCCGGCTCTCCGGTGTCACCGCTGACGGGGTGCTGGACCAGATCGCCGCCCAGCTCCCCGTCCCCCCGGCGGCGGGAGATGAGTTCCATGGAGCGTAAGGCCCTGTTCGGCCGGGGCTCCAGCCTGCTGATCTCTTCCCCTGCCCTGGTGCTGTTCGGGGCCGGGGTCCTGCTGGCCCTGCGCCTGGGCAGCGGCGGGGTGGCGGGGGTATGCCTGTTCTTCCTCCTGCTGGGGCTGGCCGCCCGGTGGTGGGGGAGCAGAGCCATACGCGGCGTCTCCATCCAGGTGGAGTGCCCCCGCCCCCGGCTCTTTCCCGGGCAGCAGACCCAGCTCATCTACCATCTGGAGAACGGGAAGGCTCTGCCGCTGATCTGGCTGGAGCTGTCCCAAAACGCCCCGGAGGAGGGGTGCCTCACCCCCGACGATGCCTTTGAGTCCTATCTGCAGCCCGCCCCGGATCAGGAAGGGGGCGCCCCGGTCCCCGCCCTGCGCCAGTCCTTCTCCTTTGTGGGGAGCTGGCAGACCATCCAGGTTGAGAGCACCTGGACTGCCCAGCGGCGGGGACTGTACCGGGTCCACCGACTGGTGGCCCGCTCCGGGGACGGCTTCGGGCTGGTCCAGGGGGAACAGCCCCTCCCCGCCGGGCAGATCCCCGCCATCGCCGTCTATCCCCGGCCGGTGGAGGTGGACCTCTCCCTCTTTCTCCGCCCCCAGTGGGACTGCGCCGCCGGCCGTCAGGGGTGGATGGAGGACAACACCGTGCTCCGGGGCTGCCGGGAGTACCAGCCCTGGAAGCATATCAACTGGCGCATGGCCGCCCGGGAGCAGGGCACGCCGGTGAACCTGTACCAGACCATCCAGCCCAGAGGGCTGCGCTTTCTGCTGGATGGGGAGTCCTTCTGCGGTCTCTCCCAGGACTGGAGGGAGCTGGAGGGGGCCCTGGAGGTACTGGCCTCCGTCCTTTCCGGCCTGTCTGGCGCAGGGGTGGACTGCTCCCTCTCCCTCCCCCACTCCCGCCTCTTCGGTCCCATGACCGTCTCCTCCGGGGAGGGCGGCGGGGACGACCTGCTCTTCTATCTGGCGGGCTACCGCTGCCTGGCCCAGCGGGTCCCAGAGGAGAGTCGCTCCCCCCAGGGGCCGGCCTTTCTCCCCTCCCGCTTCGCCGCCGACGCGGCCCCCCAGTCCGGCACCGCCTATCTGATCACCTGCTCCGGCAGCCGCCTCCCCGCCGCCCTGATGGAGCGGCTGGACCCAGGGCAGCTGTGGGTGCTGTGCGCCCAGGACTGGGAGGTCCCCGCCCGGGCCGGGTTCCGGTCCCTCTCCTTGGACTCCCTGCGGAAAGGGGGGAGCCGCCCATGAACCAGAGCCGTTCCCGCCTTGTCGATTTGGCCGGCCTGCTGTCCAATGTGACTGCCCTGCACACCCTGTTCTCCATCTTCGCCTTCCGTCAGACCGGCCGGTCTGATCCGGCCGGCCTGCTCATCTGGTGCGTCTGCCTCTCCCTGACCTGTGGGGGTCTGGCCCTGTTTCTCCGGCGCCCCCGGACCCAGCGCTCCATCCTGCTTCTGGCGCTGGCCGCTCTGGCCCTCCAGGGGGCCGTCGTCTGGCTGTGGGGGGTGCGCTATCCCTCCCTGCTGTCCTGGCTGTGCCTGCTTGCCATGTGGGGCTTCTCCTACTTCCGCTGCTATGAGCTGCTGATCCGCCCCACGCCCGCGGAGCAGCTGATGGTCTCCTTCGAGACCGCCTCCCTGGTCCTGCTGGCCGCCGCCCTGTGCACCGCCGCCGGTGTCCTCCCCCTGGACACAGCCCTGGCCCCCGCCGCCGGCACTCTGCTGGCCCTGGCAGCCCTGGCCGGACAGAGAGCCTCCAACAGCCGTCCCGGCGGACAGGCCGCCGGCTCCCTCCGGGGGCGTCTGCTCCTTCTCCTTCTGCTGGCCGCCCTGGGCGGGGGCGCAGCCCTGTGCGTGCTGCTGTTCACCGGCACCGCCGCCCAGGCCCTCACCGCCCTCACCGGCTGGCTGCGTGAGCTGGCCTCTGGGGCGCTGGCCCTTCTGGACCGGTTCTTCCGCTGGCTCTTCTCCCTCTTCCCTGCCCCGGAGACCGGCTCCCTAAACCTGCCCGATCCCATCTCCGCCGCAGGCGGCCCGGCCGGCGAGGCCGTCCAGAGCAGCGATGCGGTCCTCTATGTGCTGGCCGGCCTGGTCCTGCTGGCCGGCGTCGGCGCGATCCTTTGGGCCCTCCGCCGGGGCGGAAGCCGCACCCGGTCCCACCCTCCGGTCCGCAGGGGCCGCGTCGTGGACCGCCGCAGCCCACGGGACACCCTGGCAATGCTGTGGTCCCGGCTGGCGGACCGCGTCCGCTTCCAGCTCACCTACCTGGCCCGGCGGAATACCCCCGCCGGCGTGCTGGTGTGGCTGGACCGCCGCCTGAAGCGCCGCCGCAGGGGCCGCCGGCCGGGGGAGACCTGCCGCGCCTTCCTGGACCGGGCGGCGGCGGAGCTGCCCGGCTGTGCCCAAGAGCTGGGGGAGCTGGCCCGCTGTCTGGACCAGCTCTACTTCGGCGGCGGAGCCCCCGCCTTCTCCCCAGCCCGAGCCTCAGAGCTCCGCCGAGCCCTGCGCCTGGCCTCCCGTCCGCCGGAGAGGCCCGCACGGCACTGACTCCCCCTCCGCGCCCCGAGATCTCCCAGTGGAGAGTCCTGGGGCGCTTTTTCTCCCTTTCCGCTGTCCTGTTGGTCAAAAAAACAGCTGTAAACGAAAAAATGCCCCCAATTTTCCGGAAAATACTCTATCCTTTTCCTCCTGTTTGTGATAAGATAGTAACCTCAGTGTGCAGAGGACCGCACGGCGTTTCGGGGCGGGCAGACCGCGGGCGTGCCGCCCTTTGTGCACTGAGCGGACGCAAACTGTTTTTACCATGGAGTGTAAGGAGCGAGACGACTATGATCACCGTCACCGATCTGGGGCTGCAGTACGGCGGACAGCCCCTGTTTTCTCACGTGGACCTGCAATTCACCCGGGGCAACTGCTACGGCATCATCGGCGCCAACGGGGCTGGCAAGTCCACCTTTTTGAAGATCCTGTCCGGGGACCTGGAATCCACCAGCGGCACCGTGTCCATCCTGCCCAACGTGCGCATGTCGGTACTGAAGCAGGACCAGAACGCCTATGATGCCTACAACGTCATGGACACCGTCATCATGGGCAACCAGCGCCTGTATGAGGTGGGCAGGGAGAAAGAGGCCATCTACGCCAAGGAGGAGATGACCGACGAGGACGGAATGCGGGCCTGTGAGCTGGAGGAGGAGTACGCCGAACTGGGCGGCTGGGAGGCGGAGAGTGACGCCAGCCGCATTCTCCAGGGGCTGGGCATCGGCACGGAGTATCACACCAGCGACATGGCCACCCTGGATGCCCGTCTGAAGGTGAAAGTGCTGCTGGCCCAGGCCCTGTTCGGCAATCCGGACATTCTGATGATGGACGAGCCCACCAACAACCTGGACATCGACGCCATCAACTGGCTGGAGGACTTCCTGCTGGACTTTGAGGGCACCGTCATCGTGGTCAGCCACGACCGCCATTTCCTCAATACCATCTGCACCCACATCGTGGATATCGACTACAACAAGATCAAGATGTACGTGGGCAACTACGACTTCTGGTATGAGTCCTCTCAGCTGGTGCAGCAGCTCATCAAGAATCAGAACAAGAAGAACGAGGAGAAGATCAAGGAGCTCCAGGACTTCATCTCCCGCTTCTCCGCCAACAAGTCCAAGAGCAAGCAGGCCACTGCCCGGCGCAAGCTGCTGGACAAGCTCACCGTGGAGGAGATGCCCGCCTCCTCCCGCCGCTACCCCTGGGTGGGCTTTTCCCCCGACCGGGAGGTGGGCAAGGACATCCTCTTTGTCACCGATGTATCCAAGACCATCGACGGGGTGAAGGTGCTGGACAAGGTGAGCTTCATCGTGGGCCACGGGGACAAGATCGCCTTCGTGGGCGACAACGAGAACGCCCACACCGCCCTGTTCCAGATCCTCACCGGCGAGATGGAGCCCGACGAGGGCACCGTCAAGTGGGGCCAGACCGCCACCTTCTCCTACTTCCCCAAGGACAACACCGAATATTTCAAGGACTGCGACGACAATCTGGTACAGTGGCTGCGCCAGTTCTCCCCTGATCCCCAGGAGCAGTATCTCCGGGGCTTCCTGGGCCGGATGCTCTTCTCCGGCGACGAGGTGTATAAGCCCGTGAAGGTCCTCTCCGGCGGTGAGAAGGTGCGGTGCATGCTCTCCCGGATGATGCTGTCCGGGGCCAACGTGCTCATGCTGGACCAGCCCACCAACCACCTGGATCTGGAGTCCATCGCCGCCCTGAACAACGGCCTGGAGGCGGTCAAGTGCAATGTGCTGGTCTCCTCCCACGATCACCAGCTCATCCAGACGGTGTGCAACCGGGTCTTCGACTTCACTGAGGACGGCAGGCTCATCGACCGGAAGCTGACCTATGACGAGTATTTGGAGCGGCAGAAGGAGCAGCAGGGCTGAGCGCCGCCTGCCCCCATCCCACTGACTCAGGAGTGAAGCTCATGTCTCAATATGAATCTGAAATCAAGCGCAGAAGGACCTTTGCCATCATCTCCCATCCCGATGCGGGCAAGACCACACTGACGGAGAAGTTCCTGCTCTACGGCGGGGCCATCGCCCAGGCCGGCCAGGTGAAGGGCAAGAAGAACACCCGGGCGGCCACCTCCGACTGGATGGAGATCGAGAAGCAGCGCGGCATCTCGGTGACCTCCTCGGTGATGCAGTTCCAGTATGAAGGCTTCTGCATCAACATCCTGGACACCCCGGGACACCAGGACTTTTCTGAGGACACCTACCGCACCCTGATGGCCGCCGACTCCGCCGTCATGGTCATCGACGCGGCCAAGGGCGTGGAGGCCCAGACCCGGAAGCTGTTCAGGGTGTGCGCCATGCGGGACATCCCCATCTTCACCTTCATCAATAAGATGGACCGGGAGGCCCGGGACCCCTTTGAGCTGTGCGAGGAGCTGGAAAAGGAGCTGGGCATCGACACCTACGCCATGAACTGGCCCATCGGCTGCGGCAAGGAGTTCCAGGGCGTCTACGACCGCCAGAACCGCCAGATCATCCATTTCACCTCCAACACCAACGCCAGGGCCGCCACTGCCACCCAGATCGAGCTGGACGACCCGGCTCTGGCCGGGCTCATCGGCCAGGCCAAAAAGGACCAGCTCACCGACGAGATCGAGCTGCTGGACGGGGCCTCCTGCGACTTCGACATGGACCGGGTGCGCCACGGGAGGCTGTCCCCGGTGTTCTTCGGCTCCGCCCTCACCAACTTCGGCGTGGAGCCCTTTCTGGAGGAATTTCTCCGTATGACCACGCCTCCCCTGCCCCGGAAGGCGGGAGAGGATATCATCGACTCCTTTGATGACGATTTCTCCGCCTTTGTCTTCAAGATCCAGGCCAACATGAACAAGGCCCACCGGGACCGCATCGCCTTTATGCGGGTGGTGTCCGGCCGTTTTGATGCGGATAAGGAGGTCTACCACCTCCAGGGCGGGAAGAAGATTCGTCTTTCCCGCCCCCAGCAGCTGATGGCGGCAGAACGGGAGATCATCGAGGAGGCCTACGCCGGGGACATCATCGGCGTGTTCGACCCGGGCATCTTCTCCATCGGGGACACCCTGTGCGCCCCAGGGAAGAAGTTCCAGTTCGACCCCATCCCCACCTTCGCCCCGGAGCACTTTGAGCGTATCCGCTCGGTGGACACCATGAAGCGCAAGCAGTTTCTCAAGGGGGTGGAGCAGATCGCCCAGGAGGGCGCCATTCAGATCTTCAAGACCCCCTACACCGGCATGGAGGAGGTCATCGTAGGCGTGGTGGGCACCCTTCAGTTCGACGTGCTGGAGTACCGCCTGCGCAGCGAGTACAACGTGGAGCTGTACAAGGAGGGCCTGCCCTTCGAGTACCTGCGCTGGATCGTGAAGGAGGACGAGGACGCCCCCCCGCTGAAGGAGGAGGACCTGCTGCTCCCCAACGACGCCAAGCTGGTGGAGGACTACAAGGGCAATCAGCTGCTGCTGTTCGCCTCCCAGTGGTCCATCCAGTGGGTCCAGGACCGGAACAAGGGCCTTCAGCTGGCAGAGTTCGGCGGCGCAAAATTTTAAAAACATCAAATCAGCGGCTCCGTGGAAGCTCTCTTCCGCGGAGCCGCTGTTCTTTCATTCAAGCTTGGTCCAGCTCTGCCGGGCCATCCGACGGCAGGCCAGGGCTGTGGCCAGGAAGTAGCCTCCGTAGACCAGGATCAGCACAGCGGCTGTGGCCAGACTGCTCCCCACCGAGTCCACCTCGCCCGCCGTGGCAATGATGTCGTTGGCCGCCTTCATCCCCACCATGGAGTGGATCAGGGCCAGCCCCAGGGGCATCAGGAAGGCCAGAGCCACCTGCTGGGAGGCCGAGCGGGCGATGAGGCCGTCGTCCGCCCCCAGCCGGCGGAGCATGGCGTACCGCTTCTGGTTGTCCGCCGCCTGGCTCAGCTGCTGGAGGGCCAGCACCGCGGCCGCCGCCAGCAGGAAGGTGAAGCCCAGATACAGCCCCAGAAACAGGGCCAGGATCTTGGAGCCCATGATGCTCTGATAGGCGTCCAGGCGGCTGGAGAAGTGGAGGGCGTAGTCCAGGTCCAGGGGGCGGATCAGCTGGAGCAACTCGGCCTCCGTCCGCTCCTCGTCCCCTCCGGCGTAGTCCACAAACCACACCTGCCGCCGCACCTCCAGCTGTCCAGCCAGCTCGTCTGGGACCACTGCGTAGCTCAGGGACAGCCCGCCGGTGACCGCCCGGCGCTCTGGGTCGTCAGGCACCATGGGCACCTCCTCATGACAGCTCCCCCGCCCGCCGTGGGCCAGCAGGGCGTTATAGTCGGAGAGCCGGATAGCCGCCGACACCTCCTCCACCCCGGTGACCGCTGGGTCATTGTAGTAAAACAGTACGTCCAGCTGCTCTCCCAGACGGTCCAGGTCAAAGCCGCCCTCCGCCAGCACGGCCGGGAAGTCCACAAGGCCCGCGCTGTCGGCGGACTGATTCTGCACCGTCAGATCAAAGGGAGCCTCTTCATCGGCCGCCGCCTCCAAGGTGGAGTTGAGTCCGATGGAGCTGGCGGTGATGCCGACGGCCAGCAGCAGCAGGATGCAGATGACCGTCATGGACAGGTAGGTGGAGTGGACCCTGCTCAGCCACTGGCGCAGGGTGAATAGGTTCAGCCCCCGGAAGTAGAGCCCGGGCCGGCTCTGGACCAGCTTCACCACAAAGCCGGACAGGGACTTAAAGATCAGCAGAGTGCCCAGGGTGCCCAGGAACAGCATGGCCGCACAGATGGGCAGGACCGCCACAGCGATGGCCATGCCAAAGGTCAGCAGGATGGCATAGGCGGCCGCCAGGCAGACCGCCCCCAGCACGAACTGGACCACCGCCAGCCCCAGGGGCCTCTCCCGCAGCTCCTCATTTTTCCGCTCCCCCTGCATTAGGTCGATAAGCCGGGCCCGGGACACCTGGATGCCGCTGAACACCATCACGAGCAGAAAGATCAGGCCGAAATAGCCCACTGTGCGCACCGCTGCCCGAGGGGAGAAGGCCAGGGCGAAGGCGTCTACCCGGATGGAGAACATGGACAGAGTGAGGGCAGACAGGCCCTGGGAGGCCGCTAGGCCCAACAGCAGCCCCGCCGCCAGAGAGATCAGGCCGATGACCAGCGTCTCCAGCACCAGCAGTCCTGACACCTGCCGCTGGCTCAGGCCCAGCAGCAGATAGGTCCCCAGCTCCCGCTTGCGTCGGCGGATGAGGAACGTGTTGGCATACAGGATCAAACAGGCCAGCACCACCGCCACAAAGACGGAGAAAATATCCAGAATGGTCTGGATCAGCTGGGCCATGGGGTTTTGGCTCTGAGCCAGATAGACCATTACCCCCTGCCCGTCGATGGAATTAAAGGTATAAAACAGACACACGCCAAAGGTGAGGGTGAGCAGATACACCCCGTAGTCCCGAAAGGAGCGGCGGACGTTCCGCAGGGCCAGCTTAGAGAACATCTTCCATCTCTCCTCCCAGTTGGGACACTACCCGGATGATTTGGGCGAAGAACGCCCGCCGGTCCATCCCGCCCCGGCTCAGTTCCAGGAAGATCTGCCCGTCCCGCAGGAAGATCACCCGGTGGCAGCAGCTGGCGGTGAAGGCGTCGTGGGTCACCATCAGAATGGTGGTCTGCCGGATCTGGTTCAGCTCCTCCAGCCGCTCCAGCAGCATCCGGGCGGATCTGGAGTCCAGCGCGCCGGTGGGCTCGTCGGCCAGCACCAGGGCGGGTCGGGTGACGATGGCCCGGGCCGCAGCGCAGCGCTGCTGCTGCCCGCCGGACATCTGGTAGGGGTATTTGTCCAGACAGTCCTGGATGCCCAGCAGCCGGGCGTTCTCCTCCACCTGTTCCCGGATCTCTCCCGCCGGCGTCCTGACGATGGACAGGGCCAGGGCGATATTCTCAAAGGCCGTCAGGGTGTCCAGCAGGTTGCAGTCCTGAAAGATAAAGCCCAGCCGTTCCCGGCGGAAGCGGGCCAGTTCCTTTCCCCTCAGGTCGGACAATTCCTTCCCATCTACCAAGATGGAGCCGGAGGTGGGCCGGTCGATGGTGGAGACACAGTTGAGCAGAGTGGTCTTGCCCGAGCCGGAGGCCCCCATGATGCCCACATATTCTCCGCCTCTCAGGGAAAAGCTGACCCCGTTCAGGGCCGTCGTAGCGGCCCCCCGCCTTCCATAGACCTTTTTTAGGTCTGTGACCTTCAAGATTTCTTCCATATTCATGCGCTCCTTGCCGCAGGCGGCTCCGCCGCCCCAAAATGGTTTATTGAAACTGTATGAATGATACCATACAGTTGCTTCAAATGCTCTAAAGGAGCTCTTAGGGTTTTCTTAAGAAATCATAAAGCCAGGGACAAAAAAGCGCGCCCCGGATGGGGCGCGCCAGAAAGCAGGAGGAACAAACAGGAGAAACGCACTGTCACCGCAGGTCAGACAGTCAAGTGGTATCGGGACATCCATTCGTTGATCTGAATGAGGTAGGCCAGCATCTGGGGCCCGGCCATCAGCTGCCCGAACCAGGGCTTTCCATAGTCCCCTGCGTCGGACAACAGCCCTGCGCGCAGGGCTTTCTCGTCCACCAGGCTGTGGATGGGGGCGTCCCGATCGTCCAGGATGGTGAGCAGCCTGGCCCGGACCAGCTGCTCATACAGGGGGTCGTGGGTCTTGGGGTAGGGGCTCTTGGGCCGGCGGAGCAGCTCCTCCGGGAGCAGGCCTTCGGCCGCGTCCCTCAGCACCTGCTTGCGCTGCCCGTTCATAGCCTTCATTGCCCAGGGGATGTTCCACACATACTCCACCAGATGGTGGTCACAGAAGGGGACCCGCACCTCCAGCCCGGCGGCCATACTCATGCGGTCCTTCCGGTCCAGCAGGGTGGA
>ERZ827469.2711-NODE-2711-length-12781-cov-8.493399_pt1 | contig 12781 bp, 10 predicted proteins | sample MGYA00519917_ERZ827469 | MGnify/ENA primary metagenome ERZ827469 (study PRJEB31778, sample SAMEA3449314) | human gut metagenome | biome: human gut; feature: human-associated habitat; material: faeces | place: United Kingdom | collected 2010/2012 ... | reverse complement strand
TTTTCCTGTAATGACATTTCTGACAGCAATTGCTGTAATTCATGTATTTCCATAAATACTCCTTATGTTCAATCCGTTTATTTCTAATGTTCATTTCTCCATAGATCAGCCCGAAGCATATAAGAGCATATTTTACTCAAAGTAGATTGTCTTGCCACTTTCTGCGGACTGGTAGATTGCTTCCAGAATACGTGTGACAACTGCAGCCTGTGCAGGCTTCACAACCTGTTCTGCCCCATCAACAACGATGTGGTAAAACAATTCCTGTTCATAGTCTGCTGCTGACTTTTCTTTTCCTGAGAAAAATGCTACTCCACCGCTTGATAATTCCGGTTTCTCTACTACCTGTGTATTATGGTGGATGTAATTGATCCTAAGGCCATCTTTCATATCAGCTCCGGCTTTGGTACCACACAGGCTTGTTTTTGCCTCATCAACCTCCAGTGTGTTCAGTGCCCAGGCTGATTCCAGTTCGATCACTGCCCCATTTTTCATACGGATAAAGCCAAAAGCAGAATCTTCTACACAGAACTTATCCGGATCCCAGTTACCAAATGCATTTCCCTGGTCTGTCTGATCAGACAGCTTGTGGAAGGAAGCTCCCGTAACAGACTGCACTTCATAATTATCCATCATCCATAATGTCAGATCCAGTGCATGTGTACCAATATCAATCAGAGGACCGCCGCCCTGTTCTTCTTCATTCAGGAACACACCCCAGGTCGGAACAGCTCTTCTTCTGAGTGCATGTGCTTTGGCAAAATAGATTTCTCCCAATTCATCACTTTTGCACATTTCCTTCAGATACAGTGAATCTGTACGATAACGGTTCTGATATGCTATGTTGAGAACTCTGTGTGTTCTTTCAGCAGTTTCGACCATCTTCTGTGCTTCTGCATAATTTTTTGCCATTGGCTTCTCACACATGACATCTCTTCCTGCCTCCATTGCTGCTATAGAAATTTCTGCATGGGAACGGTTTGGGGTAGTTACATATACAACATCCAGATCTTCTTTTAGAAGTTCACGGTAATCTTCAAATACCTTTGCATCTTCTGTGCCAAATTTTTCTTTTGTCTCCTGCGCACGCTCTATGATGATGTCACAAAAAGCCACCACCTCATAGAGACCACTTTGCTGCATAGCCGGGAGATGTTTTCCGTTAGCAATTCCTCCACAGCCTACGATTCCTGCTCTTAATTTTCTCATGGTATTTCCTCCTTATTTGCACTTTTCTGTGTTATATAACATATTTCTCCAGATATCTTTTACTGAGAATTAAAGACTTCTCCACCTTTTCCTTGGAATCCTCAAATGCTTTATCTTCTATTTCGATACATGTACAGCCATCATATCCTATATCAGTAAGTGCTGACACGTATTTTCCCCAGTCCACATCGCCAAGTCCCGGAATCTTAGGTGACATATATTCCAGCGGATAAGCCATGATACCACAGGACTCTAATTTATCCCTGTATATCTTGATGTCCTTGTAATGAACATGGAATATTTTATCCTTAAATTCATAAAGAGGGCGGATATAGTCGATCATCTGCCAGATAAAGTGGGATGGATCGTAATTAATGCCAAGATTATCACTGTCCAGGATCTTGAAGACCTCTCTCCAGATTGGCGGAGTTGTCATCAGATTCTGTCCTCCGGGCCACTGTTCCTCACCAAAAAGCATCGGGCAGTTTTCAATTGCTATTTTTACGTCACATACCTCTGCCAGTTTTATGATTGGTGGCCATATTTCTTTTACAAGTTCAAGATTTTCCCGTACATTTTTGGTCTGATCCCTTCCGATAAATGTTGTGACCATGCCAACACCTAACTTTTTACTTGCACGTATGACATTCTTCAGATGTTCAATAGCAGCATTTCTTTTCTCTTTATCTGCCGTCATTACGTTAGGATAATATGCCAGTGCAGAGATTTCTACTCCCGCTTTTTCTGCATATGCCATAATATGGGCTGCATATTCATCATCCTGGTTTACCCGTTCTGCATCTATATGGCTTACACCCGCATATCTTCTTTCTGCTTTTTCTTCTGGCCAGCATGCCACTTCCACACATTCAAATCCCTGCTCTGAAGCAAAATCCATCATTTGTTCATAAGTCCATCCGTCAAGGATTGATGTAATAAACCCAAGTTTCATAGAAAAATCCTCCTGTATCTGTTTTCCCTATTTTGCCCATGGAGTTGGTGTAAATTCTCCACCCCTGCACCATTTCAGATAATTCAGTGCATGAAGCTGTCCGGTCATCTCCAGTTCTCCGGAATATACAGGATCATGGTATCCCTCAATGCAGATATCGTCCTCATATCCGTTACTTCTTAAAATAGAAATGATATCTCTCCAGTTCGTGTCACCAAAGCCCGGCATACGATGCCATACAAATGGGACTGCGCCTGATATGCCACTATGTCTTACAGCATCCCAGTCTATTGTTGCATCTTTTCCATGTATATGTACTATTTTTTTGCACCATTTTCTCAGCTCTGTTACCGGATCGATAAGCTGTACCATCTGATGTGTCGGCTCCCATTCCAGTCCGAAGTTATCATTCTTTACTTCCTCAAACATCACTTCCCATGCTTTAGGGTTAAAACCGATATTACATGTCGCATGTTCCCATGTTCCATCCATAAGGCAATTCTCAATTCCCAGCTTCACTCCCTTTTCTTCTGCAAGATCAGCCAGTTCCCGGAATACCTTGCCAAACTCTTCATATGCGGATTCTACCGGCTTTCCTTCCCACGCTCCTGCAAAAGTACTCACATGTGTAGCTCCGAATTTTCCGGCAGTGCAGATTACATTTTCCAGTGTTTTCCTATGCTCTGCATACTGGATAGGATTGCAATAGTATCCAACTGTCGTGATTTTGGAATCCGTACCTGCCAACAGTTTTTCCGTGCTCAATGCCAGCTTATCAAGGTCAGTCCCTTCCAGTGACATATGGAAATTAAGAGAAAATGTCTCAAATCCTTTTCCAATAAATCCCTTTAACCATTCTTCTGCCTTAGCTCCAGGAACGCATGTTCCTATTTTTATCTGTTTCATACTTATTTTCTCCTTTTCCTTCATAAATACTTATGATTCATACTGTCTATAATCAATCACCTGGTTTGTTTCTGCTGATTGGAAAATAGCTTCCATTAGTTTCATTACACGCATCACCTGGAAGAGCTTAATCTCCGGCTCTGCCCCATCTCTTATAACTGCTGCTACATTCCTATGGAAATCCGCAATATCTCCGGACACATGTGGCAGCTCTTCTTTCACGATTGTATCTTCCCGTCTCGGAGCCATGGTTTTGGTCAGACCTGCTGCTGTCTTTACCGGCACTACTTTCTCTTCGGTTATGCCCGTTTTCCGTATGATCTCACCATTTAACTGCCAGTCCCTGATTACCGCAGTACCATCTTCACCCAGTACATACCATCTTGGCAGGGAAATATAATTATTGGTACCTACTTCAACTAAGACTTCCGTTCCGCCTTCAAATGTCAGGATTGTGGTGAACCCATCATCCACTTCCTGATTGGTAATATGGGTAAGTGATGCATATACAGTTTCAATTTTTCTATCTCCGTAAAGATACAGAATCTGATCCAGCAAATGTACACCCCAGTCAAGAACCATTCCGCCACCATGTATTTTTTCTTTTCTCCAGTCGCCCGGAATACCCCTTGAACCATGCACACGGCTTTCTATCCGGAAGACATGCCCCAGCTTCTGCTCCTCTACAAGCTTTCGTATGATCAGGAAATCATCATCCCAGCGCCTGTTCTGGTGTACTGTCAGGAACTTTCCTGTTTCTTTGGCAACATTTACCATCTCCTGAAGATCAGAAGATGACAGAGTCACCGGTTTCTCTGATATCACGTTTTTCCCCGCATGCATAGCACGGATTGCAATCGGCTTATGGCAGTCATTTGGAGTGGCAATCAGCACGACATCAATATCCGGGTCTGATAACATTTCCTCTTCCGAGCCATACACAGAAAAACCTTTTTCTTTTGCTTCTATTCTCTTTTCTTCCTTGATATCATAGATACCACCAATTTCAATTTCCGGTACATTTGACAGGATTTCTGTATGCCATCTGCCCATTCCACCATATCCTATCAGTCCGTAGATTACTTTGTTTTCCCGCATTTTATACCTCCAATTAAGGAACAGCGGCTAATGAACACCATCAGCCGCCATCTCTTTTACTTACTTAATTCATCGTTAATTTCTTTGAGAATCTGGTCACCGCCCTGATTCTTCCAGTTTTCAACGAAAGTATCGAATTCGCTGATATCTGCTTTTCCCATAATAATCTTTGCAAATGTTTCTTCTTCCATTTTTTTCAGGTTTGCCCATTTGGTCTCCATGGTTTCTGTCTGACCACTATATGCATTGTAAACCGGTATATATTTATCATTTACATAGGAAGCTCCTCCAACCAGAAGTGACACAAGTCTCGGGAGATTACTTTTTGCGAGGTCACTGTCCAGATTCCATTTATCCAGGCTGAAATCATCATAAGGTTCTTTTTTCAGTTCAAAAACTGCTTCCATATCACTCTTTAACAATTTATGCTTTGAGAAATCGACATCATCCATTGTAATCTCTCCTGCAAGATATTTTTCCAGAGTCTCAGTGGATACTTCAATCTCATCTGCATTATCGTAGCCATTATACAAAGGATAAAAATCTGCAGTACCCATTTCTGTGGAGGAAATGCCATCTGCTACCCACTGCTGCTCATTAGCAATCAGATAGTTAATAATCTTAAATGCAGCCTCCGGATTCTTACAGCTTTTGCTTGCCACTACATATTTACTTGTAGGATTTGGCATATGGGTATAATAGTTTCCATCCTCGGCCAATGGTGTAAAGTATGCTCTCCAGTCTGCTTCTCCTGCCAGTGTAGCATCTGCCACTGTATAACCACTCCACCATGGTCCAAAGAAAATTCCCACCTTTCCAGCCAGAAGAGGCTCCTTACTGTCATTTCTGACAAGCATTTCCGGATCAATCAGTTTATCTGTATACAATTTCTGGATTTTTTCCAGGGCTGTTCTGGTCTCCGGCTGAATTGAACCATACTTTACAGTTCCATCCTCATCCTGCAGCCAGTACTGTGGATAAGACTGGAAGCTGCTGAACAATGGATCCAGTCCATACTGGTTATTTCCAATTGCATTCATGTGATCTGAATTACCTGGTCCAAGAATTCCAATGGTATCAGCTTCTCCGTTACCATCCGGATCCTGGGTCACGAATGCTTCTGCCACTGCTGCCATTTCATCCCAGGTTCTTGGAACCTCCAGCCCAAGATTATCCAGCCAATCCTGACGAATCCACATTTCGTTTATTTCTCCTACCATCATACTCGGAGCCGGGATTGCCATCATCTCTCCCTTATCATTAGTAATACATTTTTGCAGTTCATCCCCACCGGATTCTACATATCCTTTCAACGTATCTGAAGCATAGTCTTCAAAATACTGATCAAGCGGCTGGATCATATCATATTTCAGAAGTGCCCTATACTGTGCAGCATTGACATTCATCAAATCAGGAATCGCACCACTTCCGATACACAGGTTCATTTTCTCATCAAAGTCAGATGAGGATGCAACCCAGTCGTATACGACCTCGATATTAAAGTCTTCCTTCAAAAGTCTTGTATAGGAATTATCCTCATAGCTCATTCCGTCAGGAATCTTCGCATTTGGATTCATTGAACCGCCCAGATGGACAGTTACTGTCTCTGCATATTTTGAAAATGGGAGATCTTCTTTGGCTGTTCCTTCTGCCTCTTTTACTGCTGTTGTCTGTGGGTTTTCTTCTGATGTTTTGCCGCAGCCTGCCAGCGCAGTTGCAGCCAGTGCCGTTGCACTTACAAGTGCGATAATCTGTTTCTGTTTCATACTTTTCCTCCTTTTTTATCCTTTTACTGATCCAAGTGTAATACCATCTACAAAATATCTTTGCAGGAATGGATATACAATCAGTACCGGTATCATAGCTATAAATATCTTTGCTGAATCCAATGAGAGATTATTTAATTTCATCGCCTGTGCAATCTGTTCTACGTTCATTGTAGAATAATCCAGTGTTACAACCATCTGCTGGATATAGGTCTGCAGTGGATAACTGCTTTGTCTTGTACTCAGGACCATTCCCTGGAAGAATTCATTCCAGTACATAACCATGGTAAAAAGTGCAATGGTTGCCACCATCGGTTTTGCCAGCGGTATGTATATGGATATCAGATTCCTCCACGGTCCGCCGCCATCAATAAAACATGCTTCTTCCAGCTCTGATGGAAGATTTTTAAAAAAGTTCACTGCAAGGATTACATTAAACACCTGTAGTCCTGTTCCCAGCACCAGTCCCCAGATACTGTCCATCAGATGGTAGTTTCTCATAGTGATATACCATGGAACAGTACCACCGTTGAATAACATACAAAATACAAGAATCCACATGAAGATTCCTTTATGGGGGAACTGCTTTTTCGTTCTTGACAACGGGAACGCTGCCATAAGAACACATACCATGCTGACAGCAGTACCCAGTACTACTCTTTTTATAGATATCAGGAACGAACCAAAAAATTCACCTTCTCCCAAAATCTTCTGGTAGGAGAGCAGATTGAAGCCAACCGGCCAGAAAGCAACTTTTCCTGCATTAACGGCTTCCCTGCTGCTCAAGGATACACAGAGGACATACCATACAGGCATAATACAGATCAACATAACTATAACAAGGAACACCACATTCAAAACATCGAAAATCTTGGATCCGAGGCTTTTATTCTCAATCATAGATATCACCTCCTAAAACAGTTTATAACCGGTAAATTTATCTGCAAGCCGGTAACCCAGGGCAATCAATATGACACTAATCACAGACTTGAATAATCCGACTGCTGTTGCCAGAGAATACTGCAGATTCTGTAAACCAGCCCTGTATACCCATGTATCAATAACATCTCCTGTTGAATATACCAATGGGTTATACAGATTATATATCTGGTCAAATCCTGCATTTAATATATTGCCAAGAGACAGGATAGCCAGAAGTGCTACTGTCGTCCTTATACCCGGCAGCGTCACATGCCATATCCTCTTAAACCTGCCGGCACCATCTGCTGCTGCCGCTTCATACAATGATTTATCAACACCCAGAATAGCAGCAAGATAAACTACTGTATTATAACCGAACCCTTTCCAGATGTCCGTACCAATCACCAGCGGCTGGAACAGCTTTGCTTCCCCGAAGAAATTAATCGGGTCACCACCAAACAGCTGTATCAGCTGATTTATCGGTCCTGTATAACCGAAAATGTTCAGCACGATCTTTGCAAGAATAACCCAGGACAGAAAATACGGTAAGTATACGATTGTCTGAATCGGACGCTTCAGTCTTTTCAATGCCAGTTCATTTAATAATAATGCAAAGATCAGTGGGAAAATAATATTTCCAATGATCTTACCCACAGCAATAGTGACTGTATTACGCAAAACCTGTGCAATGTCACTCATCTGAAACATATACTCAAAATTAGCCAGACCAACAAATTTGGAATGCAGGATGCCCTGTCCCGGATTATAATCCTGAAAAGCCATCACGATTCCAAACATAGGCACGATACTGAAAAAGAGTAGCCACAGGAAAGCCGGTACCAGCATTATGTAATAATGTTTCACAAACCTTTTAATGTACATGAGTAAACCTCCTTTCTTTTATAGACAGTTTATCTTGTAATCATATTTTTCACTAGACGATATTGTTTCTGATTTTACAGTCTTTTTTTTAAATTTAAAAAAATGTCCGAATCAAATCGAACATTTTTTAACCCTGTTTGCATATTCTGTTGGTGTGCATCCATATTCTTTTGTAAACACTTTTGTAAAATAATAATAATTGTCATATCCCAGATCTGATGCAATCTGTGTGATATTTTCAGTTCCTTTTTCCATTTTACATGCTGCCGCATTCATTTTTCTGCTGATCACATAGTTATGAAATGTATCACCGGTCATTTCTTTAAATCTCGTGCTGAAATAGCTTCTGCTCATTCCAATCTCCGCCGCAGCATCTTCCGACTTCAGGTTTTCTTCTACATGTTCTTCTATGTATAGGATGATCCTTGCAAAGCTATAGATATCATTTGCTTTTTCTGTCTGCAGGCACGTCCGGTACAGCTCATCCTTCCATTTTTTTACCCATGCCAGCATATCATTTACGGAGGATAGCGCCGGAAATTCATACTCTTCCCCTGTGATCTCCTGAATGCGGTGGAGGCTCTTTACAAAAATCCTTTCGGCAGTGCGAAGCTCCACTTCCCCTGTCATTTCACACAACCTGCCAAACTCGTTATCGTCATATATCCATCTGGTGTTCATCCATGCATTTTCCAGCTTTTTGCGTAATCCGTGATCCTCCTGCCTTTTTTCCTTTTTTAACAGATTATCCTTATATTTTCTATCCACCCGCTCCAGTATCTGGTCACAGTCATCCCCATCAAAGCTTATCTTAGATATGTAATCCAGTGCTCCCAGCCTCATGGCTTTCTGTGCATAACGGAAATCTTCATGTACTGAAAAAATCACAAATTTCACATCCGGATATTCTGTTCTGCATCTTTCCATCAGCTCAATCCCATCTATCTCCGGCATATCTATGTCCGTGAACACAACATCTACCATGTTATCCTTCAGAAATTCCAGTGCTTTACTCCCATTCTGGACATCGCCCACAACTTCAAATCCATATTTTTCCCAGTTCATTATGGATATCAGACCTTTCCTAGCCAGTTTATCATCATCAACAACTAATACTCTCATTCCCTCATACCCTCTTATTCTATACCAGTATCTGTCACTTTAGCTTTATCCCGTAACTCTTCCTGAACCGGGATCAGAATTGTAATCTTGGTTCCATGTCCTTTTTTGCAATTTACAAACAGATTCGTCTGTCCTTCATAGAATGAATCCAGCATTGCCTTTACATACCGCAGACCAATCCCTCTGTTTCCATTCTGCATTTTCTGCAGATTATAATCAAAAGGTGCATTAATCTGATTAATCTCCTCTATGGTCAGTCCGTTACCGCTGTCTGCTATGGTGATTGCTGCTAATCCCCGTCTATTATCTTCAAAGATCCGTATTGTTATTTTCTCATCCTTTCCAAGTCCATACTGTATCGCATTTTCCACCAGCGGCTGAAGCAGCATCCGCACCGTTGGCTGTTCCAGATAACTGCCTTCCTCCACATTCATTTCTATCACAAAATCATATCGCATCTGCTGGAGTGCGATATATTCTTTCACAATATCAATCTCTGTCCGGAGTGTTGTCTGCATCCCCTCTTTTCCCAGATTGTACGACAGCAGCTTCTTTAATCTCTGCACAAATTCCGTAATGTTATCCTGATGGCTCATCCTTGCCATCCACTGGATAGAGTTTAAAGTATTGAGCAGAAAATGTGGATTAATCTGGAACAGGAGCTTCTCATATTCTATCCGCTGGATATTTTTTTCTTTTTCCACAACGTTATCAATAAGATTCCTGATCTGGTCCTTCATCTTCTCCACTTCATGCATCAGGTCATCGAATTCCTTGATACCATACTCCTGCTTTACCATCTGTAGGGAGCCTCCTCCAATCTGAAGCAGCTGTTCCTGAAACTGATTGAGCGGCTTACATATTAACCGGTAGAGGTAAATGACAGAGCCGGAGAAAACACAGAACGACACAAGGATGATAACCAGCAGCTTCAGTCTCCACATATTCATTTCTTTCTGATATGTATTCTCCTGCAGCGCAATGGCATTCGCATATCCTATCTCACTGCGGTATACCATGACCTTATATCCTTCCTGGCTTGTCACCGCATACTCTTCTTTTTCCGGCAATTTGGACAGGAGCTGCTGCCCCCGGATAATCGCAGGGTTATTACTGTACTGCACAATACCATTCTCATCCAGTTCCATATAAGTATATTTCCAGTTTTCTTTGTTTAGCCTTTCCGCAACACTCATATCCGGCTCTATCTCTGCATAAATATCCAATTTCTGCCTGTTGCTGAAGGAAACCCTCCGCTTTACCGATATCACCGGTCTTTCCCTGATTCCTAGGCAGGATAAATGCATAGCCTGGATTGTATTTCCAATATTTTCAGTTACATTAGGGATAGTCTGATATACTTGATCCAGATTCCTGACATTGATATTTCTGATCAGTTCACTTTGCTCTTCCAGGTCATAATAAGTAACACCGAGCAGCTTTGTATTCACATATCCTAGCTTTACCAGTTCTTCTCTGAGTGATTTCTGTCCCGTATACTTGTCAAAATTATCCTCAGCACTTAAATAAGACTCTACCACGTTTCCTATAAGTCCGCTAGGACTCATCTGGTTGACAATACTGATCATGTCATAATAAGCACTATCCGTCTCCCGCGTTATCTGTTCCAGATATATCTGCATACTTTCCTGAATACTGTCATTCCGTATCATTCGGATTGTCATATATGACACAATCACCACTGCAAGGATACTTGACATCGCACTGATCAGCATAACAACCATCATCTTTTTCCTAAGTGTCTGTTTCCCTCTCTTTTCTCTTCCCATACCGGCTTCCCCACTCATATCTTGCACTATTTGTTATTTTAAAGCATACATACTTTTTATCGAATGTCAACTGTTTATGAAGTGTCTTTTTTACTAAAAAGTCAGGGAGATTTCTGTAAAATATAAAACGGTCAACCTGATTGCAGTCAACCACATATATGCACAGGTCTTTGGAATCATTAACAGACCGACCTTTGGTTTTGTTTTGCTGAATAAAGTTACCGGAATATAAAAAAGCAGGTAGCCAGCCATTGCAACTGACTACCCACTCGCTACCGCTATTCTTCTACCTACAATAGCAAAGTGCCTTGTGATTTTCAGCAATCCTGTTGAAGCTGAAAAACTCTACAAAGTGCGTAAATTCAAGGATTTCTACATATCCTTTCTGTGTAGTCCCACCACAATCTCCACATGTCATGTACTTATGAACATACTTACCCATCATACGTTCATTTACAACTAACACTAAAAATCTATATAATCGCTTTAATAATTCCAATAACTCCTGTTATGGTCCAACATCAAAAGATTTTCTATTTCACAGCTCAAATTATCTTCCATAGTTATCCCTTATTTCTTCACTGCATACATTTCTCTTAATAGATTAGTAACCTCACTTGGTTTTATCTCATCCTTATGAAACAGAAAATCCATTGTTGTAACATAACCAAGATTAGGCATTCCATTGTTTTCCCTACTCAGTTCTTTTAATTTATCATCTTTATCTATCACAATCTGTATTTCGGGTGATATATAATAATTCTCTGTATATTTAAAAATCCAGTAATTAATAAGCTCTAGTTTCTTCTCAAGAGACATACAATTCATCTGATGATGCAGTCTTCGATATAACCTATCTCGTCTATGATAAAAAGCATAAACAATCGAATAGTCATTCATCGGAAACACACCTATATGAATGTTTTGCATCCTTACCTCTGGTCTCATATCATAAATATTATTTATCTCAATACCTTCTGTATCTTTTGGTAATGCTACTAATGTTTGTGTTGAAATCGGAACTACATATGGAATTTTTTCCCACATGATAATCTTAAAATTATTGCAAGAATTCTTATACAAAACATCCTTATATAAATTCAATTCATCCATATAATCTTTATTATCAAGTTGCTGTATTTCTTCCATTACTTCAACATTTTGCAAAATACCTTTCTGTTTTCCTTTTTGATATATTCTTTTTTCCTGATTTCGTTTAGAAAGCATTAACAAAATATCCTTTAATGCTATTTCTGCCAGCATTTTTTCTGTCGGTATTTCTTGTAAGGCATCTACATTTTCATACTCTTGAAACAGCTTACTATCGCAATCTCGACAAATAAAATGAAAAGTTCCCGAATTACTTATACCTTTTTCCTTGTCTACAACAGGTATTTCAATCAACTTATTTGCATGATATAGTTTACCTGCTTTAGCAATATTCTTGAGCACCATTTTAGGTACAGAATGAGAATTACAAAAACTAGTCTGTTCTTTTCCACAAAGAATACATTTTTCTGGTTTTGTCTCTTCTTGGATTTTTCTCATAAAATCATTTATATCTTTTTTTATTTTTATTTCATCTATTTCTTCCGGTATATCAAACATAGGCATACTTTCTCTTGCTCGCATTACTCAAAATGTATAAAATTCATTGATATTTTCCACACACCTTCATTCTTAGCATTTCTTTCATAACTTCCTCTATCTGCTTTGCCTTATCAAGACATACAAAATAAAAATTATTAATTATTGAGAATAATATCTATTATATCTTTCTTTCCTTTAGTGTACAATCCCCTATTATCAGCATACTTACTTTCCAATTCTTCCTTCACCCTCTGATACCGCAAAGCCATATTCTCATTAGCATTTAGACAATCTCTAAAATGAATATAATTCCTCCACTCAATTCCATTCCACTTCACAACATGAATATGGTGTGTCCTGATATCCTTTTCCATATCACCCATTACATAAAGAATCTGATTTTCCACATCCGAACCACGATAAAAGATTCCTTCCTTCTGTAACTGCTCATTATATGACATTATTTTCTCAAAATCAGTTACCCCAACGGCAATATCAATAATCGGTTTTGCTTTAATTGCCGGTATTGCTGTACTTCCAATATG
>ERZ827469.2709-NODE-2709-length-12785-cov-5.288452_pt1 | contig 12785 bp, 13 predicted proteins | sample MGYA00519917_ERZ827469 | MGnify/ENA primary metagenome ERZ827469 (study PRJEB31778, sample SAMEA3449314) | human gut metagenome | biome: human gut; feature: human-associated habitat; material: faeces | place: United Kingdom | collected 2010/2012 ... | reverse complement strand
AGATCATAAGCTCCTACGGCATCTACAATACGGTCTGCTCCGATCTCGCTCGGATTTGAAGCCGCAATATGAATCCCGGATTTGGTCCCTTCGCCTACCACATACGGAGTGCAGTGAAAATATTTTTTAATCCCGCTTACCAGCGAATACATCACTTTTGGTACAACCGAGGCAATGATCACATCATCAATTGTTGCTTCCGAAATATGCTGTCTCGACAGTCCTTCCACGATCGCATCACCAAATTCATTGGACGTACGTGGAATATTGGTTGTCAGACGGAATGTTGACCGTAATTTTTCTCCCTCAAAAACACCAAATGTCAAATTGGTATTTCCGATATCTATCGTTAATAACATCTCTTTTTCCTCTTATTCTTCTTTACCGGCAAAGAAGGCGCGGTAATATTCTTCTAAACTTGAAAACAATTCTTCGTGTTCCTGACGCATCTGCTTAATCTTCAGATAACTTCCGATTTCATCGTAAAAGAAATCATTTTCTTTGGCAGTCGTAGACATATACAAAGAACCGTCTTCTTCAAATTCCATCGTAAACACACCGCCAACATCTGCCGTCAGCATCACACTCAGTATTTTCAATTCTTCTTTAATCCCTTCCGGCAGAGATTCGTACCGGGGATTCAGATAAAATTTCTGCTCATATGCACTGCAGGCACATAAAACCTGATTTTCATCCATGGGTTACTTCCTTTCGCTCATCGGCACATAAGGTTTATGCGGACAAACCGCTTTGTAAGCCGGACGGATAATTTTTCCAGCATTTACAAGTTCTTCCAGTCGATGTGCACTCCAGCCGGCGATTCTTCCAATGGCAAAAATCGGGGTATACAACTCGATCGGAAGTCCCAGCATACTGTACACAAGTCCGCTGTAGAAATCGATATTGGCACTGACACCCTTGTAAATATGGCGTTCTGCACCGATTACTTCCGGTGCAAGTTTTTCTACCTTTTCATATAACGCATACTCTTTGAGCATATTCTTTTCTTCCGACAACTTCTTTACAAATTTGCGAAACGTCTTAGCACGCGGGTCAGAAATTGAATACACTGCATGACCCATTCCATAAATAAGTCCGGAACGGTCAAATGCCTGTTTATTCAACAACGCCGTCAAATACGTTTTTATCTCTTCATCGTCTTCCCAGTCGTGTACATTTTTCTTCATATCTTCAAACATCAAAGATACCTTTTTATTGGCACCGCCATGTCTTGGTCCTTTGAGGGATCCAAGCGCCGCCGAGATGGCTGCATACGTATCGGTTCCGGAAGACGTTACGACGTGGTCCGTAAAGGTTGAGTTATTTCCTCCGCCATGTTCTGCGTGAAGAACCAGCGCGATATCCAGGATCTTTGCTTCCAACGGTGTAAATTTACTGTCAGGACGGAGCATGTGTAAAATGTTTTCTGCCGTCGAATATTCTTCTTTCGGTGGATGCAGGAAGAAACTGCTGCCTTCATGGAAATAATTGGCAGCCTGGTATCCATACACCGCAAACATCGGCAGAAGTGCAACCAGTTCCAGACACTGCCGAAGAACATTTTCCGTCGTCGTATCGTCCGCTTTTGTATCATAAGAATACAAGGTGAGCACACTTCGTCCAAGCGTATTCATCAAATCAGAACTTGGTGCTTTCATAATGATATCACGGACAAAGCTGGACGGCAGACTCTTGCGGTATTCGGCAAGAATGTCCTTCAGATCTTCCAGCTGGTTCTCTGTCGGCAATTCACCAAAGAGCAGAAGATATACCACTTCTTCATAGCCGAAACGTTTTTCCTGCAAAAATCCATCGACAATCTCTTCGATATCAATTCCCTGATAATACAATTTTCCTTCGCAAGGAACCATATCATGGTCAATGACAGTGTAAGAACGAATCTCGGAAATCTCCGTCAATCCGGTAAGTACACCCTGACCGTTTAAGTCACGTAATCCTCGTTTTACTTCATATTTATCAAATAAAGTAGAGTCAATCGTACTGCTGGCTTCACATACATCCGCCATTTTCTGTAACCATTCGTGTTTATATTCCAAATCAAGATTTTTATTCATATTGGCCCTCCTTAACTGTCTGATTTTCTATTTTTTTACAATGTCGCAGCCATTACTGCTTTGATCGTATGCATACGGTTCTCGGCTTCTTCAAATACCACATCTGCGTAAGTTTCAAACACTTCGTCTGTCACTTCCATCTCGGTCAAACCGTATTTTTCATAAATCTGTTTTCCGATTTTTGTCTCAAGGTCATGAAATGCCGGAAGGCAGTGCATAAAGATTGCCGTATCCTTGGCATTGTCCATCGCTTTCTTATTTACCTGATATGGCGACAGGGCTTTGATACGCTCTTCCCATACTTCTTCCGGTTCTCCCATGGAAACCCAGACATCGGTATACAAAACATCGGCATCTTTTGTGCCTTCTTCCACACTCTCGGTCAGTGTAATCGAACCGCCGGATGCCTTGGCGTATTCCTCGCACTGTGCTACGAGCTCCGCATTTGGGAAATATTCTTTTGGCGCACATGCCGTAAAATGCAATCCCATTTTCGTACAGGCGATCATCAGGGAATTTCCCATATTGTAGCGGGCATCTCCCATGTAAACAAGTTTAATGCCTTTCAATTCTCCGAATTTTTCCTGAATTGTCAAAAGATCTGCTAACATCTGTGTCGGGTGGCATTCATTGGTAAGTCCGTTCCAGACCGGTACTCCGGCATATTCTGCCAGTTCTTCTACGATTTTCTGTCCGAATCCACGATACTCAATTCCGTCGAACATTCTTCCCAATACCCTCGCAGTATCGGCGATGCTTTCTTTCTTACCAATCTGTGAACCCTGTGGATCCAGATATGTAACGCCCATCCCCAGATCATGGGCTGCCACTTCAAATGAGCAGCGTGTTCTTGTACTTGTCTTTTCAAAAATCAGCGCAATATTTTTTCCCTCATGCATCCGATGGCTGATCCCATTTTTCTTCTTTTCCTTCAATTCTTTTGATAATTGCAAAAAATATCCGATTTCTTCCGGAGTAAAATCTTTTAATGTCAAAAAATTACGTCCTTTTAAATCCATGATTAACCTCTTTTCCGCAGTACATTCTGTCTGCTGTTTTTAAGAATAAAGAGGGGGGTTCTCTCCCGGACAGACCGGTAGTAAAGAATCCCCTTCTCCTGTTTATTCGGTTTCTTTTACACTTTCCACAACGGCTTTGGCAAGACCGGCTACCCCTTGAATCTCTGAAGGAATAATAATCTTTGTCGCCTTTCCATCCGCTGCCTTTTCAAATGCTTCCAGACTCTTTATCGTCAATACCGCTTTGGACGGATCTGCTTCATTGAGGAAACGGATTCCCTCTGCCGTCGCTCTCTGTACCGCTTCAATCGCCTGTGCACGACCTTCTGCTTCACGGATCATCGCTTCCTTCTTCGCTTCCGCACGAAGGATAGCAGCTTCTTTTTCCGCCTCTGCTTCGAGGATCGCCGATTCTTTCTTTCCTTCTGCTACCAATACAGTAGATTTCTTTTCCCCTTCTGCACGAAGAATCGACTCACGGCGTTCACGTTCTGCCTTCATCTGTTTTTCCATCGAGTCCTGAATTTCACGCGGTGGAATGATGTTTTTCAATTCCACACGGTTTACTTTGATTCCCCATGGATCCGTTGCAATATCCAGATTAGAACGCATATGCGTATTGATTGTCTCACGTGATGTAAGTGTTTGGTCAAGTTCCAGGTCTCCGATGATATTACGAAGTGTCGTCGCGGTCAGATTTTCAATTGCCATGATCGGATTTTCCACACCATACGTAAACAATTTTGGATCCGTAATCTGGAAAAACACAACCGTATCGATCTGCATCGTAACATTATCCTTTGTAATAACAGGCTGAGGTGGGAAATCCATCACCTGCTCTTTTAAATTTACTCTTCTTACCACACGATCCAAAAATGGAACTTTAAAATGAATTCCTACCGACCATGTTCCAATATAAGCCCCAAGTCTTTCAATAATATAAGCATTTGCCTGTGGAACGATATTAATGCAGGATGCCAATATAATAAGCACCAATACAACAATGATCACTCCGACCACAAGACCTCCACTGATTATCATACCATCCATAATTTTCACCTATCCTTTCATTTTTACGATCAATTTGACACCTTTTACTGCGATAATCTCTACCTCGGCATCTTTTTCGATCCTGTCATTTTCTTCTTCCGCGCGAGCGGTCCATTCCATTCCCTGATATCGGACTTTTCCGGTTCCCTGCAGATTATCGATGGATTCAATCACTACTGCCTTTTTTCCTATAATCTCATCAATATTCGTTTTTTCTTTTACTGGATTAAAAAATCGCATCGCAATCGGACGAAATACGATCATAGATAAAAACGAGAGAATCACAAATACTGTAAACTGCAGCCAAAAGCCACCGCCAAATCCGGTTACCACTGCCGCACCAAGAGCTCCCAAAGCAAACCACACGGTCGTCAATCCCATGGTGACTGCTTCGATAAGAATCATAATTGCTAAAATCACTAACCATATAACCATTGATTCTCTACCTCCTTTTGGGCATTTATAATCTCTCGGAATCTTTAAGCCCGTAAATTCAAGGCTTTTAGATTCCTTTTTTATTAAAATCCCCCACTTTTTTGTCAAAAAACACTTGACAAATCCATCGAAAAATGCGGCGCTTCGCGCCTATTGATTAATAAGAACCGTCGCTCGCGGCGGCAAATATTTTTCGATTGGAGGCGATTTTATGTTACCTGTTAACTGCGGCAGTCATTCCGACTACCAAAACTTTGTTGTTACTAATCTTCGTAAATATTATCCTAATCCTGATTCCATTGCACGCTCTACATGGGATATCATTGACCGTTTTTGGAATCTTGATCTTTCTTACACCGATGAAAAACTCAAAAACAGATACTCTGTTTTTGGCCCCAGACCAAGAACCCCTTCCTGCATGCCCCGTTCTTACCTGCTTTCTTTAGATTTTAAAGTCACTTCTCTGACTGAGTGGGCTGCTCAACTCAAGATCAATCCTCTTTATGCCATCCTTAGCGGATTTGAAGTTGGTGATACTCCTGGTGTGGGTACTTTTTATGATTTCATAAACCGCCTATGGGATTCTGATGACGACAACCTGTCTCCTCATATTCACCCACTGAAAGTTTCTGTCAAAAAACCTTCTGCAAAAGGGGCTAAAGCAAAATCTGTGGAAAAGATATCCGTTGAACAGCTCCTGTTGGAAATGGAAAATACTTAATTTCCCATTTCTGAACAGCCTTACGGCTCCCTGTTTGACCTTTATAATCAGGAATTCTTACAGCAGTCTGTTTCTAAAAAACTTATTAATCCCAAAGCTCTAGCTCTCGCAGGCGATGGTACACCTTTTGTTACTTCTGCCAGAGAACGGAAACATCGTGTTTGCGATTGTCCCTCTAAAGGCATCAATGATTGTTCCTGTCACCGCTACTTTTCCCAGCCCGATTGCGACATCGGATGGGATTCATCACGTTCCTGCTTTTATCACGGATACGATTTATATATGCTGGTTGCTTCTGATTCTGAAAGTGACCTTCCTGTTTTTCCTTTGTTGAATCCTGCCTCAAGACACGATTCTCACGGATTTCTTCATGCCTTTTTTAGAATGAAAAGCTTTTTGCCCGAGTTTAACATCTCCAAACTACTTCTTGATTCTGCACATGATGCCATGCCTATTTATAAATACTGCAAACAGAACGGTATTACCCCTTTTATTGACTTGAATGAAAAGCGTGGTGTTAAAGTCAAGTATAAGGATGATTTTACCATTGGCAAAGACGGTGTTCCTGTTTGTAAAGAAGGTCGTCGGATGAATCATGATGGTTCAGAACCTTCCAAAAACAGAATCAAGTTTCGGTGTCCTCTTGCAAGCAGAAAATACGGTTGTTCCTGTGAGCATCCCTGTTCTGACTCTAAATACGGAAGAACCGTTCATCTTGCCACAAAGGACAATCCCCGATTGATCAACATACCACCTCGCGACAGCAGGGAATGGAAAACGGAGTTTAATGCAAGAACCTCTGCGGAACGTTCCAATAAACGTGAGAAATATGATTTCCTATTAGAAAACGGCAGACACCGCTCTACTAAGATGTGGTACTGCCGCCTCTATAACATCATGATGCTCCAACACCTTGATGCATGGGATTTGCCTTATGAATCCGCCCTGCGAAAGTTGATTCTGAAAACGGCATAATCCTTTTGATATTATACACCTTTTTTAGGCATAGCGACAGTTATGTTTATTTCTCATGTCTATTTTTATTTATTTCAGATAATATTCACTTTTCAATGTTCATTTTCAGCTGTGCTGAATATAATCACTCAAGATTCCGAGAGATTATCTCTTTTATAAAATTCCGCTTGTCTACTATACATTTCTGCATATAAACCTTTTAAGTTCATTAATTGATCATGGCTACCATCTTCTTGAATCGTATGCTTTGAAAATACAAGTATTCGATCACAAAACTTTCCACTAGCTAATCTATGTGAAATAAAGAAGGATAATCTTCCGTGCATAAGCAGAACCAATTTTTTATATAAATCATACTCAGCTAATGGATCCAATGCTGCCGTCGGTTCATCCATGATTACAATTTTAGAATCTTTATAAAGTGCTCTTGCAATAGCCATTTTTTGCTTTTCCCCACCTGAAAACTCTGTGCCATTATCGTCATATAATCTAGACACAATCGTTCCCATCTTCTCTGGCAGTGACTCGATTTTCTCATCTAAACCAGCTAATCTCAGCACCTCTTTCACATGATCTGCATTTACCTTTTTCCCTAATGTTATATTTTCAAGACATGAAAAAGCAAATGTTTTATAATCTTGAAACACACTCGAAAACATTGTGAGATAGTCATTATACTCGTATTCATTGATATTAACACCATTTAGCAAAATTCTTCCTTTTGTTGGTCTATAAAGACGAAGAAGCAAATGAATAAATGTCGTTTTTCCAGCTCCATTTTCTCCAACAATCATAATTTTTTCATCGTTTCTGAACTCACAACATATATCCTCTAATACATAATTTTGTGCTCCAGGATATTGAAAATAAACATGAGAAAACTCTATTACAAATTCGTCCTTATTGCCAATCTTCTGTTCTCCTTTATTTTTATCTTCTATATTCATATAGTCTATTAAATGCCTAACATTGAGACCATTCATACGCAAATCAACAAAATCTGACATAATTTGTAAAATTGAATTTTTAAAATTAGAAACAGCATTAAAATACATTGAAAAATCACCAATACTGATTGATCTACGTATTAAAATTTTAATTCCAAGAAGTCCATAAATAATAACATCCTGCAAACCATTTGTAATACCACCAATACGAAAAACTCTTTGTTGTCTTGTTATAATCTTCTTCATAAAAGAATAACACATTTTTGACAATCCGGAATATTTTTCATCAATGAGTTCAACGCAATCATTGATTCGCGTCTCTTTAACAAAACTAAAGTCACTACATATTGATTGAAGATACCCGATACGTCTTTGATAAGGAATCACTTCAACACTACATTGATACTGTACTTTCTTTGCCTTAGAATTAATCCATGAATTAAATGCCACAACTAAAACAACTGGAATTAACACATAAAAGCCAATTTGCATAACAATCACTGTTACACCTATTATCACAACCACATTTGAAATAATGCTCCGGATACTTCGGATCATATCTATAAAATTAGATCCGCTAACCACTTTTAACCCAAGTTCCCGTTTTTCTAATATTTCAGGCTGCAAAAGCATTTCATATTCAAGATCCATGGTTTTTCTATTAAGTTTATAACTTAATTCAAACATTAACCACTGTCCTTTTAACTCTACCTGTTGCTCAAAAACATGAAAAACATATTGTATAATAACGTCAGAGATTACCAAGACAGATATAATATACAAAAATTGCTGAAGTGACTCCCCCTTTACTAAATAATCAAATATGATTTTTGATAAAATAATTTTAGGAAAAGGCTGCAATGCTCCGAAAAAAATGTCTCCAATCAAAATTGATATTAACATTTTATCATATTTGATTATAACTTTAAAAAAATCAATAATGCTCTTCATCTTCTATCTCCTTTCTTAGTACACAAGCTTTATTACACGCAAAATCTTCATATGCCATAGCGGACTTGATTTCACGACAACTCAACTTATTCGAAATCACATTAATCCACTTAACTCCATTTTCTTCAGCAAATTTCATTAAATTTTCAAAATCTCCTACATTATCTTTATAATGGCTCAGTTGTCAAGACAAAAATTTGATATTTTTATAATGAACTGATATGTTGACGGGTTACATAGGGGATGCAGTGCAGCATCTCCTAGAATTTTATATTATGCGGCTGCTCTGGCTGCATCCAGAAGCATTGCCGGATAGTATACCTCGGCAGGTCGTTTGTTCCCAATGGACTGATGGCATCTTTCAAAGTTATAGGTGTAGATATACCTTCCAATGGCTTCTCTTGCTTCCTTGAGATTAGCATACTCCGTGAGATATGCTTCCTCATACTTGAAGCTGCGGAACCAGCGTTCAATCATGATATTATCTGCCCATCGACTTTTGCCATCCATGCTTTGCCGAATTCCATTATCTCGAATAAATTCGATGTATTTGTCACTGGTAAACTGGCTTCCCTGATCCGAGTTGATGATTAACGGCTTAGCTACTTTAAATGCTTTTTTACAGGCGTTGATGACCATAGTGGTATCCAGAGTATCATCAACATCCCAGCCAACGATACAACGGCTGTACCAGTCGATAATGGCTGTCAGATAAAGAAATCCATGCTTCATTGGAATGTATGTAATGTCAATCGACCATGCCTGATTGGAACGGTCAATGACTGCGTTACGAAGCAGATACGGACAGACTTTTGCCTGCTTCATGCGCTTAGACAGATTCATCTTTGGATAAATTGGTGTAATGTCCATTTCACGCATATATCTGCCCGCTTTACGGCGACCAACCTGATATCCGCGCAGTTTAAGTTGAGCAGACATCTGACGGGCTCCCCAGGTAGGATTATCCGTATGCAGATGGTCAATGATAGACTTGCATTCCAGTTCTTCCTCTGAAACGGGGATACCGCCATAATATACGCTGGTGCGGTTGATTCCGAGTAGTTTAGCTCCTGTAGAAACCGGCAGTTCCTTATTCGTCGAAAGGTTTCGGACTAAATTTACTCTCGTAGTCAGGTCCGATAACTTCTTCAGATTTTTTTTTGAGCCAGTCAACCTGCATAGTAAGTTGACCGACCTTTTTGGCGTATTCGGCTTTTTCCTTGCGTTCTTCGGCAAGTTTTTCCCGGAGATTGTCTTCTCGCTTGTTATCAAAAGCAAGAGACGCATTTGTAAGGAATTCTTTCTTCCAATTGCGGAGGAGATTTGGTTGAATATCGTTTTCAACAGCAAGGACATTAAGTTCTTTTTCTCCCTTAAGCAGCTGGAGTACGAGGTTGGTTTTAAATTCAGCACTGAAATTTCTTCTTGATCTGGACATAATAAGTACCTTCTTTCATTTGTTGGTTATAGTATATCAGATTCATTAAGAAATGTCGTGTTCAGTGTCTTAATTTATGAGACTATTATATACTTGAAAAATAATTGACAAAACGTTAATTTAATATTATCTTAGTGTTAAGACAATGAAAAGATAGGGGGTGCATTGTGGTTACGAATTTAATGAATGTTTTCAAGAATACAGATAAAAAAATATAGGTAAATCAGCGGATGATATTGTGTTATTGGCTTTTAAGCCAAATAAAAAACGGGTGCGAAAATTGCAAGAGCCGTGTTAAGTGATGATACAATGCTTATTAAAAGTGTAATGGCATCAGTAGCATAAAGAAATGAAGTTATAAGTGATATAGCAAAACAGAAAATAAATTATGAAACAATAGCTGCCATGTTAGATGTATTTCGATCAACAATTTCAAACGTATTGAGAAGAAATACTAGTAATATTTTAAAGAACAATACAGAAAGAACGCTTTATTTTGGGAGAAAGAGTTGATGTTAATACTTTTGAAAATTCACAATGCGCAATTAGAGAATACATGTACTTTAAATTGAAGGATGAACATATACATGGGGCAAGAGTTTTAGTTTCATCTATGGGAGAAATTCAGTATAATGATATTCTGAAGGTAGTACCTATAATTGAAGCAAATAATTCGTCAATTGATATAATTGGAAATGCACAATTTGAACGAGATTATTATGGTAGATATACAAATGAATATCAGGTATTTGCTTTTATGAATGGAACTCCTTTAACCAAAGGAAAATCCTATTGAAAAAGTGTATAAAACATTAGAAAATTAATCTAATCTGGTGTGTTTTGAAGAAGAAACGGAGGTATGAGATAATGTTTGGCAATGTTATATATTATGATAAAAATAAAATTAATGAATACAGAGCGTTGGTTAAGGGGCGAAGAAATCTTCAGATTGATGAGTATGAGGTGTCTAATGATAAAGGAGTTCAAATCGATTTAAAGGCGTTTGGTGCTGATGCAAAGGCTAACAAAACATATAAGGCTAAGGTGCAAGAAAGTTTACTATATAATTGTGATGAGTTTGAAAAATTGCTTACGGGAAGAGACGATTTTTTTGATTTTACCCAATCGGAGGATTATGATTTGACAACTATGCGTAGAGGCACAATTATTAAATTCGATGGATATATAAAGGTGCCAGAAGAATTTGATTATACTCAGACAATTGATAGATTCAAGCCTTTATTAGTTGACTCAGTAGTAAATGATTCTATGGACAAGTCTGAACAGGCTGCAGTTAAAGTTTTTTTTGAAACAACAGATACAAAAATCCCCATATTAATTGATTTAAATGAACAATTAATGTGTTCAAAACTTGTTTCAAATAACATGTTAGTGAAATATGAAGATATGGAAGAGTATGAAGAATTAGAAGTTACTATTATTGCGAGAATTATTTCTAGTGGAATGGTAAAAGCACAAAAAGCTTTTTATGATCCTTTGAAGGATTTTATGACATTAAATCGTGTTATGAGAAGGAGTATTGAAGGACGTACAGATGGATTAAATGAGATATATGCGGATAAAGATTATAGAACAATAGAAGTTTTGGCTATATATCAATAAAAACAGGAGAATGGTATGGATATTAGAGAAACATTGTTAGAATTGGTTAATTCGGAAACATTTAGATATTCTTATAGGGCAGCAGAAAAACTGATTATTGTTATGATGAAAGATTACTTAAAATCACAGAATAAACAGCTTATTGTGGAAAATGAGGTTGTACATGGAATTTCTGATATGATATTACCAGATGGAATAGATGGCTATGAAAGCTGTATTGCAGCAGAAATTAAGATGTATAGACATAAGCAAATGAGCTTGAGAGTGATATATGATACAATTGGACGTTTTTCAATTAATAGAGGAGATATTAATAAACTATTGTTAATAGTCGTAAATGAATTACCAGATGGAATAAGAAAACGTATTGAAGAGAAAAAGAAACAACTAAATTTTGAACTGATAATTTGGGATATTGATGATTTGGTTCGGATATTTAGCGATAATGAAAGCTTATTTGTTGAGACATATAATAATCTAAATACAGTGATATTGAGAGAAACTATTAATAATGGCATTTATAGAAAAAATAGTACATATTTAGAAAAAAGAAAGAAATATGTTGAACAATTACATATACAATATGAAAACGATAATGTTGTTCTTTTTCTTGGTGCGGGAGCATCAAGTGAAGCTAAAATTGCAACATGGGATACTTTGATATCAGAATTATTTGTTGCATTAATAGATAAACAATTAAGTGCTAATCACATTCAAATAGAGAAGAAAGATAAGAAAAAAATAGTAAAAGAAGTTATAAATCAAAATGGAAATTCACCATTGCTTCAAACTAGATTTTTGAGAAATGGATTTGAGAACGATTTTGAAGAATTAGTTAGAGAAATATTATATAAAAATGCTGTTAATTTATCGGATTTGTTAGAGGAAATAGGACAGTTATGCATACCCAATAGAGGGAAATTAGGTATACGTGCAATTATAAATTATAATTTTGATGATTTGGTAGAAAAAAATCTAAAAAGATTAAGAGTAAAATATCATTCAATATATGGTGAGGGAATGATTCCTGACTTAGATGAGTTAGGAATATATCATGTTCATGGATTTTTACCACAAGAAAAAGAAAATTATGAAAATTTAACGAAGTCATTATTAGTTTTTTCGGAAGAGGGATATCACAAACTGATGCTGGAACCATATAATTGGGCAAATATCAGTCAGTTGAATTATATGATAAACAATACTTGCTTATTTATTGGATTGTCTATGACGGATCCGAATATGAGGCGATTATTAGAGATAGCAGCACAAAAGAGAACAGAGAATGATGCAGAATGCCAGCATTACGCTATCATGCGAAGATTTAAGATAAAAGATTCGGAAGAAGTTGAGTCAATAAAGAGTTTTGAAAGAGTAAACGAATCATTACAAGAGTCGTTTTTTAAGGAATTGGGAGTAAATGTTTTATGGATTGATGAGTTTAGTGAAATTCCAATTCTTTTAAAGCAGATTAAAGGCAATTATGATAGCTATTGATATTTGGCTCCATTTTGGCTCTAAAAATTTTAGACGAGGTACACAAAAATGCGA
>ERZ827469.2705-NODE-2705-length-12805-cov-3.923059_pt1 | contig 12805 bp, 9 predicted proteins | sample MGYA00519917_ERZ827469 | MGnify/ENA primary metagenome ERZ827469 (study PRJEB31778, sample SAMEA3449314) | human gut metagenome | biome: human gut; feature: human-associated habitat; material: faeces | place: United Kingdom | collected 2010/2012 ... | reverse complement strand
TCTGCACGCATCGCATCTACAGTCGGCTGATAAATATGCTCTTTGCAGTATGCATCAATCTCTTTTGTGTAAAACGGGCTCGGAGAAAAGGTTCCCATTCCGCCGGTATTCAGACCCTGATCTCCGTCCTTGGCCCGCTTGTGATCCTGGGCAGAGGTCATGATTTTAATAGTTTTTCCGTCTACAAAGGACAGAACAGATACCTCGCGGCCTGTCATGAATTCTTCAATAACCATCTCATTACCGGCTGTACCGAATTTCTTATCCAACATGATCGTCTTCACGCCTTCTTCTGCCTCTTCCAGATCCTTACAGATCAGCACACCTTTTCCAAGTGCCAGACCGTCTGCTTTTAATACGATCGGGAATTTGGCTTCTGTCTTCAGATATTCGATTGCCTTGGCAGGATCTGTGAAATTCTCATACGCTGCAGTCGGAATGTTGTATTTCTTCATAAGATCCTTAGAAAATGCTTTTGATCCCTCAAGGATGGCTGCATTCTTTCTAGGTCCGAAGGTGCGGATGCCTGCTGCTTCCAGTTCGTCTACCAGACCGCCAACCAGTGGATCATCCATTCCTACGATTACGAGATCAATCTCTTTTTCTTTTGCAAATGCTACGATCTTGTCAAATTCCATGGCTCCGATCGGTGCGCATTCTGCAAATTCCGCAATTCCCGCATTGCCCGGAGTGCAGTAAATCTTGTCTACCTTATCGCTTTTTGCAACGCTGTATGCGATTGCATGTTCTCTTCCGCCACTTCCAACGATTAATACTTTCATCTTACACTGCTCCTTTATCCTCTATGACTCGATCGTCACATGATGTCCTTCTACTTTTACTTTGCCGTTTGCAATCAGATCAATGGCTCTTGGCAGGATCTTCCACTCTGCCTGCTCCATCACACGTCTCTGCAGAACTTCCGGAGTGTCTCCCTGTTCTACTTCAACTGCTTTCTGTAAAATGATCGGGCCTGTATCGGTCCCTTCATCCACAAAATGCACTGTGGCTCCTACCACTTTCACGCCGCGTTCCAGTGCTTTTTCATGCACCTTCAGCCCATAGAACCCGGTTCCGCAGAATGCCGGGATCAGGGATGGATGGATATTGATCATACGGTTTCTGTATTTTGCGATCATTTCTGCAGGAATCACTACAAGGAATCCAGCCAGTACGATCAGATCCGGCTGCAGAGCATCTACAGCCTTCATAAATTCCTGATTGAAAATCTCACGGCTTTCATAATCTTTTGGAGAAATGCACTGATTCGGAATGCCGTGTTTCTCGGCACGCTCCAGTGCATATGCATTTTTATTATTACTGATCACACCGGCGATCTTCGTGTTCGTGATCACGCCGGAATCTACCGCATCTATGATTGCCTGCAGATTCGTTCCGCCGCCGGATACCAGAACTACGACATTTAGCATAATGTCACTCCTTTTTCTCCGTCTTCGATATGACCGATCACATACGGAGTATCACCTGTCGCTTTGATTGCTTCCATTGTCTTATCCACATCAGCAGGATCAACGGCAACGATCATACCGATACCCATGTTATAAGTATTGTACATTGCATGCTCGTCAACGTTACCCTCTTTTGCAAGCTTTGTGAAAATTGGAGGAATCGGATAGCTGTCTTTTTCTACAACGGCTCTTACTCCGTCTTTTAACATTCTCGGAATGTTCTCATAGAATCCGCCGCCTGTGATATGGCTGCAGGCTTTCACTTTCACGCCTGCGTTCTTTACGCTCTTTAATGCTTTGACATAGATTCTTGTCGGCGCAAGCAGTGCCTCTCCAAGTGTCGTTCCAAGGTCATCATAATATGTATCTAGGGATTCTTTTGTCATCTCGAATACTTTACGTACCAGAGAAAATCCGTTGCTGTGGATACCTGTAGATGCCATACCGATCAGTACATCTCCAGCTTTTAAGTCTTCTCCTGTGATCATGTCTTTCTTGTCGCACACACCAACTGCGAATCCTGCAAGGTCGTATTCGTCTTCCGGCATAAGTCCAGGGTGTTCTGCCGTCTCACCACCGATCAGTGCTGCTTCTGACTGGAGACAACCTTCTGCCACACCTTTTACGATCGATGCGATCTTCTCCGGATAGTTCTTTCCACATGCAATGTAATCTAAGAAGAATAATGGCTCTCCACCTGCACATGCGATATCATTTACACACATAGCTACTGCATCAATTCCGATGGTATCATGCTTATCCATGATCATGGCAAGTTTTACCTTTGTTCCACATCCGTCTGTTCCGGATAACAGTACCGGCTCTTCCATCTCTTTGATCTTCGCAAGAGAGAAAGCTCCTGAGAATCCTCCGAGTCCGCCCAGAACTTCCGGACGCATGGTCTTCTTTACATGCTCTTTCATAAGTTCTACTGACTTGTAACCTGCTTCAATATCCACACCAGCTTTTTTGTAATCCATAACCCGATCTCCTTTGTACTCGTTGTTTATTTTGTACTCTTATATCTATTATTTTGATGCCAGATATGCCTCATATCCGATAGAATCAAGCTTTGCTGCTTTGGCTTTGACTGCCTCTTTCTGCTCTGCTGTATAAGCTTTTAATTTATTCAGAAGTTCTTCATCTGAAGCTGCAAGAATCTTTGCTGCAAGAATTGCTGCATTCTTTGCTCCGTCGATCGCAACGGTTGCAACCGGAACCCCCGGCGGCATCTGCATGATTGAGAACACTGCATCCATTCCATCCAGATTCTTTCCTGAAAGAGGTACACCAATAACCGGAAGGGCAAATAATGCTGCACACATTCCCGGAAGGGCTGCTGCCATTCCTGCACCGGCGATCATAACCTTGATTCCACGGTCTTCTGCTCCTCTGGTCCATTCAATCAGTTCATCTGGTTCACGATGTGCTGAGATGATCGTCATCTCATACTCGATTCCTAACTCTTCCAGCATTACTGCAGCCTTACTCATAACCTTAAGATCTGAGTCACTGCCCATAATAATTCCTACTTTTGGCATAATTTTCATCCTTTCTTATAAGTTTGACAAATAAATCATACCCTATTTATTAGAATTTTTCAATGGTTCATTTAAAATCTCTGTGCCAGGAAGTACAAATTTTCCATTTTTCAGTAATGTGATCTCTTTTTTATCCTTTGTAATAACTGTAATACTGCCCAGTTCTTCATACGGGATCGTAATATCTGTATGGCAATGGAAATATGCTTTTGACACATCTTCTTTTCTGCGGATCGATACCGAATTGTCTCTGGCAATGATCTCTTTTCCGTTCGGGTTATAGACTTTGATATCCTCACACCAGCTGTAACAGGTATCTCCCACTGCAAAATGTGGTCCCATTTTCTCCGCGATCAGGATCGGCATCTTATCTTCGATTCCGTACTTCTTCGCAGTTACGTATGCGGTTGTATTCGTTCCGATTGCAAACTCACCGAGCGGCAGTGTCGGATGCTTGTACAGCACGTTATCATGAATATATGCTTTATTCTCCAGTTCACGTTCAAAATTCGCACAGTTGTATTCTGATACCATACCGTTCGAGAATGTGATTTCCAGATCACGGTACTGCAGTTCATTCAGATAGACTTTGCTAACATGCAGGACTCCGTTCGTTCCTTCCAGTACCGGTGAGGTAAATACTTCCCCAACCGGAATATTTACGTCTGCCACGCAGTTCTCAAAAATTGTCTCTTTTTTCGGATCATTCAGTGGATGAAGCTGTACATTCAGGTCCGTACGGTTGCCATTTGTCCCGAGAATGTGTACGTATTCTCCCTGATCCAGGGCATCGATCAACGTCTGCTGTACTTTCTCATATAATTTGGCATCCAGCGTATTGATACGTATGATCTCGTCGAAGATTTCTTCGTACTTCTCTCCGATCTCCGGTACCGGATAGGCAATGATCGTAAAGCTTCTTTCTTCTCCCTTGATATACTGGTTCACCATCTGGCTCTGGCGGCTGTCATACTGAAGGATCATCTCTTCCTGACTCTTTGAAAGCTTTGCGACTGTCTCTTTTGCTTCCGGTTCAAACGGCTCTTCTCCGAACATATCGATGCATGCCGGTCCTGCGAATCCGGCGGCTTCTTTCTTATGATGCTCGTAAGTCGTCTGCATCACTTCCAGTTTACGCTCCAGATATTTCTTATCCATGAAGAGTGCCTGGTCATCTTTGTGATCATATTCATACTGCTTGTTCGCCACTGCTCCATAATATCCGATCTTAATATGCTGTCTCTTTGTCAGCACACTGACTGCCGCACGGTAGATGACCGGTTTTAAGCCCATTTTTTCGAAATTCTCGATTGCTTTTTTTACCACGCGCTCGAATCCAAGAATGTAACGGATGTTTACCACTGATTTCTTCGAAAGGTCTTTTCCCGTATTCACGAATCCGATGCGGTATCCTTCTGTATAGACATCTGCCATCTTCCGGATCGTCTCTTCTGGAAGACTGTTCAGATGCTCTGCCGTCTTCCATTCATTTTCACTGATGTACTCTCCAAACTGATACAGATATCTGAGATCTGTAAGATCACTGTTCATGATCAGATCTGTTGCAAATGACTCCTCCGGCAAAACCTGCTCCCGGATGCGTTCCGCAAGGAATACATCACAGTAATCACTGGCATACCAGTAGAACGTATCCCGGACAGCCTTCGGATCCGGTTCTTCTTCGAACTGGTTGTATACCTCGATCAACAATTCATACAGGATTGCCAGATATTCTGTCTTTCCTTCAAAAACATAAACGACTGCCCCACGAAGTTCCGCATATAACATTCCCAGAATCTGTCCCGATTCTTTTCCTAGCATCTTACACGCATAATCCGGATTCGCATAACTTTTCTCATACTGCCCCGGCAAAACATCCTGATACAGCCGTCTGTTCCATTTTCTTAATTCATCTAATTCAAGCTTCTGGTATCTGCCATCCAGAAGTTCTGTTCTCAGTTCGTCCAGCATAAGCACGAACTCTGCCATCTTCTTAAAATAGTCTCTGTAAGGCTCCCCAACCGTATCTTCTGTCTGCATCAGACGGATACGGTCAAGTGCCAGCTCATATCTTTCTTCTATCATCTACATAAGCCCCCTGACAAATAATGCAACCATAGCAACAAGGAATACCGCATTTACTGTGATTCCCACCTTGCAGGTCGTATAGATCTTTTCGCGTTCTCTGAATCCCTTGATGCCAAGCCAGATTCCGATCACTGCCATCGCACAGGTTCCGAGTCCGAAAAATCCCATTAATATATTTACATTTCCTTTATTCATAAACGAAAAGAGGATCATGACGCTCACCAGGAAGGCAATCACTACTGCATAAGTACAGGAATAGACACCCCTTTTGGAGTGTCTGACTGCTTTCTGTCCATATTTCGTTTTGATCATTTTTTTACGCTTTTTCTTGCGTGCTTTCGCTGCCGCTTTGATTCTGTCATCTTCTGTTCTTAGTTTTTTTCCCAGCATGTCTTCTCCTTATTGCCGCACATATTACAAATAGTATATATCCACAGATTCCTCCGATCGTATTCAGTAACAGGTCATCTACATCAAAGCTTCCGACTTTTGTGATAAACTGGAACACTTCCACACAAAGGCTCAGTCCAAAACTGTAAAATGCTGTACCGAAAAAGCTTCTTTGCCTGCTTCCCATCGGAAGGAAAAATCCAAATGGAACAAATATGAGTACATTTCCAAATAAATTAGTGAACATTGCAAAGAATCCCACCTGCTCACGGTACTGCCAGAATCTTTTGATTTCTTTAAACAATACCAGATTGTAGTGGTATTCCCGCATCTCCCCCGTACGTCCATACCAGTCAGAGAACAGAAGGAAATATATAATAAATATTACATATAATATAAATAATATCTTTCCCAGTATCCGGATTCTTTTTCGCTTCTTTGAATCCAATGTCCTACAACCTCCCGTATCTCTTCGGTATTAAAAAAGTATTCCTTTTTTCTCTTTCAGTAAACGGGCACCGCTGATAATAGAGATCACACCTGCTGCGATTCCTACTACTGTAACAACAATACCCACTGCAATTCCTGCAGCACCGGCTAATCCCATTGCTTTATATGCTTTTTCATTCATACTCGTGTTCTCCCCCGTTCCTATTTTGCTCCGTACTGTTCATAATATGCGTCGATTGCTGCTTTTAATGTATCATCGATCACAACTTTTCCATTGCATTCTTTGTTATACAGGCATTCTACAACTTCTTCCATCGTTACGATTGCTGCTGTATCGAATCCGTACAGATCTTTGATCTCATCTAACGCACACTTCTCGCCGCCTTTTCCGACTTCCATACGGTTCAGAGATACCATCAGACCTACGATTGTTACATCTGCTGCGCCTTTTACTTTCGGAACAGTCTCTTCCATGGATTTACCTGATGTTGTCACATCTTCGATCATGATCACACGATCTCCATCTTTTAATTTGCTTCCAAGAAAGCTTCCCTTATCTGCACCGTGGTCTTTCTCTTCTTTACGATCAGAACAGTAACGTACTTCTTTTCCATACAGATCACTGTAAGCGATCGCTGTTACAACTCCAAGCGGAATTCCCTTATAGGCCGGTCCGAATAATACATCAAAGTCATCTCCGTATGTATCATGGATTGCTTTTGCATAATACTGACCTAACTTCTTAAGCTGTGATCCTGTTACGTAGGCTCCGGCATTCATAAAAAATGGGGATTTTCTTCCACTCTTTAATGTAAATTCTCCAAATTTGAGCACGTCGCTCTCTACCATAAATTCAATAAACTCCTGCTTATAACTTTCCATTTTGATTACCTCCATATATTTCAGACGCTGTGTGTCTTATTATTGCATCATAATTCTATTTAATTTTATCATAAGAAAATCACTTTTTCAATTCACGCATACAGAAAAACTGTCACTGCCTGTATTTCTTATATACTTCGGCCAAAAAAGAAAGGGTTCGGAAGGCACACTCTCCTTCCGAACCCTTTTTATATACCAAAGTATGCAAGAGAAGTTGCCAGTGGCAACTTCTCTGTACTTTCGCTTTACATGATCTTCGTCTCTTCCAGTTTTTCTGCAAATGCCTCATTCATCCGGATCACCGGTTTACGAAGGAGCAATCCAAGGATCAGGGACAGGATCAAAAAGATTCCAAGCTTTCCAAGTTCTGTCCAGTAGGTCATACCATACATACCGCCAATTGTCTCCCTAAGCGCCGCCATGCTGTGAACGAATGGCAGTAACGGATATACGGCTTTGAAGAAGGCCGGTGCGACTTCAATTGGGAAGGTTCCTCCGGAACCTGCCACTTGCATAGCCAGAAGTACAACGCTGACCGCTTTTCCGATATCTCCGAATGATACTGTCAGTGTATAGATGATATTCACATATACAATGCTCGAGAACCATCCTGCCAGCATGAAGAGGAACGGATGCTTACACTGAATTCCCAGGTATAACAGATCCCCCAGACAGATCAGGGTACTCTGCAGGAGACCTACGATCAGGAAGAGGAGATATCGTCCCAGGTATTCCTGATGCGGTTTTACTTTCTTAAGACCTTCGGTGCATTTTGACGAAACGCCTGTCTTTAACATGGCAACCAGCACAATTCCACCGATCCAGATCGACAGTGTGGAATAGAACGGTGCCATCGAAGAACCATAATTTTCAATCTTATAGACCTGATTTGTCTTCAGGCTTACCGGTGCTGCCAGGAACTCTCCGATCACATTAGAATCCCCGGAGATCAGTTCTTCTAATTGTGAGAAATCACCGCTTTGCTGCATTTCTCCGATTTTTCCTGTCGTATTGCTGATTTTTTCTGCTGCTGTATTGAGCAGATTGCAAGAATGATTCAGCGCTGTGTTAATCTGTGTCAGATCAGCCGACGCTGAAGTTGACAAATCATATACCCCGTCTACACCTTCATCCAGGCGATCCATCAAAAGGTTCAGATTACTGCTTGTGTCTCCCATCGAATCTCCCAGTTCATCCAGACTGCTCTTTACATTCTTCTCAAAGTCTGTCTTGATTCCGGCAAGGCTGTCTGCACTTGATTTCACCAGTTTATCTAATTCTGCTTTATCCGTTACTGCTGTATCTGCCGCTCCCTGAAGCGAAGATGCTGTGGACTTAAGCTTATCCCGAAGCTCTGTCTGTGTCGCAATCGTCTCTCCCAGTTTTCCGGAAATACTTCCCTTTAATGCATTCAACTGCGCATTATTTCCAACGTTTATTTCATCTATTGCCGATTTCAGCGAAGTATAGGAATCAATCACTTTCTGAACTCTGGATGCCAGGGTATTCAATGTTCCCGCCACATCGTCCGCGCTCTGAGAGTTTGATGAAAATGCTGAATCAATAATTTCCGACATCTGATCATAGAATTCTTTTCCGGAATTAATTGCCGCATTTACTCCGTCTGTCGCACCGCTGACTGTCTCATCAATTCCACTGAACGATTTTTTCACCTTTTTCAGTGAATCTGTCGTGTTCTTGGAATGCTCCTGTGTTTCCTTCAGGAAACTTCCTGTTGTATCCAGAAGCTGCTGTGCAGAAGTTGTCATTCCCGAAAAAGAGCTTAATGCAGACGATGCCGCACTCAAATCCGAGCCGATCTGATTTAAATTATCCGCAAGATTTTGTGCGATTGCTGCCACTCCGTCCTGATCCGCTACATTCGTAACTGCCTTAAACGCAGTGATCACAGTATCGCTGATCGTCTCTACAAATACCTCATTAACCTGTCTCTGGATCGCACTTGCTCCTTTATCCGTTACTTTTGGTGCGATTGCATTTTCCTTGGCATTCGAATAGTATGTGATACTTGGTTTCTGGATATTTTCAGAAAAAATACTCATCATATTTGAGCTGAAGTCCTTCGGTATCACAATTGCTGCATAATATTTTCCGGACTTTACACCGTCTATGGCTTTTTTTCTTCCGGTAAAAACCCAGTCAAGCTGCGAATTGCTTCGAAGCGATGTCAGCACCTGATCTCCCATATTGATCTGTAACGGAATCAGGCTTCCCTCATATCCTTCATCAACACTTGCAACTGCAACCTTCAGATTACCGGTATTGCCATACGGATCCCAGCTTGCTGCTATATTGAACCACGCATAAAGGCAGGGTACAACTGTAATTCCCATGATAACAATCATTGCGATTACATTATTTTTAATACGCTTTATATCTCTTCGGAAGATTTCCCATATATTTTTCATTCGCCTCTTTCCTCCTTTATCTCATGGATCAGATCTTCTGTTGTCATACCTGTCATAGCAAGCTGTCTTTGCATCTTGTCATGCAGATATTCTACAACGATCAGATATACTGCAAGTCCGATCAGCGATACGATCCACAATATCAGGAAGACCAGTTTTGACTCCAGACTGAACATCAGTATCAGGAAAACCAGTGGTATGATGATCATTCCAAGGAATCCCCATCGGATCATCTTTGGATAACGTTTTTCAAATTTTTCGGATTTCACAAGAAATTCCTGTTTCCATTCATCATCTTCCATAAGTGTCTTCATCATCATTGTCAGTTCCGGACGTTTCCGTTCGGCCGACTCCGTCTCCCCAAGCATTAACTCTGTCTCAGACAGACGTTTATCGAACAAGTGATTCAGATTCATAAACAACGGACGTAATACCAGACCGATGAAAAGAGAGATTGGGAAAAATATCGCAAGAATCCCCAGATACTTCCAGATATTTGCTCCATACATTCCTGCAATACATTCACGCATGGCACTGATTCCATATGTGAATGGAAGAAGCGGATGCAGTCTCTGGAAAAATGCCGGTGTCATCTCGATCGGATACGTTCCTGCCGATCCAGGAATCTGCAGGATAACAAGTACAACTCCCAGTGCCTTTCCAATGTGTTTAAAGGTCAATGCCAGTGCGTAGATCAGATTAACATAAACAAACGAACAGAATACACCCACACATACAAACGCTACCGGATGTACACACTGTACTTTCAATAATAAAATATCACCGACACATACGATCAGTCCCTGTACAAGACCTACTGCAACAAATAACAGCCATCTTCCAAAGTAGGCCTGTCCGGCTGTAAACTTCCGTACCTTTTCATCTTTATCAACTTCCTGTTTCAGAATTGATACCAGAATCAGTCCTCCTACCCAAAGTGCAAGATTTGTGTAAAATGGTGTCATTCCCGAGCCATAATTTTCTACATCATATAACACATTTGATTTGATGCTCACCGGAGAGGACATAAAATCTGCAATTGAATCCGCATCAAGTCCTTCCAGTGAAGTCAGTTTCTGATACATCTCTGAACTCTGTAATGCATTTAAATCCGTCTGAACAGATGCCAGTGCCTCATCAACCTGTGTTAACACATCTCCTGTCTGTCCCAATGCAGACGCACTGCTTTTCAGGCTGTCATTTAACTGATTTAAAATCGTCTTTAATTGTTCTACTGTCGGCTCAACTCCGGTTAAAGCCGCAGAAAGATTTCCGCTCAGTGAAGCCAGACTGTCCAGTGACTGATTCAGCTGTGGCAGAATCTTCTGATCCAGATTGGTACGGTAATTTTGCAGACTGTCTTTACTTTCTTTCGCAAGTTTTTCCAGTGAAGTACGTGTATTCTTTGCTGTTGTCACTGCGTTTTGAATCCCTTGATTCCCTGTTTTCAGTGAAGATACCAGCTCCTGTAACGATGCATTCTGGTTCTCCAATTCTGTAATTTTCTGTCCGATCACAGCAGATATCTGCTGTCCCAGTTCTGTATGCCCCTGAATCTTATCATTCAATTCTTTCAGCTGTTCCAGAAGTTCCTGATTTTTATCCAGCAGAGACGAAGCCGTTGAAAGGCTGCTGTCTACTGCTGTCAGTGCCTGTCCGGCTTTCGTCTCAAACACGCCCAGTTTTGCCGATGCCGAGACATACGTGTCATTTAAAAGTGTCTCTCCGTTCGATAACCCATTGGAGAATTCCGTTGAAAACTGTCCAACCGCTGTTCTGGTATCTGCAAGCACATTTCCACTGTCTTCGATTGCTTTGGCTCCTGACTCTGCAGTAACCGTAACCTGATCCAGCATACTTACCGCACTCGCCATGATCTCATCTGACTTATCCACTGTCTTCTGGAAGTTTTCCAATACCTTATTATATTCGTCCAGATTCTTTCTGGTATCTGCGATAGCTTTGATCAGACTTGAATTTTCTTCACTTACTTTTCCGGATAATTCTCCGGCCTCTTTACTCAATAATTCAGAAATGCTCTCTGCAGCTACGGATGTGAATGTATCATTGATTTCCTGCTGAATCGTGCTCGCACCTGTATCCGTGATCTTTGGTGCTATTGCATTTTTCTTTTCATTAATATAATAATCCAGCTTCGGCTGTTTGATATCTCCTGATAAAATACTCAGAAGTGATTCACTGAAATTATCCGGTATTACGATCGCTGCGTAATATTTTCCGGATCTCACTCCCTTTTTCGCTTCTTTTGCATCTACAAACTTCCAGCCAAGCTGGTCATTTTTCTTCAGATTGTCTACAATATTTTGTCCTGCGTCCAGTGACATCTGCTCACTGTCGGCACCTTTATCCTCATTGGCAATCGCAACCTGGATTCCCTTGGTATTTCCATACGGATCCATATTGGCAGCGATGTTGAACCATGCATAAAGAGACGGCAGCACACTGATTCCAACCAGGATCAGTACTGCTGCACGGTTACGGAACAACCGGCCAAGATCTCTTTTGAAAATCTGAAATGATTTCTTCATCCACTAATCCTCCTTTGTTATTGTCATATAGACATTAGTATAACAAAAACACTTCTGAAAATCTACCCAAAAACTGACGAACGGTCATATTTTTATTGTGCTATTTGCACTTCTGAGATGAAGCGCAAAAATGCATCAGTACAGGTCAATTCCCTATATTGATGCATTTTTATCATTTATTTATTTTACAATGCCAACCATATCTTTCACGGATTCAAATCCATTTTTCTTCATATATGCTTCGATTCCGTCAATAATCTCGATCGTTGCATTCGGATTATAGAAATTCGCAGTTCCTACAGATACTGCAGACGCTCCCGCAAGGATCATCTCAATGGCATCTTCCGGTGTCGCAATACCGCCCATTCCAATAATCGGAATGTTCACTGCCTGTGCCGTCTGATATACCATACGGACTGCAATCGGATGTACAACTGGTCCCGACACACCGCCGGTCTTATTTGCTACCGCAAATGTTCTGCGGTTGATATCAATCTTCATACCCGTCAGTGTATTGATCAATGACAGGGCATCTGCTCCGCCGGCTTCTGCTGCCTTCGCAATCTCCGTAATATCCGTAACATTTGGCGTCAGTTTCATGATGATCGGCTGCTTTGCAATCTTTTTGATCTGAGCCGTCAGCTCCTCTACATGCTTTGCATCCTGCCCGAACGCCAGAAAGCCTGCATTAACATTCGGGCACGAAATATTGATCTCCATCATATCAATCGGCTCATCAGCCAGTCTTTCCACCACTTCCAGATATTCTTCCGGTGCATGACCACAGACATTGACGATGATCTTCGTATCATATTTCTTCAGAAATGGAATATCTCTTTTGCAGAACAGATCGATTCCCGGATTCTGGAGTCCGATCGCATTCATCATTCCTCCGTAAACTTCAGCTACACGTGGTGTCGGATTCCCCGGCCACGGGACATTTGCCACGCCCTTGGTCGTTACCGCTCCAAGACGGTTCAGATCCACAAACTCACTGAATTCTTCTC
>ERZ827469.2702-NODE-2702-length-12815-cov-10.028213_pt1 | contig 12815 bp, 9 predicted proteins | sample MGYA00519917_ERZ827469 | MGnify/ENA primary metagenome ERZ827469 (study PRJEB31778, sample SAMEA3449314) | human gut metagenome | biome: human gut; feature: human-associated habitat; material: faeces | place: United Kingdom | collected 2010/2012 ... | reverse complement strand
TCACCAATCTTGGCAGCATCAAATGCCCGAGCGTCTACCATCATCTCAACAATTACGGCTCAAGCTCCATTATGGCGGCCATCGGCACCATCCGCAAGAGTGAGAAGATCGCCGGGGACGGCAGCCGCGAGGTGCGGGATGTGGTGGATATCGGTTTCACACTGGACGAACGCATTGCGGACGGCTTCTACTTTGCCCGTTCGCTCAAGATCATACAGCATCTGCTCACACACCCTGAACTGCTGGAACTGCCATTGAATCAGGAAGTAGCCTGCGGCTAATATCGCTGTCAAGCGCCTGTGGTCAGGTCATACCGTAGATGTGCTGCTTCCGGACTGTTACCCGCAGAGCGAATGGCAAGGATAACAGAAAGCGCTGTTTCCGGAAACCTGATACTATTTCCTGATTAAAATCTTTATTTTAATCAGGAAGGCATCGCCTGACGGCTGAATTGACGGACACAGACCGCGAACATTGACGTATTGAGGCAGCGCCTTCTTCCAAAATGCAAGCCCGGACACAGAGCGGTCGTATCGCTCGTGCCCGGGCTTATGTCTTTTTACCCGATTTGCCCGTCAGCTCTCCTGAAGCTGCTGCTTGCGGAACTGGAGGGTATAGAGCTGGTAGTAGCGCCCCTTCAGGTGGAGAAGCTCCTGATGGGTGCCCTGCTCCATGATCTCGCCGTGGGACAGCAGGATAATGTTGTCCGCATGCTGGATGGTGCTCAGGCGATGGGCTACGATCAGCATGGTGCCGATGTTCTTCATCTTCTCCAGAGAGTCCTGAATGAGTACCTCCGTCTCCGTGTCGATGTTGGCGGTGGCTTCGTCCAGAATGATGACAGGCGCATTCTTCATGATGGCCCGGGCAATGGAGATGCGCTGCCGTTCGCCGCCGGAGAGGGTCGCACCGCCCTCACCGATGAAGGAGAAGATGAGCGAGGCTCGTGACCTGCTGGAGCTGCGTAACGAGATTTATAGAAAAGCCCTGTTGACCGTCGGCACCTACGAGGAAACCGCAAAGAGCATAGGCAGTGCAGACAGCGATGTGGTGAAGCGCGAAGCAAACCGCAAGGCGTTCGGCGCGGAGTACGCACTAAAGACATACAACAAGGATGTCGGAGAAAAGGCAGCCGAGTATGTCGCACAGGGCGTTACCTACGACCAATACTACGCCGCATACTTTGCAGCCCGTGGTATCGTAGGCGACAAGGGCGAGAACGGTAAGACGATTACCAACTCTGCAAGCCGCAAAAAGAAAGAAGCTATCGACAAGGCCGTACCCAATGCGACCACAAAGCAGAAACACCTTTTGTACGAAGCACTTGGTGTCTCCGACAGGGTATGGTAAAAGAATCCCCCCTCCACCTAGGAGGGGAGATTTTACTATATTTGCCTGTGCTTTTTCTGTGCCCTTGAAACGCAGAAACGCGCAAAAAATAAGCAATAAGCGCAAAGCGTAAAAAGCCTGAAAGCCCGCATAAACAAAGGAAAACCCCGCATTTCTGCGGGTTTTTCTTTGGCGGAGATGGAGAGATTCGAACTCTCGAACCGCTTTTGACGGTTACACGATTTCCAGTCGTGCGCCCTCGACCAACTAGGCGACATCTCCATGTCGTTATCAGGATGGGTCAAGTAAAAGTCCTGACGAGAATTTATTATACCGTATTACCGGCATAAAAGCAACCCCCTTTTTGCAAAAAAGTTGCCCTAAAAGACATTTTTTCGCATTACGGGCAAAGAAAGGATTGCGCCCGGCCCTTTGGCGTACTATAATATTATAAATCACTTTCGGAAAAAAGGAAGGATAAGACCCATGAAACGAGTAGAGATCAAAGCACTGTTTGCGGAGCCGGAGCGCTACACCGCGGAGCCGGTCACTATTTGCGGCTGGGTGCGCACCCTGCGCTCCAGCAAGGCCCTTGGCTTCATCGAGCTGAACGATGGCAGCTACTTCAGCAATCTGCAGGTGGTGTTTGAGGAAAATAAACTGGCCAATTATGATGAGATCTCCCGCCAGAATGTCGGCGCGGCGCTTATTGTTACCGGCCGCCTGCTGCTGACCCCCGAGGCCAAGCAGCCCTTTGAAATCCATGCGGAGAAGATCACCGTGGAGGGCGCCTCCACCCCCGATTATCCCCTGCAGAAAAAGCGCCACAGCATGGAGTTCCTGCGCACCATCCAGCACCTGCGTCCCCGCACCAATACCTTCAGCGCGGCGTTTAGAGTGCGTTCTGTTGCGGCGCAGGGTATCCACAAGTTCTTTACCGAGCGCGGCTTTGTATATGCGCACACCCCGCTCATCACCGGCAGCGACTGCGAGGGTGCCGGCGAGATGTTCCGCGTCACCACCATCGATCCCGCTGATCCCCCCCTGACCGAGGACGGCAAGATCGATTACAGCCAGGATTTCTTCGGCAAAGCCACCAATCTCACCGTCAGCGGCCAGCTGGAGGGCGAGTGCATGGCTATGGCCTTTGGCAAGATCTACACCTTCGGCCCCACCTTCCGCGCGGAAAAATCCTACACCGGCCGCCATGCCGCCGAGTTCTGGATGATCGAACCGGAGATCGCCTTTGCCGACCTGGAGGACAATATGGTGCTGGCGGAGGACATGATAAAATATGTGCTGCGCTATGTGATGGAGCAGTGCCCCCGCGAGCTGGAATTCTTCAATAACTTTGTGGATAAGGGCCTGCTGGAGCGCCTAAACCATGTGGTAAACAGCGACTTTGCCGTCTGCACCTATACCGAGGCCATCGAGCGGCTGCAAAAGGCCGATGTGGAGTTTGAGTACCCCGTAAGCTGGGGTGTGGACCTGCAGACTGAGCATGAGCGCTACCTCACCGAAAAGATTTTCGGCAAGCCGGTCTTTGTTACCAATTATCCCAAGGAGATCAAGGCCTTCTATATGCGCCTGAACGATGATGGTAAGACGGTGGCGGCCGTGGACCTGCTGGTGCCCGGCATCGGCGAGATCATCGGCGGCAGCCAGCGTGAGGAGCGTCTGGACATCCTGCTGGACCGCATCCACGAGCTGGGGCTGAATGAGGAGGACTACTGGTGGTACCTCGACCTGCGGCGCTTCGGCGGCGCGCGTCACGCCGGTTTCGGCCTGGGCTTCGAGCGGCTCATCATGTATGTCACCGGCATCCCGAATATCCGTGATGTACTGCCCTTCCCCCGCACCACCGGCTTTGCGGAATTCTAAACCGAATATATATGCTGAAGTCCTCCGCGTGGGATCCCATGCGGAGGACTTCAGTTTGTTTATTTACGGAGGGCGATTTAATCCGCAGAGAAGGTTTGCTGGAAGAACCGCCGGACCATTTCAGTGGTGTCATCAGTGTGGTCCTCGGCGGTAATCAGATAGTATTCAGAGCCATACAGGGGATCCTTCAGTGGGACAGCCCGAATCTGGGAAGAGGGAAGCATCCAGTTCGGCTGGAAGGTGGGGTAGACCCAGTTGTAGTTTTCTACGCATACATTGCGCAGCTCGGAGATGTTCTTGGAGATGATCTCCAGCTTGGGCACAAATCCGGCTTGCTGGCAGTGACGGAGAAAACCGTCTGTTTGAATATCTCCGGTACGGATCCCTTCCCGGATGGGATCATAGTACAGGATAAAGCTCTGCTCCCGCAGGTCGCCCACATCTACTTCCGCTTGTCCAGCCAAGGGGTGGTCCGCCCGCATGACAATACATAGCGGCTGATTGTGCAGCAGGGTACAGCGGGTACCCGGTATGGTGCAGAAGGCAGGCGTTTTATTACGGTCCTCCTGCCAAAAGACACGAGTGACCAGCAGCGCGTCAAATTCCCGACTGCGCAGGCAGGCTTCGACCTCCGAGGATTGGTAAAATAGAAACTGAATATTGTGCCCGGGGGCATACAGATAGAATTTTTCCATCAGCAGGCACTCGGTTTTTATGCTGATGCGCCCCAGAGGAAGACCGATGGTATAGGGCTTCTCATCCTGGCCCTTCAGCCGGCTGATGTGAAACTCCAGCGATTCATATTGTCCCACCACCTGTGCGATATAGGGAAGAACGCTGGTGCCTGGCCCTGTCAGCTTCAGGCGCTCGCCCCGGGCGGGACGGTCAAATAAGGTGATGCCCAGGGCCTCCTCCACACACTTCACCTGCCGGGAGACCGAGGAGGGCGCACAGGGGATCTCCTCAGCGACCTTGCTGAAATTCAGGTGGGTGGCCACCAGCAGTACAGTCTTCAGGTATTGGATCTCCATAGTGCGCCCTCCTTTTGGTTATGGCAGCGGGTAGGCAATGCAGCGGGGCTTCCTCAGTGTCTCAGTGACGGTAGGAAAGGGAATCCGCCCGAACAACGGATGTGGCATCCGTCTTTTTGGGGTCCTTCTTTTCTCCGGGCTGGGGGCGGCGGTTCCGGCGCAGGGCTTCATCCATGTGGATCTTGACGCCGCGGCTGGCCAAAGTGTGCTGCAGGGCGGGCACATCCAGCGCCTGCAGGCTGATATTCTCCTTGGCAGCCATGGAAACAGCCAAGCCGGCAGCTTCACCGGTGAGAACACAGGCGGGAATAAACCGTGCGACTTCCCAGCCGCGGCCGGTGGCGGAAACGATCCTTCCGGCTGCGGCAATGTTGGTGATCTCGGTATCGATGAGGCCGCCGTATGGGAACTCGTATACTTCGGCAGGGATTTCCAGAGAGTGGATCATGCAGCCGATTGAGCTTTCCACATACCGGTCAGGCACTACCTCCAGCTGCTCCTTGCCAACCAGCCGGCGGGTCATACGGAACTGCGGCATAAGCGGCAGGGTCATCTGCGCGTAGGAGGGGCTCTGGTGCTGCTTTAAGTAGTCCAGCGCCAGCTTGCGGCTGGTACGGATATATCCGTTGACGCCCTCACTGGTGGTGCCATAGTACATGGGGATCTCCGCTTCGCTGTTATCGGCATCGGGGCGAAGCCCCAGCCAGCGCAGCGGCAGTGCCTGCAGGGCCTGCCCTGTCTCCAGGCCTTTTTTCATGGTATCCAGGTCTATTTCATGTGCCCAGTGGGAAACAATGCTCCGCTGTGTTTCGGTGGGAGCGCCGGCCCGGAACATCAGGTCCAGGTCGCCGCTGGCATCCACAAAGGCCTTGGCCAGGTAGGCGGTGCGTCCGGATTTGTTTTCGACAATGACGCCCTTGCAGGTTTTACCCTCCATGATGGGCGCGCAGAAGTTGGTATCAAAAACGACCTGAATACCTTCCTGTTCCATCAGCTCATCCAGTGCGCACACGGCAGCCGGGATATTAAAATTGGTGCGGTAGCGGCCGGTGGGGGTGTCCACGGTATCGGGCCCGTTCCGCCAGCAATCTGGCAGGTTATCGTAGCCGTAGCGGATGCAGACATGCAGCAGCTCCTCCGCCAGGCCGCCATATACCTTGTGCCCCAAACCGTCATCCAGAGGCAGATAGATACAGACATGGCCCAGGGTAGCCAGACCGCCCAGGATGATGCTTTTCTCCAGCAGAATGACCCGGGAGCCATTGCGTGCGGCCGAAACCGCGGCGGCTACACCGGCTACGCCGCCGCCTACTACGATCACATCCGCTTCCCCCGCAACGGGGATGGAATGGGATTGCTCAGTGATTTGCTTTGGTTTTTCCATTGATGGTATGCCTCGTTTCTTAGTGTATTATAGCAGATGCGCGGGAAGAAGGGAACAGGCCATATCGTCCCGGAAAAGCCGGTTAGGGCAGAATGTAGCTGCAGCCAAGGGCAATCACATAAACCACAATGATATAAACAGGAATCACCTTGATGGCATCGTGCCAAATAAAGCGGTTGTCTATCTCCTCACGGTCCAGCAGCAGCGCGGCGTAGATGGTACCTGCATAGGTCAAGAAGGCCATGTTGGCGCACAGGCTCAGCGTCGCGGCGGTAACAGATGCGCTGATCCCGGTGTCCAGCTGCATCTGGCATACAAAAGGCATGATGGCCGCGTTGCCCAACAGGGTAAGGGGGGTGCCGTTGCAGATGTTGGTGATGATGGTGATAACAATAGTAAGGAGAAGCAGCAGCAGCGGCAGCGGCATATTGCCGAATACAGGTTTAAGCAGGGAGATGATCCAGTCGCGAATGCCCAAATCAGCGGAAGCCATGGCATTGCCCAGGAAGGTGAAGCAGCCAACGATGCACACCACATTCCACAGGGTGCCTTCACTCAGCAGCTTCATGGGGTTGGCCAGCGGCTTGCCGTCTACTTTGATAAGCCCCAGAATGCCCAGCGCCAGCAGGAAAATGAGGGTAGTGCCGATAGGAGCCAGAACAGTGCTTCCGGGGAAGTCCTTCGGCAGCAGCGGGATCACGATGATATACAGGAAGGACAGGCAGAAGATGGTGAGAATGAGCTTCTGGCGCTTATTAAATTTCTTGGGAATGTTGCGCAGCGCCTCTACATTTTCAATATCCAGCTCCTTCAGCGGGGCAACATTGCACTTAAATACACCGGGGATCATAAAGGCCAGAATGCACAGCCATACCAGATTGACCAGGATGCACACGAACATATAGGTGAACATATTGATGCTCAGTCCAAAGCCCTGCATGCTGGTATTGATAAGGGTGTAAATGGTAAGGGCAATGCCCTTGAAGGGGAAGCAGAAATTACCCATGCAGCCCAGGTAGATGCCCAGCAGCATGAATTTGCAGAATCTGTCCTGCTTATCATAGCCGCACACATCCCGGATGGACTCATAAATGCCGAAGTACAGCAGCGCGGTGGGGATAAACCCGATGAACATGGAAACGATAAAGCTGGAGAAGAACAGCGAGAACAGCAGCGCGACCGGGCGTCCTCGAAGCGCCTTGATGCTAAGCAGCTTGCGCACCAGCACATCGATCACGCCGGCTTCCTTGAGCGCCACGCACAGCGCAGATACAAAGATCAGCTGGGGGACGGTAGAACCGCCCATCCAACTGGAAACAGCGGCGGAGGATGTCAAAAAGCCGCTGTATACCATGGCGATAATACCCAGGATAGCAGCCAGGGTGGACTGGGAAGTGAATACTGTAAGCAGAATAACGCCGATAAATACGCCCAGGGCATTGGAGCCGACCTGTGTAACCACGGAGAACGGGCCCAGAATCCGGCCGAAAAAGAACATAAAGAGGAACGCGATCAAAATGATCGGCCATTCACGCTTTTGGACAGCTGACTTTGTCATAGTAGTTCACATGCAAGGCTAAGCACGGAGCTTTGCATGCGATCCTCCCTTCTGTAATTTTTATTCTCAGGTGAACGGTGATCTGCCGCCTTCGGTCGCGATCCGAAAACGGATTCCATAATAAATTGTGCACAATCTACACTTTTTATTTTAGAAAGCCTTGTGTATAAAGTCAATTGCACAATCCGCACGCACTGTTGCAACTTTGGCATAGAATTCGCTTCCGTCCCTATATGGAAGGTCCTCCCGCCGCCCCCGCTGACCTGATTGGCGGCATGGCTCTCCCCTGTGGGAGTGCCTCATCCCCCGCAAAAATGTATTTTCTCATACTTTGGGATGATTTACACCACCCGCTTTGGCTGGTAAAATAAGATCAGAACACAAAATACCGCCGATCCATCATACCATAAGGGGACTGGTCCCCTTCGGCATCCCGTGGCCCCCACGGGATGAACCCGCCGTAAAGGGAGGGAGCGCATGGCCAAAAATGTAGTCATCCGGCCGTCTGTCCGGGAACAGTACCAAAAATTCATGGCACGGGGCAGGGTGCTGTTTTTCACCGCGCCCTGCGGCTTTGGCAAAAGCACCCTGGCCGAAACGCTGCTTGCCGGGCAGCAGGTGCTTTCTCTCACCGCCGGGGAGCCGGACTTCGCCCTGCCGGCGGATGATAAGGACTGGCAGGTCCTCTTGATCGATGACCTGCGGCAGATGACCGAAGAACCCGACCAGCAGGCGCTGTGCCAGCTCATCCGGGAGTACAGCGACCGCCGGTTCGTCCTGCTTTCCCGCGGGGCGGTGCCGGGCTGGCTCATGGCCTTCCAGTATGCCGGGCTTATGGCGGTGCTGGATGCCGACGCCCTGCTTTTTGACCGGGAGGATATCCGCAGCCTGTTCCGGCAGCAGGGCACCCCCGTCAGCGAATCGGAGCTTTCCGAGATCCTGCGGGAAACCAGCGGCTACCCGCTGGGCGTGGCGGTCATCGCCCACTGCATGGTCGGCGGCCGCCCCTATGGCCCGGAGCTCATCGCCCAGGGCTACCACGAGGTCTTTTTCTACTTTGAGGCGGCGGTCTACCGCCGGTTCGATCTGCCCATTCGCCGTTTTTTGCTGGAGCTTGCCCCCTTTGAGAGCTTCGATGCCGAGCTGGCCCGTATGGTCAGCGGCGATCCCCACGCCGGGGAACGCCTGGCCTGGCTTCAGCACAATACCACCATGCTGCGCCCCGATGATGTGCAGCGGTTCCGGTTCTGGCCGCAGTTCCGCACCTTTTTGCTGTGGGAGATGGACCGGGAATACAGCGAGGAAAAGCGCCGCACCGTTCTGGGCCGCGGCGGCCTCTACTACGAGCTGAAAGAGGATTACAGCCATGCGCTGGAGTGCTACACCATGGCAGGGGATCATTCCAAGGTCTCCGAGCTTCTGGTGCGCAATGCCGAGCTTCATCCCGGCATGGGCCATTACAGCGAGATGGAGAAATACTACCGCAGCCTGCCGGAGCAGGAGATCGCCGCCTCCCCGGCGCTGATGCAGGGCATGAGTATGCTGTGCGCCCTGGCGGCCGATTATGAGGGCAGCGAGCGCTGGTACCAGGCGCTTTCTCAGTTTGCCCGCTGCCGTGCCAAAAGCGACGCGGCCGGGCGGCAGGCCCGGGGCCGGCTGGCCTGGTTGGATATCTCCCTGCCGCAGCGCGGCGTTACCGATCTCACCGCCATCATTCCCTCGGCCTACCGGCTGTTGGTCAATAAGGAAGTGACCCTGCCGGCCTTTTCGGTCACCAGCGCCCTGCCCAGCATTATGAACGGCGGCAAGGACTTCAGCGAATGGAGCCGCCGGGATGACCTGCTTTATCAGACCATCCGTGTCCCGGTGGAGGCCATTCTGGGCCGGGATGGCGTGGGTCTGCCGGATTGCGCCATTGCCGAAAGCAAGTTTGAAAAAGGCGAGGACATCACCGCCCGTATGCTGGCCCTGATGCCCCGATTGGGGGAGATCCAGCGGGACGGCACCCCGGATATTGAATTCGCCGCGGTGGGCCTGCTGGCCCGCAGCCAGTTGGCGGCCGGCCACTCCCAGGATGCCCGCAGGACGCTGGAAAGCCTGCGGCAGCGCTTCGCGGAAAGCGGCCAAAGCCGATTTTTGCCCAATATCGATGCCATGCTGTGCCGCGTTGACCTGCGGACTGGCGATACCGATGCCGTAGATAGCTGGTACCGGGAAAAGGCCCCGCGCGACCCCCTCAGCATCAATATCATGAAGCGCTACCAGTACTTTACTCAGGCCATGGCGGAGCTTGCTCAGGGCCGGCCGCAGGCCGCCCTGCTTACCCTGGCCCCGCTGGAACCCTACTGCATCGCCTGCCAGCGGAAGATGGATCACACCACCCTGCTGCTTTTGCGGGCCGTGGCCCTGTACCGGCTAAAGGACGAAGCCTGGCGGCAAAGCCTTACCGATGCCCTGCGCATTGCCGCCGGGTTGGGGTTCATCCGCCCGGTAAGCTGCTGCGGCGCCGCCCTGCTGCCCCTGCTGCAGGCCCTGCCCAGCCCGGAGGAAGAGAGCTGGTACCGGCAGGTGGTGGCCTTTGCCCGGGTGCAGGCCGCCCGGTATCCCTACTTTTTGGTGCCGCCCCTGCCCCCCGGCGAGGAAATGACCGCCACCGAGCTGCAGGTGCTGCGCCTGATGTGCGCCGATAAAAGCAATGCCGAGATCGGCCGCATTTTGGATATCAAGCTGCCCACGGTAAAAACCCATGTCAGCCATATCCTCACCAAGTTGAATGTCAGCCGCCGCAGCGAGGCCAAAACCGCTGCCCGCCGCCTGTGGCTGGTAGAATAAAAAAACTGTAATTCTGGAGGAGCGTATGAAGAAACGAGTAAGTAGTATTTTGCTGGCCGCCGTGCTGTGTGTCACCATGCTGTCTGTTGTAGCACTGGCAGATGAATGTCAACATGACTGGGAGTATAAAGATACAGGTGCAGGCTTAAACTGTATTGAGACCTGCACAAAGTGCAGCACTACGCAAGGATCTTCCCGCCAGCACTGTGATGATGTAGCAAGCGGAACAAAAGATGGAAAATGCAATATCTGTGGTATAGATTTGGCTGTTTCCTTTAATGACATTTATAGCAGTTGCGCCACCACATGGGAGGCGGCGTTTAAGTACATTGGATCGACCAGTGGAACCCTTTATCCAATCGCAGATACAACCGAGACGATCACCTATAACGAAAAAGGAAATGTTACCATCAATTTGGCCGGATTAACCATAAATAAATTGAAAGTAACAAAGGGCACGCTTACCATAACAGGAAGTGGCACCATCACCAAGCTGGAAGTTAGCGGCGGTACCGTTCAACTCTCCGGCGGCACCTATGGCGAAATTACAGGAGCCGATAAGGAAACCCTGTTGGCCCCCGGCTATGTATTTGATGGTGATACTGTTAAGGAAGCCCCCATCAAGAGTGTCACGGCATCCGTAACGGGCCATAACAACGCCAAATACGGCTACACCGCCGAACAGGCTCCTGTTCTTACCGCGGCCATTACCCCGGCCATTACCCCGGCCATTACCCCGGACAATGTGACCGGTGTGACCTACCAGTGGTACAAGGTAAACGGCAGCAAGAAAACCGAGATTGATAATGCTACTGCCCAAACCTATACAGTGGAAACCGGCCTGAATGCGGGGGACTACGATTACTGCTGCACAGCCACCGTTGGCACCTACTCCCTCACCAGCGGTGATGTCACCGTGACCATCAAAGAGGCGAATGGCCCCCAGCTGGGCACCATCAATGTGAACCAGGTCTACAATGACACCGCCAGCAAGACCATCAATATCTATGAATCCATTGGTACGGCATTGGATCAGCTGAAAGCGGATGCAGGAACGCTGCGTTTCCACTCAGGAACTTATTCTCCCGAAAACACGATAAAAAGTGGCTGGGATGTGGATGTTAATACTGGCGCCATTACTTATCAGCTGGCTGAGGGCTTGAGCGTAGGCCAAACCATTACAATAACCATGCAAGTTGGTTATAATGAGGCCTATTCCAAGAACCACGAGGATGCCACCGTCACTGTAAATATCGCCCTCACCATGGCCACCCCCACTGGCACCCCCAATTACACCCCCATCACCTCCAGCGGCAAGACCCTGGCCGATGCCCACCTCAATGCCGATAATAATGTATTTTCTGTGCCCGGCACTGTAAAATGGGTAGGGGAAACGGATGAGCTTGACCCCAGCACTGTTCCCGTAGAAAAAGACAAGGCCTACACCTGGAAATTCACCCCGCGGCTTGATAACTACGAATCCATTACCGGCTCCATCATCCTGTGGACCGAAAGCGGCAGCGGTGTGGTGATCATCGTTCCTTCCCAGTCCGGTGAAAGCACTCCCGCCAGCAACCCCAATACCGGCGCGGCCCCGGTGGGTCAGCCGCTGCCCGGCTTGGCCCTGCTGGCGCTTGCGGCTCTGTGCCTGTATGCAGGCACCCGCCGCTTCTAAACAGCCATCCTCACTTACCTCTCTGGGGGCAGCAGTAGGTTCAAAACCTGCCGCTGCCCCCATTCTATCCCATGTGTGAGTTGAACCCCGGCCGAAGATGTGATATAATTTTCCCCAGCGCGGCATGGCCGCCAAAAACCGTGACCGGAGGGCCTTATGAATACCTTCTTGAAGCTGGCTTTTTTGTTCTATATCGGTTCTTCGCTGGGCTGGGTGCTGGAGCTTTTCTTCCGGCGCTTTATTTCCGGCAATAATCCCGAGCGCAAGTGGATCAACCCCGGCTTTATGGTGGGGCCCTATGTGCCGCTGTACGGCACCGGGCTTTGCATCCTGTACCTGGTTTCCCGCCTTTCGGAAAGCCGCCAGATCGCCAACCCTGTGTGGAACCACATTGCCATGCTGGTGCTGATGGCCGCCGCCATGACCGCCATCGAGTACATTGCCGGCATCCTGCTGCTGAAGGTGATGAATGCCCGTCTGTGGGATTACAGCCGCCGCTGGGGTAATGTGAATGGTCTTATTTGCCCCCTGTTTTCCGCCATTTGGGCAGTGATGGGCGCGGCCTATTATTTCTTTGTGGATCCTTACATTTTGCGGGCACTGGATTGGCTTTCCCGCAATTTGGCGTTTTCCTTTGTCATCGGCGCGTTTTTCGGCGTTTTCGCCATCGATTTCGTCTATTCCACCCACCTCATGGTCAAGATAAGGACCTTTGCCCGCGAGAAGAATGTGGTGGTCCGCTATGAGGAGCTGAAGGCCTACTTTAAGGCCGGCCGGGAAAACGGCCGCCAGCACTTTTTCCTGGCCCTGCATACCGAGATCCCGCTGCGGGAAAAGCTGCAGCAGTACTACGATTACCGCCGGGCCCGCCGGGAGGAGCTGGACCGCATCCTGCACGGAGAGGACGGCACCAGCAGCACCGCCAAAGCAGAATAAGCCTTTTTACCGGAGGGAAGCGGCGAGCTTCTCTCCGGGCCTTTTTATGTGGGTAGGCCCCATCTCATCTTGCCTGCCCGGCGGAGGCCAGTTTGCAGTCGCCTATCGGCGCCGCGGGGCCTTTTGCAAAGGCTTAGTTAGCACCGCTCGCCGCGGGGGCCTTCCTTTTGCTCCTGCAAAAGGAAGCAA
>ERZ827469.2700-NODE-2700-length-12821-cov-3.655178_pt1 | contig 12821 bp, 10 predicted proteins | sample MGYA00519917_ERZ827469 | MGnify/ENA primary metagenome ERZ827469 (study PRJEB31778, sample SAMEA3449314) | human gut metagenome | biome: human gut; feature: human-associated habitat; material: faeces | place: United Kingdom | collected 2010/2012 ... | reverse complement strand
CTGCACCCATATCTGCATGGCGTAGTAGCGGCTGCCGACGTTCGAGACGCTGCCGACGCCCTTCACGCGGCGCAGCATGTCCAGCACGTTGAGCGTGGCGTAGTTCGAGAGGTATATTTCGTCGAACTTGGGGTCGTTCGACAGCAGCGTGATGGTCATCAGCCGGCTCGACGCCTGTTTCTGGACCGAGATGCCGTTCTGGATGACTTCGGCCGGGAGGCGCGCTTCGGCCTCCTTCACGCGGTTCTGAATCTCGACGGCCGCCAGGTCGGCATCGGTGTCGATGTCGAAGGTGATCGTGGCGGTGAAGCCGCCGGAGTTGGTCGACGACGACTCCATGTAGAGCATCCCCGGCGTACCGTTGAGCTCCTGTTCGATCGGCGTGGCCACCGCCTGCGTCACGGTCTGGGCGCTGGCTCCCGGATAGGAGGCCGAGATCTTGACCACCGGGGGCACGATCCGCGGATACTGGTCCACGGGGAGCATCACCAGTCCCAGCAGGCCGACGATCACGATGACCACCGACAGGACGGTTGAAAACACGGGCCGGTCGATAAAGAAATCCGATTTCATGGCTCGCTATTTTTCGGAGGTCTCCGCCTCGGTTGCACTGCTCTTTTCGGGGGCCGGCACGGGGTCGACCTTGTCGCCGTGCGTCAGTTTGTGGAAGCCTTCCACGACGATCTTCTCGCCGGGAACGACGCCGCGTTCGACGATCACCCGGTTGTGTACCTCGGGGCCGAGTTCGATCAGGCGGCGTTCGGCGATGCTGTCGGGGCGTATGACGAAGACGTAGGCGCCGCCCTTCTCGATGACGACCGATTTGGCCGGCACGACCGTGGCGTCCTCGCGCACGTCGAGCAGCAGGCGCACTTTCGTAAACTGTCCCGGCAGCAGGATGCGGTCGGGGTTGGCCATCTCGGCGCGCACGGAGAAGGTTCCCGTTTCGGGGTCGACCTGCGGATCGGCGAAGTCGACCAGTCCGCGCAGCGGATACTGCGTGTTGTCGGCCAGCGTGATGGTGATGTAGGGGTCCCACTTGCGGGTGGAGTCCTTCTGGCCCAGGTTGACATTGCGGGCCTTGCTTTTGAGGTAGTCGAGTCCCGTCATGCTGAAGTCCACGCGCACGGTGTCGCTCTTGACCACCGTCGCCAGCAGCGATTTGCCGTTGGGGCTTACGAGCGTGCCGATGTCGACGCTGCGCTCGGAGATATAGCCCGACAGCGGCGAACTGACGGTCGTGTAGCTCAAGGCGGTTTCGGCCTGCGTGAGGTCGGCCTCGCTCATCGCCACGGAGGCCGTGGCGCTTTCGTAGGAGGCAATGGCGTTGTCGAGGTCCAGCTGGCTCGCGGCGTTCTGCTCGTAGAGCGGGCGGATGCGTTTCAGGTCGCGGTCTGCCTTGAGCGCCATGGCTTTGTCCTTGTTCAGCTGTGCCTTCGCCTTGTTTACACGGGCTTCGTAGAGTTTGGGGTCGATGATGAACAGCGGCTGCCCCTTCTTGACGTAGGTTCCCTCCTCGAAGAGCATTTTTTCGAGGAACCCCTCCACCCGGGCGCGGATTTCGACGAACTGCTGGGCGCGGATGCGGCCCACGTATTCGCCGTAGAGTTCGATGTCGTCGGTTTCGACAGGTTCGACCTGGACCACGGGCAATATGGGCTGTACGGGTTCGGGGCGCAGCCACCACCAAAGCCCTCCGGCAATCAATACGGCGATTGCGGCCAGGATCAGCCAGGTACGTTTCGACAGACGGCGGATTCTGCCGCCCGCCTCTCCGCCGAGTTGCAGCGTACGGCGGCCGGCACGGGCCGCCTGCTGCACGATTTTCTCGCGTGATAGTTTCATGTTGTTTCTAAATTCCGGAATTGTTTGCCTGGTGTCCGGTATGTCGGCGCAAAAATACGATTTTTTCGCCGATATGCTATTTAAACGAAGAAGTTGGGCGAATATGATGCCGGAATGCCTATTTTTGTTCATACGGGGGCTATTGGCGTCTTTCCGGAGGACAGCGTACGGCTTTTCGGAACGATGCTGCGGATTTTCTCCGGGAAATCGTATCTTTGCACCTATGAAAACAATTCTACGCATCTTTCTCGCATGCGCACTGTTCTGCGCCGCCGGCGTGCGTGCGCAGCAGACGCCGCCTTCGGGCGCGGCGCTTATCGCCGTCAGCAAGGAGTCGATGACCCTCGCGGTCTACGATTTCAACAGCCGGCTGCTGGCCGTCTACCCCGTCGCCTGCGGCCGGGCGCTGGGCAACAAGGAGAAGCCGGGCGACATGAAGACGCCCGAAGGGCTTTTCTCCGTCCAGCAGATTCAGGACGCGAGGGCGTGGACGCACGATTTCGGCGACGGCAAGGGGGAGATCAGGGGGGCCTACGGTTCGCATTTCATCCGTCTGAAGACACCCGGCCACCGCGGCATCGGCATCCACGGAACCCACGACCCCGCCTCGATCGGCACGCGTGCGACCGAGGGGTGCATCCGGCTGAACAACGGCGATCTGCTCGAACTGGTGAAAAAGTACGTTTACGTCGGCATGCCGGTCGTGATCCTCACCTCCGAGGCCGACAGCGCCGTGCCCTGCCGCCTGCCCGCCGCTGCCAAGACCGGACCCCGGCCGACGGTGCAGCCGAAGTAAGGGATCCCGTCCGTCCGCGGCGCTCCGGACTGTCGCCGAAGCGGGCGACGGACGGTTTTTCAGGCCGGGAGCAGAATCGAGAATCGGCTGCCGCGGCCGATTTCGCTCTCTACCGAGATTGTGCCGCCGTGCGCCTCGACGAACTCCTTCGAGATGGCAAGCCCCAGACCGCTGCCCTGCACCTTGGTTCCCGGGACACGGAAATAGCGCTCGAAGATGCTTTTGTGATAACGCGGGTCGATGCCGCGCCCGAAGTCCTGGACGTAGATTTCGACCGCCTTTTCGCGCTGCACGGCGCCGACGATGATGCGCGACCGCTCGGGCGAATGGTGGATGGCGTTCGACAGCAGGTTGGTGATGACCCAGGCGATCTTCTCGTTGTCGACGAAGAGTTTCGAGATCTTTTCGGGATAGTCCACCTCGACGAAACAGCAGAACCTTTCGGCCAGCACCTGTGTGGCCTTTACGGCGTAGTCTATCAGTTCGATAGGCTTGGTTACTTTAGGTATCAGTTTAAGTTTGCCGGTCTCGATCTGGGTCATGTTCAGCAGTTCGCCCGTGATCGAAAGCAGGCGGTCGCTGCTCTCCTTGATGCTCGTGACGAGCTGTTTCTGCTCGCTGTTCAGCGTGCCCAGCCGGTCGTCGCCGAGCAGCTGCAAGCTCATCAGGATCGACGAAATCGGGGTTTTCATTTCGTGCGAGACGGTCGAGATGAAGTTGGTCTTGGCGGAATCCAGCTCCTTGAAGCGGGTGATGTTGCTCAAGACGATCAGGTTGCCGACGAACTGCTGTTCGCGTCCGCCGACGGGAGTGATGTAGAGCGGCGTGTTCTCCACCTGGAAATAGCTCTCCTTGTTGTCGGCGTAGATTTTCAGCGGCTCCTCGTCGGCGCCCTTCTTCGTGTCGTTCAGCCCCCGGACGAGCCGCCGCAGCAGGTCGTTCGACAGCGCCACTTCGGCGGCGTCGCGCCCCACGGCATCCTCCCGGAGGTTCAGCACCGAGAGCGCCTCGCGGTTCATGAAGAGGATTCTGCGGTCGGGACCCAGCCCCACGATCGGTTCGTGCAGCGTATCGACGATCGCTTCGATGCGTTTCTTGGCGGTCATCAGGTCGTCGAGCGAACTGCGGCGGTATTCGTCGAGCTTGGCGGCCATGTCGTTGAACGACTCGGCGACGGATTCGAACTCGCGGTTGCCCGGGAAATCGAGCCGTTCCCGGTAGTTGTGGTTGGCGATCTGGGTGATGCCCTTTTTCAGGGCGTCGATCGGCCGCAGCACCGACTGCGGGAACCAGACGAGGATGCCCCCGGCGATCAGGGCGCAGAGCGCGGCGACGGCGATCAGCCACCACATGGCGTAGTCGGCGCGCTGCTCCACCCCGGCGCTCTTGGCGCGGATGGCCGCCATGTTCAGCTCCATGATCCGGAACAGGTCCTCGCGCACGGTCCGGATTTCGGCTTCGGTGACCGGGTCGCTCAGCGAGGCGACGTGGCGTTCGAGCGCCGCCGTGGTCTCCCTCTCGCTGATCTCGGTGATGTTCTGCTGTTGCAGGGCGAGGTTTTCGCGCAGGGCGTGCCGCGATATGGAATCCTGTCCGATGTCATTGAGCGACCGCAGCATCTCCCCGGCGTATTGCAGCGAGTTGTAGTTGTCGGCGAGGATGGTTCCCGTCGCCCGCGACAGCTGGCGGACGTAGCTGACCGACTGGATGCCCAGCAGCAGGATCATGGTGAAGAGGATGCCGATGCCCAGGGTGATTCTCCTTTGTATTCTCATGGCTTATGAAAAAATGAAAAGGTCGATGTTCATGCGCGACAGCCGGACGGTCAGACGCCGCAGGCGGATTGCGCTTTTCAGCAGCGAAAATAGTGAAAATTCGGGACGCCCGACGCAGACGATGTTTATTTTTTGCTCCCGGCACAGTCCGGCGATGCTCTCCACCGGGGCGTTCGAGCGTATGCGGCGGGCCTCGCCGCCGAGTTCCGTGGCCAGGTTCAGGTTGTTGATCAGGTAACGCTGCCGGGCCAGCGGAATGCGGTCGTCGGCCTCGCGGTCGCCCTGCACGTAGAGCACCGTGAAGGCGGCGTTCAGGTGCGTGGCCATGCGCGCCGTCTTGCGGATGACCCGCCGGGCGCGTTTCTCGGAGGAGTCGATCACCGCCAGCAGTTTGTCGCGCCGGAAGGTTTCGGAACCGGTCACCTCGCTGTCCACCTTCTTCTCCACGCGCAGCGCCACCTCTTTCAGCGCCAGTTCGCGCAGTTGCAGCAGGTTGTCCTGCGTGAAGAAGTTGCCGAGCGCCGCGGCGATCTTGTCGGGGCGGTAGATCTTTCCGGCTTTCAGCCGCGCGATCAGTTCGTCGGCCGTGAGGTCGATGTTCACCACCTCGTCGGCCATCGCCAGCACGCTGTCCGGGACTCGCTCGCGGATCTCGATGCCCGTGATCTCCTCGACGACCTCGTTCAGACCCTCGATGTGCTGGATGTTGACGGCTGAAATGACGCTGATCCCCGCGTCGAGAATCTGCATCACGTCCTGCCACCGCTTGGGGTTTTCGCTCCCCTCGATGTTGGTGTGGGCCAGTTCGTCCACGACGACGATCTCGGGGTGGAGACTGACGATGGCCTGCGTGTCCATCTCCTCCAGCTCCTTGCCTTTGTAGAAGAGCCTGCGGCGGGGCACGAACGGAAGCCCTTCGGCGAGGGCTTCCGTTTCGGCGCGGCCGTGCGTTTCGATGTAGCCGATGCGGACGTCGACGCCCGCATCGAGCAGCTGACGGGCCTCTTGCAGCATGCGGCAGGTCTTGCCCACGCCGGCGCTCATGCCGATGTAGACCTTGAACTTGCCGCGGTGCGAACGCCGGATCAGTTCCAGAAACCGCTGAACGCTGTCCTGCTTTTCCATCGGTTACATCCGGAAGGAGATGCCTCCCACAAAGTTGACGTCGTCCAGGGCCGGATTCCAGATCAGGTTGGTGAAAACGCCGACCGACATCGAATCCGTCCCTTTGATCTTCCACGATTTTCCGGCATTGAGGAAGACGTTCTGCACGCAGAATCCGCGGTCTCCGGTGAGGTAGGTCGCGGCGGCGTTCCAGGGGACCATGCCCACGCCGGCCTTCATGTCGACGGTCTTCACCGTGAACGGGCAGGCCGCCTCGAAATACGAGGCATAGGCGCGCTCGCCCTTGTCGTTCACGTCGGCCGCGCCGAAGAGAACCGTGTACCACGACAGCGTGACGGGGACCTTTTCCGAAACGACCCAGCTGGCGCCCACCTCGATGCGGTGGGGCGAACGGCTGTCGAAGACGAAATAGCGGTCGTCGGCGTGTCCGGTCCAGTAGAGGTCGGCCATCGAAAGGGTCACGGGTCCGAGCGAGTAGGCCAGCGTGAGGTCCATCTCCTTGTAGGTGCTGTCGAAATCGACCGAACCCCAGGCCGTCGCCGAGAAGTTTCCGGCACTCATCGTCAGCGTCGGCTGGAAGGCCGGGCCGCTTTCGCGGACGCCGCGCCATACGTAGGTGCTTACCAGGTCGGTTCCGCCCGAGAATTTCACCCCGCGCTCCCGGGCGCAGAGGTCGGCGGTCAGGAAAATGGCCAAAGCGGCGATCAGAATAAATATCCAGCGTTTCATCGTTTTATTGATTTTCATGGTTTGCGATTAGTTTTCGTTCAGTTCTTCCAAAGCGACGTTCAGGCGCAGCACGTTGACTTTCTCCGTACCGAAAAGTCCCAGCCACGGTTTTCGGGTCAGCGAGTCGACCAGGTGCCGTACCGTAGCGATGTCCAGTCCGCGGGCCTCGGCCACGCGGCGCACCTGCACCTGCGCCCCGCGGGGCGAGATGTCGGGGTCGAGCCCCGAGCCGCTGGCCGTGACCATTTCGGCGGGAACCTCCGCGCGGGTGAGGTAGGGATGCGCCGCGAGGAAGTCCTGCACGCGCTGTTCCACATCGGCGAGGTATTCGGGGTTGGTCGTAGCCTTGTTGCTGCCGCCGGAACCGCCGCCGTTGTAGTCCACGGCCGAGGGACGGCCCCAGAAATAGCGGACATCGGTGAACTGCTGCCCCACGTTCGCCGCGCCGACGACCTTTCCGTTGACGGTCACGACATCGGCTTCACCGCCGTTGGGACCTGCGACGGCCGAGATGCCGCGCAGTACGAGGACATACCCCACGCCGAGCAACAGGCACATTGCCAGCGTTATTTTGAGTGAAATCCAGAGGTTTTTCATAGTTGAAGCAATACTTTAAAAAAATACACTTATTAACATGTCTATCAGTTTGATGCCGATGAATGGGACGATCACGCCGCCGAGTCCGTAGATGAAGAGGTTGCGGCGCAGCAGGGCCGAGGCCCCGATCGGTTTGTAGGTCACGCCGCGCAGGGCCAGCGGGATGAGCAGCGGGATGATCAGGGCGTTGAAGATCACCGCCGAGAGGATGGCGCTTTCGGGCGAATGGAGGTGCATGACGTTCAGGGCGCCGAGCGATGGAATCGAGGCGATGAACAGCGCCGGGACGATGGCGAAGTACTTCGCGACATCGTTGGCGATGGAGAAGGTCGTGAGCGTGCCGCGCGTCATGAGGAGCTGTTTGCCGATCTCGACGATCTCGATCAGCTTCGTCGGATCGTTGTCCAGATCGACCATGTTGCCCGCCTCCTTGGCGGCCTGCGTGCCGCTGTTCATCGCCACGCCCACGTCGGCCTGCGCCAGCGCCGGGGCGTCGTTCGTGCCGTCGCCCATCATAGCCACCAGTTTGCCGGCCCGCTGTTCGCGGCGGATGTATTCGAGCTTGTCCTCGGGCCGGGCCTCGGCGATGAAGTCGTCGACGCCGGCCTTCTCGGCGATATATTTGGCGGTCAGCGGATTGTCGCCCGTGACCATCACGGTCTTCACGCCCATCCGGCGCAGCCGCTCGAAGCGTTCGCGGATGCCCGTCTTGATGATGTCCTGCAACTCGATGACGCCCGTGATCCGTTCGTTTTCGCAGACTACGAGCGGCGTGCCGCCGTTTTCGGAGATGGTGCGCACGGTGGCTGCGATTCCGGACGGGCAGGGATTTTCGTGTTCGGCGGCGATGCGCAGGATCGCTTCGGCGGCTCCCTTGCGGATGCGGCGTCCGTCGGGCATGTCGACGCCCGAACACTTGGTTTCGGCGGTGAATTTCACCATCCGCACGCCGACCATCGCCACCGGGTCGGTGCGGACCCCTTCGGCGGCGCCCAGCTCCACGATGGATTTGCCTTCGGGGGTCGGGTCGGCTTCCGACGAGAGCACGCACATGCGCACGAAAGCCTTGGGGTCGGTTCCTTCGGCGGGATGGAAACGCGTGGCCTTGCGGTTGCCGATGGTGATGGTGCCCGTCTTGTCCAAGAGCAGCGTGTCGATGTCGCCCGCGGTCTCGACGGCTTTGCCCGATTTGGTGATGACGTTGGCCCGCAGGGCGCGGTCCATGCCGGCGATGCCGATGGCCGACAGGAGGCCGCCGATAGTGGTCGGGATCAGGCAGACGAACAGCGAGATGAACGCCGCGACGGTGATGTTCGCGCCCACGTAGTCGGCGAAGGGCTTCAGCGTGGCGCAGACGATCACGAACACGAGCGTGAAGCCGGCCAGCAGAATCGTCAGCGCGATCTCGTTCGGGGTCTTCTGGCGCGACGAACCCTCCACGAGGGCGATCATCTTGTCGAGGAAGCTCTCGCCGGGCTGAGCCGTCACCTTCACCAGAATCCGGTCCGAAAGCACCTTCGTACCGCCCGTAACGGAGCTCTTGTCGCCGCCCGCCTCGCGGATCACCGGAGCGGACTCGCCCGTGATGGCGCTCTCGTCGATCGAAGCCAGACCCTCGATGATCTCGCCGTCGGCTGCGATCGTATCGCCTGCCACGCACTCGAACACGTCGCCGCGCTTGAGTTCCGAGCTGCTTACGATATGCGACTGACCGTCCTTCTCGATACGCTTCGCAGGCGTCTCCTCGCGGGTCTTGCGCAGCGAATCGGCCTGAGCCTTGCCGCGCGCCTCGGCAATGGCCTCGGCGAAGTTGGCGAAGATGATCGTAGCGAAGAGCACGATGAAGATTACGATGTTGTAGAGCAGCGAGCCCTGCGACTCGTCACCCGTGACGGCGATGTAGCCGATCATGACGAGCATGACGAGCGTCACCACCTCGACAGTGAACATGATCGGATTCTTGATCATCTGCCGCGGATCGAGCTTGCGGAAGGAGTCTGCGAGGCTCGATTTCATGAGCTGTTTGTCGAACAGCGAATTATTTACACGGTTTTTCATTTTTTCAATCCGGAATTAGAATTAGAACTCAACGGCGGTCAGGTAATCGGCGATCGGACCCAGAGCCTGAGCGGGGAAGAACGCGAGTGCGGCCACGATTACGATGACGGCAAAGGTCATCAGCGAGAAGGTCGCCGTATCGGTCTTCAGCGTACCGGCGCTTTCGGGAATGTACTTCTTCGAAGCCAGCAGGCCCGCGATGGCCACCTGTCCGACGATCGGGAGGTAGCGGCCGAAGATCAGTGCGATACCGGTCGAAACGTTCCAGAACGGCGTGTTGTCGCTCAGACCCTCGAAGCCCGAACCGTTGTTAGCGGCCGACGAAGTGTATTCGTAAAGCATTTCGCTGAAACCGTGGAACGAGGGGTTGTTAAGCCATCCGAGCGACGGATCGGCTGCGATCAGCCCCGACGAGAAAGCCGTGCCGACCAGGATGAGGAAGGGGTGGAGCAGGACGACGATCGTGGCGATCTTCATCTCGCGCGCCTCGACCTTGTGTCCCAGGAACTCGGGGGTGCGGCCCACCATCAGACCGCTGATGAAGACGGCGATGATGAGGAACGCGAAGTAGTTCATCCAACCCACGCCGACACCGCCGAACCAGCAGTTGATCTGCATGTTGAGCATCTGCATCATACCGCTCAGCGGCGTCTGCGAATCGTGCATCGAGTCCACCGAACCGTTCGAGGTGACGGTCGTCACCATGCCCCACATGGCCGAAGCGGCCGAGCCGATGCGGATCTCCTTGCCCTCCATCGAGCCGAGGTCCTGCGCGATGCCCATCTCGTCGATTTGCCGGCTGCCGCCCGTCTCCTGCCAGACGGAGAGGACGACGCCCGCGGTGTAGGCCAGGAGCATCACACCGAAAATCCATGCCGCGAGCCTGCGGCGGCGCGTGTAGAACCCGAAGGCGAAGACCATCGCCATCGGCAGGATCAGGATCGACCAGCATTCGAGGATGTTGGTGAAGGCGTTGGGGTTTTCGAGCGGGTGTGCCGAGTTGGTTCCGAAGTAACCGCCGCCGTTGGTTCCCAGCTGTTTGATGGGCACGATGGCCGCCGTGGGGCCTTGCGAGATGACCTGCTCGGCGCCTTCGAGCGTCGTAAGTGTCTGCTTGCCGTCGAAGGACATTGGCGTGCCGTTGATGACGAGCAGGATGCCGACGACGAGCGACAGCGGCATCAGGATGCGCGTCACGCTCCGGGTGAGGAACACCCAGAAGTTGCCGATGGTCTTCGTCGTTCTGCCCGCCAGCGCCTTCATGATGCCTGCCATGGCGGCCATGCCGCAGGCGGCCGTGACGAACTGGAAGAGCATGATGACGAACAGCTGCGTGAAGTAGGACAGACCCGTTTCGCCGCTGTAATGCTGGAGGTTGCAGTTGACCATGAACGAGATGCAGGTGTTGAACGCCAAGTCGGGGGTCTGGTTGGCGTTGCCGTCGGGGTTGAGCGGCAGCCAGCTCTGGCAGCAGAGCAACACCATACCCCAGAAGAACCAGAAGAGGTTGACCATCAGCAGAGCTTTGAGGAACTTCTTCCAGTCCATATCCTCGTCGGGATTAATGCCGCAAACCTTGTAAATGCCCCTTTCGAGAGGTGTCATGAAATCGAGCCACGTACGCTCGCCTCGGTATACTTTGGCAATGTAGCGTCCCAGCGGATAACATAGCACCACAAGGGCCACCCATTGCAGAATAACGCCTAATATTTCCGTATTCATTTATTTATCTTTTTACGGGTCAGACAATCAGAATTTTTCGGGTTTTATGAGCACATACATCAGGTAGACGAATCCGACGATGCTCAGAATAAGCAGTCCTGTAAACATTTCTAATCAGATTTTTTCAAACCAATCCACACATTTGAAATAGAACCAGTAGCACAACGCCCCCAAGGCGCACAGCAGGATGAAAAGTACGATTGCATTCATCGCTTCAGCTTTTTTGAGTTAGACAACTTTTTCACGAAACCGCACATCATGCGATCGAACAGGCATCCGATGCCGCAAAAAAACAGAATCATTGGTATCACCTGCATTTCGCATCCTCCGTTTGGTTCGTGCCGACTTCTATACGAAGGCGGTGCCAAAAAAACGCCTTTTTATTCAATCCGCTTTGGAATAGGCGTTTACGCTCTTTCGCGATGCGCCGAAAAAGAAGGGCGTCCTATCAAAATGATAAGACGCCCTTCTCGGAATGAAACGGTGCGTGTCTACTAGACGCCGTAACTTTCCAACTTGCGGTAGAGTGTCGCGATGCCGATTCCCAGCAGGCGGGCGGCTTCGGTTTTGTTGCCCTTGGCGTATTCGAGGACTTTCAGAATATGATGCCGTTCGAGCGCGTCGAGTGCCAGCGAATCGGGAGGTGCGCCGGCGCCGGCGCGGAATTCGGGCGACAGCGTATCGGCGGAGAGCCGTTCGCCGTCGGCCATAATCAGGCTCCGTTCGACGACGTTGCGCAGTTCGCGCACGTTGCCGTGCCATGTATGGCGTTCCAGCGCGGCGATGTATGCGTCGTCGATGGTTTCGATGCGTTTTCCCATCTTGGCGGCGAACTGCCCGACGAAGTAGCGGGCGTATTCCGCGACGTCTTCGCGCCGCTGGCTCAGGGCGGGCAGCTGGATGCGGAAGACCGAGAGCCGGAAATAGAGGTCTTCGCGGAAGTTTCCGGCGGCGATCTCCTTTTCGAGGTCGCGGTTCGTGGCGGCGATGATCCGCAGGTCGACTTTCGTCGGGCGGGTCTCGCCGATCTTGATGAATTCGCCGCTTTCGAGCACGCGCAGCAGCTTGGCCTGCAATTCGACGGGCATTTCTCCGATTTCGTCGAGAAACAGCGTTCCCTTGTCGGCCTCTTCGAACAGCCCCTTTTTGTCCTTCGTCGCACCCGTGAAACTGCCGGCGCGGTGGCCGAAGAGTTCGCTTTCGAGCAGCTCTTTGGAGAAGGCCGAGCAGTTGACCGCTACGAATGCCTCTCTGGCGCGCGGCCCGGCCTGGTGGATCGCCTGCGCGAAGACCTCCTTGCCCGTTCCGGTCTCGCCGGTGAGCAGTACCGACGTGTCCGTCGCAGCGACTTTGCGCGCGAGGTTCACGGCCTGTCGGAGCGCCTCCGACGAACCGATGATGCGGTCGAACGAATGTTCGTCGGAGAGTTTCGCCTCGAAACGCGCCAGTCGGCGCTGCATCCGCGCCTTCTCCGTCGCACGGCTCAGCAGCGGCAGGATCTTGTTGTTGTCGTCGCCTTTGGTGATGTAGTCGAATGCGCCGTTCTTGATCGCCTGCACGCCGTCGGGTATGTTGCCGTAGGCGGTGAGCAGGATGACTTCGGCGGCGGGTGCGATCTCCTTGATCCTGCCGACCAGTTCCCCACCGTTGCCGTCGGGGAGTTTGACGTCGCACAGCACGACGTCGGGTTCGTATTGGCTGAGCAGCCGGAGGCCCGTGGTACAGTCCGGAGCCTGCTCCACGTCGTATCCTTCCAGTCCGATGATGCGCGCCAGCAGCGCACGCAGTTGGGGTTCGTCGTCGATAATCAGAATTTTCGCCATTGCGGTTCGCGTTCTTTGCGGCAAAGGTACGACAAAATTCGAAATTGTCGACATGCTCCTGCGGCGGCCGTCGCGGAATCCTGCCGTCCGGTTGTGGTGTGTGTTTCCGGTCGGAATTGCGATGCGTTCCTGCCGGTCAGGCCGCCCCGTCGCATATCCGTCCGCCCGATCCGGACGGCGTAACGGAGGGCAAGGGTGAAATTATTTCGGAAAAAATTAACAAAATTGTTGAATGTTTCGAAACTCTTCGTATATTTGCACTGACAAAATTATTAAATCAAAATGTTAAACAAAGGTAGAATGGGAGAGAAACCGATGCGGAACAAGGAGCAGGCGATTCTCGAAGCGGCC
>ERZ827469.2692-NODE-2692-length-12853-cov-8.500391_pt1 | contig 12853 bp, 9 predicted proteins | sample MGYA00519917_ERZ827469 | MGnify/ENA primary metagenome ERZ827469 (study PRJEB31778, sample SAMEA3449314) | human gut metagenome | biome: human gut; feature: human-associated habitat; material: faeces | place: United Kingdom | collected 2010/2012 ... | reverse complement strand
TTCTTGCCGATCGTATCGATCTCATCAATAAAGACGATGCAGGGCGCTTTTTCACCCGCCTGCTTGAACAGGTCGCGCACCTTGGACGCGCCCATGCCGACGAACATCTCCACAAACTCACTGCCGGCGATGGAGAAGAACGGCACACCGGCCTCACCGGCCACGGCGCGGGCCAGCAGCGTTTTGCCGGTGCCCGGAGGGCCGACGAGCAGCACGCCCTTGGGCATCTTCGCGCCGATCTCCTCATACTTTTTGGGGTTGTTCAGGAAGTCTACAATTTCCTGCAGGCTCTCCTTGGCCTCGTCCTCGCCCGCTACATCGTTGAATTTGATGCCGGTCTCATCGTCCACTACGTACTGCTTCGCGCCGGACTTGCCGCCGAACAGCATGGCGTTGCCGCCGGCACCGCCCATCTCCTGCATCTTTTTGGACGCCCAGCGGTTGACGAACCAGAACAGGATGATCATCGGCAGGAACGAGATCAGCAGGTTCAGCAGCGAATCCCAGATCGTGGGCGACTGATAAACCGTGCCGAACTCCACCCCCGCATCCTCCAGCCGGGTGACGAGGTTGTTGTCCTGCGCAATGGCGTTGGTTTTGTAGGAATTGTCGTTCTTGTCCACAAAGTAGATCTGCTGATCTTCGATCTGGACGGTGGCCAGCTCCTTGCTCTCCAGCATTTGCAGGAAGGTGCTGTAGTTCACGCTTTTCACGCTCGCCTGCATCAAAGCCGGGAACAGGAAAACATTGCTTAAAATAACGATGGCCAGAATGATCGCATAGCCGATCCAAAGCTTCTTTTTGGGGTCCTTCGGCGGCTGTGTCGTCTCTTTCATAGGGAATGCCTCCTCCTTATCTTTTGTAACTATTATAGCATGCTCCCAAAAAATGAACAACGTGTGAAACAACTTTGAACGAACCGCAAAAAATCCCGCCGCGGCGGGCTTCGGCGGGCTTTCTCCACATTTTGCATAGGTTTTCGACATCTTTCCACTGTGGAAATGTGGAAAACCATGTTGAAACTGTGGAAAACCCCGTGCAAACCCACAAAATAGCACGATAGACAGGGTTTGTTGAAATGTGGAAAACCGGCGGCTAAGCCTCCCCTTTCAGGGGAGGTGGCCGAGCGCAGCGATGGCCGGAAGGGTCCAGCCCGTTCGCCCCAGCCGCCAACTTTTCTGCTAATTTTTAAACAAAAATCAAAATTTCGTCCAAATTTTCTCGCATTTTGTAACAACTCGGAAACATTTGTCGTTATAATAGACAATACGCCTTTTCAAAAAACACCCTGCCGGAAGGAGGCCCCGCTATGAATCCCATCATAAACCGCAAACAGGATATTCTGTATAAAGACCTTGCCGTTGATCTTACCGCCCACCGCGTATCCCGCGCCGGGCATGAGCTGCTGCTGACCCCGCGGGAGTTCGCCCTGCTGGCTGTGCTCGTGACCAACTGCGACACAGCTTTAAGCCGCAGCCAGCTGCTCGAGGCTGCCTGGGGCTACGCCTTTATCGGCGAGAGCCGCACCGTGGACGTACATATCAACCGCCTGCGCCGCAAGCTCGGCCTGCAAAACGACATCCAGACCGTCTACAAGGTAGGCTATCGCCTGAGCAGCGCCAACTGAAACCGCAAAGCGCCCTGCACTTTTTTACCGTGCAGGGCGCTTTTCTTCCTTTTCAAAAAGTTCCATATTCCCCGCCCGGCGTGTAGATCGTCCCATCGGGGCCGATGACCACATTGCTCAGCGTGTCCAGGCCGCCGTAGACGTCCGGGTCCAGCGTAACACACAGAGCGAAATCGACCTCGTCCGGGGCATAGCGCACGACCCGCAGCACACCGGAGGTATGCTTATATTCCAGCCCGTTCTCCGTGGTGGTCTGCTCCCAGCTGCCGTCCAGCGTTGTGTCCAGCTGGGTCAAAAACGCCTGCACCTGCTCCTCCGGTGTACTCTCTGCCGCGGGCAGTCGGTTGTCAAGGACGCTGACCTGCAAAAACGCGCCGTTGCCGGGCAGATACATCAGCTCGATGCTCGTCTCATCGTCGATACTGTACATCTCGCCGCTTTCCGTCACCTTGTAGGCGTTCACCGTGTACATCAGGAAGCTCACAGTCTGGATATTGCCCGTGTAGCTGCACCCGTAGCACTGGACCTGCACGCTGCCGTTTTCCGGCTGCACCGGCCCGGCGTGGGCCTCGCCCTCGGCCACGCGGTCCAGCAGGTAGTCAAGCTGCTCCCGGCTGAGAAAGCCCCGCGTGGCAGCCTGCTTCAGCTTGCCGCGCAGTACGGTAAAGACATTGTCGGACCAATAGCTGTCCGCCCGATTGATGCCGCCCTGCACGCCGTAACGGTAGAGCGCCCCGGCCACGGGGTCCAGGCGTATCTCGTCGCTCATCACGCCGGGCAGGGCGGGCCGCGGCTGGGCCGCACGGCAGCGCACCGTCTGCCCGTACACGGCCAGCGGCGGCAGTGCCAGCAGAGCCAGGCTCACCGCGGCAATTTTTAAAAATTTATTGTTGCTGCGCTGCTTCTTCATACTCTGCCTCCTTCTGCAATAAAATCGTCACTGTCGTGCCCTCGCCCACACGGCTTGCAAAGGTCATCTGCGTGCCGAATGCCTCTGCAATTTGTGCGCAGAGCGCCAGCCCCACGCCGCTGCCGCCGTTGGCCCGGGCGCGGGCCTTGTCCACGCGGTAAAACGGCTCGGTCAGGTGGGGCAGCGCCTCCGCCGGGATACCGCAGCCCGTGTCCTGCACGGTCAGCCGCCAGCATTCGCCCGCGTCGGTGCAGCGCAGGTGGACCGCGCCGTCCTGCGGCCCGGCGTGCCATGCATTCAGCGCCAGATTGCGCACAAGGTCCGCCAGCAGCACCCGGTCCGCCAGCACAACGGCCTCCGCGGGCGCGTCGCAGTCCAGCACCACATCCGGCAGACTGCGCACGGCATCGGCAAAGGCCGCGGCCACCCGCACAGGGCGCAGCACCACGCCGTCCGCCTGCAAGCCGTTCAGCGCCAAAAGCTGCTGGCTCAAACTCTCCAGCCGTGCGGACTCATGGTAGAGGGCCTCCGCCGCCGTGCGCCGTCGTTCCGCATCCAACGTGCCGCCGCGCAGCAGGTCGGCGTAGCCGATCAGGCTGGTCAGCGGCGTTTTCAGCTCGTGGGTCAGGTCGGCCACAAAGCGGCTCTGGCGGGCGTTCAGCTCCTGTAGACGCTCATAGTGGTACGCCGCGACCAGCGCCGCCAGCGTGATGACCGCCTGCACGGCCAGCCAGCTGTACAAAAGCCGGTTCCTCGCGGCGAACGCCTCGGACGCATCCGCCGCCGTGACGACGGCCACAGGGTAGGAGTAGGGCGTGTTCAACACCCCGCCCAGCAGCAGCGTCTTCCCGCGCAGCAGGATGCCGTCCGTGGCCGCGGCGGCCTGCTGCACATCGGCGGCGGCCACGCTCTCCGGCAGGGCGCTGTAGGCGACGTCGCCCTCCCGCATCAGCGCAAACGCGGCAGTGTTGCTGCCCAGGATCAGCCACTGGCCGCGGGTGTACGCCTGCCCTACCCGGGCGCAGACCGAGTCGGCCCCGCTGCTCAGATAGCCCGCGCCGCTCCGGGTATCGTACTCGGCGGCAAAGGCGTCCTCCAGCCCACAAACATTGCGCTGGTGCTGCAAAACCGCCTGTTCCTCCAGCGCGTCCAGCCGTTCCCGGAACGTCCTGCACGCCAGCCCGCCGCCCGCCAGCGCCATTGCCAGCGAGAGTGCAAGGACAGCCGTGTACATGGATGTACGCTTCATAAAGTCACCTCCTGCGGTTTCCCGGTTGTATGATTCATTTTGATTTACCGCCATGTAGGGGCCGGACATGTCCGGCCCGGCAGCCTTCCGCCATGACCCATTCACGGTCTGCCGTCTTGCAGCCCGCGGGCCGGGCATGCCCGGCCCCTACCGTTCTGCCAGCAGCTTATACCCCACCTTCGGCACGGTCACGATCTTGTCCGCCCAGTCCAGCTTTTTGCGCAGCCGGTGGATGTGCAGATCCAGCGCCCGCGGGTTCGGCTCCGCATCGGGGCCCCAGACCCGCTCATACAAAATATCACGGTAGAGCGCCTGTCCCCGCGCCCGCACCAGAACCAACAGCAGCGTAAACTCCCGCGGGGTCAGCTCCACCGCGCGCCCGTTTTGGGTCACGGTGCGGTTGTCCGGGTCTACCTCGGCATCGAACACCCGCAGCGTCGCCGCCCGCCGCCCGGTGTGGCGCAGAAGTCCCTCGACCCGGGCCAGCAGCTCCGCCGGAGCAAACGGCTTGACGATGTAGTCATACGCGCCCAGCTTCAACCCGCGCACCCGGTCCGCCACGGCGTTTTTCGCCGTCAGAAAGATGACCGGCGTGCCGGTGGGCGCAATGTAGTCCATCAGTGCAAAGCCGTCCACGCCCGGCAGCATGACGTCCAGCAGCACCAGATCAAACTGCTGCTTTTCCAGCAGGTCGGCGGCCTGCTCGCCGTCGCAGGCCAGCACAAGCGGCTGCCCCAGCGGCTCCAGCGTCATCTCAATGAGCCTGGCAATATGCGGCTCATCATCCACGATCAAAATCGGAAGCATCGCGTTTTCCTCCTTTCGTTGAGGCCAGTATAGCACGGCAGGGTTTCTGAAAGTTTTCCGCTACACAAAAAGTAGGGGCCGGGCATGCCCGGCCCGCAGCTTTCCCATCAGCTCCATCTCATGGGTAAGCTGCAGGCGAGGCATGCCTCGCCCCTACCCTTCGTTTTATTCCCCCAAAAACTCCCGTATCTCCTTCTCCACGGCCCTGACTTCCTCCTCAAACGCCCGGGCGCTCACGCGCAGCGCACCGTGCCCCATGACGATGATCTGCTCTGCGCCGTCGCTGCTGACAACGCGGGTGCGGTGCTCCTTCGCCAGCTCGTGGGTCGCGCGCTCAATGTACATATCCGCCGTCTCGGCCTCGCGGGTGTAGACAACATACAAATTGTGGTACTGCTCCACCTCCCGCGCGCCGCCGCGCACCTTGTAGGCGTCAAAAACCAGGATCGGCACACAGCGGCGGTAGCCCGCGTAGTTGCACAGAATATCCATCAGCCTGCGCCGCGCGGCGTCCAGATTGCCGTCGGCCAGTTTCCTTAAATCATCCCACGCAAAAATCACGTTGTAGCCGTCCACCAGCAGGTAGTCCGGCCCGGCGGGCACGGGCTTTGCGGGCACGGACGCCGCCGCGGGGGCCGTGTGCAGGGCCGCGCGGGCCGCCTTTTTCGCGTCGCCCGTCTCGCCGCGGCGCTTTATTTTTCCGTAGGTTCGTTCAAAAATCGCCAACAGTTCTTTGTCCTGCTCCAGCGTGCCGCGGTAGGCGTCGGCACGGCGGCGGCGCGCGTTGGCATCGTCCTCAGCGTCGGCTTCTTCTGTCGCCGTCTCGCCGTTCAGCCGCCGTTCCAGCCCGGTGGACAGATGTGCCCGGGCGGGCACCTCGTCCCATTTGACCAGATACCCGGCCCCGTGGGCGCAGAACACCGAATCCGCCGGGTTTTCCACATCCGCGTCTGGGTCATACCCCGCGGCGGAGACGATCTCGTCGGCGTTATGGCAGGCGTCGTACCCGGCAGGCAGCACAGCCCAGCGGCCCAGCCCGTGGGTGTAGGCCGCGACCTCCCGCGCATAGCCCCGCGCCGTCGCCACAGGCAGACGGCCCGTCAGCCGCACCGTGCCGCCTGACGTCTCCGGTGCCTCAAAGCTGCCGCACATCCTCTGCACATCAGCCATGGCGCGGCCCAGCGCGTCGGCGGGCAGCTCCAACGTAAAATCATACCACGGCTCCAACAGCTGCACGCCGTCCTTCGCCTCGGCCATCCGCAGGCCCTGCCGCACGGCGCGGTAGGTCGCCTGGCGGAAGTCCCCGCCTTCGGTATGCTTCTGGTGGGCACGGCCCGCCGCCAGCGTGATCTTCACATCGGTCAGCGGCGCACCGATCAGCACGCCCGGGTGGGTGCGCTCGGCCAGATGCGTTAAGATCAGCCGCTGCCAGTTTTCGGTCAGCGTGTCGGGCGGGCAGTCCGCCGCCAGCTGCACACCGCTGCCCCGCGCCCCCGGCTCCAGCAGCAGATGTACCTCGGCATAGTGGCGCAGCGGCTCATAGTGGCCGATGCCCTCCACCGCCCTTGTCAGCGTCTCTTTATACAAAATGCCGCCCTCGCTGAACGCCACGGTCAGCCCGAACCGCTCCTGCAAGATCGTCTGCAAAATTTCCAGCTGCACCTCGCCCATCAGCTGGACGTGTACCTCGCCCAGGTCATCCCGCCAGTTGACGTGCAGCTGCGGGTCCTCGCCCTCCAGCGTTTGCAGCGCCTTTAATAAGGTATGGGGGTCGGCGTCACAGTCCACGCGGTAGTTGAGCACCGGCTCCAAAAGCGGCGTCTCGGCGTCGGATTCCGCGCCAAGCCCCTGCCCGGGCCGCGTACTGACCGGCCCCGCTGCGGCCACGACCATGCCGGGCAGCGCCTCGCTGACCAGCCGGAATTTGCCGCCGTTGTACAGCCGCAGCGCGTCGGCCTTCTCGCCGCCGGGCAGCACATCTTTTACATGCAGCACGCCGCCCGTGACCTTCAGCCAGGTCAGCCGCGTGCCCGCATCCTCACTGATTTTGAACACGCGCGCGCCGAATTCCGGCCACCGGGGCGGGGTGCGGGTCAGCGTCTGCAGGCCGCGCAGCAGCCCGTCCAGCCCGTCCAGCCGCAGCGCCGCGCCGAAAAGCACCGGGAACACCTGCCGCCGCGCAATGGCCGTCACCACGGTCTCGGGCGAGGCCGCGCCGTTTTCCAGCACCTCGTTCATCAGCGGTTCACTGCACAGGGCCAGCGCCTCCGGGTCGGGCACGGCGGAAAAATCCACGCACCCGTCCCCGAACCGCCCGCGCAGCTCCCGCAGGCGCACGGCGGCGTCCGCGCCGGGCAGGTCCATCTTGTTGACAAATACAAACGTAGGTACGCGGTAACGTGCCAGCAGCTTCCACAATGTCTCGGTGTGGGCCTGCACGCCGTCGGTGCCGGAGACGACCAGCACCGCGTAATCCAACACCTGCAAAGCGCGCTCGGCCTCGGCGGAAAAGTCCACGTGGCCGGGCGTATCCAGCAGCGTCAGTTCGATCTCGTCGGCGCCATCCGCGGCGGGCAGCGTCAGCACGGCCTGCTTGGCAAAGATCGTAATGCCCCGCGCCCGCTCCTGGCTGTCGGTGTCAAGAAAGGCGTCCCTGTGGTCCACGCGCCCCAGCTTGCGCAGCACCCCCGCGCGGTAAAGCAGCCCTTCGGCCAATGTAGTTTTGCCGCTGTCCACATGCGCCAGCAGCCCGACGACCAGACGTTTCATACCCGTTCCCCTTAGCTTTCAAAAATCATGCCCCTATTGTACAATTTTTCTTGTCATTTGGCAAACGCTGTGCTATACTTATCCCAAATCCACCGAGGAAGGAGAGCACCCCCTTATGCGTTGGCAGTTTGGTGTTGTGTTCCAGAAAAAAGGAAACCCCTGACCTACTGACGCTGTAAGTGTGCCCTTTTTTACCTCGGTAACGCTGTAAGTGTGCAGTTTTTGCGCCCTGTGGCTTTGCCGCGGGGCGCTTTTGTTATGCAAAAATGGGTAATCTCGCACAATCCCCAAGCGCCGCTCCGTCGGCTGCGGTATGCCATCTGCGTCGCAAAAATGCTCGGTAATACACAAAGTATTACCTGCGCTTTTTGCTTAGCAGCTGGCATACCTCGCTCGCCGTATCGGCACTTAGGATTGTGCTCAATTACCTAAGGGCACGTTTTCATATACGATCATGAAAGGGTGTTCCCCATGAATTTACAAAAACAGCTTCGCTGCGTGTATCTGCACGCATTTACCTCTACCCTGCACTTCACCGACGCTGTCTGGGTCGCGCTGCTGGCGGCCCGCGGCTTTACGCTGGCGCAAATCGGCCTGGCCGAGGGCGTTTTCCACGGTGTCAGCCTGCTGTGTGAGGTCCCCAGCGGCATGGCCGCCGATTTGCTGGGGCGGCGGCGCACGCTGATCTTCGGCGGTGCGCTGGGCGTTGTCTCCGCCGCCACCATGGCGTTTGCGCCCAGTCTCGCGTTCATCTGCGCGGGCATGGGGCTGAAAGCGCTGGGCTACAACCTGCTCTCCGGCACCACGGAAGCCCTGACCTACGACAGCCTGAAAACCGCCGGGCGGGAGCGCGATTACATTAAAGTTGACGCCAAAGCGTCAATCTTCATGAAACTAGCCTCCGCCCTCGGCGCACTGGCCAGCCTGCTGGCCGGGGTGCTGACCTCGGCGGGCTACTACCTTGCGGACGCCGCGGTCAGCGCCGTCTCCGCCTTGGCCGCGGCCAACCTGACCGAACCTGTCGTCACCGACGAACAGGCCGCCCGCGAGAAGCACATCTTACAAGAATTGCCCGCCCGGCTGCGTGTGCACATTTTGGACAGTCTCGACTGCCTGTGCAGCAGCACACCGGCGCGGCGCATTATCATGGCCGACGCGGTCATCTCGCTGCCGTCCTACCTGACTTCGATGTTCGTCCAGCAGCGGCTGACCCAGCAGGGCTGGGCCATGGAATGGCTGTTCCTGCCGGGTCTGCTGGCTGGGGCCGCGGGCATGGCGGGCGCATCGCTGGGCCGCCGCCTGCACCCCAAACGGCTGCGCGCGCTCTATTTCGGCTGTGCGCTGCTCGTCGGCACAGGCACGCTTCTGGCGGGCGCGGCCCCGGCGCTGCTCTGCGCCGCCGGGCCGGTACTCGTACAGGGGGCACTCTCCGTCTGGTTCCTGCACAGTATGCAGCGGCTCAACGACGCGATCCCCAGTGACCGCCGCGCAACGCTCATCAGCGTGGACAGCATGGCCTACAGTCTGCTGATGATCCCCGCCAGCCCGCTTGTGGGCCTTGTGGGCGACCTGACCGGCCAGGCGGGCGCAGGGCTCTGTGTACTGTGCGCACTTGTCGTCGGCAGCGGCCTTGCGGCAGCGGGCAAAACGCGCTATAATGGGCGCGGAGCATAAGTACCCGATTTTTGTAGGGGCCGATGCTCGCATCGGCTCGCAGCACAGGAGGCAAAATCCAGATGACATATAAAGAAGTTTTACAGGCTGCCCAGGGTCAGATGGGCCCCTGCCGCGCCTGCCCGGTCTGCAACGGCCGCGCCTGCGGCGGCACGATCCCCGGCCCCGGTGCCAAAGGCAGCGGCACGGTGGCCGTCCGCAACTTTGACGCCTGGCGCAATGTACGGCTGAACATGGATACCATCCATGAAAATTTTGAGCCGGACACCTCCTTGACGCTGTTTGGCCGTAGCTTCAAATATCCGTTCTTTGCCGGGCCTGTCGGCGCCATGACGCTGCACTACGGCGACAAGTACAACGACCTGGACTACAACAATATCCTTGTCCCCGCCTGCGCGGCGGCTGGCATTGCCGCCTTCACCGGCGACGGCACGAACCACAAGGTCATGGAGGGCGCGGCTGCTGCCATCACGGCCTGCGGCGGCGCGGGCATCCCCACCGTCAAGCCGTGGGACAACGCCACGGTGGCCCGGAAAATAGCGCTGGCGCGCAGTTCCGGCTGCTTTGCCATGGCCATGGACATCGACGCGGCGGGCCTGCCGTTTTTACAGCACCTTGACCCGCCCGCGGGCAGCAAGACCGTGGAGCAGTTAAAAGAAATCGCCCTGGCCGCGGGCGTGCCGTTTATCTTAAAGGGCATCATGACCGTCAAAGGCGCGGAAAAGGCCATCGAGGCCGGTGCCGCGGGCATTGTTGTCTCGAACCACGGCGGGCGCGTGCTGGACGACTGCCCCGCCACGCAGGAAGTGCTGGCCGACATCGTCGCCGCCGTGGATGGCCGCGCCAAAATTCTGGTGGACGGCGGCATCCGCACCGGCAGCGACGTGTTCAAGGCGCTGGCCCTCGGCGCAGACGCCGTGCTGATTGCGCGGCCCTTCGTCACCGCCGTCTACGGTGCCGGTGCCGACGGCGTCGCCGCCTACACAGCCCAACTCGGCAATGAGCTGGCCGACACGATGCGCCTGTGCGGTGCGCCCACGCTGGACGCCATCACCCGCGATATGGTACGGGTCATCAAGTAAAAAACGCAATAAAAAATACCATGCTTCCCGGTTGCAAAAACCGTCGAAACATGGTATTCTTTTTATGCCGCTTTATGCGGCGGGCACTGCACATACGGCAGGCGGTTGGTCTCTACCCTCCGAAAGGAGGTGAGATCATGCGTTTTACATTCACGTTTTATGTTGGTCGCAAGACTATTACATTGAGCATCGTTGTAAAAAGCAAGAACCGCCACTCTGCCAAGTGACGGTTCTTAGGTGATAAATAAGAACTTTCATTGGAAAGAGACCAACCGCTTGTCGCAGTGCCTTTTTCTATATTTATTATAACGCTGCGCTGTCCCTTTGTCAAGCCGCAGCCTGCCGCCTCTTCCCTGCATAAATATTCTTTTTTCCGCAAAAATCCCCCAAACCTCTTGCATAATCCGCGGTTTTGCATTACTATTAAAGCATACCGCCGCTTTAAACCGGCAGTGTGAGGGATCTGTGCGAAGTATAGGAGGAAGTATCATGAAAAAATTCATCAGCACCGTTCTGGCACTCGGCATGGCCGCGAGCCTGGCCGCCTGCGGCGGCAGCGCATCCACGGCAGCTTCTACGGAAAGCACCGCAGCTTCCGCCGCTGACGCCACTGCCGACAGCGACCTTGCCTACATCAAAAACAAGGGCAAAATGACCATCGGCTACACCGTCTATGAGCCGATGAACTACACTGACGCCGACGGCAATTTCACCGGCTTTGACACCGAGCTTGCCACTGCCGTCTGCGAAAAGCTGGGCGTGGAGCCCGACTTTGTTGAGATCAACTGGGACACCAAAATTGTCGAGCTGGACGCCAAGAGCATCGACTGCATCTGGAACGGCATGACCCTGACCGATGACATCATGGCCAACACCGCCTGCACGAAGGCCTATGCCAAGAACGCGCAGGTCGTCGTCATGAAGGCCGATGCCGATTACAGCTCCACCGCCGACCTTGTCGGCAAGACCATCGTGGCCGAGGCCGGTTCTGCCGGTGAGAGCGCCATCAGCGAGGACGAGAGCCTCTCCCAGGCCGACTACGTCAGCAAGTCCGTCCAGACTGACTGCCTGATGGAGGTCGCCGCCGGTACGGCTGACGCCGCCGTGCTGGATCTGACGCTGGCCACCGCCATGATCGGCGAGGGCACCAGCTATGAAGACCTAGCCTATACCGTTCAGCTCAACAGCGAGGAGTACGGCGTGGGCTTCCGCAAGGGCTCTGACCTGGTGGATGCTTTCAACGAGTTCTGGAAGCAGGCCGTGGCTGACGGCACCGTGGAGCAGATTGCTGCCACCTATGGCCTGCAGGATGCCGTCATCCTGGAGTAAACGATCTCCGCAGCTGAATCCCTCAAAAGCAGAGAGCGGGTCCGCTCTCTGCTTTTGAGCGGTTGCGCCCCACTATCACAGACAGAGAGGACGACCCCTATGCTCGACTTTTTTCAATCACCAGTGACCCAGACGGTACTGATAGCCTTGAACCAAGGGTTTCTTGTAACCCTGGAGCTGTTTTTCGTGACCCTGATCGGGGCGCTCCCTCTGGGGCTGGTCATCGCCTTCGGCTCCATGAACCGCTGGACGCCCCTGTCCCGGCCCACCCGGTGGGTCCTGCTCCGCCGGGGGCAGGAGCCCGGCCGGGTGGCCCGGGCGCTCATTTCCTTCCGCCCCATCAGCCTGGTCACCCGTCTGCTGGTCTGGATTGTCCGGGGCACGCCCCTGATCCTGCAGATCATCGCCCTGTTTTATGTGCCCGGTCTGATACTGGAGGATGGCAGCCCATGGCCCCGGGGCGAGGTGGGACGGATGGCGGCGGTATGCGTGGCCTTCATCATCAACTACGCCTTCTATTTTTCCGAGATTTACCGGGGCGGCATCCAGGGGGTGCCGGCGGGGCAGAACGAGGCCGGCCTGGTGCTGGGCATGACCAAGCGGCAGATTTTTTTCAAGGTCACCCTGCTCCAGATGGTCAAGCGCATCGTGCCCCCCATGTCCAACGAGATCATCACCTTGGTCAAGGACACCTCCCTGGCCCGTGCCATTGCGCTGCAGGAGGTCATCTGGGCGGCTGAGTCCTTCATGAAGGGCAATCAGGGGATCTCCGGCCTGTGGTGGCCGCTGATGTTCACGGCGGTCTACTACCTGGCCTTCAGCGCCATCGTGACCATGGTGCTGGGCCGGCTGGAAAAGAAGCTGGACTACTTCCGGGTATAAGGGGGAGCGAACATGCCGATCTTAGAAGTACATCATATTGAAAAGCACTTTGGCGCGACCCGGGTGCTGGAGGACATCAGCTTTGACCTGGAGCAGGGCCAGGCTCTGGCCATCATCGGCTCCTCCGGCAGCGGCAAGACCACCCTGCTGCGGTGCCTGAACTTTCTGGAGACCCCCGACCAGGGGCAGATCGTCGTCCAGGGGGACACTCTGTTCGACGCCGACGATCCCGCCACCCAGCGGGAGAGCGAGGTGCGGAAAAAGCGGCTCCATTTCGGCCTGGTGTTCCAGTCCTTCAACCTGTTCCCCCAGTACACCGCCCTGCGGAACGTCACCCTGGCCAAGGAGCTCCTCAGCCAGGAACGGCCCGACTTCAAAGCCAACCGGAAGCAGATCCTGGAGGAGATCCAGGCCGAGGGCCGGGAGCTGCTGGCCAAGATGGGTCTGAGTGACCGCGCGGACCACTACCCCAGTCAGCTCTCCGGCGGCCAGCAGCAGCGGGTGGCCATCGCCCGGGCCCTGGC
>ERZ827469.2677-NODE-2677-length-12909-cov-2.791505_pt1 | contig 12909 bp, 9 predicted proteins | sample MGYA00519917_ERZ827469 | MGnify/ENA primary metagenome ERZ827469 (study PRJEB31778, sample SAMEA3449314) | human gut metagenome | biome: human gut; feature: human-associated habitat; material: faeces | place: United Kingdom | collected 2010/2012 ... | reverse complement strand
CCCCGGCTCATCTTTTTTCAGGTCGATGCTGGCGGCGGCGCAGACCGCTGCCGGGCTGAAACCGGACGCGGCACAGAACGCCGCAAAGGCTTCTTCCAGCTGGCGGGCCGTCGTGCCGCGGCGGCACCCCACCCCCAGCACCCCGATGCGGGGGACGAGGTGGAGCGCCTCGCCCTGCGGCGTGAGGGTCAGGGCGAAGTCGGCGGCTTCGGGTGCATCAGCCTTTTTCACTCCGGCGGGGGTCTCCCCCGCCACCGGCCACGGCGACCAGTACCGGACAGTCTGCCCGGCCAGCAGGGCGCCGCTGACGCGCTTGATGCGCTCCGGCTCAAGGACAGCGCAGTTCTGGGCCTTGGCCCAGAGGTCCACGGCGAAGAGACCGTTGACGTCGGTGGCCGTCGTGATGACCGGCACCGCGCCGCACGCTTTTGCCAGCGCCCGGGCCAGCGCGTTGGCACCGCCCAGATGGCCCGACAGGAGCGGCACGGCGAAGTTCCCGCCCTCGTCCACGACCACCACCGCCGGGTCAGCGGCCTTGCTCTTGCAGTGGGGCGCGATGGCCCGCACCGCGATGCCCACAGCTCCTACAAAAATCAGGGCCTCATCCTGTGCAAAATGCTCCGCCGTCCAGCCTTTCAGGGTCACGTCTCCGCCGCAGCGGCTCACGCTGCCGGGCAGAGCTTCCGCCAGCCGACGAGCCAGCGCCTCGCCTTTTGCGGTGAAGGCCAGATATGCCCGGCTCACTGCCCGGCCTCCGTCCCCTGCCGGAACTCGGTGGTAAAGGCGGGGTCATAGAGCTTGCTGCGCTCGTAGTTTTCGCCCAGAAAGTCGCCTACGACGATGAGGGCGGTCTTGGTGATGCCGTTTTTGCGGGTCTCCTCGGCCAGTGTGGAGACGGTGCAGCGCACCACCTTCTGCTCGGGCCAGGTGGCCTTATAGACCACAGCGGCAGGGGTATCGGGGCGGTAGCCGCCGCTCTCGAGAAGGGCCTGCTGGACTTTGTCCACCAGCCCGATGGAGAGGAAGATGACCATGGTAGCCCCGTGAGCGGCCAGCTTTTCCAGCTGTTCGGCCTCAGGGACAGGAGTGCGGCCCTCCATCCGGGTGATGATGACGGTCTGGCTCACGTTGGGCAGGGTGTACTCGGCACAGAGCGCCGCCGCCGCGCCGCAGAAGCTGGACACGCCCGGGGTGTCGTCATAGGGGATGCCGTCGGCGTCCAGTGCGTCCATCTGCTCCCGGATGGCCCCGTAGAGGCAAGGGTCGCCGGTGTGGAGGCGGACCGTGGTTCCGCCGGCCTTTTCGGCGGCACGGATGGTGTCCAGCACCTGTTCCAGCGTCATCTCGGCGCTGTTATAGAGGACACAGCCGGGCTTCGCCAGCCCCAGCAGGGCCGGGTTGACGAGACTGCCCGCGTAGATGATGCAGTCGGCATCGGCCAGCAGGGCTGCACCTCGCCGGGTGATGAGGTCGGGCGCGCCCGGCCCGGCTCCTACAAAATGGACCATATCTTACCCCTCCTTCACCAAAATCGTTGCGAAATAGCCCGCCGACCGGGCCGGGTCGTAATCGGCCAGGTCGGGCCAGACCTCCTCGTTCGGCAGGCCGCAGTTACAGACCATCGCGCTCCGGCTCAGAAGCCCGGCGTCGGCCAGCGCGGCCAGCGTCTCGGGCAGCTGACGGCCCGATTTCATCAGCGCTTTCGCGCCCGGTGTGGCCAGCACCTCAGCGGCGCAGCGCCCCGGGGCGATGGTCAGCGGCTGCTCCATGCCGCCCGTCAGGGACTGGCCTAGCCGGGCCGCAGCGGCGCAGAAGCTCGTCACGCCGGGGAGCATCACGGTCTTGCAGCCCTCGGCCTCCAATATCTCCTGCAGGTAGCCGAAGGTGGCGTAGACGGACACGTCGCCGAGGTTGAGCATGGCGACATCCTGCCCGGCGTCGAGATATTCTTTCACGGCCCGGGCCGCCTCGATGTGGGCGGCTTTCTGCACCGCCGGGTCAAGGCTCATGGCGAAGCGCAGCGGCAGGATGGTCTTGCCGCTCAGATTCACCGCACCTTTTGCGATTTCCAGCGCCAGCATCCCGCCCTTCGGGGTCTGGGGCGCGGCGATGACCGGGCAGTTTTCGAGGCGGCGGACAGCCTGCAGGGTCATGAGCTCCGGGTCGCCCGGGCCGACGCTGACGCCGTAAAAAGTGCCTATCCGTTTTTCCATTCGTCCAGCAGCTCCTTTGCAGTTCTGGTCTGGCCCAGCGGGCCATATTGGTTCGAGAAGAGTACCGCGCCCACCCGGAACGCCCCGGCGGCGCGGCGGTCGAGGTGGAGCTGGATGGCGTCCAGCAGACTGGACAGCACCGGCTCTCTCATCTCTGCTCCGTCTAATATCTCCATGCAGGCGTCGGTGGTGGCCGCGTTCATCAGGGCCGCGCAGACGTCCCGGGATGCACCGCAGAGGGCGGCGTGGGCGCAGAGCAGCTCGGTGCGGCAGTCGGCTGTGCGGGAGTGGGTGTTCATGACTCCGCCCGCCAGTTTGACCAGCTTGCCGATGTGGCCCACCAGCACCACCTCTTCGAAGTGGGATGCCGCCGCCATATCCATCGTATCCCCGATGAAGTTCGAGGTCTTGACTACGGGGATATTCTTTAGGGCGGGCATTTTCTCGTGGAGATAGTCGAGGCCGTAGTTGCCCGGGGCGAGGATGAGCCGCCGGGGGCTTCCGGCCCGAAGCGCCGCCTGCCCCATTTCCAGCTGGATGGTGTCGAGGATGGCCTGCTGGCTCATGGGCTCGACGATGCCGCTGGTGCCGAGGACGCTGAGGCCCCCTTCCACGCCCATGTAGGGGTTGAAGGTGCGCTTCGCCGTCTCAGCCCCGCCCTCGATGGAGATGGTGACGTCAAAGCCGCCCGCGTACCCGGCAGATTCGGCCTCCTTTTCCAGCGCTTCCTTTATCATGGCCCGGGGAACGTGGTTGATGGCTGCTTCGCCCACGGGCTGGTCGAGACCGGGCTTTGTCACCCGGCCCACGCCCTCACCGCCGTGGATGCGCACCTCGCCGGACAGCTCGGGCCGGAGGGCAACACTGGCGATGACCGGCAGACCGGTGGTCACGTCCACATCGTCGCCGCCGTCCTTCCGGATGGCGCACTCGGCCCTCTCGCCGGACAGTCGGCTGAAGATGGGCTCTACCTCCACCACGATGCCCTTCGGGGTGCGGAGGGCCACCGTCTCGGGGGTGTGGCCGGTGAGCAGCAGCCGTGCCGCGCCCGCCGCGCCCAACGCCGCACAGGTGCCGGTGGTATAGCCGCAGCGCAGGAGCTTCTGGCCGCTGCGGACGTAGTGCTCAAAGAGCGGGCGCTTTTCCTCCGGCGCTTTTTCTTCGCCGTAAAGGAATGCATACTGCTCATCGGTCAAAGTATAAATTTTGCAGATGTTTTCCCGGGCAAAAGCCTTTTCCGGCGTCATGACGTCCGAGACGCCCGCCGCCGAGACGCAGACGACCTTGTCGGAAACTTTCTGTGCCAGCTCCAGCTCGTGGAGGCTCAGGATGACGGCCATCTTCTTGTCGCGGGCGAGGCTTTTCAGGATGGCCAGCAATTCGGCCTTGCCCTTGATGTCGAGGAAAGACGTAGGCTCGTCCAATAATATCAGCTCCGGCTGCTGGCAGATGGCCCGAGCCAGCAGAACGCGCTGGCGCTGGCCGTCGCTGATGCGGTTGAAGTCCCGGCCCGCCAGCGCCTCGGCCCCCACGAGGGCCAGCGCGGCATGGACCTGGCGCTTATCTTCTGCCGAGAGGACACCCAGCCGCCCCGTGTAGGGGTAGCGCCCGGCGGACGCCATCTCGAAGCAGGTGGTCAGCTCGGTGCGGCGGGTGTGAGGCACCATCAGAGCCATTTTGCGGGCGCGCTCCGGGCCGGAGTAGTCCGCGAGATTTTTGCCGTCCAGCAGCACAGCGCCCCCCTGGGGGGCCAGCTGCGCTGCCAGCGTCTTGAGCAGGGTGGATTTTCCCGCGCCGTTGGGGCCGATGAGGGTGAGGATGGTCCCCTTCCCGACGCCGAGTCCGATGTGCTCCATCAGGGGCGTTTTGCCGTAGCCGATGGCAAGGTCCTCGGCGCGGCAGTAGAATTTCGGATCGCTCATTCCCGGCCCTCCTGTGTCTGGCGGCGCACCAACAGCCAGATGACCACCGGCGCACCGAAAACCGCCGTCACCGAGCTGATGGACAGCTCAGTGGGCGCGAACAGGCTGCGGGCGATGAGGTCGCAGAGCAGGCAAAACGCTGCCCCGCCCAGACAGCAGCCCGGCAGGACATAAAGGGGCTTTGCGCTGCCCAGCAGGTTCTTGACCAGATGCGGCACCGCGATGCCCACAAAGGAGATGGGGCCTGCAAAGGCCGTCACGCAGGCGGAAAGCAGGCTGGAAAGCAGCACGAGGGCCGTCGAGAAAGCCCGCACCGGTACGCCGACGCTCCTGGCGTAGCTCTCGCCCATCTGGTAGGCCGCCATGGGCTTCGAGAGCAGGAACGCCGCCGCCAGCGCGGGCAGCACCACGCAGGCCGCTGCACCCACGTTGGCCCAGGTCATGCCGGAAAAGCTGCCCATCGACCAGTTGTGGAGATTGACGATGTTGGAGTCCTGAGCAAAGGTCACCACGATGTCGGTGACAGCCGAGCAGATATAACCGATCATGATGCCGCAGATGACGAGGATGCTCATCCGCGGCACCCGCCGGGCCACCACCAGCACAAAGGCCATCGCCGCCATCGAGCCTACAAAGGCGGCGATGATGAGGGTGGCCGAGCCGGTGAGCAGCCCCTGCTGTAAAAACACCACCATCGTCAGGGCCACCGCCAGCTTTGCGCCGCTGGACACGCCCATGACGAAGGGGCCGGCGATGGGGTTGGCGAAGAAGGTCTGCAGGAGGTAGCCTGCAGCCGAGAGGGCCGCGCCCAGCAGCACGACCATGACCGCCCGGGGCAGACGGAGCTGGAGCACGATGCCCACGGCCAGCGCATCTTCGCCCCGGCCCAGCAGAGCCGCCGCCACCGCGCCGGGCGTCAGGGACACACTGCCCCAGAACAGGTTGAGTGCAAACAGCACCGCGACCCCCGCTGTGAGGGCGAGGTACGCGAGGCTGAGGCGGCGGGTGGTGGTCATGACAAAGCTCCTTTTATACGATGCGCTGTAAGAAACGGAGGGACGCCGGGTCGGGCGAGCCCTCGGTGAAAACGAGGTTCATATCCGAGATAAGGTCGGCCAGCTCCATGCTCTGCTGAAAGAGGCTCTGGGCCGTACACCAGCAGTCGCCGGACTGGACGGCCTTGAAATCCGCCAGCATCGGGCATTTTTCGATGAGCTGGTCACGGGTCTCCATCACGCCCTCGATGGTACTGTTGTAGATGAGGACGTCGGCGTCTTTGGCCCGGGCATAGAAGGTCTCCAGCGGCAGTTTGATGGTGGACTGGGCCGACGTCTCCCCCTCGAGGTCGTCGAAGATGTAGACGCCGCCGGCCATCCCCACCATCTGGGCCACATAGTCGCTGGTGCGGCGGACGGTGATGAGGTTATTTGTGGTGATGGAGAAGAAGGCCACGGTCTTGCCCGTGTTCTCCTGCTCGAGGATAGGGGCCACCTGCTCCACCTTCTGGCGAAAGACCTCTTCCGCCATCTCAGTCTTATTCAGCAGGATGCCGTAGAGCTTGAGCCACTCCATCCGGGCCAGCGGGCCGCTCTCGTAGCTCGAGCGCTCCACGAGGACCGGCACGCCGAACTTTTCCAGCTGCTCCTTGACCTCGGGGTCGTGGAGCACCATGGTGTTCTCGATGGCGAGGGTGCAGCCGGCGGCAAGGATGCGCTCATAGTCCGGGGCGCTGTACTTGCCCGCGTAGGCGATGCGGCCCTCCTGCATGGCCTGTTTGGCCTCTTCCACATACCAGCCCTCGGCCTTCGTGCCGGAGAGGGCGATGCTGTCCAGAGCGTCCAGATGAACGAAGAGGTCCATCACCGAGGTAGAGACGAGATAAATATGATCCAGCGGCTGCTGAAGGATTACGTAATCCTCATCAACTCCATCCGGCACATCCTGGTTCTCCGGAACGACCAGAAATTTTGCACCGTCTTTGATATCGATCATCTTATAGCCGTCTTTGTAGTAATATACCTGAAAACCTTCGGCGTATTCCAGATCCATCGTGGATTCATAGGTGAGTCCGTCAATCTCCGGACCTTTTTTTTCTTTGGCACTTTCTTTCGTACTGCTGCTTTCTGTTTTTTTTGTATCTGTTGTATTCTTTTTCGTCTGCCTACATCCGGTCAGTGCTGCCGTTCCAAGCAGCACTGTACTCAAAAGAATACACCCCAAACGCATCGTTCTCTTTTTCATTTTCTACCTCTGTATCTAAAAAAGAATCTGCCTAGTTTATTGCAGAAGAATCTGCACTGTCTGTCTGCGCGAAAATTGCCTCGTAAACCTTGCTCCACTCTACTTTTGCATCATTCTTTTCCTCATCTGCTGACCGGTCAACGATCATCGGGACATCCAAAAGAACAAATTTTTCTGCCAGCTCTTCGTATCTCTTCTGCTGATCCTCTACAGACATTTTCTTCTCGTTCTTTTCGTCCGGAAGAATTTTATTGGAAAGGATTGCAAGATCACACTTACTCTTCATCAGTTTTTTATTTTCCGGTTTCTTATAGGTTCCTGCATAGATGATCTTCTTAGCTTTCATTGCTTTTGCAATGCTTTCTACCTTACAGTTCTTCTGTTTTACCCCTACTGATGTAATCTGGTCTGTTGCATTCAGCTTATCCAGGATTTCCAGTACTTCCTCAGAACCTACATATGCAGACTTCTTTGGCTTCTGGATCACAATCATTTCTTTGTCCAGACCTGCCGGAATTTCTGCATCTTCCGGGACGATCAGATAACGGACAATCTTTGCTTTGTAAAGCGCAAGCTGTTCTTCCTGTGCCGGTGTCAGTCCGGAATCTGTATCTTCTTTTGTATCCTTTGTCTTGATTTCTTTTGTATCCTCATCTTTTCCCTGATCGATTTCTAAAAGAGTGATTCCCTGATCATAATGATAGATCTTGAAGTACTTAGCATGCTCTACCTTTGTCTCAGACTGATAAGAAAGTCCCATGATTTCCGGCGCTTTCTCATCCAGTGTATCTGCACTTAAATTGGTCTCCCCACTTACTGTAGTTCCGTCTGCTTTTGCTGCAACACTTAGGTAAATGAAAATCGAATAGCTGATTTCATGCGCTGTTGACATCTTGGTTGTCATACCGATGATCGTATTGTTCTTGTTCAGTTCTACCGGAATGACAAATGTAGACGTACTTCCGGTTGCTGTCGGATAATAGGTATTTCCATTCGCTTTTACATAGCCATAAGAACCACTGCTAAATACAATGGTAGCATATGCCTGACCGCCTGTCACGGTAATCTTGGTACAACTGATGCTGACCTTTCCGGTTCCACCTGACCAGGAAAATTTATCCGGTGTATAGACACCGTCTGCAAGTGCTGTTGCACTGTTTACACGGGCAGTTCCACCATTTAAATCTGCCTCGTATTTGGATTCTTTGTCCGGGGTCTGGTTTGTGCCTGTGCCTCCGGAAGTGGTGCCGGTTCCAAAGTTGGTGTTCTGGCTGGTGTTATTTCCCTGGTTGGTGTTGCCATTATTTCCAGTAGTTCCATTTGTGGAATTGCTATTGTTCAGATTCTTCATGCCTACTGAGGCGAATGTCAAGGTACGGTCATACCATACTTGCTTTTTATGAGAAAATGCTGCCACTGAAATTCCTGTGTCTAATAAAGAAACCGGAATCGTATAGGTATACATACCATTTTTGTCCACAACATAAGGAATCCACTTGGACTTATCTGCTGCTGCTTCTGCACTTGTTCCTACATACAGATAATCATATCCTGTACCACTGAGTGTAATTTTTGCAGTCATCTCCCCATTTTTTGATGTTAAGATGCAATCCGTAACTTTAAACATGGATGAACTTGAAGTTACGTTTGCTTTATAAGAGCCATCACTTACCTGAACATATTTGGTCATTCCTTCTGTCTTGAATGTTAATGTACAATCAAACCATTTACCACTTTCTTCCCCATGTGCTGCAATCTGAATCCCAGTATTCACGCTTTCCACCGGCACTGTAAATACACATTTTCCTTCTACAATTTCTTTAGGCGCAATTAACTGATCTTTTGAAGCTTTTTCAGCATCCTTAACGGTTCCCACGTATAAATAATCATATCCTGTTTCACTAAGTGTAATATCTGCCTGCATCTTGCCACCAACAGATGTCAGCACGCAATTTCCTACACGAAACATTCCACAAGCTGAAGCTGCATCAACATCTACTACATACTTTCCAGTATCCAGTACGTTCTTGTCCTCATTTCCCGGTTTCTGGTTTTCGCCACTTCCGGTTCCCGGTTTGCTCTCTCCTAAATTGCCCCCCTGTTCAGGATTTTCTGTGTCGTCTTTTTTATTTTCTGCTGACGATGAAATATGAAGCGTGTAATCTCCGTCTTCTTTCTTACTCACCCAACCTTTCTTTTGGCTATGCGGTACAAAGGCAACATCCGTTCCATCTGCTGACAGTGGAAGTTCAAATGAAAATAAATACCCGTTGCCTGTTCCTGTTCCAACTAACGCCTTTTCTTCTTTCCGTTCAACTGTATCAGCTTTACTTCCAATATAAATTTTATTGTAAGTTGTATTCTCTGTTTCTATCGAAACTTTCAGGTGATCATTTTCTTTTACAACAGAAGACAATCCAACCTTAAACATTGCAAAATCACTGGTAACATTTTTCGCTTCCTGCGTACTCACTTCTCCAGCATTTTGCGCAGTTTCTTCTGTCTTAACATCCTGCCTCTCAGAAACCTTCTCTTCGCTCTTTCCGTCTTCGCCCGCTTCTTTCTTCTCTGCCTCAGTTACATTCCCTGTTTCCGCATTTTCTTCTGCTTTCGGCTCTTCCTGACTCTTCTGATTCTCGTCCGTTCCCTGTCCGGCAGTCGTTTCTTCTTCCTGTCCAGTCACTTCTTCAGCCGGCTGACCTGCAGCGTCTGCCGCACCGTTTTTTCCGTCCGCCACTTCTACGGTCTGCTGACCTGATTCTGTATTTTCTACTCCTGCCACTGCACTGTCCTCAGCGTAAGCATAAGAAACCGGTGTAACCGACATTGCAACTGCCATAAAAAGTGCAAGAAAATGTTTTGAATTCCTCTTCATAATCTAACTCTTCCTCCTGATGTCCTGATCTTCTGTCGCTTGACAACTCGATGATGTACATTCGCCAAATTCAGATCCTTGTGCAAACACAAATCTGCACCTGGCTCATCGTATGCAAAAAAAATCTGCTTCCTTTTTCCTGAAAGCAGATTTCACCTACACCCTCTGCCACCGGAACTCTTCTCCGTATATATGGCAGCACAAAAATCCTGCTTTCATACTCTGTATGAAGCAAGATATCATTTCTTTGTGTATGTAAACGCGCTTTCATCGGAAGCAATTTACTCTCTTTCAGCAGGTCTCCTGGCTTATGGATCCTAACAAAGCTGCACCTTCTCACATTTTTATGCAATGGCATGCCGCCGCTTTACTCCTCATTTACAGTGACCGGATCGCTCAGGACTTTCACCTGATTCCCTTTTAAGCCGACCAGAAATTCTTCTGTCGAGCACTGAAAAAGTTTCTTTATTTATTCTTACTCACTATAACAGATATGTTTCTTCTTGACAAGAGTCATCTTTCCTGGTTTATTTCCCTATTTTTTCTAAACTCTCCATTAAAAATCCCGGAAGTTTTTGTTTCAAAATCGACACCTTAATGACTATATGTTTATCATAATTTCATGACCTACTTCATTTATATATAGAAAGCGAAGGGGATCGAAATGAGAAAAAAGTGCCAGTGAATGTATGGAAATACTCTGAAATAAGACAATGCAGCCGCCAGATCGACGACTGCATTGTCTTATACTCTTTTTCGTACAATTTTATTTTTTCGCTGCCTCAAAATTACGATGAAGTAATTCGTGGGTCTTTCCTTTCAGAAGTTCATCATATAATGACAGGATCAGCGGATTCTCATTCGACTTCTTAATCTGCGTATTGATATCGGTATCATACAGGCCTTTGCTTCTGGCTATCCTGCTTCTCGGACCTGCCGGGACTGGCTGTCCGCCACCCATGATACATCCGCGCCTGCATGCCATAACCTCAACAAAGTCGTAATGTACCTCGCCCTTCTGGATCTTCTTCATCAGCGCATCTGCATTTCCAAGTCCACTGACAACAGCTGCATGGATAGTACGTCCGTTGTAATCAAACTCTACTTCTTTCAGTCCTTCTTCTCCACGAACTCCACTGAATTTGATCTTATCCATTTCCACACGGTTATGTCCTTCACGAAGGCGTCTGAGTACGGCTTCTGTCACACCACCGGTTACTCCGAAGATCACACCTGCACCAGATCCGATACCAAACGGCATATCGGATGCTTCGATCTCCAGATTTTCAAAGCGGATACCGGATTTCCGGATCATTGTAATCAGCTCTGTTGTAGTCAGTACATAATCAATATCCTGTTTTCCATTCGTGGAAGATTCCGGTCTTAAAATCTCTTCTTTCTTTGCAGTACACGGCATGATCGATACAGAAACGATTCTCTTTCCACCATTCTTTTCCGGATCCTTATAGTATTCACGGATCACAGCACCAAACATCTGCTGCGGTGAACGGCAGGTTGACAGATTTTTTGCCAGATCCGGATAACGGTTCTCACAGAATTTTACCCATGCCGGACAGCAGGATGTAAATAATGGGAGATTTTCTCCGGATGCAAGTCGTTCAAGAAGCTCTTCAGATTCCTCGATCACCGTAAGGTCTGCACCATAAGAAGTATCATAAACTTCATCAAATCCAAGGCGGTGCAACACATTGACGAGTTTTCCCATCACATTTTCCCCTCTTGGAAGGCCGAACTGATCGCCGACTGCGACCCGGACTGCCGGTGCGATCTGTATTTTTCAGATGGACGCTTTCCACCTGGTCCTCGCCTAAGATCCGCGTCACCTCGGAGTCCCAGATCACTTCGATATTGGTATTGATACTGATCGCACCTGTAGGACAGACAACCCTGCACTGTCCACAGTTTACGCAGTCTGTCTCTGCAATCTTTTTGTTAAATGCCGGTGTTACCAGAGCCTTTGTTCCCCGGTATGCAAAATCAATCGCATTAACAGACTGTACATTGTCGCACATACGGACACAGTCACCACAGAGAATACATTTATTCGGGTCACGCACGATTGACGGTGAACTGAAATCCAGTGGATACTGTTCTTTTGTATTTTCAAATCGGACGGTTGTGACGCCCATACGGTGTGCCAGCGCCTGAAGCTGACATTCTCCACTCTTGATACAGGTTGTACAGTCTCTGCAATGTGCAGCAAGTAAAAGCTCCAGAATCATCTTACGATATTTCATAAGACGCGGAGTATTCGTGTAAATGACCATCCCATCTCTTGGCGGTTCTGAACAGGATGCAAACGTCTTTCCTCTCTCATCTTCTACGGTACACAAACGACAGGCTCCATACACAGACAGTTCTGAATGGTAGCAGAGTGTCGGTATATCTATATCTGCATTACGGATGACAGAAAGTACATTCGGCTCATCTGTAAACTCTACCTTCCTTCCATCTATTGTCATATATCCCATGACTCATTCCTCCTATTTCTCGATATGAATTGCTTTAAACGGACACTGTTCCATGCAGGCTCCGCACTTGATACATTTCTCCTGATTGATATGATAAGGAGATTTCAGCACGCCTTCAATTGCACCTGCCGGACAGTTTCTTGCACACTTCGAGCAGCCCTTGCATATCTCCGGATCGATCTGGAATTTACGCAGATTTGAACAGACACCTGTCCGGCAGCGTTTCTCGTTGATATGTTCCAGATATTCCTCTTCAAATGCATTCATGGTACTGATAACCGGTTTCGGTGCGCTCTTTCCAAGTCCGCAAAGCGCCGTACTCTCAATCATATCTGCCAGTTCACGAAGCTCGTCCATATCGGATGGTTTTCCGTTTCCTGCTACAATACGCTCCAGGATTTCAAGCATTCTCTTTGTACCTTCACGGCAAGGAACACATTTTCCACAGCTTTCTCTCTGTGTAAAACTCATGAAGAATCTGGCAACCTCTACCATACAGGTATCCTCGTCCATGATAACCAGACCGCCCGAACCGATCATTGCCCCAATCTTCGCCAGTGAATCAAAGTCCATCTTACTGTCCAGCTGATCCTCGGTCAGACATCCACCGGACGGACCACCGATCTGTACTGCTTTGAATTTCTTGTCATTCTGGATTCCACCGCCGATGTCATAAATAACTTCGCGCAATGTAATTCCCATTGGTACTTCGATCAGTCCTGTATTTCTTACATTACCGGTCAGTGCAAATGCTTTCGTTCCGGGACTCTCTGGTGTACCGATTCCTTTGAACCAGTCTGCACCATTTGTTACGATCATCGGAACATTGGCATAGGTTTCTACGTTATTAAGAACAGTTGGTCTTGCCCATAATCCCTGCTCTACTGTACGTGGCGGTTTTACTCTCGGCATTCCACGTTTTCCTTCAATGGATGCCGTCAGTGCGCTGCCTTCTCCACAGACGAATGCACCTGCACCACGGTTGATATGCATATGGAAACTGAAATTGGTTCCAAGAATGTTGTCTCCTAAAAGTCCGATTGCCTCTGCCTGGCTGATCGCTGTCTTCAGTCTTTCAATCGCAAGCGGATATTCTGCACGTACATAGATATAGCCTTCCTGTGCCTGTACTGCATATGCTGCGATCATCATGCCCTCGATCATAC
>ERZ827469.2676-NODE-2676-length-12928-cov-3.078925_pt1 | contig 12928 bp, 10 predicted proteins | sample MGYA00519917_ERZ827469 | MGnify/ENA primary metagenome ERZ827469 (study PRJEB31778, sample SAMEA3449314) | human gut metagenome | biome: human gut; feature: human-associated habitat; material: faeces | place: United Kingdom | collected 2010/2012 ... | reverse complement strand
ATACATTTATTTTACTCCTTTAGGAGTCCAAGAATATGTCCGCACCCCCCACTCAAATTACTAAAGAAATTTCACAAGCTCGGTATATCGGTAAAGCCTCTGCCTTGCAGAAGTTCATTACCTGAGCCGTTCAATTTACCGGAATTAATTTACAAATTTGCTGATGCTAAAAAAGTGTGAGAGTAAAAAGTATAGTCTTGGATTACCTTTAAAACCAGTCCATGACTATACTTTTGTTTTACATAACATATTCTTTTTAATTTAGAATATTTCGTCATTCACTCCAGCTAATTACATTCGTAATTCGTTCGTTAAGCTCATTGAACTGTCTTTCGGAAAGATATGCTTTAACCTCGTCTAAATCTATTGATTTAAGTTTTTGAGCAATGTCCTTATGATTGACTATAAAATGTTCGCAAAGGTCATCTAACGGGATAGATGCAGAATTACCCATTGTTGTTCTTGACAACCCTAAAAATCCTTCTTGAAATGCAACATTGTGATCGTAACACGGTGATACAGACTTAAATTCAAATGTTTCACTATTGTATAGAAGTCCATAATTATCATCATGCAAATCAGGGTTTGCTATAATATAATTAAATATATACATTCTCTGCAACTGATTAATAATGTCCCGATACTTATCATCATTTATCAAGATATTATATATTTCGTCTGATGTATCAAAATATGTTTTCAGTTCACTTGCATGAACAAGAGAAGTTGAGTAGTCTGTAAAAATTTTAATCTTTACATATTCCCCATCCAAAGCTACTTCTGCAACATTTACACCAATTTGCTTTCCTATAAGATATGCCGGATATTCTAATACAGAATCTTTTTTCAACTTATAAATATAACCGCCAAATACGGCTTTAGGAAAGTATCCTTTTGTAGTAAATAAAGATGTAAAGCCCTTTAGCATATCTTCATTTTCGGTAATTTCACCTGTTAATGCCACATTATTAAGGGCAAGATTATCATCTCTTAATTTTTTGAGTTCGTCCAAATCTGCAATAGAATCATGAGTCCTTATCCAAAAATTATCGGTAAAAGAAATACCCGAACTGTCCTTAATAACCTTATCTCTGTCTCTGCCAATTTTACGAGCAATATAAACCATATTCATATATGTTCTGTTGAGATTATTTATTCTATTATTAAGCCAATCTAAAACATATGCAGAAGATATTTTTTCTTTGCCACGCAATCCAAACGGAAGATGTGCTTTTTCATACACCGTAACTTCATCAGTTTCTATATTGAATTCCAGAATGGGAATATTTTCAAACATAATAGTATATCTTTTTACTTTCTCTGTCTCTCGTCCACTATTAGGGATTGTAAACTTATCCATACTCTGCACCTACTTTAAATCTTCCGTTTTAAAAGTTGTGTAACCCTCATAATAATAACTCGTGTCAATGCCCTTCATATACACTTCACGGTCATTTATTTTGTTTGTCAAAGCATTTTTGAGAACATATTTAATCTCAATATCACGAATAGGACTACGCTCCATCGCAAGCAGGTAATCTTCCTTGTCAACCTTGCTCCAGTCAACAACCTTTCCGATTTCTTTTTTCAAAATCAAATCCAACCAAATACGAGTTGCTCTGCCGTTGCCCTCACGGAACGGATGAGCGATGTTCATTTCAACATATTTTTCGATAATTTCGTCAAATGAGGATTGAGGCATTTTATCAATATTCTCAAGTGCCGAACACAAATACATCAACGGAGCAAAGCGAAAATTCCCCTTTGCAATATTTACTTCTCTGATTTTCCCCGCAAAATCATAAATATCCTCAAATAAGTATTTATGAATAGCACATAGGGTTTCAAATGTGCCGGGTGTCAATGTATCAAGAATACCTGCTTCAAACAGTGTCAGTGCCTTTTGCTTGCTTATTTTTTCTTCTGTTCGTGCAAGTTCAGCAGAATCTGTTATTCCTAATCTATTTTCAAGTACCATTTTCACCCCTCCGTATTCTGAATAATTCAACTTATGATTTTCACCTATATATTTTATTATATCACATATCTTGCCACATTCCAATGATATTTGTACAAAAAAACTATTTCACTAACTCTTATAGCAATTCCTCTTGTCTCTTTTCATTTTTCAACGAAGAGAAATATTTTTCAAAATATTCATTACGCACTTTGGTTATTGCAATTTTATTTTCTATGGCATAATTATAGACGCTATTCCAAATACCATACAGATGTTCGGAAAGCTTATTTATATCATCTTCTTTTTTACATTCCTCAACAACATTTCTGCTCCAAGCAATAATATCTTCTTTTTCGCAAATCTGTTCCAAATATGCAGACATTTCCTTCATTATATTTTCGAAAAATTCACCTAAACAAATACACTCATTTATCCACTCAGTATTTACATCATTGAACTTCTCTAACCACTTATCTCTATTGTATTTTATAAATGCATCCTTCACTCTCACGGATAATCTCATATTTTTATCTATATCTTTATATCTAAACGTTTCGGATAACATAGCCTCCATATAATTATTCTCTATATTCATCATGCCGTAACTATTTTGATGAAATATATCTTTTATTTCATCAGCAAGTACATCTAATTCCAGTGCTTGTTCCTCTTCTGTTTCTTCATCTTTATAAGAAAATTCCTGTGTCTGTTCATCTTTATAGGAAGATTCCGCTATTTGTTCTTCTTTCATTTCTCCATATTTTAGAAGAAGTTCTACTTTTTTCTTTATATTTTTTTCATATTTACAAGAATATTCCAGCGTATGTCCACCTTCATAAGAAAATTCCGAAGTCTGTTCATCTTCTTCATCTTCATAGGAATCATAAATGTCACAAAAACACTCTCGATAATTCTTTATATAATTAAAAACCCATTTATCAACGTTTATCTCAGTTTCAAGATACATACGTTTCAAATACGTCCCCAAAAATACAGGATATGTACTGTAATTTGTTACATTAACTATATACTTATATTTGTCCTTCACATTATCGTAGTGGCGTATATTTTTAATCCTATTTTTCAAATTCTTATCTTCATCCATCTTAATACTAATCATCGAATCCAATATAAAGTTGATAGGTTGAAATATTCTTTCAAATTCATATCCGCCAATACTATTGATCATGTTGTTATAGCCCTCGTTGTTACTGAACTGAGAACATTTATCAGTCAACATATTATCAACAAACAATCGTAATCCGCTTATTAGTTCCCCTTTGCCACCGTCAACTTTGGTTGCTGCTGCACGCTCCGTTTTCGGTACTTTGCATTTTATACCGTAATTATTTGCTTCTTTCGTTAATATACTGAATATAGATAATATATCAAGCATGATCTTTTCAGACTCATCTTCATCCTCATCTTCCATAAGAAATTCGGGGTCTATAAAGTTTTCCTCATTTTTATAGTTATAATTTTCCCCATAGTAAACGTTTCGAACGATTTTACTAAAAGCATTTTTCATATCATCAATAATAATCTTCGCACAATTTATGTATTTCGTTTCGCAATGATTTTTCTCATATACCCAAACAGCAATATCCTTGATTAGTTCATCAACAAAATCAGAAAATTTATTATTTATTATTAAGAATTTCATATACGGAAGTCTGTTGAATGAAATATTGCATTTTTTATTTGGTTGAAAAAAATTTTTAATAATATATTTACGCATTTGTTGTTCTATGTCTTTTTGTGGATTTTCAACATGTATATTTTTTTTATTATTCATAGTTTCTTCACCTGTACCCCATGCTCCCTGCATGTCTTTATTTAATACGAACATAATATCTTTTAAATCTTCAATTCGCACACTGTCTTCTTTTTTTATAAATCTTCCAAATAACCATCCTTGTTCACCAATGTAAAAACAAAATATAATGTTTAGAAAATATAGAAGTATTATCGAAAATATTGTATATCTGTCTTTAAATTTATATTTCTTTATATATCCGCCCTTTATATGTTCCTTACGATAATACTTACCTAAATAATTATCATCTATGCCTTCTATTATTCCTTCAAAGTATTGTTTCATATCATTTATGGGATTATATTCTGTGTCGTTCAATGTTTCAGTGAAATGATCTTCATCGTTTTCATTTAGCATCTTATCCCACACGCTATCAACCGCTTCAAATTTAGTTATAAATACTATAATCGAGTTATTTTCTTTAATCGACTCTTCAGATATATCAGTCATAGGTTCTTTATCCAACTTAAATTTAACAGGATTCTCCACCAAATAATTAAACAAAGTTTCCCCCTTAGTTCTCCACTTTGATATTGGCTTTTCTTTTTCTATCGCATATAAATAATCTCCAATATACTTATATGGTATATTCGAAGTTGCACACATATAGCCAAACAAATATTTACCTAATTGTGTTAAACTCATTAAAGGTTGTTTGTCAAATAACTCTTTTTTAAACAATCCTTCTTTATTTGTTATATTCCATCTCAGTAGATAACGAAATCTACGTTCATATTTCATACGCAGTTTGTTTTCTTCATTCGTATCCTGCTCACAAAATTTCTTCCACATCACAATCCACCTTTTTGCTAATTAATGTTTTAAATTACAATATCCTCATTCATTCCAAACTTATTTTATAAAATTATATCATTTTGACGTAAATTACGCAATATTTTTTTATAAAATATTTTTATATTGCGTATTTTATTATTTATTTACAGATTATTTAAGTATATTATTATATATATCAGCTGATCGCTTGAAAGATTAATCTAAAAAGCAGTAACTTGCGAAGTGCTTGCGAAATCTTTTAGGCCTCATTTCGCAGGCAAAAATAGCGTAATCATGCGCCGAACGAGAAAAACAAATAAAAATCAACTTATATAGGAGGAAATATAATGGACTCATCCAATTATTCACAAACTTACAACATCCAGGATATTATAGACAAAATTGAAGAAGAAACTAATTTGACCGTTCCTTCAGCTGTGATAATACCATTGAAACAACACAGAACCGTCAACCTTAATGCAAATGATACATTTGAAATTGATGTAAAACTGATGACAAGAAAGAAAATCTTCGAAAAAATTTCAATTCAGCCGTCCGAAATTGAAAATCCTAATCTTGTTTACAAGTTTGGTACAAAAGGTGTAAGTCGCCTATCAGAAGATGAATGGGACATTTGCAAGAAAATTTACCATAAGCTATCGGAGAATATTGACGAGGAATGTGTTTACGGTTTTGTTGGTGCATTTGATAACAAATACATTTTTGGTGATAACCTCATCTCGCCAGCCTCAATAAATAGCATAAAAAATGTATTTTTTAGAAGTCCTTGTACAATCGAACATGCGAGTGCAAACTTCTTTTTTGAAAAGTATCTTCCATGCTTCAAAAGTCAGACAGAGGGTCTCATCTTTTTGTTTACCCTGCTTTTAAGCACTTGTATATCACGATTGGGTAACTTAGGCACTGATCGACCGTCATTTATTTTGGCTGTTATAGGTCGCACAGGTAGCTATAAAACTTCTACGGTTCAAGCTACACTCAATCCATATAATAATGAAAATTTTAGTGTTTGTTCTTTTGAAGACACAGTTGCCAGTATTGTAGCAACCTTAAAACAGTCGCGTGATATGATCACAATTGTTGATGATTTTTATACAAATACTGACAGAGAAATAACTGCCAAGCTTGAAAAAATTATACGCCTTAACGGTGACAAATCATCAGTTGCTAAGAAAATGAGCGGTAAAAAAATCGTATCCGAATCATCTGATACAATCACGGTTGTCACCGGTGAACAGATTCCAAAAGTGCGATTTTCGTCGATCCCGCGTATGTTCATTATCGACTTCCAAGAGGCAGTCAATTTGCAGGCATTAACGGAGTTACAGGCCTCACAAGCTGAGTTCAGAGGTGCATTGGCTGATTTTATTCAATACACATTAGATATTGACTTTTGTATTAAATTGAGGCAAAAATTCTTGGATCATCGAGATAGCATTTCCCATCACGCAGCTCCGAAATGGCACCCGCGTTATACATCAATGTGTTGTTGGTTTTTGGCAATTTACGATATGTTTTGCGAATATTGCACTACAAAAAATATATCTTTCACCAACATCAGTGATTTTCCATCAAACATTCGTCACTACATCGCCGAGCAAAGCAAGCGTTATCTTGAAAATGACAGCATCTTCATATTTTTCAAGACACTTAAATCATTATGTGGCGAAAACAAGCTACATACAATAAATACATCAAAAATCACCAATGACACACCAAAAACAGATATTTTATACAGCGACGACTATGTTTGGATTGAAAGTGTTAATGTTTTTGCTAAAATCAAACTTGTATGCCAAAATGAAGGCATTTTGTTTGATTTATCTCGGCAAGAACTTTACCAAAAATTAGAAAGTGAAAAATTACTTATAACAAAGGATAATCGTCGTTCATACGAATATCGAAAAGGACAATTTAGGCAATCCGTTATATGTTTGCCAAGAAATAATATCAACCGCTATTTTGCTGATGATAAGGAGGACATCAAACTATGAGTACTGAAAGCGAAAATCTATACACAAAGAATGATCAACTAATAGCACAAATTTATGATAACCTTTCGGGAGAGAATAAATCAGAAGAAGCAATTTCGCTTCTTCTAAATCCCAACCATATCTCACCAACAGAACAGGTAAAAATTCTTGGACTATTAGGTGAAAAGGATGAAAGATTTCATTCTTTGCTCATCAAAACAGTATTAAATAATATTAATATTTTAGACAATAACGAATCGTTTAAAATAATTAATAAGCATTTTATACAACTGGTAAATCAAGCCTATTTACTTAATGATAACGCAATAATGAAGATTTGTCAAGATTTATTTTATCTTATAAGTCAAGGTGTAGCTGCATTTTATCCATATATTTGGATACTGCTAAAAAACCATGGTCATATCACAACATACACCGACAAGAAATTAAGAACCATCAACCATTATGCAGTCGTTTTCAGTTTCGATGGGTACAATGCTAAATCCATCCGAGAAATACTCAAAAGCAACTGTATATTATGCTCAGAACAAGCACTCAGTGCATTTAAAACAGTAAAAACAAAGAAAGAACAAGCATATTCACAATGTGCAAAAGCATTGCTATATATCATGATTCAAGCTTTTAAGAAACAACAGCCGGACTATGATAAATTTGACGAATACTTATCGGATGTTCCAAATAAGTATCGCGAAGAACTTCGTTGCGATTCATTATCAAGAAATTCCGAAAGGCTGTATGCTAATTTGTATAGTTTCTTTGAGAGTGGCGATCACAAACAAGTTTATGGCTTGTAATTGCTGAAGCCGATATGTAACTGCCCTTGTTTCATTTATGTATTATTTTCATAGAGGAGGAAAACACAATGCAGAAAAGTATTTTATATTTAGACAAAAAACAAGGGCAGACATATCATGCCATATTCAAAAATAATCATGGGAGGCGGTTATACATACAACTACAAATTAATAATAATGAAATTTTCATTTCAGATTGTTTTTACACCGACAGACCTGCAAGGAACGGACATAATGCCGTTCCCTGCAAATTTCATACTTCACACTGTACTTGTGACAGTTTAATTGATGTGTTCAAAAATGAGCTTGACAAAACATTTTTCGGAATTGAATTTTCCGATACCGAAAACAAGTTATCAACAGAAGAATATATCAAATTAAAAACACAAGTCAAAACAAAATATAAATTTTTAATTCTTGTAAACGATAATAATACATATAAAACAAGACTAAAAAATCGTATTCACAGGTCGATTTTGCTTGAAATCGTTCGCAGTGGAAACAAAGGAACAATTATCGATTGTCACTACAGCGACAGAACATACAATCGAAACAACGCATACATAACACCGTCAGGACTGACAAGTATTACTTTTGATTTTAGTCTTTACAACATATTAAAAATAGTCAATTCTGAGCTTAATTGTGATTTTACCGATGTTATCATCACGCAGGACAGTTTTGGCTTTAACAATTCTCCCCTACCAATTTGCGGGAGTATTTAGACAAACCATACACAGCATAAAATAAACTAAAAACGGAGGTAATCATAATGTCGGAATACACGGATATAAGAAACAATACATATCAAATACATCAGCGTTCGCTTGTGAATACTTCTCAAGCGGAGCAACAAAAGCAAGAAATTATAGAAGAATTGTATCGTATCTTTGATAAGAAATAATTTTATTAAAATCTGAAAGGAGGAAGCAAAGATGGCGATTGCGTTATACGCAAGAAAATCAATAGAACGTGAAAACAGTATTTCATGCGAAACACAGATAGAATACTGCAAATCAGTAATCAAGCCTGATGAACGCAGTGAGAAAACCATTGAATTTATCGACAACGGATATTCGGGCGGCAATGTTGACCGTGACGGTTTTCAAAAAATGATGCGTCAAATTGAACGTGGCAAAATAAGCAAAGTTATTGTGTACCGTCTTGACCGTATCAGCAGAAGTCTTTCGGATTTTGTGGGTATTTTGGAAACACTCAAAAAACATAATGTTCAGTTTGTTTCCTCTCAAGAATCATTCGACACGTCAAGTCCGTACGGTGAAATGATCGTGAAAATACTTATGGTATTCGCCGAATTTGAACGCAAAAGTATAATTGAACGCGTCAAACACGCATATGCTTACAGAAGTGAAATGGGACTGTATATGGGCGGTCGCCGTCCGTACGGTTTTAATTTAAAAGATACTGTTATAAACAACGTCAAAACAAAAATGTTTGAGCCTGTTACAAACGAAATTGAGCAGATAAAATATATTTTTGAAAATTATTCAGTACCGAATGTAACACTGCGGCGGCTTATGGATAATTTGATTGACAACAACATTTCAGCCACCACAGGCAGTTGGTCCACAGCAAAACTGTCAAACATCATAAAAAATCCAATCTACGTAAAGGCTGATAACGCCATATACGAATACTACTCAAAACGCAATGCCAACATCATGAGCGACATCAATCAATTTGACGGCTTGCACGGAATACAAACCTACGGCAAATCAAAGCATACTGCGGATGATATGTCGGATATTAAAATAGTGGTTATGCCGCATGATGGTATTATAAATTCTGAACTATGGCTAAAATGTCAGAAGAAAATTGAGAAAAATAAAAAGCTCGGCAATTCCGTCAACAACTCTACAAGTTGGCTCGGCGGTAAAATTGCCTGCAAACAATGCGGCAGAACAATGACCGTAACAAAAGGCGGTAAGAAAAAAGACGGCACACAAACACGTTATTTCAGTTGCACAGGCAAGTCGCATAATCGCATATGTAACGGACCTAAAGTGACGCTGTATGCCGACAGTTTGGAAGATATGGTATATAAACTTATCGCCGAAAAACTCCAATCACTGAAAGGCTCTCGCAAAAAGATTTCAACCGATAATTCAAACAAGATTAATCTGCTGAAAAATCAGCTTAGCGAAATTAAACAGTCACAAGAAAAGATTGTTAATATGCTTCTGGACGACAGCTTTAAATCGGATATGAAATCACTTCTGAACGAAAAAGCAAAAAAGTTATCCGAAGAAAGTAAGGCGATTACAGAAAAAATCGAAGACCTTGAAAGTGAAGAAAACGAGATAATCAGTGTTATAAACCTGTCGCAAAAGTGGAAAAGTGCAAACACAGACGAACGCAAAGCCGTTTGCAATGTGCTTATACATAAAATATTCATATGTGAGGACGGCACTTGTGAAGTTGTGTGGAATATATAATAAACAGCACCTATTTTCGATTATGAAAATAGGTGCTTAATTTTATAAATATCTGCCTGTAATACTTTTTTTGTTCAATTTTATTTCATGCGGTGTTCCGCTTGCAATGATTTTACCGCCGTTTTCACCGCCTCCGGGTCCCATATCTATAACATAATCTGCATTACGAATTACGTCAAGATCATGTTCAATGACGATTACGGTTGCACCGTTATCCAAAAGTGCCTGAAAAACTCTGAGTAACACTTGCACATCTAACGGGTGCAAACCTATTGACGGCTCATCAAACACAAAAACAGAATCACTCTGTGTCTTTCCAATCTCACTTGCCAGCTTCAGACGTTGTGCTTCACCGCCGGATAAGCTCGGTGTTTCTTCGCCCAATGTCAGATAACCAAGTCCCAACTGTTTTAGCGTATTCAGCTTTTGGCTGACGGTTTTTATATCCTTGCAAAATTCAACAGCTGTGTTTACATCCATATCCATAAGTTCGGGTAGAGAAGCACTTTCACCCACTTTATTTGTAAGCTTCACATCATAAGCAATTCTTGAGTAACGAGAGCCGTGACAATCAGGGCATTGGATATTTACATCGGGAAGAAATTGCACGTCAAGACTGACAACACCTGTACCGTCACAACCCGAACAACGTAAAGAGCCTGTATTGTATGAAAAATCTCTTGCCTTATAGCCTTTATTTTTTGCGTCCTCGGATTTTGCGTAAAGTTTTCGCAATTCATCGTGAACACCCGCATATGTAGCCACCGTAGAACGAACATTAATTCCGATAGGTGTTGCGTCAATCAGCTTGATACGTCGTATACCCTCGGCGGTAACATCTCTTATATGCTCCGGTAACGCATGACCGTTTATGTTTGCATCAAGTGCGGGAATTAAACTTTCCAGCACCAAAGTCGTCTTGCCCGAACCCGACACTCCTGTAACAACGGTAAGTCTGCCTTTGGGAATGTCAACTTTCAACGGCTTGACCGTATGTATTTGAGATGTGGACAAATGAATATTTCCGTTTACGAACATTTCTTCCTTTGCGGCACATGACCTTAGTTTTGTTTCGGCTTTACCGGATATAAAAGGTCCTATTTGAGAAACAGAATTTTCTTCCACATCAGCGATTGTACCTTGTGCAATCACATGACCGCCATTTGCCCCCGCTTCCGGTCCCATTTCCACAATCCAGTCTGCCTCTTTCAAAATCTGCGTGTCATGGTCTACCAAAATAACCGAATTGCCGTCCGATACAAGATCGTGCATAACACCTGTAAGTCCGACAATATTAGATGGGTGCAAACCGATTGACGGCTCATCCAACACATAGAGAACACCTGTGGTGCGGTTACGTACGGCACGGGCAAGCTGCATACGCTGACGTTCGCCTGTCGAAAGTGTGGCTGCCGAACGGTCAAGAGTCAGATAGCCAAGACCTAAATCAATTAACCTCTTCGCCATACTTTCAAAAGTTTCACAGATACTTTCAGCCATAGGTTTCATCTCATCAGGCAGGCTTGTCGGAACACCACGCACCCAATCCACAAGTTCGGAAAGTGTCATATTGCAAACTTCATCAAGCGATATTCCTCTTAATTTCGGTGCACGGGCGGCGGCGGAAAGACGTGTTCCGTGACATTCGGGACAAATATCCTCTTTTAAAAATTTCTCTACTCGCTTCATGCCTTTTTCATCTTTGACTTTTGCAAGAGCATTCTCCACCGTGTAAACAGCATTAAAATATGTAAAATCCAATTCACCTGCATTTTCCGTATTTTTGGATTTGTAAAAAAGGTGTTTTTTAACCGCCGGACCGTGATAGACAATATCTTTTTCCTGTTCCGTCAAGTCACGGAACGGTACATCTGTACGCACCCCCATCTCACGGCAAACGTCCGTCATTAATGACCACATCAAGCTGTTCCACGGAGCAACTGCACCATCATCAATCGTAAGAGAGTCATCCGGCACAAGTGATGCCATATCAACGGTGTGAACAATTCCTGTACCGCCACATTTTTGACAAGCACCTTGCGAATTGAATGCCAACTCCTCTGCCGACGGTGCATAAAAGTGAACGCCACATTCCGAGCAGACTAATTCCTTCCCTGCGGCAACCGCCAGTGACGGTTTTAAGTAATGTCCGTTTGGGCAACGGTGGTTTGATAAACGTGAATACATAAGTCGCAAACTGTTTAGCAACTCCGTTCCCGTTCCGAATGTACTGCGTATTCCTGGTATACCGGGACGCTGATGTAATGCAAGTGCGGCGGGTACATAAAGCACCTCATCTACACTTGCTTTCGATGCCTGTGTCATTCGGCGGCGAGTGTAAGTAGACAGCGCTTCCAAATAGCGCCGAGAACCCTCTGCATATAATACACCCATTGCAAGAGAGGACTTACCCGAACCTGACACTCCTGCAATTCCCACAATTTTACCCAACGGAATATCTACATCTATATTTTTAAGATTGTGGACTTTTGCTCCACGAATAAGTATTTTTTCTATCATTGGTTTTACTCCTAAATATCTTTTCCAAAAACACACTGAAAAAAGCATATCACAAGCATATCTATTTTGTCAATATTCTGCCAAAAATCGAAAAGAAGAAAACAAAGTCAGCGAATGGGATATATAGGTATTTTTATATATTGCGTTTGCGTTGCCGATATGCTATAATATTTTCAAAAGAGGTGAGATTCATGGACTTTTTAATAATGAATAGAGATACCGTTGTGGCAGAATATATTCCGCCTCTGACAGAAGAAATTATTTTAAAAGTTATAAAATCAGTCGGTATGCGTGTCAGAAGTAAGGAAATAACTGAATTTATTATGAACGGATATAATCAGATAGAGCAATAAATAGAAGTACGGACATATTTGATTATCAGCATAAAATAGTACAAGGCTATGTCTGTACTCTACCGGGCTCATATATCCGAGAGATTTTTATTCGTTTTGTGTTAATAGCTGTTAAGCTCATTTATGAAATCTTCCATCGTGACGCCTATCCATGAGCGTCCATAAAACATTTCATTTTTTAATCTAACTTGAATTGTCAAGTCAAATGCAACGATATATTAAAATAAACTTCAAAAGGCG
>ERZ827469.2672-NODE-2672-length-12936-cov-5.668426_pt1 | contig 12936 bp, 13 predicted proteins | sample MGYA00519917_ERZ827469 | MGnify/ENA primary metagenome ERZ827469 (study PRJEB31778, sample SAMEA3449314) | human gut metagenome | biome: human gut; feature: human-associated habitat; material: faeces | place: United Kingdom | collected 2010/2012 ... | reverse complement strand
GATGTCGTATGCCCAGCCGTCACCACCGAAGATCCAGACGGACTTCTTGGCGATGTACTGCTTGCTCTTCAGGATCTCTGCAGACTTCTCGCAGCCGGCAGCAGCAGCCTTCTCCAGCTCAGCGATCAGGGCCTTTGCGGGCTCGTCGTTGGCCTTGGTGTTGTTCTTGGTTGCGATGAACTTCTCGTAAGCAGCCTTCAGCTCAGCAGAAGCCTTGTCGGAACCAGCAACCTCTGCGATCTCCTTGATCAGGTTCTCGCGGATGGTCTTCTGGCCGATGTACAGGCCCAGACCATGCTCTGCGTTATCCTCGAACAGGGAGTTGCACCATGCAGGACCATGGCCGCTGTCCTTGTTGACGGTGTACGGAGAGATGGAAGCGGTGCCGCCCCAGATGGAGGAGCAGCCGGTAGCGTTGGAGATGTACATCTTCTCGCCGAACAGCTGAGTGATCAGGCGAGCATAAGAAGTCTCGGCACAGCCTGCGCAGGAGCCAGAGAACTCCAGCAGCGGCTGATTGAACTGAGAACCGATGACGGTATCGTCAGCAAACTTGGAAGGCTTCTTGGAGATGTTGGCCACGCAGTAGTCGAACACTGCCTGCTGATCGGCCTGGCTGTCCTGCGGCACCATGGTGATAGCCTTGGTGGGGCAGACGGTGACGCACTCGCCGCAGCCCATGCAGTCCAGAGGAGACACAGCCATAACAAACTTGTACTCGTTTGCGGGCTTGTTGTCGCGGCTCTTGGTCTGTGCAGGAGCAGCTGCCAGCTCGTCAGCGGTCAGCTGGAAGGGACGGATGGTTGCGTGAGAGCACACGAATGCGCACTGGTTGCAGCCAACACACTTGGAAGCATCCCACTCGGGGACGTTCACAGCGGTGCCGCGCTTCTCGTAAGCAGAAGCACCCTGCTCCCACTCGCCGTTTGCGTTAGCAACGAAAGCAGAGACAGGCAGGCTGTCGCCGTCCATACGAGCGATGGGCTCCATGACGTCGCGGATCTGCTTGACCAGCTCGGGACGGCCAGCCAGCTCCTTCGGAGCGGGATCGGCCTCGGGGTTGGACCAGGAAGCGGGGACGTCCACCTTGTGGATGGCGTCAACACCGGCATCGATGGCCTTCCAGTTCATCTCAACGACGTCCTGACCCTTCTTGCCGTAGCTCTTCTGAGCTGCCTGCTTCATGAAGTTGACGGCGTCCTCGATGGGCATAACGTCAGCCAGCTTGAAGAAAGCGGACTGCAGGATGGTATTGGTGCGCTTGCCCATACCGATCTCGATAGCCTTGTCGATAGCGTTGATGGTGTACAGCTGGATGTTGTTGTCAGCGATGTACTTCTTGGCCTCAGCGTTCAGGTGATGGCCCAGCTCCTCATCGTTCCACTGGCAGTTGATCATGAACACGCCGCCGGGCTTGACATCCTGGACCATCTTCATGCCCATGTGGATGTAAGCGGGGTTGTGGCAGGCCACGAAGTCAGCCTGGTTGATGTAGTAGGGGCTGCGGATGGGCTTGTCGCCGAAACGCAGGTGGCTGATGGTCACGCCGCCGGTCTTCTTGGAGTCATACTGGAAGTATGCCTGAACATACTTGTCGGTATGGTCGCCGATGATCTTGACGGAGTTCTTGTTAGCACCGACAGTACCGTCGCCGCCCAGACCCCAGAACTTGCACTCCTTGGTGCCAGCAGCTGCGGTGATGGGAGCGGGCTTGACTTCCGGCAGAGACAGGAAGGTGACATCATCGGTGATACCCAGAGTGAAGCGCTCCTTGGGCTGATCCTTCTCCAGCTCCTTGAACAGAGCAAAGATGGAGGACGGCGGGGTATCCTTGCTGCCCAGACCGTAACGGCCGCCGGTCAGAACGACATCGTTCAGGCCAGCCTCACGCAGGGTAGCGGCAACATCCAGGTACAGGGGCTCGCCCAGAGAGCCGGGCTCCTTGGTGCGGTCCAGCACAGCCACCTTCTTGGCGGTCTTGGGCAGGACCTTCAGCAGGGAAGCGGAGACCCAGGGACGGTACAGGCGGACCTTGACGATACCGACCTTCTCGCCCTTGGCGTTCAGGTAGTCGATGACCTCATCAGCAACATCGCAGATGGAGCCCATAGCCACGATCACACGGTCAGCATCGGGTGCGCCGTAGTAGTTGAACAGATCGTAGTTGGTGCCCAGCTTTGCGTTGATCTTGGCCATGTACTTCTCAACAACAGCAGGCAGAGCGTTGTAAACGCTGTTGCATGCCTCACGATGCTGGAAGAACACGTCGCCGTTCTCGTGGGAGCCGCGCATCTTGGGGTGTTCGGGGTTCAGAGCCTTCTTACGGAACTCCTCCACAGCCTCCATGTTGCACATTTCCTTCAGATCGGCGTAATCCCACTTCTCGATCTTCTGGTACTCATGAGAAGTACGGAAGCCATCGAAGAAGTTCAGGAAGGGAACCTTGCCCTCGATGGCGCACAGATGTGCGACAGGGGACAGATCCATGACTTCCTGCACGCTGCTCTCGACCAGCATTGCAAAGCCGGTCTGACGGCATGCCATAACGTCGCTGTGATCACCAAAGATGTTCAGGGACTGAGTAGCAACGGTACGTGCAGAAACATCGAACACGCAGGGCAGCTGCTCAGCAGCGATCTTGTACATGTTGGGGATCATCAGCAGCAGGCCCTGAGAAGCGGTGAAGGTGGTGGTAACAGCACCTGCACCCAGAGAGCCGTGCACAGCGCCAGCAGCGCCGGCCTCAGATTCCATCTCGACGACCTTGACCTGATTGCCGAAGATGTTCTTCTGGCCAGCTGCGGACCACTGGTCCACAGAGTCAGCCATCGGAGAAGACGGGGTAATGGGGTAGATGGCAGCCACGTCCGTGTAGGCATATGCTACATGAGCGGCAGCGGTATTGCCATCCATGGTTTGCTTTGCTCTAGGCATTTTTCTTCCTCCATTCAGAATTTGGTACCTTCTGCGCGGGGCAAACGTCTTTTTACCGGAGCCGGAGAACTCCTTTGAAAAACGTATTGCTCAACTGATAAGCGCCGCACTTCGCCGGAGCCGGAGAACTCCACAAAAGCACACGCTCATCAAGGGCAATAGCCCTGCCCGGGGCCGGAGAACCCCATGAAGGCACTATTGCTCATCTAATATAATAGCAAATTCCGCCGGTAAAGGCAACGCAAACCGACTGTAAAAACACAACAAAAATTCAAGAAATTTTTTAGCGCTTTTTTACAGATGTGTTCTTTGCTGCATCCATGACGGTGTTATGCTCCAAAATCCAGTATCCATGAGGCTTTTTCTTACAAAATTCTAAATTTATAATTGACATTTGTACAGATTCTGCCGTAAACTTTATCTATAGTATCATGCGCTGCACAGCGCAGGGGAGGACAGGCACAAAACGATGGATGCTGCACATTTTGAAAAGACGCTCTCGAGCGAAGTTCTCTTTGAGGGCCGGGTGGTCACGCTGACCAAAGACGTGGCTCTGCTGGAAAACGGTGAGACTTCTATCCGGGAAGTGGTCCACCACCACGGCGGGGCCTGCATCGTACCGTATTTTGAGGACGGCACCCTCTGCATGGTGCGCCAGTTCCGCTACGCCATGCAGCAGGAGCTGTGGGAGCTGCCCGCCGGCAAGCTGGAAAAGGGCGAAGACCCCTTCGAAGCCGCCAAGCGGGAGCTGGGCGAAGAGTGCGGCCTGACCGCCGACCACTACACCCCGCTGGGCGAGTTCTACCCCACGGTGGGCTATGACACCGAGATCATCTATATGTGGGTGGCCACCGGCCTGCACACCACCCAGATGCATCTGGACGACGATGAGTTCCTGACGCCCGACCGCATCCCGCTGGCAAAAGCCTACGAGATGGTCATGAGCGGCGAAATAAAGGACGGCAAGACCATCGCGGGCGTGCTCAAGCTCAAGGCGCTGGTGGACGAGGGCAGGCTGTGATACTCTACGAAGATACAGCCCTCGTGGTTCTGGACAAGCCCGCCGGGCTTTCCAGCGAGGACGGCGTACCCGCCGCCCTGCGGAAGCTCTGGGGCAGGCCCGACGCCTATGTGGGCGTCATCCACCGGCTGGACACCGGCGTGTCGGGTCTGATGGTCTACGCGAAGACCCCGCAGGCAGCCGCCGCCCTCAGCCGTCAGGTGACGCAGAGCCAGCAGGTTTATGCCGAACAGGATGGCCGGGCCGAGCCTGACGCCGGCACACCGGACGCGCCGCCTTTCGTGAAACAATACCGCGCCCTCATCGCAGGCGGGCCGGACGAAAAGCTGCCCGCCGAAGGCGTCCTGCGGGACTACTTATTCAAGGACAGCCGGAAAGGCCGTGTTTTTCCGGTGAGCCGTCCGCGCAAGGGTGTGAAGGAGGCTGTGCTGGAATATCGCATTTCTGCCTCCGCCCCGGACGGCAGCACCAGCCTTGCGGACATCACCCTCCACACCGGGCGCACCCACCAGATACGGGTGCAGTTCGCGTCCCGCCGCCACCCGCTCTGGGGCGATGGCAAATACGGCAGCCGCATCAAGGGAGACATTGCGCTTCAGAGCGCACGGCTCCGCTTCATCCATCCCGACACCGGAAAGGTAATGGACTTCCGCCTCCCGGTCCCCGGGACATGGCCCGCTTGGGGCATCAGACAGGAAAACGACAATGGAACAACAGTATAAAACAGATTCTGAAATATACGCCGTCCTCGAGCGGGAGATCATCGATTTGACCCTCCGGCCCGGCTGTTCGCTGAGCGAAAACCCGCTCTGCACCCGCTTCGGCGCGCCCCGCTCCCTCATCCGGGTGGTGCTGCAGCGGCTACAGGAGAACGGGCTGGTGAAGATCGTGCCTTACAAAGGCACTACTGTCACCCGGCTGAACCGGGACATCGTGGACGAGCTGATTTATGAGCGCATCGCGGTAGAGGCCAAGGTCCTGCGGGACTTTGCGCCCCACTGCACACCGGAGCACCGTGCCCTCATCCGCCAGCGTGCCGCCGCCTACGACGAGCTGGCCAAGGCCGAAACGCTGGACTTCAACCGTCTCTACGAGGCTGACACCCGGCTCCACGAGACGTGGTTCTCTGCCATGGGCAAGATGTATCTCTGGCGCACCTTGCAGAACGCCCACGCCGACTACAGCCGCTTCCGGATGCTGGACACTCTGACCACCGGCGGGCTCGCCGAGGTGGTGGCCGACCATCACAACCTCATCGACGCCATCGAGCGGTGCGACCTCGCGGCCTTTGAGCCGCTGGTGGAACGCCATTTGTATGGCGGCATCCGCCGCCTCGGCTCCAAGCTCACCGAGGAGTACGCCGATTATTTTGAATGATGTTCCATGGGGAACAAAAAAGCGCCTCTGCACGATGTGCAGAGGCGCTTTCTATTTTTATTGGAGGTTCAAAGCTTGCCCGGAGAATTTAGGTGTACAGGTCCTTCCAAGTCTTCTTGCCGCCGTCCTTATACTTCTTCAGAATGCTGTTGAAGTCCATAAGGGATGCGTCAGCTTTCGCTTGGAAATCGACCTTCGTGGTTCTGAATTCTTCCATCACAGTAATCGGATTTCCTTCTTTGTCCATATCATAGCCCTGATTGAGGTCAACGATGTAGACCGGATAATGACCGCCATTGTAGCAGTAGATTTCAGCGCTCTTCCAAGTATGGTCCTGAGCTGTAGTCGTCGTTACGAAGCACTCAGCCGGATAGTTGTTCGAGCCGATCTTATAGTAGCCCTTCAGCGTTTCCGTCACGGTGCTGCCCGTGCCAGGATTCGTAATATCACCGGGATTCATGGGAAAACCACTCATATCGATTTCATAATAGGTTCCCGTTTTTTTATCGACCATCCACATTTTAATGCCGGATGTGCTGAACCCATTGGTTGCATCTGCCAGAATGATTACATCATCATCTTCACTATAGAACTTCTTACCATTCGAAGATTCTGTCGCTTTTTCAGCATTCGGATTGCCCTTGTAGGTGACGATTTTCTTTTCAGTGTAAGACTTCTTCTTCTGTGCATCATAGTACTTTGCACGATTGGTGGAGTTATAATGGACCGCCTTTGCCTCAGTCATACCGTACTCGTTCACACTTGCATCCGGCTTGGAGCTGGAAGACGAGCTAGACGAGCTGCTGGAACTCGAGCTGGAAGAACTGGAGCTGCTGCTCGAAGAGCTGGAAGAAGAGCTCGAAGAGCTGCTGGAGCTAGAGCTGGAGCTGCTGGAAGAGCTGCTGCTCGAGCTGGAAGAATCGCTGCTGGAGCCGCCGTTTCCGCCGCCGCCACCACCGCCGCAGGCGGTGAGCATCGAAACCGTCATAGCCGCAGCCAGTGCGACTGCCATTACCTTTTTTGCTAATCTCATGGTAAATTTCCTCCCACATTTTCAAAATCGACAGCGGAAATCCTCGTTCGGCCCCTCTGTTTCTCTAAATTTACCCCCCCCCGTACATATTTGTCAAGTAGTTTTGATAAATTTGTGGTATTTAATAAAATCGTCCCTGAAATTGCATCAATTTGACAACAAACATCGTTTCAGTTTATCCCGGCATACAAGAGCCCTGTTCAACAAAGAAGCGGCACATCCACCGCAAAGGAGAATGTGCCGCTTTTCTATATTTTTTCTCAGCCCATCATGCCGGAGATGAAGATTTCCAGACCGATGCCGATGAGGATGACGCCGCCGAGGACGGAGGCTTTGCCGGAGAGCTTGGTGCCGAACTTTTTGCCGATGGCAAGGCCGGCCTCACAGATGAAGAAGGTGACGATCGCCACGATGAGGGAGCAGACCAGCGCCATGAACCAGCCGTACTCCGAGATGGTGAAGCCCACCGACAGCGCGTCGATGCTGGTGGCCACGCCCTGCATGAAGAGTGCGCCCGCGCTCAGCTCAGCGGCTTCCTCGGCCTCTTCGCCCTTGATGCCCTCGATGAGCATTTTACCGCCGATGTAGCCCAGCAGGATGAGGGCGATCCACGGGATGAACTTTTCAAACGAAGAGAACAGCTCCACGATGGTGTGGACGCAGACCCAGCCCGTCATGGGCATGACAGCCTGAAAGATGGCGAAGGTGCCTGCGATTTGGACGCCCCTGCGGCGGGACATCTGCGGGTCATGCAGACCGTTTGCCATCGAGACGGAAAACGCATCCATGGCAAGGCCCACGCCCAGCAGGGCGCTGTTGAAGAAAAACAAAAAACTCCATTCCATAACGATGCCTCCTGATTTGACCGGAATTGGTGGGCAGACAAAAGACCCGGAATCGGCGCGCATTTCGCCAATTCCGGGTCGGATTTTTACAAACTGACTCCATGTGGAATGGGCGTGGTACTCGCACCAAAGCACATGAGTCTCGCAAATGAAAGCAAGCCAGACAGCCGCCCGGGCCGTCATTGTGTTGACTTGCTGCGCTGCCTGCAAAACAGCGCCTGCTACTCCCCCATGAGGATTTTTCTTGTTGTCTGGCTATAGTACCACACAAACAGCGGATTTGTCCAGTATAACCGTGATTTTTTGCAAAAACCGGAAAAGATAATATTAAATGCGAAAGGAAGCGAAAGCCTCCGGACGCATTATTTTTTTACCTGAAAAGCACAGAAAGAGAGGTGAGAACGTGCGAAACTACCGATATTTGACATTCGGCGACCGCGAGAAAATCGAGACGGAATACGCAGCCGGAGGACGTCCGGCCGACATTGCGATCGACCTCGGCGTCCATGTGGCGACTATCTATAAAGAACTGAAAAGAGGCGACACCGGCCAGCTCGACAAGAACATGCGCCGAGAGTATAGCGCCGAACTCGCCCAGCGCCGACTCATTGAGAGCTTTAAGTGCCGCGGGCGAAAATCCCCCACTATATAAAAAAGAAAGGAGCGACAACATGGCAGCATTACACGAAATAGCTCGGCAGTACGCCGAAGAAATCCGCGACGGTATAGCGTGGGTGATTATATGGAAAACTGGCCGAAGCTGGCACGCTGAAAGCGTCTGGCTCAACCAAGACTCTGACACCTTCGAGCTGGAGGATCTGAGCACTGCCACCGAAATTCTGGAGCAGGATCCGAACGCTGTCATGGTGAACGGCTACTACTGCGGGCACTTCGGCGAGAACATGACGATCGCAGAACTGGAGGCCGGTATTCTCTGGCACTACGAAGGCGGCTGCAATCTCCTGAAAGACTCGACGGCCTTCCCTCCTGAGCCGATACCACGCCCGGAAAATCTCCCAGCAGATATGCCATGGTACGGCAAGGAAACCACCGAGGAACCGGATCCCTATATATTCGACGGCTACATGAGCGTCGAGGACTACGAGAAACGCCAGCAGCTCATAGCTGCGGATCAGGCGCGAAGCGATCCACTCCCGGACGAGTCGCCACCAGAACCTCAGCACACAGAGCTCACGATCCAGATCGGCCCACCTGCCGCCACTGCCCTGCTCGGCGCTCTCGCCGACGCAATAAAGGCAGCAGCTCACGCAGTCCGGCAACTCATGGACGAGCTCGCGGAGCGGTTCCGGAAGTTCCGGCAATACGCACGAAAGGCCGTGGACACTTTTGTGGACTCCCTACTATATAGAGCCAACACCCACCCGAAATGGTGGCACCTATACAAACACGCACGGAAATGGAGAACCCGGAAGAAATACAAGCGGCTGCTTATGAAGCAGCTATGCAGCAGGCTGGCCGCTGGATAGGAGGTGATCCCATGAACGACTCGCGAAACCTAAGCGGGCCCGTACTCATGCCCGGCGCGACGGCTGCCGCTACGAAGTATGCCAAGAGTGCGGGCTGGACTGGAATGTAAGCAAGCAGGCGGTGATCCCGTGGTACGGCTACAAGTGCCCGATCTGCCGCAGCAAATACAGAAAAGGAGCAAAACCATGAGAAACGAAGTAATCTACGACAAAAACGGGCGTCCGGACATTATGGTGGTTTTTACCCCGTCGGAGCTGGGACTCCCTGACACCCTGAGAGGCCGCAAGGTTAAGGAATACGCGATCAGCAAGTACCAGAACACATTGATCGACGGCGTTCCGTACTCTCTCCCATTTATGAAACCGGCTGTGAATATCAGCCACGACGAAGCAATCCGCCTCTGCGAGAGCAAGGGTGAAGGCTGGCACCTGATCACTAACGACGAGTGGGTGGCTCTCGGCTTCTGGAGCTGGGACAACGACACCATGCCGACCGGAAACACCGCAAGCGGCAAGAGCCACAGCCACCCGGAGCAGACCGGCACTACATACGAAGGAGGCTGCGGCAAGACCTTGACCGGATCCGGCCCGGTTCAGTGGAACCATGACGGCACGGCCTACGGCGTAGCTGACATGTGCGGCAATATCTGGGAGCACGTCGGCGGCGTTCGATTTATGAACGGTATGCCGCAGGTGATCCCGAACAACGGCGCAGCCTATGGCTCGGATCAGTCCAAAGACTCGCCGGAGTGGGAGGCGATCTACACCGAGGACGGCGATCCAGTTTACTACAACGTACACGACGGAGAGATCACCCTCCAACCGGTACACCCGGACGGCACCGACTACGACGGCGTAAAGTTCACGGATCTGGAAGTTCGCAGCGACATGGACGCACCGGACAAGCTGAAAGACCTCGGCCTCTATCCTGCCGACGACTACGAAAGCGACGAATACTTCTGGCTCGACTCTAACGGCGAGCGGGTTATTTATCGCGGGGGCAACTGGAACAACGATGCGGGCGCTGGTGTGTTCTACCTCAGCGGCAGCAACTCCCGCAGCTATGTGTACACGAACGTCGGCTTCCGTGCCGCTTGCGTTCGGTTTATCTGCGACTCTGACACTCTGGACGATCTGGACTCTGACAAGAAGCAGCCAGAACCGAAAAAGCGTAGCATTTTAGCTCCGGACTTTATCGGACGAATCAAGCAGGCACTCGCCCGGCAGTTTCAGAAGCTCTACGAAGCCGCGCACGGCGAGGATCCGGAAGGCTTCGCTGAACTGGCCGAGAAGGCAACAGACGAAGAACTCGCCAAGGCCGCAAGGCTCAGCGCTACACTGGCTCAGGTGAACGCAGCCGTGGACATGTACGAGCTGACCTCTAAGCAGTTAAAGCTCGCAGCCACGACCTTGATCACGATTAAAACGGAGGTGAACGACCATGAATGAGCTCCGGGACGTATTCACGAAATACAAAGCAGTCGTATTTTTTGACACTGAGACAACCGGGCTCGAAGCTGAAAGCTGCCAGATCATTGAACTGGCAGCGATCAGAGTCGAGAAAACCGAACGGGGCACCCTCCGCATGGCCGACAGCGCCGACGTGTTCGTGAAGCTGCCGGAAGGTGAGCGGATCCCTCAGAAGATCGTCGAGCTAACAGAAATCACAGACGAGCAGCTCGAAAACGAAGGAATCACCGAGGCTGAGGCGGCCGCTCGCTTCACTGAGTTGATCGGCGGCGGCCGCGTCCTTCTGGTAGCCCACAATGCACAGTTTGATCTCCTGTTTACTGCTGAAATGCTCCGGAGACACGGAAACGGTGGCCCGGAAGCCCTGAAAGCTGCCGACTATCTGGACAGCCTAACCGTTTACAAAGACCGCCGGGCATATCCTCACAAGCTGGCGAACGCGATCCTCACCTATAAGCTGGAGGGCAAGGTTCAGAACTCCCACAGAGCGATCGACGACGTGGCGGCACTGTTTGAGGTGTGCAAGGCCATGGACGCGGAACGCTCCGATCTTCTCAACTATGTGAACGTGTTCGGATATAACCCGAAGTATGGAGTAAGTGGGAAACGGATCGAAAAGGTGGCCTACTGGCCGCAGAATTTCAACAAATACATGCAGGCTCCGAGCTATACGCTCCCGGCCAAACTCAGACAAAGAAGGAGGTAACAGAAATGCGAAGCAGCTCGCTGAAAGTATACAGCCCGGTGGAATACACCGGGTACAAAGAAAAAAGAAGCGGCCACCCGTCGGAACCGGGAAGCCGCACAGGCAATCGAAAAACCACGCGAAAGCCTAAGCCTATTTTATACCGGCTGCGCCGTTTTTGCAAGCGCCTGAACTGGAAAAGGATCGGCGGGCTGGCAGTCACCACAGTGGTGATTGTGTTCGCGGCGCGCGGCGTCGTGGGTATGTTCTCAGAACACACCCAGACAAAAACAGCCCCGGTCACAACCAGCAGCCCGGCGGCCGAGGAATCTCAGCCCTACGTTTTCTACTACAAGGACGGGCAAGCCGTAAGCTGGGAGGACGTCACAGACGCATGGGCCGCAGAGGCAGGGATCCAGAAGCGCTACGCTCTTACTGACGCCGAGCGACTGGAGATCGCTCAGGTGCTCACGGCCGAAGCTGGAGGCGAACCCTTCGCCGGAAAGATCGCAGTAGCTCAGTGTATTCTCCAGACCTGTGAGGACGAAGGGATCCGACCGGACGAAGTGCTGCGCGTGTACGCATATAGCAAGCGCCGCCCGGAACCGACTCAGGAAGCCCTCGAAGCCGTGCAGGACGTGTTCGACTTCGGGATCGTGGCAACGACCGAGCCGATCAAATACTTTTACGCTCCCGCTCTCACGGACAGCGAGTGGCACGAGTCCCAGATCTATGTAATGACCATTAACGGACACCGATTTTTTAAGGAGGCAACCGAATGAATAACGAAAACAAGCCAAGCGTGATCGCAGAGCTCACGGCTGCACTTGCCAGCATGGCGGAACGCGCCGTCGCTGCTGAGGCCGAAGCCGAGCAGTACAAGAAAAGCTCAGGCGAGTGGTACCAGTTTTTTACCAGCAAGGACAAGGAACTGAGAGACACGCAGGCAGAACTCCAGAAAGCCCGCAAGGCTCTGGAAGCAAAGGAAGGAGAACAGAACCATGGCAACGACAAAGAAAGCAATAGCTGAGGCTGAGCAGGCCGCAGAAATCAAAGAAACAATCGCAGCACCCACCACAGAGCCGGGAACTCCGGCCGTAACACTGGATGAGCTGGAAAGCATGGACATGAACATGTTCGACGCAGAGGAAACCGAAAGCGCTCCGCGCCCGGCATGGCGTATCACTGACGACGGCTGCGCCGACTGGGCCTGCCGAAAAATCGCAGAAGAAAAGACCGAGCTCGACCGGATCACCGCACTGGGCGAAAGCCAGATCGAGAAGATCCAGCAGAGAATCGACGCTGCTCAGCGCAGATATGAAAACGGCACCCGTTTTCTCACTGGAAAGCTCGCGGAATACTTCGAGACAGTCCCGCACAAGACAACCAAGACAAAACACAGCTACCGCCTTCTCTCCGGCACTCTGGTGAAGAAAATCGGCGGCAGCACCATGAAACAGGACGACGACACACTGCTGGCCTATCTGAAAGCCTCCGGCAATGAGGATATGATCCAGAACACTGAAAAGCCGAAGTGGGGCGAGTTCAGGAAACGCCTCGAAATTGTAGGCGGCCAGATCGTAGACAAAACAACCGGCGAGCTGGTGGAAGGCGTGCAGATCATTGAGAAACCGGACACCTTCACGGTGGACGTGTAAGGAGGTAGCGCATGGCAACAACCAAGGAAACGGCGGCCACAAAGACGGCCACCACCCCACCGGTACCGCTGACGCTGCAGCAGAAGTTCATCAAGTTGCGCGAAGCCGTTCCCTCTATCACCCAGAAGGCCCACAGCGACGGCGTAAAGTACAAGTTCGCGAAGATTTTCGACGTGTACCAGCTTCTCACTCCGGCCATGAATGAGTTCGGCGTCAATTTTGACATTGTAGGCGAGCAGGCAACCCGGCACAGCGAAAACGGGGATCCGATCTACTACTCCAACTTCACGCAGCACACCAGAAACGGCGACCGCATTGTCTGGGTGTACGAGGCCGACCTCACGATCCGCTGGACGAACGCAGACAACCCGGATGAGACTCTGGAAGTTACTCTACACGCAATCGGAACGAACGACGGAGGCCCGG
>ERZ827469.2670-NODE-2670-length-12939-cov-2.446057_pt1 | contig 12939 bp, 22 predicted proteins | sample MGYA00519917_ERZ827469 | MGnify/ENA primary metagenome ERZ827469 (study PRJEB31778, sample SAMEA3449314) | human gut metagenome | biome: human gut; feature: human-associated habitat; material: faeces | place: United Kingdom | collected 2010/2012 ... | reverse complement strand
CTGGGCGACAAAGGCGGCAAATCGCTCCACATCATCCCACATGGCATCCAGGTCCTCCTGGGTCAGATCCTTCTCGCCACCCCAGAAAGCGGCCTGGAGATTTTTTTTGGGATTCTCGTTGCTACTTTGTCTCTGGTTAGTTCTTCCATAGAGATAATCCAGAGAGACCCCAAAATAATCGGCAATGGAAGCTTTCATTTCATCGCTTGGGACACGGGCCCCGCTTTCATATTGCGAGAGGGTGGAATTGCTCACCTGAAGGATTTTAGCCAAATCCAGCTGGGTCAAGCCAGCACCTTCTCTTAGTTGTTTGATCCGGGAGGCAAGGTCCATACTATCACCGCATTTCGCATTTTGTGAAATTATAGTAGCATAGATTTTGCTACTTGAAAATATAATTTTGCAAAATGTGAAAATTTATATTGACTTTTGCTAATTGTGAAATTATAATACAGAAACAAGAAGACCAGGAGGTGAGTTAGATGACGAATTTGGAACGATTGCGGTTGGCCCATGGTTTAACGCAGGAAACCGTCTCTGGAGTGGTTGGAATTGCGGTTTCAACTTATTCCATGTACGAAAACGGAAAACGTGCTGTGCCTCGTCAAATTGCCGAGCGGATTGCAGAGGCTGTCAGTTGCAAGCTGGAAGATATTTTTTTACCCGAAAAGTTCACAGTTAGCAAAAGTGAAGAGTTGATGCTTTTGGAACCGAAAGATGAAACACCCCCGGCCGGGCCGGGGGCGTGAGAGGGGGTGAGGGGATGGGCAAATATCTTGCAGTTCTCAAGATTGATGATGAAGAACTGAAATCGATTTTTGAGGATCTGAAGGATGCGGAGGAAAAAATCTGGAGTTGCTATGGCAGACTGAAAGAACTTGGTGTAATTGAGGTCTGCAAAAAAGAAACCGCCAGCGGCAACTGACGGCTTTTCATGTTAAAGTTTCTCCAATTCATCTACAAATGCTGTCAAAACGGTCTTAATGCTGTCACGGAGTTTGTTTATATCCCCGGTAGTTGCGGGTTTGCTTTGGCTCCATGAGTGCGGGGCTGAACTTAATTCAAACCGATGGATAGCCTGACGTAACTTTTCAGTGTCAACCATAATGTCACCTCCTTCCTACCGCCCATATTTTACCACGGGCGGGGGAAGGGGACAAGACGAATGTTCGAGTGACGGCAGCACGAAAACGGACAAGCGCCGATGAATACCATGACGAGGGAGGTGACCGGCGTGGAAGTAACAGAGACCATGGACTATTGGTATGACATCGTGACCCGGAAGGAGTACCGGGTCAAAGTGATTCGCCGGGTGGGCCCTCATCAGGTGGAGGACCAGGATGGAAATCTGGTCCAGGTAACGGAGTCGGTCACCTTTGAGGCCAGCCCGCCCATGGGGACCCCGGTGATCTACATAGACGGGGAGAAGGCTGTGAAGGCCGACCTGGTCGTGGAGGTGACGCAGACTACGGAGTCAAACGGGGACAAGGAGTATCCCTTGACGATTACGAAATGGAGCGGCCTGCATGAGATCCAGGACCGGCAGGGGAGGACCGTCCGGGTGGACCGGACCGTATTCTCGGGCGCCGGGCCGAAGATGGGAATCTCCAGGAGCATGATCCGGCACCGGGAGATCCCTTACACCGCAGAAGAGAGGGAGGAGGGCCGCCGGAACATCCAGCGCGTGGTCACCCAGTGCCTCCAGGCGCAGGGGATCTGGTAGGGAGGCGGAGACATGTGGTCCAGACTGAAGAAAAAACACCCCTGGCTCTATGAGGCAGCGGAGTGGGGCATGCTGGCGCTTTCGGCTGGGGCCTTTGTCCTGGCCTGCGCCGTGTATTTTGGGAGGTAACAGTATGATGACGACCATGACGACACCGGCAAATGTGTCGGACCAGCTGATGGGGCTGTACGGGCCGGAGCAGCTGAGGGAGGTGGAGCGTCTGTCCACCTACAACTACCGGGCCCGGCTGGCCGGCGGCGAGATCGTGCTGGCCGTGGTCCGGGGAGACGGCTCCCTGGCGCTGATCGAGCCGGAGATGGACGGATGATGGGATATAAAAAGTCCCGGACGGCTCGCTCAAACCGTCCGGGACAGTTGACAAAGAGGTTTGTCAACCATGAGAACATCTGTATTATACCACGAGAACATGTGTTTGACAAGGGGGGATTGGGATGATCCCAGAAAATTTACGGGAACAGTGGGCCCGAGAGGTGGAACGCCAGGAGCTGCTGTTTTTGGCCTGCAACGGCGGCGGCTGGCCGGATGTGCTCAAAGACCTGGAGCCAGCGGGGCGCCGGGTGGCACTGCGCCGTATTGGCTTCCGGGGGGCGGAGGAGTACGACATGCCCATCGATCCGATGAAGGAGGTCACGCCAGATAACCGGGAGCCCTGGGTCCGGCTGACAAATGGTGTAGCGGTCTGTCTTCGGGACGGATTTGTTTACAGAGGGGGCGGAAGGCGGTGCCGCCATGAGTGAGAGCAGCGTCCGCAGCGGACGGAAAAAGGGCTATGTGGTCCTGTTCCGGGAGGTGGCCCAGGATGACCGGCTGAGCCTGGAGGCCCGGGGGCTGTTCGCCCTGATAGTCTCCCTGCCTGACGACTGGGAGTACACCGTGTCCGGGCTGGCGGTCAAGGCCGGATGCGGCCGGGAGAAGGTGCGCCGCCTGCTGAAGGAGCTCCAGACAGTGGGCTACCTGATCCGGGAGCAGTCCCATGACAGCGGCGGCAAGTTCGGCGGCAACGTGTACGTCCTCCAGGACGAGGCGCCACCGTTGCCCGGAAACCCGTCCAACGGTGAAGCAGAAAAAACGCCGTTGCCCGAAAATACCGTCAACGGGGAAAACCGTCAACGGGAGACACCGTCAGCGGGTTTTCCGCCACAACAGAATAAAGACTTAACAGAAGAAGAGACTAAAAAACCCCCTAAAGCCCCCCAGGGGGGCAAACGGCCCAGCAAGTACGATCTGGCGGAGGACGCCAAGCCCCTCCTGCTGGCCTATGTGGGGGAGGACCGGGAGCTGCACCAGGCCTTGGGGGCGTTTATCGAATTGCGGACCCAGCTCCGGGCCATCAACTCGGCCCGGGCGGTGAAGATGCTCCTGGGTGAGCTGGACAGGCTCTCGGAGGGCCGCCGGGAGGACAAGCTGCTGCTGATCCGACAGTCTGTGGCCAACAGCTGGAAATCAGTCTTCCCTCTGCGCAGGGGCGGGAGCTCGGCGGAGCAGTCCATGCCGCCCCAGAGATGGGGGTGGGACTGATGGCGGACTATCTGCTGGCCCAGTCCAGCGTGCTGGGGTCCATGCTGATCTCCCCGCAGATCGTGGGCGACGTGATGACCAACCTCCAGCCGGAGGACTTCACCGAGCCCATGGGGCAGGAGGTGTTCCTGGCCATCCGGGCCCTGCACCTGGCGGGGGAGAAGATCGACCCGGTGTGTGTGCTCAACCAGATGGGCGGGCCGGACCCGGGCCGCCGGAAGTACCTGCTGGCCTTGATGCGGGAGACCCCGACGGCGCAGAACTACCGGGAGTACATGGACATTGTCCGGGAGCAGTCCCGGCTCCGGGAGATCCAGCGGGCGGGGCTGGCCCTGGCTGGCACGGATATCACCCTGGAGACGGCCCGGGAACCGGTGTCGCGGCTCTATGAGCTGATGATGGACCGGCGGGGCGTGGAGTGCGTGGACATGGAGCAGGGGATGCTGGACTTCTACGCAGAGCTGGAGCGGACGCCCCGGTATCTACCCTGGGGGATGGACTTCCTGGACGAGGGGCTGACGGCGGAGGGCGGAGACTTTGTGGTGCTGGGCGGCTACCCGTCGGACGGCAAGACCGCGCTGGCGCTGTCCATGGCCTACGCCCAGGCGGAGACACTGCGGGTGGGGTTCTTCTCCCTGGAGACCAAGACCTCCAAGCTGTTCAGCCGCATCTGCTCCATGGTGGCCCAGGTCAGCAGCCAGCGCATCAAGCGCCGGGAGCTGACAGAGGAGGACTACTTCCAGCTGGAGCGCAAGGTGGACGAGGTCAAAAAGCGCAGGCTCTCCCTGATCCGGGCGTCCAGCATGACGGTGGAGGACATCCGTGCCTATACCCTCGCCCACCGGTTCGACGTGATCTATGTGGACTACCTGACCCTGATCCGGGCGCCGGGAAAGACCGAGTTTGACCAGGCGACTTACATCTCCAAGGCCCTGCACCAGATGGCCCAGGACCTCAACATCACGGTGGTGGCCCTGTCCCAGCTGTCCCGGCCGGAGGGCGGGAAGCCAAAGCCGCCCACCCTGGCCTCCCTGCGCTCCTCCGGACAGATCGAGCAGGACGCGGACGTGGTCATGTTCATTTTCCGGGAGGAGCCGGGGCTGTTACGGAGCCGGCGTATCCTCCGGGTGGCCAAAAACAAGGAGGGCGAGACAGGACAGATCCCGCTGGTGTTTCGTGGCGAGACCCAGACCTTCCGGCCAGACTCCGTGGGGATCATGCTCCCGCGGACCAAGGAGGAGCCGCAGTACAAGCAGATGGAGTTTGGAGCGCTGGAGGACCCAGGGGAGGATACCCCCGACGAGTTCACAAAAAATTGACACAAAGGAGTTATCACCATGAGAACATTTGCAATCGTCAACCGAAAGGGCGGGGTGGGGAAGACGACCACCGCTGTGAATCTGGCCTATGTGCTGGCTACCAGCTGCCACCTGCGGGTGCTGCTGGTGGATGCGGACGGGCAGGCCAACGCCACCCAGATCCTGCTCCCACGGGGGGAGTACGACGGGCTGGGGGCCCTGATGCGGGGCATGGCTATCTGCTATGACGAGCTGGTGGTACATACCGACGTGGAGGGGCTGGATGTCCTCCCGGCGTCGGAGGATCTGTGGGCCCTGGACCTGGAGGCCGCCGGCGGCGAGGGTGGCCGGAGCTACCGGACCCTGCGGGACACGCGGGAGGCGGTGGACGAGGACGGAGCCTATGACGTGATGGTCATCGACTGCCCGCCCAACCTGTCCGCCGCCTGCGTGTCCGCCATCCTGGCCAGCGACGCCGTCATCATCCCCGTGCTGTCCGACGCCTGCTCTGCCACCGGCGTGGCCGACCTGATGGAGCAGATCGACAGCCTGCGGTATATCCGGCCGGAGATCCGGGTGGCCGGGGTGCTGGTCAACCAGTGGCACCGCTCCCCGGTGGTGGAGGATGCGGCGGCCTATCTCCGGGAGGACGGGCGGGTGCCGGTATATGACACCGTCATCCGCAGGACGGACAAGGTGCCGGAGAGCTCCTGGGCCCGGATGGCCGTCCAGCAGTGGAGCCCCTGGTGCTCCGCCGCCAGAGACTACCGGGCGTGGGCGGCTGAGCTGCTGACAAAGGAGGGGCTGGACCATGAGTAAGCCGGATCTGGGGCGGATCATCGCCCAGACGATGGCGCCGCCGGCAGACGGGCGGACCATTGAGACCATCACCAAGGACATTCTGGAGGCCCAGCGTCGGGGTGGGGAGGCTGTCCTGACCATCGGGCGGTGCCTCATCGAGGCCAAGGACATGTTACCACACGGAGAGTGGCTACCCTGGCTGGCCGAAAAGGTAGGATACTCTGAAAAGACTGCTCAGAATTTCATGCGCCTGGCACGGGAGTTCTCAAATCCGCAAGCGATTGCGGATTTGGGGGCCACAAAGGCACTGAAGCTCCTGGCCCTGCCGCCGGATGAGCGGGAGCGATTTGTAGCCGACCACAATGTCATCGACATGACCACCCGCCAGCTGGAGCAGGCCATCCGGGACCGGGACGAGGCCCGGCAGGCCGCCGAGGCGGCCAAGGCGGACGCGGCTGCGGCGGAGCAGGCCCGGGCCAAGATGGAGGAGGACATGAAGCTGCTCAATGTCCGCTTGTCTGGGGCGCAGGAGGACCGGGAGCAGGCTGCACAGGCTGTGGCCAGGCTGGAGGCACAGCTGGCCGAGCTGAAGGAGCAGCCGGTGGAGGTGGCTGTAGAGACCGTGGTGGACCAGGCGGCCATCGACAAGGCCCGAGAGGAAGCTCAGGTGGCGGTGTCCATAATGCAGGCCAAGCTGGATAAGGCACGGTACGAAAAGGAGCGGGCGGAGGCCAGGCAGAAAAACGCGGAGGAGGCCCTGGAACAGGTCCGGCTCCAGCTGGAGGAGCAGGCCAGAGCGGAGAAAAAGGCCGCCCTGGGGGCGGACAAGGACGTGGCCCAGTTTGAAGTCCTCTTTGACCAGGGCAAGGATCTGGCCAACAAGATGCGGGGGATGCTCCTGAAGGCCCGGGGCCGGGAGGACCAGGCCGCAGCCCAGGGGATGGCCAAGGCCCTGCGGGCCCTGGCGGAGGCCATTGGGCGGTGTGCGGAATGAGTAGCTGGTTTGAGCAGGCCCGGGAGGATTGGATGAATGAGGACCCTGATGCTCAATAGGATCGTGATCATGGGACGGCTGGGGCATGAGCCGGAGGTGCGGTACACCCAGAGCGGCAAGCCGGTGGCCTCCTTCTCCCTGGCGGTGGATCGGGATTTCAAGGATAAGGAAAGCGGAGAGCGGGCCACGGACTGGATCGATGTAGTGGCCTGGGACGCCAAGGCCAAATTTGTGCAGCAGTATTTCCATAACGGCCAGCAGGCTGTGGTAGAGGGGCGGCTCCAGATCCGGGACTACACCGGTCGGGATGGGACACGCCGGCGGGCGGCGGAGGTGGTGGCGGACAATATCTATTTTGCCGGCGCCAAAGCCGCCGCCCCCAGCGAGGGTAACGCACCGGAGGAGAGCCTGCCGCCAGAGCCCGGAGAGTCGTTCTCGGAGCTGGAGGATGAGGGCGAACTGCCATTTTGAGGAGGAGTCAATATGAGCCGGAAGACGAACCTGCGGAGGCTGTCTGTGCTGGTGACGGCGCAGACGCTGCATAACCTGGAGCGGCTGGCCGCCATGGACGGCAGCCGGAACCTGGGCCGGGTGGTGGACAAGCTCACCCGGGACAAGATGGTGTCGATGTGGTGGAAGGGGGAATTGACTGATGACGCGGGAAGAAGCGATTGAGATCCTGGAGACAGCCAGGAAGACGGAGGCGTGGAAAGACCAGGGGCGTGATTATGAGGCACTATTGCTGGAGAGCGTGGTAGAGCAGATTGTTGATACTCAGCCCACCCTCACCCCGCCGAACGAGCCGCTGACGCTGGAGGAACTGCGGAAGATGGATGGGGAGCCAGTTTACATGACTTTCCCCTCAGACACTGGGAATCAATGCGGTCATTGGGCATTAGTTGGGACGCAAAGATGGGGTGCTGTATCGCTGATTTATGGTTGCGGATGGTCAAGTTATGAATCCGCCGTAGAAACTTTAGGGGCAAAATTTTACCGCCGCCCGCCGGAGGGAGAGGAGCATTGCTATGGCTGACCTGATATGCTCTATGATCTGCAAACACCGCTCTAAGCGCCCTCTGCGGAAGTGGCGGAACAAGGATGGAAGCCCGTGCTTTGGGTGCAGTCTGAAATATGTGAAGATCTCCCGGGTGTTTGACATGGATGGAGATATTTGTGCCGTTGCCGGGGAGGGGAACATGGCTCATTGCGCGTTTTATGAGCCGCTGGATGAGCCGGAGGGAGAGGAGGACACCTGATGGACATTTCTGGCACTGGAATAAAACATATCACCATGTTTGACCGGCAGTACACGCCGGAAAAGCAGGCGGAGGGACTGGCAATCTCTCAGGCCATCGTGTTTGGGCATTGTGACAAGTGCGCCTTTTTGCCACAATGCTCGACACAGGGGGCTGAATTCACGTTCCCTGCCGTCGCATGGTGTATGCATCGCAAGGCAGAAATCCTTGCGGATATGCAAAAGGAGGACACCTGATGGACATTGAGAAGCTGATTGAGCAGTTAAAGAGCGCCGCAGGAGGACCAGAAGGCATTAAGATGTGCCACGCCGCCGCCACCGCCCTCTCCACGCTCCAGCCCAGCAACGAGCCGCTGACACCGTGCGACTTGTGCCTATACGACCCACCATCGAGTTTTGGAGGAAAGCCGTGCTCCATTTGCCCGGCAGTGAGGCGTACTTCGGAAGGAGAGGGAATATAAAGCATGATAAGTCAGGGATTAGAAGATTTTTTGACCTATCTCCGGGAAACGGAACAGCAGATGCACATGGCGGCGCAGTCGGAACAGGAGGCTAACGATGCCACTCAGGATATTCTTCACCGGCTGGAGCTGTGCGATATTGATGGTGAGACGGCAGAAACCCTTGCATTGAAACTCCAGGCAGTCCGGCGGCCGGAATGGTCAAGCTGACCTGGCAATGGAGAATCTGCTGGGCCACGGGGAAACACGGACAAAAGAGGGAAGGGAGCGGGGACAAGAATGGATCATGAAGCGGTTTTGCCGGATCGAGTGAGAGAGCCGGGCTCCGTCCTGGTGATCCGGCTGCCTATCCAGAATGAGGTGCGCTCGCTCCAGAATTACCGGCGGTATGTGCTGGAGTCCATTGCCCAAGGAATCCTGGTGCTGGGCAAGGATGTGACCTACTGTGTGGAGCAGCTTGGGTGGATTCCTCCGGTGGTGCTGGGGGAGGAGCCGCCGGTGCCGGAGGAGCCGGAACCGTCCAGTCCGCAATGCACAGGGAGAAACGCTGCGGAGAAGCGGCGGATCTTTGAACGGCTCCAGCTGTTCCGGGGGGCCAATGGGCTGGGCTGTCTGCGCCGGATCTCTGATAAATGTACGTTTGGCATCACGGACGACCTGCTCCGGGACATCCTGACCGGCAATGCCTCCCCGACCATCAAGGAGTGGCGGGAGATTGGCCGGGCGCTGGACGAGCTGGAGGGAAAGGGGGCCGCCAGTGAGTAAGACCTTGAAGCAGGTCCGGGCCGGCCGCCTCGTGTGCGCGGTGGTCTACACCACGGCCGCCGCCGGAGACTCGCCCCGGGCCCGGACCCAGAAGCAGCGGGCATCTACCGCCGCCCGGGATAAGCTGAACGCCAGGACCTCATTCCAGAAGCTGGAACGGACTCTGGCGGCCAATTTTGACAACGGGGACCTGTTCATTACCCTGACCTATGATGATACGCACCTGCCGGAGGACCGGGAGGCGGCCATCCGGCGAATACGGTCGTTCCTCTCCAAACTGCGGAAGGCCAGAAAGCCCCGAGGACAGCTGCTCCACTATATTTATGTGACAGAGGGCGGATGTCCTGGCGGCCGGCTCCACCACCATCTGGTTGTCAACAGCACCGGAGAGGACCTGGAGGAGATCCGCCGGCTCTGGATCTATGGAGACAATGTAGAGGTGCGGCGGCTGGAGTTCAATCAGGGCCACACCTACGAGGACCTGGCCAGCTACCTGACCAAGGAGCCGCGGGAGTGGGGACACCCACAGGTGGGAGAGCGGACCTGGACGCCGTCTCTGGGGCTGGCCCGGACAGAGCCGGAGACGGAGACCGTCCCGGACTATGTGACGCTGACGGCTCCGCCCGAGGCCGTGATCCTGCAAAATGAGGGACCTGTCCGCAATGGATACGGCGAATTTGCCTGGATCAAATATATGCTGCCCTACCAGCCGGACCGGAGACGGGCCAGGAGCAAGCGGCGGCGCAGACGGAAGAAAGAATAGGCTTTTCTATTCTTTTCGGTCTCGGGGGTAAGTATATTCTCTTTGATTTCTCAGAAAAAGGGGGTAAAAAGATTTGCAATCGAACATGCGTTGTGGTAAAATCATCGTGAGGGACGGATGGGTGATCTGCCCGGTGTGCCAACGGGGAAAACTCCTGAAGGTCCGCGCAGACACGACCGCCCGAAACCTGCCACGCAAGTGCAAACGCTGCGGACAGGAGACCCTCGTGAATATCGAAGCGCCTGAGCCCGCGTCCAAAGTGACCAGCGCCTGAGCCGATGACAACCCGAGCAGTCGGGTGTCGTGGCTTGGGCGCTTTTTGTTTTGCCTGGAGGTGATAGCCCATGGCCCTGAAGCCGCTCAGGCCGTGCCGACACCCGGGGTGTGCCGCCCTGACCCGGGAGGGGTACTGTCCCAAGCACAAGCCTCAGAAAGCCCCTCGCCGGGTCTCGGCGGAGTATCACAGCTGGTACAGCCTGCCTATCTGGACGGACGACCTGCGCCCGGCGCAGCTCCTGCGGGAGCCGTTCTGCCGCGAGTGCGCCAAGCGTGGTGACCGTATCTGGGCCACGGTAGTGGACCACATCAAGCCGCACCGGGGGAGCTGGCCGCTGTTCATCGACCCGGCCAACCACCAGAGCCTGTGCAAGCGCTGCCATGACCGCAAGACGGCCTTGGAGCAGCGGAAAACGGGGGGCTTTTTTTGAGCACTGCACGGGAGACATGGCGGGACGCTTGGGCGCAGGCGCGCGGCTGGGCATGCGCCTATCCGGGCGCAGGGAGGCCTTCGGCCTCAGACCCTCCCCCCGGGTCAAAAAAGTCTGCGTGAAAGTGTGCAAGACCGCAGGCATCCCGCTGCGCGAAAAAATTTCCCCATGAGATGGGAGGCGAAAGTGATGGATCGAGAAACGATCAAGCGGCAGATACAGCTCTACCACAGCGACTGCCTGGTGGGCATGGAGCGGGTGGAGAGCGGAAGCGTGGATCTGATCCTCTGCGACCTGCCGTATGGCACTACAGACTGCTCCTGGGATACTGTGATCCCGTTTGAACCGCTGTGGGCGCAGTACCGCCGGGTGCTGAAGCCGAGAGGGGCCGCGGTGCTGATGGCGGCCCAACCCTTTGCGACGGACCTGATCAACAGCGCCAGAAAACTGTTCCGCTATGATCTGGTCTGGGAGAAATCGGCTCCAGTGGGTTTTGCCAACTGCCACAGGCAGCCCCTGCGGTCTCATGAGCTGATACTGGTATTTTACAGGCACCTTCCGACCTATCACCCCCAGGGGCTGATCAAGCTGGAGAAGCCAATCCAGAAGGCGGCTGCCCGCCGGGGAGGAAATGTCTATCACAGCCTGGGGCGGGCATGTGTGCAGACCTACACCAACTACCCCCGCTCGATCCTTCGCTTCCCCTTCCGGGGGCGCCGGGAGCATCCCACGCAGAAGCCGCTGGAGCTGATGGAGTATCTGGTGAACACTTACACGGACCCGGGAGACCTGGTGATGGACAACTGCATGGGGAGCGGGACCACAGCTGTGGCGGCGCTGAATACCGGGCGGAGGTTCATCGGCTTTGAGCGGGAACTGAATTACTACCAAACGGCCTGCCGGCGGGTGGCGGACCGGGCGGAAGAACTGACGGCGGCATAGGAGCAGGGAGGTGATGCGGGATGCCAGGACCGAGACAGCCCACGGATCTGGTGAAGGCCAGGGGAAAAAAGCATTTTTCCCAGACGGAGGAGGACCAGCGCAGGGACCAGGAGGTCCATGTGCAGCCGCCGGACCGGGCGGAGCCGCCCCGGTGGCTGGGGAAGAAGTTCCACGCTGAGTTCCGGGAGATCGGGGAGATCCTGCGCCAGGCCGGCCTTTACACGGAGCTGGACCGGGATGTGCTGGGCCAGTTCCTGGTAGCCCGGGAGCGGTGGCTCCGGTCGGACAGGCTGGCCTCCGCCGCCATCCGGGCCAGGGACGAGAAGCTGGCTAAGGAGTGGACGGCTGTCCAGAGCTCCTATTTCCGGCAGTGCCGGCAGTGCGCCGAGGTGATGGGGCTGTCCATCTCCTCCCGGTGCCGGCTGGTGGTGCCGGAGGTGCTGGCCAACGCGGCCAAGGACGAGGGCGAGGAAGACGAGTTCACCCGCGCGCTGAAGGCCAGGCAGGCCAGGGCGGCGGGGGGCTGAGCCATGGAGGAGCGGGACGAAGAGAGCGGGCGCTTTGTGTGCGACTTTGTGGAGCGCCTGCCCACTACGGACACGGGGAAGCCCTTCCGGCTGTATGAGTGGCAGCGGGAGACGCTGATGGAGTTCTACTCTACCATGGAGCGGGACGAGGAAAGCGGCCGGCTGCTGAGGAAGTATCAATATCTCTATCTGGAGATCCCCAAGAAGAACGGAAAGAGCGAGCTGTCCGCCGCCCTGGGCCTGTATCACCTGTTCGGTGACGGGGAGCTGAACGCGGAGGTGTATCTCTGCGCCGCGGATAAGGACAATGCGGGCATCGTGTTCCGGGCGGCGGTGTTCATGCTGGAGACCGCCCCCTGGACCGCCAAAATGATCGCCCGAGGAGAGCTGAAGGTCGTCCGATCCCAAAAGCGGATTGAATACCGAAGGCGGGTGAAGGCGGAGAACGGCGGCCTGCGCTGGGTCACGGTGGGGCTGATGCAGGTGCTCTCCTCGGAGTCCTACTCCAAGCACGGCTACAAGCCCAGCTGCGTGATCTTCGATGAGCTCCACGCCCAGCCTGACCGGAAGCTGTGGGACGTGATGACCGGCGCGGCCGGAGCCGCCCACGACCAGCCGGTTTGGATCGTGCTGACCACTGCGGGCGACGACCCGGACCGGCACAGCATCGGCTGGGAGATCCACGAGCGGGCGGTGGCCATCCGGGACGCCCGGCAGCTGCGCCGCATCCTGGCGGAGGGGGGTGACCCCCGACAGGTGCTCTCCCTGCGGAGGGCGGAGGAGGACGACCTCCCCCGGGCCCAGGCGGCCCTGCTGGAGCGGGACGAGAGCAACTGGCTGCCTGTGCTGTACGGCCTGACTGCCATGTTTGGGGACGACCCGGACGACCTGGACCGGGTGGACATCTGGGACGAGGCGCTGTGGTACCGGTGCAACCCGTCCCTGGGGAAGCATCTGACGCTGCGGGCGCTTCGGCTGGAGGCCCAGGCAGCCAAAAAGAGCCCGGCGGCGGAAAAGCTGTTCCGATGGCTGCGGCTCAATCAGTGGATCAGCGTCAAGGCGGTGGGCTGGCTGCCCCTGACCCTGTACGACAAGACCCAGTGGAACCGGCCGGAGTGGAAGGTGCTCAGCGCGCCGGAGCGGCGGGCGGCGGTACGGGAGTAT
>ERZ827469.2668-NODE-2668-length-12940-cov-3.295305_pt1 | contig 12940 bp, 12 predicted proteins | sample MGYA00519917_ERZ827469 | MGnify/ENA primary metagenome ERZ827469 (study PRJEB31778, sample SAMEA3449314) | human gut metagenome | biome: human gut; feature: human-associated habitat; material: faeces | place: United Kingdom | collected 2010/2012 ... | reverse complement strand
GTTTCCGAGGTCGTCAACGCCTGCGACGCGGGGCGCGAGGGCGAGCTCATCTTCCGCCTCGTCTATGATCTGGCGGGCTGCGATAAGCCCGTCCTGCGGCTCTGGATTTCCTCCATGGAGGAAGACGCCATCCGCGAGGGGCTGCGGCAGATGCGCGCCATCCTCACCGACATATGCGAGGGACGCGGGCGGGAAGGCGACATCGAGCTGCTCGAGCGCATATGCAACACCATGCGAGACGCCTCGCTTTGCGCGCTCGGCAAATCGGCGGCGAACCCGGTGCTGACAACCATCAAGTTCTTCCGCGATGAATACATCGCCCACATCGCCGAGCGCCGCTGCCCCGCAGGCGTCTGCCCTGCCCTGACGACGTTCGCCATCGACGCCGACGCCTGCACGGGCTGCGACCTGTGCGCACGATCCTGCCCAGTAAACGCGATATCAGGCGGACGTCGGGAGCCGCATGTCATCGACGCCGATGTCTGCATCGCCTGCGGGAGCTGCCGTGAGGCATGCCGATTCGAAGCGGTATTGACCGAAGGGAGGGGCGCATGAGCACCATCAACCTCACTATAGACGGCGTCGCGTGCACCTGCGAGCACGGCGAGTTCCTCTACGACGTCGCCAAACGCAACGGGATCGACATCCCCGTCCTCTGCCGATCCGACGCGTTCGACGACCATCGCGCCTGCTGCCGCATCTGCATCGTCGAAGTCGAGATACGCGGCCGCACGAAAATCGTCACGTCCTGTGTGTACCCCGTCGAACAGGACTGCATCGTGCGCACCAACACCGAGCGCATCCGCGAAGAGCGCGCCGTCGTCATGGCGCTCCTGATCAAGCGAGCGCCCGATTCCGAGAAGATGCAAACGATGGCGAAAAAGCTCGGGGCCGAGGCCGGGTTCGACCGACTCGTCACGCTCGACGGCGAAAAATGCATCCTCTGCGGCCTGTGCGTTCAGGCATGTGACAGCCTTGGCACGGGCGCCATAAGCACCGTCGACCGAGGAACCGAAAAACGCGTCGACACGCCCTACTCCGATCCGTCTCTCGACTGCATAGGGTGCTTGAGCTGCGCGAACGTCTGCCCCACGGATGCCATCTCCTACACCCAGACCGACACCGAGCGCACCATCTGGAACCGCACCTTCAGGCTCGTGCGCTGCCCCTCGTGCAGCCGCATGATGGGCACCGAGGAAGCTGTTGCGACGGCGGCCGAGAAAGCGCACGTGGAGACACCGCAGCTTTGCGACGAGTGCCGCAAGAAGGCCATCGCCGATTCGATGGCGAGAACCTATCGGTATGTGTAAGCACATGGGAGGGATGCTCCGCACCTCCCTCCCCGCAGAAGCTGCGCCGTCGCACGCGGCTCGCCTTCCCGCAGGCGAGCCGCGTGCCTTTTCGTGAAGATCACCGTCTTGAGAAGAGGATCAGCCCATGTCTACCGAGCCCCCTGCGAAAGCGATCAAACCATTCGACGCCCATGCGGATCGCTACGCACGAAACCGCAGATCTCTCACCACCGACGAGATTGCTCGCCTGCACGACGCACGCGTGCTCGTCGCAGGCTGCGGCGGACTCGGCGGGCACGTCATCGAATGCCTGGCGCGTACAGGAGTCGGAGCCATCGTCGCGATCGATTGCGATGCTTTCGAAGAAACCAACCTGAACCGTCAGCTGCTTGCCACGGAGGACACCCTCGGAACGAGCAAGGCGCACGCAGCCCGCGAGCGCATTGCGCGGGTGAACCCCGACGTCACGATCATCGACAAAACCATCGCGCTCGACGAGGGCAACGTCTCCGACCTCATCGCCGGCGCAGACTGCGTCATCGACGCCCTCGACAACGCGCACGCCCGCTTCCTACTTGCGCGAGCGGCAAACGAGACGGGCATACCCGTCGTCTACGGAGCGGTAGCCGGCTGGTACGGCCAGGTGTGCACGATCTTCCCGGGCGACGCGGCTTTTCCCGTCGTCTACGGAGACTCCAACGGGGAAAGCGCTCACCTCAAGGAAGGGGTCCTCGCCCCCACCGCCGCGTGCACGGCGGCGTTTCAGGCATCGGAAGCGGTGAAGGTGTTGCTGGGCAAGACGGGCCTCATCCGTAACCGGCTGCTCATGATAGACATGCTGTTCGGGTCGTGCGACGATATGGACATCACGGGCTGATCATCGTCCAACCCACCGCGAAAGGATCGCTCACGTGCAAAAGCACAACTCCAAAATCAGGAAAGCGAACGCACTTGCAGCCGCTTTGTTGACGGCGTTCTTCCTCGCGCATGCTCTGCTCGGAGCCTTCTCGCGACTGTTTCTCAACGCCGACGCCCCCACCATCATCGTGTGGGCTTTCATATTCGTCGCCTTCGTCCACTTCGCCCTGTGCCTCATCACCAGCCGATTGATGCTGACGGACACACTACGTCCGCCGAGTCGTAAGAAAAAGAACCATCTCTGGTTGAAGTGGGCGTCGGGAGCCGCACTCGCAGCGTGCGCGGCTCCTCATGTGCTCGGCCGGGACGCCTCCGCACGATGGTTCATCCTTCTCGTGCTCGCGCTTCTAGCTTGGCACGCCTACATCGGCTGCAAGTCGCTCGCGCGCGATCTCGACATGCCCCGAGGGGCGAAGATGCCTCTGCGCATCGCGATCATCGCCGCAAGCTGCGTCATCGGAGCCATCGCTGCAGCATCGCTGATCAACGCCTCGTAACGCGAGCGGATACGACAGACGCCGTCCGGACCAAGTTGCCGGAAGGGCGCAGGTTCGGGACGGACGCACTTTTTGAAACATATTCCCATCTTTTCGTGCAGGCTTCGCCTGCAGTGGGTTCGCCGCTGCGCTGCAAAGAAAAAGGCTGGAAACGAAAGTTTCCAGCCTTGATAGATCATGGTGGTCGCTACAGGATTTGAACCTGTGACCCCCGCCGTGTGAAGGCGATGCTCTCCCGCTGAGCCAAGCGACCAATTAGATACCGTATCTAACGGCGTTTGAATATATTAGCGGAACCTCATTTCGTTCGCAAGGCCTAATTTACAGAAAATGAAACTACGCCTGAACCTGGGGCACGATAATAGTCGGAACCTTCAAGTTGAGAAGAACGCTATGGCAGACCGAGCCGAACAAGGCGCGGCCGAGCGCGTTACGGGAGTGCGTGCCCATGACGAGCACCTTCTTCCCCACGCTGCGCTCGATGAGCACACGGCTCGCCGGCGTCGCCTCAATCGCCTCGCCGACCACGGTTAAGCCGGGATGCTGAACCTGCAAGGATGCGACGCGAGCGTCAAGAGCGCGCTGGAGCTGATCGCCATAGGTCTCGACAACGCCGTCGCGGCGTACGTCGGAATGCGAGAACAGAGGCGGACGATCCCACGACGACACCAGCTCGAGCTCGCAACCTTCCCGCAACGCCTCATCGGCGCCGAACGCGATGGCGCACTCGCTGGCGCCATCGGGGCCGATACCAACCAAGACGCCCTCGCCCTCGCCGTCCTCGCTCCAATCCGCGGGGATGACAGCGCAGGGAACGTCAACCGAGACGGAGACCTTCAGTCCCTTTGCACCGCCGAGCGTTTCGCCGACCGTCGCGCCGTGATGAGAGCTCATGACCACCATGTCATGCCCCTCGGCAGCCTCGACGATCTCGTCGATGATCGAGCCCTCGACCACGCGCATGCTCAAATCAAGATCGGGGTAGCGCTGCTCGACGCGCAGCTTCGACAATCCCAGAACACGCTCGGCTATCTCGCGCATATCATCGACCTCGTAATCGAGGACGCGCGCAACATCGGGATCCACAACGGAGAGCATCGTCAAACCTGCTCCCACCTCGTTCGCTCGGCGGGCCGCCCACTCCAAAGCACGGTCGCTGCGATCGCTTCCGTCAACGCCGACGAGAAAACGCGTCATGTCAAACACCTCCATCGCTTCGTGCGAACACTACCTGCCGCCCAGTGTTCAGACGGCGAACCCGGCGCGGTCGAGCGTCGGGGTGAATCCGAGAATAGCAAACGGCGCGCACCTTCAGCACGCGCCGCATCGTCTAGGCGATTTTATCCCCTGCTCCGGGGCCGGATTTCGAGGTATACACCTCGTCGACATGGACGAACACGCCGCCTTTCGCCGTGATAGGCAGGCCCATGCCGGCAAACGCCGCGTTGACCCACGCCGCGTTCTCCTCGAACTCGGGCCCCTCGTTGACATAGCGGGCCGTTCCGTGCACCTGATACGCGCCGTCATCGTTGAAGAACAAGACGGACACCTTCGCGTTCTCAAGCACATTCGCGAGCGTTTTCTTGAAGAACTGATCGGACAAGTAGATCGTCTCGTCGTCGAGGATCTTCTTCATGCCGACAATGCACGTGTTCGGCTGCCCCTCCGGGCCGGCCGTCGCAAACGTCACCGTGCCAACCGCGTTGAACACATCCTGGACTTCCTTGGGCATGCAAGCCATAGCCTCTCCCTCCTCGGAAAGATTCATCCCAGCACGTGCTGGGATGTCCGCTTGGCTACATTGTAGTCCCTTTTCCCCGCTATCGGACGTACTCATATATACTGTCTCGTTGGGTTATGGAGAAATCGAATCACAAGCGCTGACGCGCTTCGAGAGAAATCGGGAAAGGCTGCATGCGATGAGCACCGAAACCATGAGCGACACCTTCAACGCGTCCAAGAAGATCAGCGACGAGATCAAAGCCGACCTCGCCGTGCACCCCGAGAAGTACACTATGCTCACGGGCGACCGCCCCACGGGTCGACTGCACATGGGTCACTACTTCGGCACCATCCGCGAGCGCGTCAAGCTGCAAAACGCGGGCATCACCACGCGTATCATCATCGCCGACTACCAGGTCATCACCGACCGCGACACCACCGAGCACATCGCCGATAACGTGCACAACATGGTCATCGACTACCTGGCCTGCGGCATCGATCCGGAGAAGACCATCATCTTCACCCATTCCGCCGTGCCCGCGCTCAACCAGCTGATGCTGCCGTTCCTTTCGCTGTGCACCGAGGCGGAGCTCATGCGCAACCCCACGGTGAAGGCCGAGCAAGAGGCCTCCGGGCATGCGCTCACAGGCTTGCTTCTCACCTACCCCGTGCACCAAGCGTGCGACATCCTGTTCTGCAAGGGCGACATCGTGCCGGTCGGCAAAGACCAGCTGCCCCACATCGAGCAGACCCGCCAGATCGCACGTCGCTTCAACGAGCGCTACGGTCACGTGTTCCCGGAACCGCACGGCCTTCTGACCGACGCGGTGGAAATCCCCGGGCTCGACGGACGCAAGATGTCGAAGAGCTACGGCAACTCCATCGCGCTGTCCGCCACCGCCGAGGAAACCGCCAAACTCATCAAGAAATCCAAGACCGACTCCGAGCGCTTCATCACCTTCGATAAGGAAGGACGCCCCGGCGTTTCGGCGCTGCTCACCACGGCGGCGCTTTGCACCGGCCGCACCGAGGTTGAAATCGCAGAGGAAATCGGCAACGACGGATCCGGCGCGCTGAAGAAGTTCGTTACCGAGGCGGTGAACAACTACCTCGCCCCCATCCGCGCGCGTCGCGCCGAGCTCGAGGGCGACATGGACTACATCCGCGATGTGCTCGCCGACGGTAACCGCCGCGCCAACGAGATAGCCGATCAGACCCTTGGCGAGGTGCGCGAGGCCATGGGCATGGTCTACTAAACCGACCCGTATCAACCCCGCATCATGCGCAGCAAGGAAATAGCCGATCTTGCAGGCGTCACGGTCAGGACGCTTCGCCACTACCGCAAGATCGGCTTGCTGCGCGAGCCCGAGCGAGCGGAAAACGGCTATTGCGAATACACGGTGGACGACCTCGTCCGACTTCTCCGCATCAAGACGCTCTCTTCGCTCGGCTTCTCGCTCGTCGACATCGCGCACATGCTCGACGCCGACGATACCTCGCAGGGCGGCTCCGCCTACGACGACAAACTCGACGAGCTCGATCGCGAGCTCGCTTCTCAAATCGAACGCCTGGAAGAACAGCGACGCACCGTCGCGCGTCTCAAGGCCGAGGGGATATCCCCCGACATGCCGCTACGCGCAGGCAGGGTCATAGGTAAACTCACCAACGCGGATCTCTTTCCGAGCATGGAAGAAGTCGACAAAACCAGCCTTCTGCTTGCCGCGCATCTTTACGCGGAAGAGGACTTCGAGGAGATAGACAACTTCTGCACCGCGTTGATCGAACGCGACCTCGTCGAAGATTATCAGCGCGCCTCCGCCCTCCTCGAAGATCTTGACGAAACATCGACCGAAGCCGCACGCGATCATGCCGCGCACGAGATGATCGCACTGCTCACCAAGGTTATCGACTGCTTCGACGCTAAAAACTGGGACCGTCCCGCAACCACCGCCGAGAAGATCATCGACGAATACGGGCAGGAAGCGCTCAACCCCGTGCAGGAAGCCGTTTCGAATCGCATTCTCGAGGACGTTTATGAGCAAATCGTGAAGCGATCGCCGTCGAAACATTAGTTTTCACTTGACCCATTGACCCCGACGTTACGTCGTAGTTTTTACTTTCCTCTCGAACAGAGAGGAAGGATGCTCGTGAAGAAAACCCATGCAACCGTACGATTTCTCGCATCGAACGCGCTGTCGCTGCTCGGCAACTCGGTTGCCGGCGTCGCTCTGCCGCTCATCTTGCTGGCGACCACGGGAGACGCTCTCGCAGCAGGCGCGCTGGCACTCATCCGCTCGGTGCCGCAGCTTGTCATCGGCGTCGCCGGCGGCGCCATTCTCGACCGCGTTAACCGCCGCAACGTCTCCATCATCTCAGACGTCATCTCCGCGCTTTCGGTCGCGCTGCTTCCCATCGTCGATATGATATGGGGCCTGAACTTCTGGTGGTTCGTCACCCTGGGTCTCATCGGGTCGATCGGCGACATCCCCGGCATGACCGCCCGCGACGCCATGCTCCCTGCCGTCACCAAATACGACGGCGTCGACATGCAACGATTCATCGGATTCTCGCAGTCGCTCGAGTCGATGGTCACCATCGCCGGCCCTGCGCTCGCCGCGATGCTCATCAGCTTCGTCGGAGGCGTCGAATCGCTCTGGTTCACCGCCGCCATGTCGCTCTCCGCAGCCATCGTGACCTGCACCATCCCGAGAAAAGTCGGCAAGGTTCCCCACTCGGGGCACCTGAGCGCGCACGAGAGCGCAGGATTGGTGAAGGAATCCCTCGGAGCGCTGCGCCGAGGCCTGCACGTGCTCTTCCGCAGCGACGGGATCCTCACCGCCTCCGTATCGCTTTCGCTCGGCATCGTGATGATACTCGGCAGCTTCCAGGGGCTCGTGCTGCCCGTGTTCTTCACCGAACTCGGCGAGCCCGCGCTTCTCGGATTCACGCTTTCCGCCATGTCGGCGGGCATGCTGGCAGGCTCGCTCGTCTACGCCGCCCTCACGCACAAGATCAAGCGCCGCACTTGGTACGTCGCCTCATTCGTCGGCATGGGCGCCGGCGTCGCGATCATCGGGTTGTTCCCGCCCTACCCGATCATGCTCGCAGGCTCCGTGCTGCTCGGCTTCGCAGCAGGCCCTGCGTCGGCCTTGCTCGGGTTCTTCATGCTCGACCGCGTGCCTGATGCATCACGCGGCAGCGCCTTCGGCACCCAGAACTCCATCACCATGGTGGCGGCGCCCGTGGCAGTCTTCGCGACGTCGATCCTCGTGAGCGGACTCGGCGCAGCCAATGCGGCACTCGCCCTCATCGCGGGCTGGATAGCGCTCACCATCGTCGCGCTTGCCATCCGCCCCATGCGCAGGCTCGACGCCGTCGCCTCGCAGGAAGCGGCCCCGGCTACAGCTTCAGCGAAAACAGCCTTCGACGCGCAGGCGTAAACCTAGGTCCGCCCCCCCTCGCCCGCCCGTCGCAATAGCGGCCGAACGGGCGAGGGCTCATTCACACCGGACGTCAAGCCCATCCACCGCGCTCACGAGAAGCGCCACGACATGATGCGATCTGATGCGAGAAGAATATCCTGCGGCGCGTCGAGCTAGCTCTCAACCAGCTCGACGCGACAAGGCACGGCTTTGATCAGCGGGAAGCCCGTCACTTCGTCGCACACGTCAAGCGGCGTGAGGTTGTTGGCGCTGCCGCATCTCCACGCGGCGGGCATGAACGCGCTGCCACCGCCATGGGGAACGTGCACCGCTCCCGCCGCCATGCCGCCGACGCGCGCAACGTGTTCGCCCGACCCGAACGGCGTGATCACACGCACGACATCGCCATCCCTCACGCCGAGTTCACGAGCATCGACCTCGGAAAGCTCCGCGCAGGGCGCAGGATCCAGCCTCGCCAACGCCGGAATGCTCGGGCCGTACACGCCCATGCGATTGCTGCTGCGAGCGCCCGTGGTGAGCGTCAGCGGATACGCCTCGCGCTGCAGCTCGGGCACCTTCGCAGCATCTGCGCATCCAGGCAGCGGATCGAACCCCGCATCGGCGAGCAACTGCGAGTAGATTTCGAACTTCCCGCTTTCCGTCGGAAATCCGGGCATCCCGTCGGCACGCAGCGCACCGGTACGGTATTTCCCATATGCGCGATCCTTCGCCGCAAGCGCAGCCGGCGCACCCGCGACCAACCACGCCACCAGCTCGTTGCCGTCGCTCGGCAACCCCTCGCCCACGCCCAGCCGCCGTGCTATATCCGACAAGACGAGAATGTCGTCGCGAGCCTCCCCCGCCGGCTCCACGACGGGCGACTGCACCTCAGGCCCCGCGGGCGAGGGGATCAAACGCGCGGTTTCAAACAACGACGCCGCAGGCAACACCACGTCCGCGAAGCGCGTCTCCTCAGTGAAGAAGCGATCCATCACCACCAGGCAATTGAGCTTCCGGTAAACGTCGAGCCATAATTCTCCGCCGGGGAACGAGCAGGCGGGGGAGCCGCCGACCACCAAAAGCCCACGCACCGGATACGGGTCGTCCTCGAGCACCGCTTTTGGAAGCTGACAGAACTGGCCCTCCCCGCGAAACGCGTAGAACAACGGGAACTCGCGGGCGCCCACGGGCACCGCGTCGGCGGGAGGCTTCGAAAAACGAAAGCCCTTCGATCCTTCGACGCTCAGGTACATGCCGCCCTCGACGTCAAGCTTCCCCGTGATGGCCCATAGCGTCTGCAGCGCACGACCAGCCGCGACCGCGCCCGGCTGATACTCCACCCCCGTGTAAGTGACCAGCGAGACGCGATTCGTCGAGCAAATGAGATCCGCGAGCTTCGCAACGTCCGAGCACGACACGCCGCAGCGCGCGCTCAAGCAAGCCGCATCGAGGTGAGCCACGCGTTCGGCCAGCCCATCGAAGCCCACAGTGAAATCGGCCACGAAGGACTTATCGTAGCGGCCGCTTTCGATAACGTGCTTGATCAGCGCAGTGGCCAACGCGCCATCTCCTCCGGGAGTTACGGGGATCCACCAATCGGCGATCTCGCCGATACCCGCACGCCGCGGATCGACCACCACCAGCTGCGCGCCGCGCGCGCGAGCCTCGTTGATCCTGCGCAGGAGAAGCTGAGGGCCCTCTTCAGTTGCAGGGTTTTGCCCCCAAACGACGATCACGTCGCTGCGGGCGACATCGGGCACGATCTTCGCAGCGGGGATCCCCATGCATGTGACAGGCACCACCACGTTCGACGAGAGGAAGCAGATCGACGCGCAGCTCATATCGTTCGGCGAACCGAGACGCGAAAGCAGCGAACCGCTCCCCTTCCCCATGCGCATCACGGGCGTGCCCAAAACGCCGCGACCGAAATACGATGCCATTGCACACGGTCCGCCCGCCTCCACGACGGCGCGCACGAGCTCGGCGGATCGGTCGAGCGCCTCGTCCCATGAAACGCGCCGCAATTCGCCCGTCCCGGCATCGCGCACCATCGGATGCATGATGCGTTGCTCCCCGTAAAGCGCATCGGGGGCGTGCGCGCCACGCGAGCAAAGCCGACCGCGATCCGATTCCGCGTCGACGGAGACAAGGGCGATCCGACCGTCCTCGACGGTCACCACAACATCGCATCCCCCCTGGCACATGCCGCATACTGCACGCTTTCGCATAGAAGCCTCCTCGGTCGCGTTGCATCGCATCGCATCGCATCGCATCGAACTATACCCCTTCGCACCCCTCTCTAGCGAATATACTTCTCCCGCACGCGACCGCCTTCGACGACCCAAAGCCTCTCCACGCATGCTTCCAGAAACCGCATGTCATGCGAGACCAGGATCAAGGCGCTGCCGTAAGCGGAAAGCGCTCCTTCAAGCGCTTCAACCGAATGAAGGTCGAGGTGATTCGTCGGCTCGTCCATCACCATGAGCGACCGCGATTCCATCACGCCGCGTACGATCATGAGCTTACGCGCCTCGCCCGCAGAAAGTCCTGAGGGGTCGAGCATGCTTTCAGCATGCGCGTTCAGCTGAACAAGCATCGAAACCGCCCGACCACGCTCGGCATCGGAGAGTGCCTCAAGCCACTCTCGCAGGCACCGCTCGAGCTCCCGCGTCAGCTCTTGAGGAACGTACAGAACGTCATGAAGATCGTATCGAGTCGTTAATTGAGCCATGATATGACGGATGAGCGTGGACTTCCCCGCTCCGTTCCTGCCGACAACGCCGATCTTCTCCCCCGCGTCCACGCGCAGGTCGTCGAAGGTCAGCAGAGAGTCCCCGCACACGATGCAGCCTGCGGGAACTCGCACCATCGTGCCGTGCGTGCGACGAACATCACCGAACGACACGAATCCGTCGTAGCGTTTTTCGACGCGTAGCTTCGCCTCGTCGGCGCGCGCCCCGTCAGCTCGCGCCGTCATACGCCGTGCGAGCTTCCCCGCTTTGCCGTCCTGTCCCGAGAAAATCGCCAGATCGATGCGCGCCCGCGTGTCGCTGTCGTGAACATCGAGGGCACGTTTGCTCCTGCGCACCGCCGTGCGAGCCGCCTTCTCGGAGCGCTCACGCGCCTCAGCTTCCAGACGCTTCGCCCTTCTCGCGGCAACGAGCTTGCGATGCACGACCTCCGCCCTCTCCCGCTCCACCTCCCTCCTCGCCTGCGCATACCCTCCGGGACGCATCGTCCACACGCCGAACTCGCACATCAAACAACTCGAGGCAAGCTCGTCGAGCAAACCGCGATCATGGGAAACCAGCAGACCCACGCCCTTGAAGCCGCGCAACACCTCGATCAGCTGCGCTTTGCAGGCAGCATCCACATGATTGGTCGGCTCGTCAAGCACGAGAAGGTCGGGCGAACGCCACAGCGCCACGGCAACCTGGATTTTCTTCTGTTCGCCGCACGAAAGCCTCGAGAACCGCCACGGCATATCGTCTCCTATGCCGAGGCGCTCGCGCAAACGGCGCGCCTCGTCGCCGTAATCGCATGCGAAATCGTAGAGCATCGCAGGCTCCTCGGCGCAATCCTGCGGACAAACCACCGCCGAGGCGCAGCCCGACACGCTGCGCGCGCTCGGCGCCAGCCGACCTGCGGCAACGCCGACGATCGTCGATTTCCCGCAGCCGTTATCGCCGACAATTCCCGTCCAGCCAGACGCGAACGTAAACGTCAACGCTTCGAACACAGGATCACCGGAGCCAGGGTAGCGATACGATACATTGTTGAAATGAAGAAACAAAACGACCTCCCAAGCAGAAGGCCATGCGATGAGTTGATGCCGAACGGCTCTGAACGCAAGCCGCAGGCGAAGCTCACCGAAAGCGCGCGACCATCATATTCGGAAGAAGGGGAAACGCGCGCATTCGAGCGAAGACGGGGGGCAGTGCGAGAAACCGACCGACCGGCGGGAAATCTCCCGCACCCGCGAAGCCTAGAACAACGTCATCGCATGGCGCAAGCCGCGCAGACGCGCGACAGACGACACGGATGAAAAACGTTGTTTAGAACTTCATCGATCACTCACCTTAAGAGGCGAACCATTCGGGCCCCTCGTTACAAAACGCGAGCATTTTAGCACGCAGAACAGAGAAACGCAAACGCGAGACCTCCTGCAGCGCAAGGAGAGAGAGCACGAGCTTCGCCGACGCACGCACAAGGAATCCAAACGTGCTACTCTGCATAGATCACCACCTGTCGATTAAATTAAGGCGGCACCCATGAAGCAAGCATTCATCAACGCGACGGTCCTTGACGGAACACGTGACATGATCCCTCGGCCAAATCACGTCGTCGTCACCGAGGACGATCGCATCACCGCAGTTCGCCCCACAAGCGACCCGATCGAGAAAGACATCGAGCACCTCAAAACCCATGGCTTCGACATCATCGACCTCAACGGACGCTACCTCATGCCGGGGCTCATCAACCTGCACGTTCACCTGGCGGGCTCGGGCGCACCCAAGAAAAAGGAGCAGGACAACGCGTCCCGCTCCTCTTTATATCTGCAAATCACAGTCCGAGCAACTGCTTTTTCTTTGCGTCAAATTCTTCCTGGGTGAGAATGCCTGCGTCCAGCAGCTCCTTGAGCTTCAGCAGGTCGTCCGCAGCCTCGCTTACGCTGGTCGGTGCGGCGGCGGGCGCAGGAGCGGGAGCGACGGGGGCAGCGGGAGCAACACGGCCGGTGACAATGTCGTTCAGCTTATCCTGCATCAGAATCGGCGGGATGATGGGAACAAAGATGGCCAGAATCAGGCAGAGGGTGGAAAGATCGGAGGGGATATTCTTCGCCGCCGCCATCTTGTCAAGACGCTGGGCAGTCTTGTACATCCAATAAATCACGTAGAAGGGGACGAACAGGCACAGCAGCAGCTTGTTGGTGGGGTCGCGGTCCTCTTCACCCTGCACATTGTTGGTGTAGCCGGTAACGCGGTAAATCCAGATATACAGCCAGATGCCGCAGGTGAACAGCTTGTCGATGTTGAAGGCGTCGGCACCGCCGGCATAAGAGAGGCGCAGCTTCCCGCCAAACTCCTTG
>ERZ827469.2666-NODE-2666-length-12943-cov-3.949410_pt1 | contig 12943 bp, 8 predicted proteins | sample MGYA00519917_ERZ827469 | MGnify/ENA primary metagenome ERZ827469 (study PRJEB31778, sample SAMEA3449314) | human gut metagenome | biome: human gut; feature: human-associated habitat; material: faeces | place: United Kingdom | collected 2010/2012 ... | reverse complement strand
GCCGGCGGCATCTGCTGCTCGGATTCGGGCGACAATCCCGGAGAACAGGAAAAAGGGGATTTCCTTAAAGAATTTATAAACATAAGCCAATATCTGTTTTAAATATCACCAATATACCTATATGACACATTATTATCCAAGCGAAGCTTTACGCCTTGACAACGGCACCACCTGAAACCAGGTAAGCGAACGCCACAGCCACTCCATGGGACCATAGTAGAATCTCTTAATCCACCAATTGCTATAAGCAATCTGGATGACACAGAAAGCCGCTCCCAGCAAAAAGCTCTGCAAATAGTTGAACTCGACAGCAAAGTTCCCGCCAAAACCATAGAATAGGGAAACTCCGACTATCGACTGCGCCATATAGTTCGTCACACTCATTCGTCCCACCGGAGCAATACGGTCGAGTACTTTCTGCCCCTTATACCGATAATACAGCAAAGTGAAACCGCAGAAATAAACCATCATCTGTCCCAGATTGCCATACGTCTTGAAAAGAGTCTGTCCTACCCGCAACGCAAACCCGTCCACTCCCCATACCGGAAGCAGGAAGGCAACAGCATAAAATACTGCCCAGAAAGCCAGACAATAAGGTAAAAACAGACGACTGTACTTCACCATCTTTTCCTCACTTTTGTGAATACCCTGACGCCCGATCAGCATTCCGGCAATAAACAGTCCCAATAACTGGAGGTAACGGAAATTATTGAATACCCACAGGCATTTGGCCGACTGTCCGTCGAACGTATTGAAACTCAGTACATCCATCAGTGATCCATTGATAAAGACATCGGCCGCCCTTTCAAAAAGCCGGTCCATATAAGCTGCCGCAGCAGTCGGTTCGTTAGCCACATTGTCGCTGAGCAGAGATACAAAACTAATGACTGCCGGTATCTGCAGAAACAGCAAAATGCATAGCACCAGCAACCATCTGGTGGGAACTTTATAAAGAGGAATCAAGAAGACTCCTAATACGGCATAGACCATAAAAAACTCTCCCATATAGACCAATCCGTTGATATAGCCAAACAGGAACAATAAGGCAAGCCTCCAGAGGAAGCGTCCCCGGAAATCGACTCCTTTAGCTGCCTGAGACTCCATCTGCATGAAAAAGCTCAAACCGAACAAAAGGGAAAACATAGCGTATGATTTCCCGGAAAACAAAAAATAGAGTGAATCGTATACTGCCGTATCTATTGCCTGCCAGAAAGGAGACTCCACAACCGGAGCTAAAGTCAGGTCGAAACGCTCCATGCAATGCAAGAGCATGATGCCAATCAGTGCGAACCCCCGCAAGGCATCGATCGAATTAATACGCTTTTTAGGTGTGATCGTTTGTGTATGTGTCATGATATGAATTAAAAACAGGATATAAAAAGAGGCATAAGGATATAGAAGCAGATCTGCCGGACCCTATATTCCTTATGCCAATACAACTAAAAAAACGCTTGTGTTATTTTCCGTTATCTACCGAAAATTTGAAGATACAATGACTATTGTAGGTTTCACCCGGACGCAATACAGCCGAAGGCCATTCAGGTTTGTTCGGAGTATCGGGATACTTTTGAGTCTCCAGACAGACAGAAGCACGTTGATTGTAAGTAATACCTTTCTTTCCGGTCAGCGAACCGTCAAGGAAGTTTCCTGCATATACCTGAATACCGGGTTCGTCAGTGTATACATCGAGTACGATACCGGTTTTGGGTGATTCAAGAGTAGCGGCCTTACGGGTAATATCGCCTTTGGCATTCAACACCCAGTTATGGTCGTAACCATTACCGTTCTTCAACTGCACGAAATCGAAATCATTAATGCGTTTTCCAACCGGAGTCGGTGTGCGGAAGTCCATCGGAGTACCTTCCACTGTTACAATCTCGCCACTGGTCATAAAGGTACTGTCCACGGGAGTATAAGCATCGGCGTCGATAGTCAGCAGATGATCGGCATTGCTGCCTGCATCTCCGTCCAGATTGAAATAAGAGTGGTTGGTCATATTGACAATGGTCGGTTTATCCGTTTCTGCCTCATACTTGATATCGATGGCATTATCATCTGTCAGCTTCATAATAACCTTACAGGTGATATTACCGGGGAAACCTTCCTCGCCGTCTTTTGAAAGATAAGTCAACTCAAGTTCCTGCGGTCCCACCTGCTTGGCATCGTATACCTGATATTGGAATCCTTTCGGACCACCGTGCAGGCAATGTCCGTAGTTATTGCGCGGCAACTGGTATTCAACTCCATCCAAAGTAAATTTTCCCTGATTGATGCGATTGGCATAACGACCGATGCTGGCACCGAAGTCCGAAGGCTTGCTGATGTAATCCTGAATAGAGTCGAAGCCCAACACTACATCACGCATCACCCCTTCTTTATCGGGAACCATTACCGAAACAATACGTCCTCCAAAATTAGTGACGCAAACCTCCATGTTGTTCTGATTACGGAGTACATACAAATCGGTTTTCTTTCCGCCCACCTCAGTCTGGAAATTGCTCTTTACCAAACCGGAATCCGTAGTAGCCTTTTCTGTCTCTGCACAACCGGCTACAAAGAGGGCACCCAGTGCCCACATAGCTAATTTTCTCATTATTAAACTGTTTTGAGTTTTATTCACCACAGAGCGACACGGAGTCCCACTGAGTTTTTAGACAGATGAACAAAAGGACAAACTATTCTTTATTTGTTCATCTGTTCTTTTGTCTGAAAACAAATAGAGCGCAGCCAATCAATCTCTGTGGGACTCTGTGCTACTCTGTGGTGAATCTCATTCATTTCTGTTTCGTTATATTCTTACTGTATACTATTCAGCATATCCACTTTACCTTCATTCACCAGTTTCAGGATCAACTCACCGAACAAAGTATTCTGCCATGCAAACCAGGCACGGGTAAATTTCTCAGGATTGTCTTTATGGAAAGACTCGTGCATGAAGCCTGTACCTGCATCCGTATTCATCAGCATCTCGATGCACGACTTGATCTCCGCATCATCCTTGCTGGTGAAAGCTTTCATCATGATACTCATGGGCCATACCATATCGTATCCGATGTGTGGTCCGCCAATGCCCTCGCCTGCCTTACCTTTGAAGAAGTAAGGATTGTCGAGGCTCCATACAAAACGGCGGGGATTTTGATAAATCGGATCATCAATCGACACATCACCCAGATAAGGCATTGCCAGCAGGCTCGGAACGTTGGCGTCGTCCATCAGCATGTGGTTACCAAAACCGTCCACCTCGAAAGCATAAATCTTTCCGTATTTGGGATGATTGTAAACGGCATATTTCTTCAGGGCTGTTTCCACTTCGTTTGCCAAAGCCTTGCATTCATTGGCCAGAGCCGTCTTTTTATTCACGGTTGTCAGTATCTCGGCTGCCTTGCGGAGTGAAGATACGGCAAAGAAGTTGGACGGAACCAGATACTGCAATGTCGTGGCATCGTCCGAAGGACGGAAAGTGGAAACAATCAGTCCGACAGGTTTCACCGGATTACCCAGTCCGTCGTTGGTCACTGTATCGAGAGCACGCTCTGTCTTACGTTGGAACTTATACGGACCCACACCGTCTTTGCGCTGTTGTTCCTTAAAAGTACGCAATATGTTGGTGATTGCCTGTATCCATTCTTCATCGAAGATACTGGCATCCCCTGTTGTCTTCCAGTACTGATAAGCCAGGCGCAACGGATAGCAAAGCGAGTCGATCTCCCATTTGCGTTCATGCAACTCAGGTTTCATATCCGTCAGGTCGCTCATCCATTCGCCTCCTTCGGAGTTCATGTTGAAGGCGTTGGCGTACGGGTCGATATTGATACATTTAAACTGGCGGTTGATAACTCCGGCAAGCATCGTTTTCAGTTCCGGATCGGAATTGGCCAGTTGTACATAAGGCCATACCTGAGCCCCCGAGTCACGGAGCCACATGGCATGAATATCTCCTGTATATACAAAAGTATCGGGTTTGCCGTCTTTGCCTTTGCGGAAGTGTACGGTGGTATCCAGTGTATTGGGGAAACAATTGGTAAACATCCAGGCCAGCTTTGAGTTACGCAACAGTTTCTGTACACGTATGATTTCGTTTTCTACAGCCTGCGAACGGAACAGACGCTTAGCGGGTTCCGGACGATTGTCTTTCTGAATAGCATCTGCCACACAAGTATAATGCGACAACATACCTTCGGCCTTCAGTGCTGAAGGCGCACAGAGCAGTGCCGCAGTAACGACACATGCTCCGATCATTTTCTTTGAGTTTTTTCCTGGCATAATCTTGATTGGTTTTTATTAAGTAATCTGTTTCTGTCCAGCCTCAACGTACCTCTTTAGAGAACGAATACGGGAAATCCGACTCGCGTACTCCACGCTGTTTATTCGGAGTAGACGACATTTTCATCGTAATCTTCGCTCCGTTCATCAGTTCTTTATGTGTCAGGTAGTTGCGAGTCAATGTTTTACCGTTTACGGTCATTGACGCAATGTAACGGTTTTCATCGCTATTGCCCGGTGCGCTGATCTGCACGGTCTTGCCATTCTCCAGATGCAGCTTCATCTGTTTGAAGTACGGCGTACCCATCACGTACTGATCCGTTCCGGGGCAAACGGGATAGAATCCCATAGCAGAAAATACATACCATGCCGAAGTCTGTCCGTTATCTTCGTCACCGCAATAACCGTCGGGATCGGGTGTATAGAGTTTATCCATCACTTCACGAATCCAATGCTGTGCTTTCCACGGTTGTCCCGAGTAATTGTACAGATATAGCATGTGCTGGATGGGTTGGTTACCATGTGCATACTGTCCCATATTCATAATCTGCATTTCACGGATTTCGTGAATCACACCGCCGTAATAGCTGTCATCAAATACAGGAGGCAGGATAAAGACAGAATCCATCATCTGATTGAACCCTTGCTGTCCGCCCATCAGGTCGATCAGTCCCTGAGGATCATGGAATACAGACCAGGTATAGTGCCAACTGTTTCCTTCGGTGAAGGCATCGCCCCACTTCAGCGGATTGAACGGTGACTGAAATTGTCCGTCCTTATTCTTGCCACGCATCAGCTTATGCTCTTTATCGTACAGGTTCTTGTAGTTCATGGCACGCTGTGCATAAACGGCTATCTCCTCTTCGGGTTTGTTCAAGGCTTTACCCAACTGATAGATGCACCAGTCATCATAAGCATATTCCAGCGTACGGGCGGCATTTTCATTGATGCCTACATTATAAGGTACGTAGCCCAGTTGATTGTAATATTCATAACCGAGACGTCCGGTAGACGAAACCTGCGGATGAACAGCATTTGCACCGTGTTTCACAGCTTCCCAAAGAGTTTCTATATCGTAACCTTTCAATCCTTTCAGATAGGCATCAGCCACTACCGAAGCGGAATTGTTACCTACCATACAGCCCCTGTGCCCGGGACTTGCCCATTCGGGAAGGAATCCGCTTTCCTTGTAAGTATTTGCCAGTCCCTCCTGCATCTTTTCGTTCATCGAAGGATACATCAGGTTGAGGAACGGGAACAGGCAGCGGAATGTATCCCAGAAACCGGTATCGGTAAACATATATCCCGGCAGCACTTTACCGTTGTAGGGACTGTAATGTACCGGTTTCCCTTTGGCATCCAGTTCGTAGAAGCTTCTTGGGAAAAGTACCGAACGATAGAGGCAAGAGTAGAATGTACGGAGATGATCGGTATTATCGTCTTCCACCTCAATACGTCCCAGAACCTTGTTCCATTCCTGGTGTCCTTTGGCTGCAACAGCTTCCAGATTGTCTTTACCCAACTCTTTCAAGTTCTGTTCTGCCTGCTCGGGGCTGATAAAAGAAGAAGCCACTCGTACGTTGACCGTCTCTCCACGACGTGTAGAGAACCCGATGATACCACCTGCATGTTTATCTTTCGATTCCAGCTCACCCGGACGGATGTTGCCGTTGGTAACTGCTGCGGTAAAAGTGAACGGCTTATCGAACACCAGTACAAAATAATTCTTAAAGTTCTCCGGCACTCCTCCACTGTTCTTGGTTGTGTAGCCGATGATCTTGTTCTCTTCCGGAATCACTTTCACATACGAACCGTTGTCGAAAGCATCTACCACTACATAAGAGTCCTTACTCTCAGGAAAAGTGAAACGAAACATCGCCGCACGGCTGGTCGGAGCAATTTCAGTCGTGACATCATGATCGGCCAGATATACTTTATAATAATACGGTTTGGCAACCTCAGCTTTATGCGAGAACCAGCTCGCACGCTGATCCTGATCGAACACGACCTTTCCCGTAACAGGCATAATGGCAAACTGCCCGTAGTCATTAATCCACGGGCTGGGCTGGTGAGTCTGCTTAAATCCCCTGATTTTATCGGCATCATAGGTATAAGCCCATCCATCACCCATCTTTCCGGTTTGTGCCACCCAGAAGTTCATTCCCCAAGGCATGGCAATAGCCGGATATGTATTTCCGGTAGATAAAGCATGCTTTGACTGGGTACCGACCAGTGGGCTTACATAATCCACCGGTTCTGTCGTGCTCTTTGCAAAAGTGCAGAAAGCAGTACCCAATACGCCAACAAGTAATAGCGCTAATTTCTTCATGATATTAATAGTTTTAAATTCACCACAGATTACACGGACTAACACAGTTTTTTTAATCTTCAGTATCAATGGGAAAAATGATTAACCTGTGAAAATCCGTGTAACCTGTGGACAGAATCTTATTTTTTCAACTTCTTCTCAAGCATCTTGATATAGTATCCGCCTACTACCGAACGAGCTTGGAAACCTCTCTGGTTCGGACGATCGGTAAATACCCAGTCAGACATCGGCACGCGATCGGTCGTCTCGTTCATGAACAGATAAACCGGATCGATAAACTTCTCGAATGTAGCTTTGTCCGGTGCCAGTGTAGCAGTCCACATAATCCAGTCGGTCTTGGTATAAGTTTCACGGTTATCCAGCGGCAATCCATATTGATTCTGTTTGCCAAGATAGTAAGCTATCTCTTTCTGTGCAACTGTTTCAGGGAATATCTGCAGATTCATCAGTTTATCCCATACCAGATTGTATTTCTGGCTCCATGTTCCGGGCTTGTCAAAAGTCAGGCGGTAGTGATCGCCGTCGTCTGCCATCTTCACCCATTCGGCAGCCATTTCTTTGGCTTTCTGTGTATATTTCTCAGCCACTTCTTTCTTGCCCAGTTTATCGGCCAGATAGCCATAAGACGCTACACCCAGGATGGCTTTGATAGACAGGTTGGCGTTGTGTGCAAAGTGTCCGGCAAAGTCGTCTGTACAAAGTTGATTTTCCGGATCGAGCCCATATTGAGCCAGATAATCGGTCCAGGTTGTCAATACATCCCAGTGTTTCTGCGCATAGTCGGCATTTCCTTCGACAATGGCGATGGCTGCACTCAAGATCAGCATATTTCCCGATTCCTCGATCGGCATATCTCCACCGTATGTCTGGCCGTTAGCCAACGGATAAGTACCTACATCATGTGCAGCGAACGGCTTATTCCATTTTCCGCTTTCGCTATAATAGAAGATGTGGTTCATCAGACCTTTTGCCAATTCCGGATTGTATACCAGGAACAAAGGAGCAGAAGGATAAGTGATATCCACCGTACCGATCGAACCGTTGCTGAAGTTCTCTTTTGAGAGGAACAGCAGGTCTTTGTTGGGGGCTTCCACCAATTTGTGGGCAGCGATTGCCTGGCGATAAGCCAATGCACAGAGTTCGGCATACTTACGTCCGCCTACTTCAGTAGCTTCTTTCATCAGGTTAGCATCGAATGCAGCACATTTATCCATCACTGCATCATATTCCTTATCAGCTTTCGCAAACTGCGACTGAATGGTTTCGTTTCCATTGCGATTCCAGTACGGACGAAGATTTTCACCGAAATACTGAATAGAGTACAAGTCATCGTAACCCAGCAGCAAGTGTCCTTCCGCTTTCTTCGTTTCACCCAGTGAGCGAACCAGTGCCAGCTTGTCACTTCCATCGGTCTTGGATGATGTCAATTTTCCGTCGATGAAACTCTTTCTTAGGGTCTTTCCCTCTCCGGTAGCGCATGAACTGTTCTCCTTATCAGCAGCCATGTAGAAGTATCCCCAGTCAATGCGGACATCATCTCCCTTTTTACCCAATATTTCCTGGTTGCGGCTTCCCGTCTTGAGGTATAGCAAATTACCTTCTGTAAAGCTTTCGGCTACAGCTTCCTGATGAGGCTGATCGAGTGCCCACTGCGGTCCTGCTTCGAAATAAAGTTCTACGTTATGTTTATTTCCGTCATTCGAAGCCACTTCATAGGTAAGATAGCTCACCGGACGAGTCATCAAATCGAGATTATCCATAAAGAGAGGTGAAGTGAACGCAAGTTTCAAGTCCACCGATCCGCAAGTAAATTCGTAGTTGGTCTGCATAGCCTGCACGTCTACCGATTTCTGTACTGCTGTCTGAGTAAAGTTCTGTGTATTGTCTTTCTCTACCAACAGACCGCAATCGATCAGACCGTTGGCAACACGGTTGTTACAGTAAATTGCAATCAGGTTCTCTCCCTGTTTCAGTGCGGCCACAGCCTCTTCCGGCAGTTTGGCAAGCATATGTTTCTTAGCCGAGTTACCGGTATCCACCACCTTCACGCCATTCACATAGATGATGGCGTCATCGTCGTGAGAATATTCCAGATATACATTTTTACCTTGCAGGTTGTCTTTAATATCCGCTTTACGGCGTATCCAGATATACTCTTCTCCCCACTGGGTCTTGGCTGTACTTTCATTCTCCATAGTACCGAAAGCACCTTCTCCTTCTTTCCATGCCGCATCATTAAAGTCGGCATTCTGCCAGCCGTCAGCCGGTTTCTTTGTTGTATACTTAGCTGTCCATCTGCCTTGTTCCGAGGTCTTAACCAGCGGAAGCAGCTCAAGTTCTTCCGTTCCCATGAAACGGTAAATCTGTCCGTCTACCTTGGCAACACCCAAGAACGGGAAGTCCTTACCGGTCCAGTGTTTCACCGGTCCGTCATACAGATTATCCGTAAACGACCAGGCACTGGTGTAAGGGTCAATCATCACCAACGGATAGGCCGGTGCACGCATCTCACTTTTTTCACTCTTGACGTCCTGCGGTGCCCCACAACTGCTCAGCATGGCAGCTGCACCCAAGAACAGAGTCGATAGTTTAAGCTTCATAACTTCAGATTCTTTTTTTATAGTTTTTACCATTCAATATCTACTTGCACGCCGGCGGGGTCGTTCTCGAACTTCAAGAGCAGGGTACGCGAACGCTCTTCCCACAATTTCTCCGGCTGAGGCTCTTCCTTCCCGTTCACGCAAACCCGTATCGGCTGTTTAGGGAGCAATATCCTCGAAGCATTAGTCGTATGCAACGGGCTCTTGGCCACAAACGAATAACTTCGTTTTCCTGCCTTTTCATCGTATATCCTGGAAGCACCGCAAAGCACTTTCGCCTTTGCCCGTCCCGAAATCCGTTTGACATTATATAAGTAACCTTGTTCGCCCGGACGAATCACCTTATGTGTCAATACCGGAAGATCTTTATCAAACAGGTCGATATACACCCCCGAAAGTTCCATCGGAGCATCCGACACACTTTCGTCCAATACGGCAGCAATGGTATATGGTCCCCGTTCGAGCAGGAAACTGTTTTTCAGTTCTACTTCTTTCCCGGCACTCTTTCTATAAGCAGCCGAAACCGCATCGAAATATTGCCGGTCATTTCCGCTTTTCAGCACAAAGTGTTTCGGATCTTCACGTATAACGGTCACCATACCTTTTCCACAAGGGTAAGTTCCGGCAGCAGGTACTCTGTCCAGTCCCAGTTTCTCGAACAAATGTTCCGAAGGAGCCTTATATTGATTTCCGTTGGAATTCCACCATTCAAGCACCGACTGATAAGGATCGATATCTTCGCCGCAATAGATCAGCGCTCCGCCTTTTCTCACCCAGTCTGCCAGAAAATCATGATATCGGGGTTCCATCGGTTTCATGTTCGAATAAGACATTACAAGCACCTTCAGCCCCTTGAATGTGTCTCCGAACGGAGTATTCTCCATGTGTACCAACTCCACCGGTATTCCTCTTTTCAATAACGGCAGGGTCTGTCCATAGAAACTACTGAATTGCGGATCATCATAGCCATCATGATCTGGGAAACGCTGAAACATCAGCGAGTTTGCCATCAGTACCCCGATGCCGTGCGTACCGCTCACCTGAGTTTCCGAAGTCCGTATGTCGTTCAGCGTATTCACCATAATCTGCATCTGTGTGGAGTAGTCACGCGGAATACGTTCTTTCCGGTCTGTTCCCGCTACTTGGTACAGCCCCTGATAAATACGGTCCGGCCAAGGCATCACTTCGTATGTGTCTACCGCCGGATACATCAGTTGGGCGGCAAAAGTAGCCTGGTAATTTATTTTATAATCGAGCCAGTCTTTCGCCCGGTCCTCGATGGGGTCGGTCAGGAAGTACATCTTGCGGTTTAACGGAGCTGTCATCGATTTCATACATCCATATTCAAGAAAAGCATTCTCAAATACCCGTTCTTTCTTCACTCCGTCATAATAGTTCGGTTCGCGGGCGGTTCCCGTCCAGACCTGCGCGATATACCCATCCACACAATCCAGCGAAGCCAGGCTCGCTTCGGGACTTACGATCTGCCACGATGTATAGTTGACAAGTGAATGTGTAGGCACAAAGCACTTCACACCCAGTCCTTTCGATTTGCCGTACGTTTTGGCATACGTGAATATCTGATTAAGCGCGTTGTAGTACAGATAATATTTCAGTTTATTCGATAAGTAGGTATTCTCAGGAGATTCATGTTGAGCTCTCCACGGGAATCCATAATATTTTTGCCATTCGGATTTGAAGGCTTCACTGTATCCGCCCCGCATCCAGAATTCCGGTTCTTCCAGATAAATAGAAGTAATGCCCGCATCGATCACCCGTTTGATCTGCTTCTCCTGCATGTAACGGATGAAACTCTCAGTAGGCACAATATAGGGGATCAAGTGCCCGTGCGCAATCTCCCGCCCCTCGCGGTCGCGCTGGCCCTCTTTGAGGTGATCTTTCACCCCATCCCATTTTCCAAGAAAATAATCCTGATAATCTCCCCAGGCTACCCCTGTCATAAACTCAGCCCGGTACCCTTTGTCTCTCCACGATTGAACGCGTTGCTCAAAAGTAACGCCTTTCTTATCCAGCGTTCCGTATACCATCACGGCATCGGCACGCACATCTGTTTCCGGTTTCCACGACTCTGCTGTCTGGAAATTCGTTTTTGTGCCTGTGGCGGTTTGAGAATAGACGCCGCCACAGGCCAAAAACAAACCAATCAAAACTAATACCCTCTTACTCATGTGTTTGTGTTGTCACGTGTTTGTGTTGTTATTTGAATGGAGAAATCACTTGCATCAGTGCGGGACATCCGCTGGCATCATAGCTTTCCATCACACCTGTCGGGCAGGGTTTGGCTGCATCCTTGAATGTCACATTACGGTTTACATCCCGGTTGTTCCACGCCACGTCTATGTTGTGACGAAGCCAGTCCATATATTGGAGCTGATTGCCATCTTCTATCAGGCGAATGATGTACTGTGCAAAGATGGCAGCATAAATTCCCTGTTCCACTCCATTTTTGAACGGAAGCAATCCATCGGCATCACACATCTCGTTGCGGACGTAGTCGGCAGCCAGAACGGCATCGTCCAGATAAGCTTTCTCGCCGGTTGCTTTGTACAGCATCACGGCCGAACCGATAAATGTAGCCTGATTATAAAGTTGGGGTGTCCAGTCTATGTCCATACCGTTCTGTCTCTGGAAATGATAGTGCATATTGTCTGCTATGCGGCCTTTCTCCTTGTCGAAAAAAACATCCCTCGACCATGCATATACACTTTTTGCCTTTTCCAGATAATCGGGATCTTTGGTTACATTATAAAGAGCCATGGCGCCCACCGTAGTCGGATAGTTGATGCAAGCCATCTTGCCATCGTGCTTGAAGTTCCACCACAGGCCCCCCCTTTCTTTATCATACGACTCTTTCCAGACATGGTAGAATCCCGAAGAGGCATGTGCCAGGTATTTCGGGTCATCCGTGATTTCGTAAGCACGTGCCAGCGAAATAATCCACCACATCATATCATCATAAATAAACCATTCGATTTTATTGTCCCAATTGTATTTATCGTATTGTTCGTATCCTCCCTGATACACCTCTTCTATCAACCGGCGATATTTAGGAGCCTTCGTACGTTTATACGCGTTCATAATCATATCCCAATAGATAGCCTGTACCCAGATGGCAGCTCTTCCTTTCATATCCGAAGATATGGCATACAACTTCATATCCGGATTATAAAAAGTAGAATGAAAAGCATCCATCGCCGTCGTCGCGTCTTTCTTTGTAAAATGCTTCAGGTTTCCGTCTGCGGGCTGATGTGCCCATGCCATTGCATTGGGAAGAAGTAATAAGATAGCTACTATGATCAGTACTTTGTTTTTCATGTTTTTGCCTCAGATTTTAAATTTTCATGTTACAAAGATTGGGGAAATATTGGAGAAAGGAGGATAATTATTATTCAATAAATAGCAAAAACTGACCAAAAACGGGGGATAAACCGGTTACTATCAATAATGGAACATATGTAGCAGGCTTTTGACCGAAATTTGTCCATTCCATCCGTAAGGTCAGGAAACATCCGGTAATATTAAAAGAAATCATTTGTGGTTCTCACGGCTGAGGATGTGGCATCATTCACCACAGAGCCACACAGAGTTCCACAGAATCTTCCGAAACCGGACGTCTCTCATACGAAAAATGGTTCTTCTTCAAATTTGGTGGTCAATTCTTTATTTCTTTATTTTCAAGTTGATAATTGTCCTTTTTGCTTGCTTTAATAAGAAAAAACAGACACCGGCT
>ERZ827469.2663-NODE-2663-length-12953-cov-3.595596_pt1 | contig 12953 bp, 9 predicted proteins | sample MGYA00519917_ERZ827469 | MGnify/ENA primary metagenome ERZ827469 (study PRJEB31778, sample SAMEA3449314) | human gut metagenome | biome: human gut; feature: human-associated habitat; material: faeces | place: United Kingdom | collected 2010/2012 ... | reverse complement strand
TATTCCAAGGCCACCACGGACTTTGAGTACCTGTTCCCCTTCGGCCAGGCGGAAGGAAGCCGTGGAGGTCTGCGTTCCCGCGGCATCGTACCCCGTGACGACGAGGTCGACCCAAAGCGCCTCTTCGTTCTCTTCTTCTCCTACGCGCGGATGCGCCACACAATAGTGATAGGTCTTGTTCGCATTGGCCACCTCGGCGGAAACCAGCCGTACCGGTTCGGAGAACTCGATGACCGGAACGCCGTACTCCCCGCCCCAGTCGCCGAACGCATAGCCGACGGCGAACTTGGTGTTATCCGATGCATAAACGCTGAACTGATTGGAATAATCCATGCCGAGGTCTTCCAGGTCGCGGTTGGCCGAAAGGGCGAAACCGCCCCACGACTCCCACGTTCCGTCATAGGCATAATAGCTCCCGAAAGAAGCGGCCCCTTCCGTATAAAGCAAGCCGTTGTACACCTGCGAACCATCCACTTCCGCGGCTTGTTCCCGGCCCCACAGGATATCGGAATAGGTACCCGTCGCCGCGGACAGCTCCGCCGCCTCGAAAGTTACCGTCGTCGTTTCCGGCTCCACGGGGCCCGTCCCCTCGAACGCTATCTCACCGTAGTAGGTGAACTCCAGCACCCGGTCCCATACGTCGGTTACACTGCCTTTTATCTCATACTTCCCGTTGTAGAACGACACCGTCACGCTGCCGCCGGAGAGTGCCTGTCGGTCGCCGCCGTAACTGTACTCGGTGAAGACGCTCAACGTACTCTGCGCCGAAGCAAGGATAACGCCGGCCTGAGCATCGGCCGAAAAGAGGTACTCTCCGGAAGCGATTTGCGCCTCGGCTCCCGAGGCGGCCGTCACGAGCTCCAGCGCCAGGGAGATATCCGCATCCTTGTAATTGTCCACCGCCGCCGTACTGTGTCCGTTCGTCCAGAGCGTTACCGCATAGTGCCTCAACCCGGCCTCCTCGCCCCGATAGACCGCCTTGCCGTTGGTCAGTTTCTTGAAATTCATCGGTTCGGCATTTCCGCCGCCACCCCTCTGACAGCCGCCGAGCGACAGTGCAGCAGCCGCAACCGCCACGAATAGAAAAATCCTCTTCATCTCTTCTGCAAATTATGTATCTGTTTATCCGTATCGAACGATATCCCGGCCCTGTTTCTCCCGGGCCATCCGAAATACGAACGGATTTCCGCTGCCATGCGTATCACAAATCCGAACCTTTTTCCGCTACAAATGTATTACAAATACCATACGGTTGCAAAAACAGCGTTAAAATCGGGTTACGTTCCGCAATGGGGCATCGGAACACCCTATCTTTGTTCCGTGCGGCATACAGGCCCACGCAACGGCATCGGAAAAGGTTTATGAAAAGAGAGATTTTCCCCACCCTGCTGGTTTCGGTACTCTGCCTGCTCGCAGCCTGCACAGGAACAGGCGACAGGCAGGAACCGGTCAGGAATATCATCTTCATGATAGGCGACGGCATGGGGCTGCCGCAGGTAACGGCCCTTTCGCTCGAACAGGGCTACGCCCCCACCCGGATGGAGCGGGCGACATACACGGGCATCCAGAAAACCTACTCCGCCGGAGGGCGCATCACCGATTCGGCAGCGGCAGGTACAGCACTCGCCTGCGGCGAAAAGACGACCAACGGAACGATAGGCATGACGCCCGACGGCCGCCCCCTCGAATCGGTACTGAGAAGGGCGCAGCGGGCAGGCAAAGCGACGGGAATCGTCGTGACATGTGCCGTCACGGATGCGACGCCCGCCGCTTTCGTCGCCCATAACCCGGACAGATATGCACAGGAATACACGGCACTTCAATATGCCGGCAGCGGGATAGACCTCCTGGTCGGTGCCGGCCGGGAGTATTTCGACCGGCGCAGCGACGGCCGCGCCCTGACAGACGAGATGTGCAGCCGGGGATACGCCTTCGCACCGGACCGGGAGGCCCTGCTCGCGGCACGGACGACGCCGCTGGCAGCCCTATTTCCCGGCGACGCACTGCCCCTCGCAGCCCGAGACACGGCGGGCATACGGGGCGATTACCTCGTCCGGGCGACGCAAAAAGCCATCGAACTGCTGTCCGGAGCAGGGCACGACGGCTTCTTCCTCATGGTGGAGGGCTCGTTGATAGACCGTGCTGCGCACGAAAACGATACGGAAGGGATGCTGGGTGAACTCCGCGATTTCGACCGGGCCGTCGGCACCGCGTTCGATTTCGCCGACCGACATCCGGGGACACTTGTCCTCGTGACCGGCGACCACGAAACCGGAGGTCTCACGCTGATACCTCCCCACGGGGAAGAGACCGGCACAGCGACCGCCGAATACGTCTTCTCGACCGACTGTCATTCGGCCACCTTCATCCCCGTATTCGCTTACGGAACGGGAGCGGAACACTTCACGGGCGTGATGGAGAACACGGCCATCGCCCGCAAACTGAAGGCATTGATTGACGTCGGGTCCCGACAAGCAACCGACCACACGCATCCGAAGGCAACGACCGAAACGAATTTACGGGAAAGGCACACACAACAGCCTTTCCCGTAAATTATCTAAACCACGAATCCCCGTTGGAGGGATTTTCCTGCGACCGAAGGCGGGCATATAATGGGGGTTCCGCCTTCCAATCGGTACGGTACCGGCCCGACACACGCTCACTGCCTGCACGAACCTCCCGTTCTTTTCGCGGTATGCTGCAATCTCACGACTAAGTTCCCGCAGGAAAGGATTGAACAATCCCACCTTCTATTCATAATCAATATTCTACGTTGATTATTTCAGCAACATCTGTGCCACAATACGGATATGGTCTGTTTTTTCCGCGAATATTCCTATTCCCGTTTTCCATACTTCCGGTCCCAGCCACGTCGCTGCTTCGAACTGTCCGAACAATTTATCAACACACTATCAACAACCCGACGCGGGGTTATCGACAGAAAACCGCCCTTTTATCGACAAAAAACGAATACGGAAACAATCCTCTCCCGCTTTCCGCCTCCGTCCGGAAAGAGCCCCGTCCGGACCCGATACTAATATAAGAGAGAAAGAGACGAACGGCCATCAAGGATAGAACAGAGCAGGTTCTCCGGAGCAGATATTGACGACCGGCACCCCGCGGCTGTACGCCCGCCGGAAGGTATAGGCGGTTCCGCCCCTCTGCCCGTCGTAGTAGCCCACCACCACCGAGGCGTTATCGACCAGAAAATCGTTGCGGCGGTAGAAACACTCCGGATAATAGCGGTCGGAGAGCACCCGAACCGCTACGGCACGAGCACAGATGAACCGGTACTCATCGAGGGAGGCAGGCGCGTATCCCCGCTCCTGCCCGCGAAAGGGAATGACCGCCGCAACCGCTGCATCGGGGCATCTTCCCCGGTCGCGCAGGGCAAGCACTTCGGCCGCCGCCCATAGGTCGAACCCCTCCGCCATACCGGACAGGAAGAGCCGCACGCCGAGGTCATACAGTCCGGCGACAACGGGGCGCAGCAGTTCTCCCACACGCTGCCGCGCATCGCCCTGCGGAAAGGCCGCGAGGAATTTGGCCGGTCTGTATCCCGTAAAGGCGGCGCACTCGGTCCTTCCGAATCCGAACGTCTCCGCCTCGCCACCGTATAAAACCCCCGTCCGCATCATCCGACAATCCGATTCCGGAATAACCGGCGCTGCCCACGGCGGCGGAAGGTCTTCTCCCGCCGCCGAGCCACCCGGTCACTCTCCTCCGCGCTCGGCATCCTCTTCATCCTCCATTATCTCCTCATAAAACCGCGAATCTTCGCGTATTTCATCCGTACCTATATCGAAATCGGGAAGAGGCGTTTCCGCCCCGCTGTCGGCCGACACGAAGGCCCCGTCGTCCGCTCCGTCGGGCGTATGTCCGACGCGCCTGCCCCTGCGCACGAAACTTCCCAACGTGCGCAGAGCCTTGTGACGGAACCCCTCCCTGCCCGACACGGCATAATCCTCCGGCAGGCGTGCCTTCTCGCCGGTAATGCAGAGTACCTTGTCTCCCGGCCGCAGTTCGGTGTCGCCTTTGGGCACGATGTAATCGTCCCCGCGGCGTATCATCATCACCAGCGTATTGGCATCGAGCCGGATATCCCTCATCCGGTTTCCGTGCACGAGCCAGTCGGGCCGCACCTCCTTCTCGGTAAGCTGCGCCTTCACCTCATCCGGCATGTCAATACCGAAACTGTCCTCCTCGAGCTCCGTGGAGAGACCCAGCACGTTGGCCATGGAACTCACCGTAGTACCCTGTACCAGCAGCGACACGATGGTGATGAAAAAGACCGTATTGAATATCATCCCCGCATTCTCCAGCCCGGCCACGAGCGGGTAGGTGGCGAAGATGATGGGAACGGCTCCCCTCAGCCCCACCCACGAGACATAAAGCTTGCCCTTGACCGTAATCTTCCGGAAAGGTGCAAGACACAGGAACACGCTCACGGGACGTGCCACGAGTATCATAAAAACCCCCACGAGCAGCCCGGTCTCCACCACGTCGAGCATTTCGTGCGGATTCACCAGCAGACCGAGCGAAATGAACATCACAATCTGGAAGAGCCACGTATAACCGTCGAAGAAGGTGGTCAGGCTCTTCTGGAACACTATCTTGTGGTTGCCGACCACCAGTCCGGCGATATAGACGGCCAGGTAACCGTTGCCGTGCACGAGGTCGGTCAGCGAGAAGATGAGATACACCAGCGCGAGCAGGAGTACCGAATAGAGCGATTTGTTGTTCAGGTTGATATGGTTGAGCACATAGACGGCGAACCGGCCGAGCAGGTATCCGGCCACGGCGCCTATCGACATCTGCATGACGAAAGTCAGCACCGACTGCCACACGTTTATGTCGCCCTGCGATACCGCCTGCACGAGAATTATCGTCAGAATGTAGGCCATCGGGTCGTTACTTCCGCTCTCCAGCTCCAGCAGCGGCCGCAGGTTCTGCTTCAGCCCCTGTTTTTTGGAGCGCAGGATGGAGAACACCGACGCCGAATCCGTGGAGGACATCACCGCCGCGAACAGGAACGATTCGGTCAGCGAAAGGCGGACGCCGAAAACGCCACTGATGAAATAGATGAAGAACCCCGTCAGCGCAGCGGTCAGGAACACCCCGACCGTAGCAAGCACCACCCCCTCGGCCACTACGGGACGTATCTCGGAATACTTCGTATCCATACCGCCGGAAAAGAGGATGACGCTCAGCGCGAGCATACCGATGAACTGGGCCGTATTGGAGCTGTTGAACTGGATGCCGAGTCCGTCGCTGCCGAAAAGCATACCGATGAAGAGGAACAGAAGCAGCGTCGGCGTACCGAACTTCGCACCGGACTTGGCAGCGAATATCGCAACGATTAAAATAATGGAGAACAGCAGGACGATGTTGCCGCTGCTCAATAGAAACTCAACCAATCCCATGACGTAATCCCAAACCTAAAATATCCGAAGCCGTCCGGCCGTACGGTGACCGTGCCCCGCTTTTCCCGGGAAACGGACCGCCCCTTTCTTCCGCGATTCCTGCAAAATTAAAACAATCCGCGAATCCTCAAAAATTATTCCGCAGCCGGATGTCCGAACGACGGTGCCGCCCCTACCCGAACAGCCGAACGGAAAGACACCGTACCCCCGCCCCGACACCAGACCGTCCGCCGCAGGCCCGGAAGGTCCCTGTCCGCCCCAATGAAAAAGTCCGAACAACCAATGGTCTCCGCAGCCGCTTCAGCATATCATAACTCCTCCTGCATCTCTTGCAGCATTTCCACCGTCCTGAAGGGTTTACGAACATTGTGCCGGAACCGGAAACTCGCCGAAAGCGATATCCATTGCCGGTTGTGATTCCGCCGCCGTATCACGGCATAGTAGGAACCGTCGGTCTTCACCGTCTCCTGAATCTGCCATTTCCGGTAGAACAGGCCTCCGAATCCGAGCGACACGTACAGCCTGCCGTCGAAAAAAGTTTTGTAAATCGAGCCGCTGAGTCCGTACGAATCTCCGGAATGCGATTCGAGACCGACCGTCGGGGAGGAACCGGAGAGGCTGAGCTGTGCTCCCATCGAAGGCAGGACAGCGAACATCAAAGATGTATAAACTTCGGCATGCCAATCATCGTAGCTCATCGTTCCGTAACGATTGGACGCATAATAGCCGTATATATGCGCACTCAGCCGCAGCCAACCGGTCAGCGGTAATTGACACCGACCGACAGGGAATGCGTTAAAGAGAGGCCGAGATTGACGGGAGAGACAATCGACAGACCGGAGTCGTCGGACGGCAATGTCGTAAGGTTTTGCGACATATGCTGCGCCCGGTCGAATCCGTACGCGAACGTCCACCGCCCGCGGTGCGTATAAGTCAGGTCCGCGCAGAATCCCGTATACGGTTCGAGCCGCGGATTACCGACATAATAGCTGTTCTCGGAAATGCGTACCGGCAGCGGAGAGAGTTGAGCAGGGTCGGGCAAACTGCCGCCGTAACGATAGATGTCGAGATTCAGGTTGTCTCCCTTCCCGCGGTTGAAGGTATAAGCAAGACTTGCCGACGGTATGAACCGCCAATAGTCGTGATGTCCTGCGTTGCCGCCGGTCTTATAGTCGATACGGTCGTATTGCATACGCACCCCGACCATGTAGGAGAACCTGCCCCGGCTCCCCGAATACTCCCCGTAAAGAGCCGCTCCCTGCGTCTCATTGCCGTAATACATGGATGTTTCCGGATTCGGCGTCCACTCTCCGCCCGTCATATCCTCTCTTCGTTGGTCGAGCCGTGCACCGATTCGGTAATATCTTCCCCCGACGCTCAGCAAACCTCCCGACACGAAATATTTGTCCATATCGATGCAGGTATCCAGCGCATCGGCAGACTGCGCATGGAATTCCCGATAGGTCTCCTCCGTACCGGCAGACGGCACGGAACGATAATCGGTACGCCGTTTCGAGGCCGTGTGCATATAATCGGCCTTTACGGCAAACTGCGAACCGAGCGTGTCGATATCGAACGTATAGTTGAATGCGGCCTGATATTGCGGAAGGAGCATCTCGCCGTCATATGCGTACTCCCCGAAGGCATTCGACTCCGTATTTCCCGCTATCTCTCTGCATATCGAGGCTACGGAAGCGTTGTCACGGCCGTCAAGCCTGACCCGGACCGTGAAGCCGACCGCATGACGGTCGGACAAGTCATAAACGACACCGAACGTTTCGCTCAGGCTCCGGGCGGCACTTCGCTCCGTCACATCGGAAAATTGCGTGTAACCGCCGCGACGGAACTCTTCCTGCCGCGTTTGCGTTTCATACCCGTAACCGTATGCGCCGCTCAAATAGTTGTAAACATTCCATCGCCCCTTCTGATAGTTGAAGATGAACGGAAGCCGGTAGAGAGAAGACTGCGGCGTAAACGATACGCTGCCGGTTACCGTACCGTAATAACCTCTGTCGTCGGGCCGCCGCAGCGTGATGCGCACGACTCCGCCTTTCGTCGTGGCGTCCTCCGAGGCTCCGGCCCGGTTCTCAACCGATACCTTCTCTATATCTTCGGCTCGCAGGGCCGCGAGTTCGTCCCTGTCCTCCACGCGCCGGTCATCGATATAGACGATGCCGACGCTTTTACCGTGCAGCCTCAGGCCGTCGTACGTCGTAATGCCGGGCAGCAGTCCGAGCAGTTCGTTCGCATTGCGGTTGCGGGCCAGTTCGCTCCCCTCCATAGTGACTTCGTACCGGCCGGCCGAATACCGGATGGGAACGCCGAGCACTTCGACGGCTTCGATGTATTCGGCCGAGGGGGCGAGTACCGTCTCCAGCCGAACGGTCTCTTCGCCGACGACCACGAAAAAGTCACAGGTCTCGAAGGCCATGTGTTCGCACCGTATCAGATAACGTCCGCCGCCGGGCAAGGAGATACTCCAGAAACCGTCGTCATCGGTCACGACGGTTCCGACCGCCTGGCCGGCCGTCGCACCCTCCGACAATTCCGGAAACACCGATACCACGGCATAGGATATCGCGGCACCCGTCGTGTCGCGCACGATGCCCTCCGCGGTGCATGCGGTCAATTGGGTATGCAACGTGCCAGGAAACACAACGGACCATACCGTCAGCAGTATCGACAGGGCATATTGCCGCAGACGAGATATTCCCACGGTCGTTCATTCAATTCATTGCAAGATACGCACAATGCCATGTATATACAATAACATTGTACCGGCCTCAGGGAAAAAACGGCAGAGAAGAGTGTCTGTTCCCGCCCGGCCGCAGTACGGGAATGCAGCTGTCCGCGAAAGACGGACAGGATTCCGCTTTCGCAAGACATCGCGTCGGCCGTTTGCCGCAGTCCTTCCCTGCAAACGGAACCCTCCGCAGCGTTACGAACGGGCGCAGGCCGAAGATTCCTGCCGAGAGACGGAAAGGAAACCGATGAAAGAACCGCCGCCTGTCGCTTCGATACGGCCGATACGGCAGACAGGCCGGGTACGGAAGGGGATTCGGCGCCACTGCCCGAGACACGGCGGAAGGAGAAGGCAGGACTACTGCGGCACGAAGACATACGTGACAGTGCCCGAATGGCGCCCCGGAGCAGACGGGTCCACATTGAAACGCGACCGCATGGCAACCTCCAGCGCCGCCTCCGTCATGCAGTTGTCGGACGCGGAACGGGACTTGTCCACGCTGGCCGAGAGCACATCGCCGTTCCGGCTCACGACAATATCCACAACGACCGTTCCGCCTCCGGAACATTTATAGGAAGGAACGGGCAGATTCACGGCATGGCGGACAGGCCGGGCGAGCGAGAAGGAGACCGTCACCCCGCCGGCGATTCTGGCATCCCTGCGCTCTGCGCTCCGCTCCTCCGGACGGCGTTCCTCGCCGAGCATACCGAGCATCTGTTCGTATTCGGCGCCGTTGCGCTCCATCTGCTCCATCACCTCCTCGGAACGCTCGAACAGCTCGCGCGTCTCTTCGCTCAGCGACTCCTCCATCTCCTCCGCATGCTCGTTGGAGACGGCATTTTTCACCTCCCCGTAATCGGGGGCCTGTATGCCGTTGAGCATATCGTTGAGCCGCTGCGCCCGTTCAAGCTCCTCTTCGAGCCGCTGGAGCTCCTCCGCCTGGCTGAAATCCATCACGATGGCGGCATCTTCCCGACGGGGCTGAAGGATAATCCGCGAAGAGAGCAACACGATGGCGACAAGCAGATAGACGATAACGGTAATACAGATGGTTTCGCGGTTATCGTATATCCACTCGCCGGCCTCCCGCCTGCGCTTCTTCGCAAAAGGCAGGTCGAGGTCGGGCGGCGGTCCTGCGGGCACCCCCCATTCGTACTCCTCTTCGTTCCTCTCCTCTCTTCTCTCCATACGCAAAGTCCACCGCCTGCAAACGAATGCGGGACAAACGGCCCCCAAGCCTGTACCACCGCCCACCCGCAATAAGGCACAGAGACGGTTTCTACGGCCATTTTCAAGCGATTTGCAGACAAAAGTACGGATTCTACCAAATCTACAGAGAAATCCGCACAGGAATCTACCCAGACAGCCAGTGGCAGTGCTATCCAAGGAAAATTGAGCGGCAAGCATCACGCCAAGATCACAGTCAAAGATTATGGAACGATTGAAGTGGAACTGGATGCCGACCAAGCCCCGATCACGGTGACAAATTTTGCCAAACTTGTTCAGAAAGGATTTTACGATGGCTTGACATTTCACCGCATCATCTCCGGCTTTATGATTCAGGGCGGCGACCCGGAAGGCACCGGAATGGGCGGATCGGATGAGACGATTAAAGGCGAGTTCTCCTCCAATGGAGTAGAAAACTCGATCAAACATACCCGCGGCACGATTTCGATGGCGCGCTCGCAGGATCCGGACAGCGCAAGCTCCCAGTTCTTTATCATGCATCAGGATGCAGACTATCTCGATGGAGAATACGCCGGCTTCGGCCACGTCACATCAGGTATGGAGGTTGTGGATCAGATCTGTGAAAAGACACCGGTCACCGACAGCAACGGAACGGTAGAAAAATCAAATCAGCCGGTTATTGAAAAGATTGAGTGGCTGGATTAAGGAAAAATTATAAGAAATCCCCATTGAAATTGAGAAAAAGTTGTGATATACTAAAAAATAATGATGACAAACAGATAGGAGAGGAACTGATTATCATGAAAAGAATTAAAACTCTGACAACAAAAAATCTGAAAGATACAATGAAAAAAGGCGGATGCGGTGAGTGCCAGACATCTTGTCAGTCTGCTTGTAAAACATCTTGCACAGTAGGAAACCAGAGCTGCGAGAACAAGTAAGATCAGATTGTATCTAAGAAGTACGAAAAGTGGCAAAGGGCTTGCCTGATTTTGGTCGGGTAAAGTCCTTTCTTATTGAATTCAATGGAATGAGGATAAAAAGATGATTCATCAATATAAAAATAATGGTTATAATATAGTTTTAGATGTAAACAGTGGCTCGATCCACGTCGTGGATGATGTGGCATATGATGTGATCGGGATGTATGAGACAAAAGAAAGAGCAGAGATCACAGCGGAAATTTTGAAAAAATATCCGGAAGTAAAAGAAGAGGAAATGGAAGAACTGTATCAGGATCTGGAAGAAATGCGGGAAGACGGCACACTGTTTACCGAAGATACGTACAAAGACGGTGTCATTGACTTCAAAAAACGCCAGACCGTGGTAAAAGCGTTGTGCCTTCATATCGCGCATGCCTGCAACCTCTCCTGCCGTTATTGTTTTGCCGGTGAGGGCGAGCATCATGGAGGCCGTTCATTGATGAGCTACGAAGTGGGAAAAAAAGCACTCGACTTTTTGGTGAAAAATTCCGGAAGCCGCCGCAACCTCGAAGTGGATTTCTTTGGGGGAGAGCCACTTATGAATTTTGATGTGGTAAAAAAACTCGTTGCCTACGGAAGAAGTCTGGAAGAGCCGTATGACAAGCATTTTCGTTTTACATTGACGACCAATGGTGTGCTTTTGGATGACGATATCATTGCGTTTGCCAATAAAGAGATGGACAATATTGTCCTCAGTATCGATGGAAGAAAAGAAGTTCATGACCACATGCGCCCAAATAAAAACGGCGACGGAAGTTATGATCTCATTTTGGATAAATTTAAAAAAGTGGCAGAAAGCCGCGGACAGAACCGTTATTATGCGCGTGGAACATTTACACATTATAACCTGGATTTTGTGGAAGATGTGCTTCATCTTGCCGATGAGGGATTCAAGCAGATTTCGGTTGAGCCGGTTGTGGCAGATCCGAGTGAACCATATGCGATCCGCGAAGAGGACATTCCGGTAATCTGCGAAGGATATGACCGCCTTGCGAAAGAAATGATCAAACGCGAAAAAGAAGGAACTGGATTCAACTTCTTCCATTTTATGATCGATCTGACCGGCGGACCTTGCGTGTACAAACGACTTTCCGGCTGTGGTTCGGGAACCGAGTATCTGGCAGTAACTCCTTGGGGCGACTTATATCCATGCCACCAGTTTGTGGGAAATGAAGATTTCCTTTTGGGAAATGTGGATGACGGCATTGTCAATGAGCCGGTTCGGGATGAATTTAAACTGTGCAATGTCTATGCCAAAGAAGAATGCCGGAACTGCTTTGCCAAGTTTTACTGCAGTGGTGGATGTGCCGCAAATGCCTATAATATGCACGGCGACATCAATCAGCCTTACGAGATCGGCTGTGCACTTCAGAAAAAACGTGTGGAATGTGCGATCATGATAAAGGCTGCATTGGCAGAGTAAATTTTGCTAATATGTGAAATATATGTTAAATTTGAAAAAAACGATTGAAAAAATCCAGAATGCGTTTATAATTAAAGTAGGTATGTTTACGTAAGATTAAGTAGATAGAGGAATAGATGATATGTTCGATTGACTAAGAAGAGGAAGAAAGGAGAACGTCATGGACATTGGAATAGATTTGGGAACAGCGAGTATCCTTGTATATGTAAAAGGAAAAGGTGTTGTTTTAAAAGAACCAAGTGTAGTGGCATTTGACCGAGACACAAATCGAATCAAAGCGATTGGAGAAGAAGCCAGACTGATGCTTGGTCGTACTCCGGGAAATATTGTAGCCGTACGTCCGCTTCGTCAGGGCGTTATTTCTGATTATACAGTAACAGAAAAAATGTTGAAGTATTTCATCTCAAAAGCCGTTGGAAAACAGAGATTCCGCAAACCGCTCATCAGTATCTGTGTACCGAGCGGAGTTACGGAAGTTGAGAGAAAAGCCGTAGAAGATGCTGCTTTTCAGGCAGGCGCAAGAGATGTGAAGATCATTGAGGAGCCGATTGCCGCAGCCATTGGTGCGGGCATTGATATCGCGCGTCCTTGCGGAAATATGATCGTAGATATCGGTGGTGGTACATCGGATATTGCTGTCATTTCTTTGGGAGGTACCGTTGTAAGTACATCCATTAAGATTGCCGGCGATGATTTTGATGACGCGATCGTTCGCTATATGAGAAAGAAACACAATCTGCTGATCGGAGAAAGAACCGCAGAGGATATTAAGATCCGTATCGGTTCTGCATATCCGCGGCCGGAAGTCGAGACCGTCGATGTACGTGGACGAAATCTGGTAACCGGTCTGCCAAAGACGATTACGGTTACCTCCAAAGAGACAGAGGAAGCACTTCACGATACGACACTTCAGATCGTGGATGCCGTTCACAGTGTATTGGAGAAGACACCGCCGGAACTGGCAGCAGATATCGCAGATCGAGGAATTGTCCTGACCGGAGGCGGAAGCCTTTTGTATGGTCTGGAAGAATTGATCGAGAGCAAGACCGGAATCACGACGATGACGGCCGAAGAACCGATGACGGCAGTTGCTATCGGAACAGGTAAGTATGTGGAGTTTTTGAGTGGAACATCCGGAGAGAAATAGGAGGAAGCCTATGTTAAGAGGTCTTTATACGGGTTGGACAGGGATG
>ERZ827469.2660-NODE-2660-length-12970-cov-24.755401_pt1 | contig 12970 bp, 10 predicted proteins | sample MGYA00519917_ERZ827469 | MGnify/ENA primary metagenome ERZ827469 (study PRJEB31778, sample SAMEA3449314) | human gut metagenome | biome: human gut; feature: human-associated habitat; material: faeces | place: United Kingdom | collected 2010/2012 ... | reverse complement strand
GGCAACGCAGATGCCGTGCCGCAGCTGCCGGAGCGGTGCTTAAGCCGCAAGGCGGAAATTGTGCGGTGTTGCCTCAACATTGTGATTCCTTTTTGGCTGCTTAGCCCGCTTTTCATTTCCTCCAGATCATCACCCCCATCCAGAACAGGTTGGCGAAGATCCTGTCGGTGCCGGTGGCCACTATGGCCGGGAACAATGCCCAGGACAGCACCACCCGATGGCAATATGCCCCAGCATCTGCCGCGTTCCTGGAATACATTCGCTCTCGGCTGGGGGATGCCTTTTGCTGATTTCACCCATACCAACAACAAACACCGTGCCGCCATGCAGGGGGTTCTCCTGCTTGCGGCACGGTGCTTTGTTGTATCAGGCTATTGTCGGGTTATTGTTTCTTTTTGGCAAGCTGTCTGCCCACGGCCCACAGCCAATCCAATGCGGCGGCGGCAAGGGCGGGGTACACGATCAGGCCGAACAGCTGGTACCAGGTGGGGATAAAGTAATCTGCCCCGCCGGGCAGGGTGCTGGCGGCGTTCAGGGTAATGCTTTGCGGAGTAAAGGTCAGGCCCACGGTCTTGTTTTCATCGGGGCTGCAGGGATCCAGCCGCAGTGCCACGATCTGGGTGCGCGGCAGGGTGTACACATAGGTGCCGTCTGCCAGCACTTTGGGGAAGACGCGGCGGTCCTGGCTGTAGGGCTCCCCCGTTTTTGTGGTGTAATACAGGCACATTTCGCGGGAATCGCCGTCAAACTCCACGTTGTAGCTCACGGTACGCACCACGCAGCCGGATACATCCTCCAAAATCATCTGCGGGTCGCCGCCTGTGGTAATCAGCTGGCCCTGGGGTGCGCTGTTCTCCCCCGGCTCCCCCCAGGTCAGCTCGGCCAGCTGCCAGCTTTCAATGGGGATCGAGGTTTCAGTCAGGGTGCCTTTTGCCTTGGCGGAGCTGTCCCCCGCAAAGGCCACCGCACCCTGCACCAGCCAGAACACCAGCGCCGCGCACCAGCACAGCACCGGCAAGGCAAAGCGATGGGCAAACAGTCGGTTCAGGCGGCTTTTCCATGTCATCTCTTTCATTGGGCCGCCTCCTTGCTCATCTGCATTGTGACCGGCTCATACCCGGCATCCGTTACGCGGTAGAGCAGGGTCTGCCCCGCCTGCGCAGCGGCCAGATGGTCGGTAAACAGGTTCTGATAGCTCTGCACAAAGATATCGTCGATCTTTTGCAGGTAAAGCACCGTACAGCCGTTGGCACGCACGGTTTCATCCAGGCGTTCAGCGGTGTAGGGGTGGTAGTAGCGCTGCTTCACGCCTTCCTCCTGCGGTTCCAGCTCCGGCAGGCCGAAGGTTCCGCCGCCGCCCTCCTGCGTGGCCCCCACGCCGGAGTAATCCACCAGGACGGGGTAAAAATCAAACACGGCAGAGAACCAGTGTTCGCCGTTATCCCCCTGGCTGACAAAAAACACGCGGTCGTTTTCGTTCAGGTAATCGCTGCACAGCCAGTCAGCTTCGGCGCGGGCGGTCTTGCGGTCGGCGAATTCGCCATCCGAGAAGCCCAGCACCGAAAGCTGCGGCAGGATCATGCCGTTCACCCGCACCAGCATGGCGACGGCCATCAGCAGAACACCGGCCTGGCCCGCCAGGGCAATCCAGCGGCGGGCCGGGGCTTTCTGTTCGCCATCCGCGGTTTGCAGGGTGATGCTCCAGCAGGCCAGCGCCATAAAGAACCAGCCGATATAGTAGGTATAGATATAGCGGTTATAATCCACCAGCCCCACGGCCTGATCCGGCTTGAAAATAAAGCCATAGCTGAGCGCCAGCATGAGGTTATACCCCACAAAGCATGCAAGGGACAGCACCCCGATGCAGCCAATGCGCAGCTTGAGCTGGCGGCCTCTGGCGCAGATGGCCGCCACCAAGAACACCAGCAGAATCAGCACCACAACATTGCGGCCCTGGCCGATCATGCTCAGCCGACCATCCGAAGTCCAGAACTGGTGGCCCATATCGGCCATGGCTTGGGTGAACTGGCTCTGGCGCTCGGCGTAAAAGCCCTCCACCGGCTGGCCCAGCAAAATCTTGATGCCGTTGATGACCACAGCGGACAAGGGGGCGCTGGTTTCGCCGGTGCCGCCCTCGCTGGCACTTTTGGCAACCAGAATGCCCACATAGCGGATGTTCCAGAAATAATAGATCAGCATGGGCGCGGCAAAGCAGGCAATGGCAAAGCCGGTGCGCCGGGCAAGGCCCTTTTTGAAGGGGTGCTCCGCAAACAGCCAGGCATCCACAGCCATCAGCCCCGCCGCCACCAGGGACAGCACAAAGGTGTTGGCCTTGATGTTGGCCGCCAGCGCCAGTACCGACAGTACGGCCCACTTGGGGCCGCCGGTTTTGCGCAGCGCCAGCCACAGCGCCACAGCGCCGCCCAGTGCAAGGCCCGCGGGCACATCGCCATAGGCGGTCATATAAGTGGTATCCAGATAGATCGTATGGTTATACACCGTCAAAAACCAGGGGGCAAACCAGCAGATTGCTGCCAGCGGCACCGCAATGCGGTACTGGCGGAAGTTCAGCCCGCCCAGCACCGCGGCAAACACGGCGGCGGCCAGCACATCATACGCCACATAGATCTTCCAGTCTGCATAATGGCCCAAAAACTGGAAGAAGTAGGAGAGCAGCGGCAGGCCGGGGTTCTGGGTCTGGGGCCAGGGGGTTCCAAGGGTAGCCAGGGCATACAGGCGGTTATCCGCCTTGGTCACCTTTACGGCGGTAGCCCACAGGCTGAGTTCATCATACTTGGTTGCCAGCGGCTGGCGGATGAAAAAGTACACCGCAAATGCCAGCGCCATGCCCCAGAACAGCACCGCCCCCGGTGTAACCAGGCGGCGGTAGGCCGGGCGCTGGCCTTTGTGGGGCACCAGCGCCCACACGCCGCTGCCCGCAAACACCGCCCACAGCAGCACAGTGCCGGGCAGCAGCAGGTTTGCCATGCCCGCAGCCGTCAGCCAGGCAACGGCAATGCCCAGCGCGCTCAGCGGGGCCAGCGCAGCATGCAGGTTACATTTGAGCGTTAGGAACGCGCAGAACAAAAACAGCACCGCCAGCGCGGCAAAGATGCAAAGCAGCTCCATAGAATCACCATTTTATACAACATAAAAGCCCTGCGGGTGTGCCCCCAAGCCATGGGCGCACCGCCCCACAGGGCTCTTTTTTACTTTTTGCGGAAAACATCAACGGCAAGGCAGGCAAACGCAGCCCCCACAGCCGGGGCAAACAACAGCAGCAGCCATTGGCCGCCGTTTGGCACAAAGCGCAGGTACCACGGCTGCACCGGGTTGAGCACCACGCCGTCCAGCCGGGTAGGCACGCCGCCCACACTGTCCGGGTCAATGCGCAGCCCGGTCACGGTAAGGCCGCCCAGGTCAAAGGTATACTGGTTTTCGCCGCTCACGCGGGCAAAAACTTTCTGGGTCTCGCTGTACTCGGTCTGGCCGGGGCGCAGGTAATACAATGCTACGCTGCCGGGCGGCAGGTAGTGCACGGCGTCCAGCTCCACCGTTTCCAGCCAGGCTTCGCCCCGCCAGATGATGTGCGGGTCGTTGTCGGTGGAAAGATACCAGCCGGGTTCATCCACCGGTGCGGTATGCCATTCATCGTCATCATAATTGACAAAGCTTTCAAATTCCAGGTCATCCGCCGTCAGGGTGCGGGTCACCATAGTGCCGTCTGCTTTATGGTTCAGCATCACAGCGCTGCCCACCAGCACGTACACCAGCCACACAATAACAGCGGCGGCATATGCCAATATCAGCAGCTGCTGGGGGCGCAGCGGGCGGCCCGCACGGGCGGGGGCGGCAAAACGCTTGGTTGGGCGTTTATCTTTCATTGTACCACCCCGCTTTCTGCCACAGCCACCGGGGTAAAGGCGATAGGCTTGCTGCGGCCTTCAAACCGGTAGAGGGTTGCGGGCATATTCGCTTTCAGCCCGCCTTCGAACCGGCTGCTGAACTCCCGCTCCAGATAGTCGTCCGCGCGGTCGATCAGCAGGTAGTCGATCTGCTTTTCTTCCATATAGGCGGTCAGAGAGTCTGCGGTGCAGACCGCCTCAAAGTCATACAAGGTCCAGTTCAGGCTTTCCACCAGGTTCATAAAGTCGGAGTCCCACCGGCTGGAATAATCATCGTTGCCCCACCAGGTACCGCCATAGCCGTTGACCACCTTGGCGGTCAGCTCATACTTGTAGTAGTACCAGCGGGTGGCATCATCGCCCTGACTGATGACCAGCACGCGGTTCGGCCAGTCCAGCACGGTGTTCATTGCTTCAGCGCGGTTCTTTACATCGCGGCGCAGGGTGTACAGGCTGTCGGCGTTGGTCCAGAACCCGGCTGCGGGCACACCGCGCCAGGCAAAAATACCCAGCACTGCCGCAGCGGCCAGCCCCAGCGCCGCACGGCCCAGCCGCTGCGCCGCGCCGCTGCCCTGCCCCACCGCAAAGCCCAGCACACAGAAGCCGTACAGCATCCACCCCTGCAGGTAGGGCGCGATATAACGCTCATAGTCCTTCAAGGCGGAGCCTTCGGCCTCGGAGAAATTGTAGAAGTACAAAATCAGGTGGAAGAGATACAGCGCGGCAAAGCAGAACACCCCGCCCACAAAGCCAACCACGGTGCGGCGGCGTGCGGCACCGGCAGGCGCTGCCACAAAGGCCGCCGTGAACAGCAGCAGAATGCAGCTGACGGCCATGATGGGCGCGCCCACCAAACAGACGCGGCGGTACAAAAATGCCTGGCCCATGCTCTGCATGATCTGGGCAAAGCGTTCTTCGCGCCCAATGCCCAGCAGCTGCCTGATGCCGCCGGTCAGCACAGCACCATAGCTCAGGCCCGCGCTGCCCACGCTGGCCCCAGTGGTTTCGGTTGGGGTCACGGCGGCGGTATAGCGGTTCCAGCTGATAAACACCGCCAGCACCACCGCCGCCAGAATGCTGCATTTTGCCAGCGATACGCCGAAAATGCGGGCAGGCTTTGTATCCGGGTGCGGCGTACCGAACAGCTGATCCAGCCCGATCAGGAACGTAACGATCAAGGCATAGGCAAAACCGATATCTTTGGTCATGGTCAGCACGGCAAGTGGCATGGCACAGGCAAAAAAGCCGGTTTTGCGCCCGCCCGCCGCGGCATACAGGCACAGGGTTCCGCCAAACAGCAGAGCCAGGGGGGTATCCGCCATGGCGTTGGCGTACATGGTGGATGGGGTGCCCGCCGGAACCACGCTGAAAAAGAACGGCAGAAGAAAGCCCGCAGCAAACACCAACACAGCACCCGCCCAGTTTTTGCGCGGCATGGCTGCCGCCGGGGCAATGCAGGCCAGGAACAAAATATCCAGCCCGGCCAGGCACTGCCATTCATAAAACTGGCCCGGTACGCGCTGGAAGAGATAGGAAACCAGGCTGGTTGCCGGGTAGGTAAAGCTCGCCGTCAGGTTGATGGGATCCGCCACATACAGCGCAGCGCGCTCCGCCACCATCTTGGGGGCAAGGCCCCAGGCGGTAAATTCATCCCACTGGGTAAACATGGGCTGCTGCAAAGCAAACAGCACCCACAAAAAACAGCTGCCGCCCACAAACAGCAAAAAGCCGGGGCTGAACAGCGCCCGCCGGATAGCCCGCCACCCGGCACGCACCCCAAAGTAGACCCCGCCGGCCAGCCAGACCGCCATGATGATAAAATGGCCGAACTGCAAAAGCCCCAGCAGGGAAAGCAGATACAGCACCACGGCCGATCCGCACAAAGCGGGCAGCGGCAGCAGGGCGGCATCGAACCGGGTACATGCCGCCACGCACAGACAGCATGCGGAGAAGAACAGCAAAAACAGCAGGCCGAATACAATCTGCACGGTACAGCACCTCCCGGATTGAAATTAAAAAATAATAGAGAATCATGTTGGTGGACCGCCGCCCGGTGGGCGGCTTAGAAAATTGGGGCAAGGTAGCATATAAAGGCTGATTCTATATTCGCAGACTATCACGCAAAAGCCGCGAAAAACCGCAGATTTGATCGTGCCGCAGGCACACCGCCATTATTCTTTAGGCAATACCGCATAATTCTAAGTGCCGATACGGCGAGCGAGGTGCGGCAGATGCTAAGCCAAAAGCGCAGATAATACTTTGTGTATTATCGAGCATTTTGGCAACGCAGATGCCGTGCCGCAGCCGCCGGAGCGGTGCTTAAGCCGTCAGGCGGGAATTGTGCGGCGTTGCCTTAACTATTCTCTCATATACGCGTAAGCCAGCTCACGCGTATACGACGTACACCGGCCCCACAAAGTAGTGCTGGAAGAGCAGCACAGCGCCCAAAACGGCATAGCAGGCGCACAGCGGGGTGATGGCCGCTTCGGCCTTTTCTTCCGTGATGGCGGGGCGGATGGTTTTGCGCAGCAGCACAGCCAGGGCGGGCAGCAATGCCAGCCAGACACAGAGGAAATACCGCGCCTGCAGCCCCACAATGCGCACCATGCCCACCGGGGTATAGGTGATATACATGGCTGCCATGGCACCGGCGGCGTACACCAGCGCCAGCAGCGCCGCCCCGCCCACGCGGCGGCGGGTGGGGAACGCATCGGCGCGTTTTGGCTGCGCAGCAGCCAGCAGGGCGGCCAACAGCAGCACCAGCGGGCCGGTCAGGTTCAAAAAGCTGATGGGCAGGTCCTTCCAGCCGAACAGGCCGAGCTGCCCAATAAAGAAATCATTCTCTCCCAGGGTCCCCCAGAACGCAGCAATGGTCCGCAGAGGGTTGCGCAGCACAAAGGCCAACTGTTCACCGCCGTTTACCGTGCTGCCGCCCTGGCGCTCAATGATGGGATAGTTATAGCGGAACGCCGTGCCGTACCATTCCGTCAGCAGGGTAACGGCCATAGCACCGCCAAAGCTGCCCAGCGCCCACAGCGGGCGGCGTCCCTTGGCATGCCATTCCCGTTTTGCCACCAAAAAGATAGGCAGCACCCACAAAAGGTTCAGGTACGGTTTAGCGATATTGACAAAGATGCAGGCGGCAGTGTAAATGCCCGCCGTCCGGGTGTCCCACTCCTTGCGGGTCAGCAGGGCAAGCATCAGGTAATAGCAGCCCAGCAGGGTTGCATCATAGCTCAGTGATGCCCCCATAAAAAGCGACATCGGCAGCAGCATAATGGCCGCAAAGGCCGGGCGGTAACGCTCCGCTTTGGCCAGCGCCAACGCGCACAACAGCGTGTAGGCCAGCAGGTTGACGATGCGCCCGCCATATAGGCAGCCCAGCGCGCCAAAGCCCAGCAGGCGTGCCAGCGCCATACCGACCGCGCCCGGCAGGAATGGAATGACCAGAAAGCTGACCGGCTCGCTGACTGGGTCCGGCACAGAATCCCGCACATCGTGCGCCAGGTACAGGGCAAAGCTGTCCGCCATGCTCTGCACTGCGCCGTCCTTGCCGTATTGCTTCAGGGCATAGCCCGCGGTGTTATAGGCTTTTTCCGCCCCGGTATCGGGGTCGGTGCCCACACCGGCAGAGGTATGCGCATTCACCCATGCACCGGGGAACGCTTCCAGCAGGTAGGCCACATCGTCCGGGTAGGTGCGGGAAGCATCAAAATCAAAGTGCCCGGTGGAGATGGCATAGGTGCGCAGGTAATGGTCGGCTTCGTCCGGCGTTTGCAGCGGCGGGTTGGCAAATGCAAACAGCAGCCCGCACAAAAAGATGCACACGGCCCCTTTTGCCGCAAATCCTTTTGCAAACCGCCGCACACAATACCCGGCCAGCAGACATACTTCCAGAAAGGCCGCACATCCCAGTGTAACCACCAGGGGGGACACACGGTTATCCAGCCCAAAGAACACCCGCCAGTAATAGGCCCACAGCACGCCGTACACGGCGGCGCACAGCACAGCCAGCCCCCACCGCACAGCGGCGGGCAGCTTTTGTAATTTTATTGGCATAAAACTTCCTTACAACCGCCCTTACAGAATGTACTGGCCGACCTTGTACTGGTCTAGGTTGCCGCGCAGGAACTCAATGGTTTCGGCAAGGCCCTGTTCAAAGGTATACTGCGGTTTCCAATCGGTCAGGGTGCGCAGCTTGGTGGCATCGCCCAGCAGGCGGTTGACCTCGCTCTTTTCGGGGCGCAGGCGCTCGGCTTCGCAGACGATCCTGGCGCTGGGGTTGATCTGGGCAATCAGCTCATTGGCCAAATCGCCGATGGAATGTTCCACGCCGGTGGCAATGTTGATTTCCTGGCCAATGGCGGCATCGCAGTCCGCAATGGCCATAAAGCCGTGGGCGGTGTCCTTGACATAGTTAAAGTCGCGGGTGGGGGTCAGGCTGCCCAGCTTAATCTCCTGCTGGCCGGCCAGCAGCTGGGTGATGATGGTGGGGATGATGGCGCGGCCGCTCTGGCGCGGGCCATAGGTGTTGAAGGGACGCACAATGGAAACCGGCAGGTCAAAGCTGCGGTAAAAGCTTTCAGCCAGGCGGTCCGCGCCGATCTTGGTGGCAGAGTAGGGGCTCTGGCCCTGGAACGGGTGGTGCTCGTCAATGGGCACATACTGGGCGGTGCCGTATACTTCGCTGGTGGAAGTAACCATCACGCGCTGGGTGCCCAGCTCGCGGGCGGCGTTCAGCACGTTCAGGGTGCCCTTGATGTTGGTATCCACATAGCTGTCCGGGCTGTGGTAGCTGAACGGAATGGCAATCAGGGCAGCCAGATGGAACACGCGCTCCTGCCCGCGCATGGCAGTACGCACGCCGTTGGGGTCACGTACATCGCCCATAAAGATATCCATTTCATTGCGGATCTCCGGGGGCAGGGTATCGATCCAGCCCAGGGAACCAAACGAGTTATACAGGCAGAAAGCACGCACTTTCTCGCCGCTTTTTACCAGCTCTTCGGCCAGATGGCTGCCGATAAAGCCATCGGCACCGGTCACCATAACGGTATGGGACATTGTAAAAACACTCCTTTTTATATGGCAATACCGCCCGCAGGGCAGAACAATCCAATTATTACAAAATAGTATAACCGATTTGCGGCCTGATTTCAACCAATGCCCCGCCCAGCGTGCAAAAAAGTGCCGGGGCTGCCGCGGATAGGGTAGGCCTACATTAAATTTATATAAAGATTATTCCGTTTGTATCAAAGAGTTCGGCAATATGTTATAATAGGATAAATACAGTGCTGGGCCGCCTTGCCGCATTCCCTGCCCTGTAGTGGAAAGGAGCCTGCACCCATGCCGCAACGCGAACCTGCCCTGCTTTGGCTGCGGGACTTCGCCCTGACCGCATTGGTCCTTGCGCTGTGTACGCTGACAAGCTGGGTATTTTTCCGGCTGGATTTTGTTTCTTCCAACTATATCCTGACCTATATCCTGGGCGTCATGTATATCAACGTCTTTACATCGGGGTTGGTGTACGGCGTTGTGGCTTCGCTGTTCTCGGTGATGCTGGTCAACTATATGTTCATTGACCCTTTTATGCAGTTCCGCATCCGGTCAGACGACATGGTAACGGCAGTGGTCATGCTCTGCGTTTCGCTGCTCTGCTCCTCGCTGACGGGGCGTATCAAGGTACAGGCCGCCCAAAGCGAGCGCAAAGCCTATGCTTCGCAGGTGCTGCTGGAAGCCAGCCGTAGCCTGTTGGGGGCCGAGGACCCTGACACCATTCTGCGGATAACGGCCACCCAGCTGGGCAAGCTGTTGGAGCGCCCGGTCTGCTTTGCCCCCGCACCGGAGCACATTGCACCGGGAACCCTGATTCTGCCCCCTCCCGCCCAGACGGATTACCGCAGTTGCCCGGCGCTGCATGAGTTCAGCACCTATGAGCACAATCTGGCATTATCCATCCTGGATGTGTGTTCCCTGGCGCTGGAAAAAGAAACCTCCAACCGCGCCCGGCGCGAAATTGAGGAAGCCGCCCGCCAGGAACAGCTGCGCGCCAACCTGCTGCGCAGCATCAGCCATGACCTGCGCACCCCGCTGACAAGCATTTCCGGCAACGCGCTGATTTTGACCGAGAAAAATCCCCTGCTGACCGAGGAAAAGCGCCGGGAGCTTTCTGCCGCAATTTATGAGGACGCCAACTGGCTGAACCATCTGGTGGAAAATCTGCTTTCCATCACCCGGATGGAGAACGGCCAGGTAAACCTGCGCATTCAGCCGGAGCTGATTCAAGACATTTTTGACGATGTACTGACTCATTTAGACCATGACGCCGCCCGCCACACCATTGTAACCAACGTGGCGGATGACCTGCTGATGGCCGATATGGACGCCCAGCTGATCGAGCAGGTGCTGGTGAACCTCATCAACAACGCCATCAAATATACCCCCGAACATTCCCGCATCGAGCTTTTCGCCGCGCCGGAGGGTAAATTTGTCCGCATCTGCGTAACGGATGACGGCCCCGGCATCCCGGAAGAAAGCCGGGACAAGCTGTTTGATATGTTTTATACCCTTGGCAAAACCCGCAGCGATGGCCGCCGCGGGCTAGGTCTTGGGTTGGCCTTGTGCCGTTCCATTGTTGCCGCCCATGGCGGTGTGATCGATGTACAGAACGTTGCACCGCACGGTGCCTGCTTCCGTTTTACACTCCCGCGAACTGAGGTGACCCTGTATGAATAAACCGCTGATCCTTGTGGTGGAGGATGACCCGGCTGTTGCACGGCTGATCTCCACCACACTGGAAACCCGCAATTATCAGTACCACCGTGTACAGAACGGAGCCGGTGCCCTGTTGGAAGCTGCTTCGGCACGGCCGGATGTAATTTTGCTGGACCTTGGCCTGCCGGATATGGACGGTATTGATGTGATCCGCAAGATTCGCGGGTGGAGCAACGTGCCCATTCTGGTGGTTTCGGCCCGCAGTGATGATACCGACAAAGTATCCGCCCTGGATGCCGGTGCAGATGATTACCTGACCAAGCCGTTCAGCGTAGAGGAGCTTTTGGCCCGGCTGCGCGTGGCGCTGCGCCGTGTGCGGTATGATACTTCCCGCGCAGGTGACCAGGCCAGCATATACGAGAACGGAGAACTGCGCATTGACTATGCCGCAGGCTGTGTGTACCGCGGCGGAACGGAGATTCACCTGACCCCCATTGAGTACAAGCTGATCTGCGTGCTGGCCAAGAACACCGGCAAAGTGCTGACCCACAACTATCTGCTGAACGAAGTCTGGGGCAGCCCGGCCGCATCGGATACGCCGTCCCTGCGCGTATTTATGGCAACGCTGCGCAAAAAAATTGAGGAAGACCCCAGCCACCCCCGCTATATCCAGACCCACATCGGCGTTGGCTACCGCATGATCCGCCAGTAAAGTTTGGCTTTCAAAATGTAACCGCAACAGCCCGTCCATCCGTTTGTTGCCGGATGAGCGGGCTGTTTCAATTTTATTTATTCGGTTTTCTCTGCTTTACTTGGCTGCGCGGCGTCCGCCTTTGCCGCCGGTCTTTTTGGCGCGGCCGGTGCCGGTCTGGGTGCGGGTGGACTTGGGGGCCGTTTTCTTGGGTTCCGGCTTTGGCATATCCTTTTGCAGCAGCTTATCCGGCACGGGCTGGATGCTCCACAGCTGGTTTTCGCCAAACACATCCTGCCAGATCTGGGCCTGGGTACCGTTATCGACCCGCATGCCTACCAGGTCAATGACCTTATCAGCCAGCACATTGCGGATCTTGGCCTTGCCGCCATCGGCGGGAACAATCTCCCACCGCTGGCCCTTGCCGGTGGTTTTCTCCCACTGGTGCACCCAGGTTCCGTTCACAACACCACTCATGGCCAGGTCCATCACCTTGCCGGTAAAGCGGTTTTTGATGCGGTACTGGCCTTCGGCGGCTTCCTCAAAAATCCATTGCTGCCAGGGCTGACCCTCATAGCTCCACAGGCGGATGGATGCGCCGTTCTCGGTGTTGAAATCGGCAACTTCCAGCACGCGGCCATTGGCGGCAGCGATAGTATAGCAGGCGCCTTCCCGAATGACGGTCTGTGCGGATTTTTTCATAGCGTTTTTCCTCCTTTGCCTGTGCGGCGCTTTTGGTGCCTTACAGGTTATGTATTTATTGTACATATTATAGCACATTCGCACAAAGCGGTTTTGCCAAAATCGTATAAAGTTTTTTGGTAACACTGCACGCTTTTTCGGGGTTAGCGGGCGGTTTAACCAAAGGTGTCTTGCATTTTTCAGCAATCTATTCTATGATATTATATAAATAACTAATTATAGGAGGCACCCACCTTGAGGATCGCATTGATTGCCCATGATTCCCGCAAAGAGCTTTTGGCCCAGTTCTGCACAGCCTATGTGCGTATTCTGTCTCAGAACGAACTGGTTGCCACCGGCGTGACGGGCAAAGTGGTACACGATGCCTGTGGGCTGCCGGTTCGCTGCCTGTACCCCGGTGCACGCGGTGGTGCCGAGCAGATTTCCTCCATGATTGCCTGCGGCGAAATTGATATGCTGCTGTTTTTCCGCGACCCCGTCAACGCCCGGCCCAATGAGCCGAACGCCGTTACCCTGCTGCGCCTGTGCGATACCCGCGCCATCCCCGTTGCCACCAACATTGCCACTGCCGAGGTTTTGATCCACGGCCTGGAGCGCGGAGACCTGGCCTGGATCGAATTGCAGCGCGGGAGAAAATAACGAATATCCACGAAACCCCAGCAAGCATTTGTAGGGTTTCTTCCAACTCTGCCTTATTGCGCATTGCAAAATTGTGATGGCCCTGGCCCAAATTTGTAGGGGACGATGCTTGCATCGTCCCGCGCATCGGGCCTTGCCTCATCAGCCACATGTTCGTGTGTACCCCTACGTTTCTCTACAGAATATAGACATATTTAGGGCAACACCGCACAATTCTCACCTGACGGCTTAAGCACCGCTCCGGCGGCTGCGGCACGGCATCTACGTTGCCAAAATGCTCGATAAGACATCCAGTATTATCTGCGCTTTTGGCTTAGCA
>ERZ827469.2657-NODE-2657-length-12985-cov-2.964656_pt1 | contig 12985 bp, 10 predicted proteins | sample MGYA00519917_ERZ827469 | MGnify/ENA primary metagenome ERZ827469 (study PRJEB31778, sample SAMEA3449314) | human gut metagenome | biome: human gut; feature: human-associated habitat; material: faeces | place: United Kingdom | collected 2010/2012 ... | reverse complement strand
CTGGTCGTCCTCCATCTCGATATGATAGGTAAGATCGGGTTTCCCGACGCTCATTTCCAGTTCGCTCAAAATCGTCTTGGCCCGCTTGATGACTTTATTAGGAACTCCGGCCAGTTTGGCAACCTCGATTCCGTAGCTGTCGTCGGCACCGCCCCGGACAATTTTTCGGAGGAAGATAATGTCGTCCCCCCGCTTTTTCACAGCGATGTTGTAATTGACGACTCCTTCATACTCGTTTTCCAACTCGGTGAGCTCGTGGTAATGGGTTGCAAACAACGTCTTGCAGCCTAAATTTTTCTCCCGGACGATGTATTCCACTACCGCTTTGGCAATGCTCATGCCGTCGAAGGTGGAGGTTCCCCGTCCGATTTCGTCGAGGATAACTAAACTGTTTGGAGTGGCGTTTTGGAGAATGTGAGCCACCTCGCTCATTTCCACCATAAAGGTGGACTGGCCCGCCGTCAGGTCATCGGACGCGCCCACTCTGGTGAACACCTTGTCCACCAGTGAGATCGTCGCCGCTTTGGCCGGCACAAAGGAACCCATCTGCGCCATGATGACGATGAGGGCTACTTGACGCATATAGGTGGATTTACCCGCCATGTTGGGGCCGGTGATAACGGCGATTTTATTTTTGTCCCGGTCCAAAAACACGTCATTGGGGATAAAAGCGCCATCAGCAGAAATGGCCTCCACCACCGGATGACGCCCCTCGATGATCTGGATTTCCCCATTAACCGAAAGCTGAGGACAGACGTAGTTGTGGTCCGCCGCCACCTGGGCAAAGGACTGCAAAACGTCCAACTGGGCCACGGCGGCAGCTGTCCGCTCAATAACAGGCAGCTTATCCGACACAATTTGTCGGATCTCATTATAAAGCTCGGTCTCCAGCGCCACCATCTTGTCAGTGGCGTAAAGAACCTTGCTCTCCAGTTCTTTCAGTTCTTCTGTTATATACCGCTCACAGTTTACGAGGGTCTGTTTGCGGATATACCGGTCGGGCACCAAACTCAGATTCGATTTCGTCACCTCGATGAAATACCCAAACACCCGGTTATAGCTGATACGCAAGTTTTTGATGCCGGTAATGTCTTTTTCCCGTTGCTCGATGTCGGCCAAGTACCCCTTAGCGTTTGTGTGGATGTCCTTGAGCTCGTCTAGATCAGCGTTATAGCCCTTTTTGATGACGCCGCCGTCTTTTAAAGAAACCGGCGGGTCCTCCACAATGGCGCTGTCGATAAGGCTTTGGATATCCGAGAGTGTATCCAACTGAGTGTCCAAATCCCGTAAAAGCGCCGACGAAAAGGTCCTGGTCAGTTCCTTTACCTGGGGGAGATGGGATGCGGTAAAACTAAGCGCCTGCATCTCCCGGGGATTGACGGTGCCGTACACCACCTTGGTCATCAGCCGCTGCAAATCATAAACACCGCTCAAGGCCTCCGCCAGTTCGATGCGGTCGATGTTTTTCTCAAAGAGTTCCGCCACCGCAGCCTGCCGTCTGGTAATCTGCGGAATGTTCGCGAGAGGTTGTTCTAAATATTTGCGGAGAAGCCGTTTTCCCATGGCGGTCTTGGTCTTGTCCAATACCCAGAGAAGGGTTCCCCGCTTTTCCTGGGTGCGAATGGTCTCGGTGAGTTCCAGATTTCTTCTGGCAGTGAAGTCGATGGACAAAAACTGTTCCTCGTTGTAGGAGGAAATGCCAGTAATCCGGTTAACGCCTTCCTTCTGTGTGCGCTTCAGGTAATTTAAGAGGCTCCCCACCGCGTAAACGGCGAACTCCCGATCCTCCAGCCTCAAATCAGAAAGGCTTGTCTTTTTAAAATGGGACAGGATGGTCTTGACACAGGCGGAAGTCTCGTACTCTTCGTTGTCCACCGGGTCGACGACGCAGTTTAGCTTTGTTTTGAGAAATTCCCCCACGTCCTTGCAGTCAAAAAATGCTTCGTTTACCAGCAGCTCCACCGGCGTGAACTTCGACAGCTCGTTGATAATGCCCCGCTCCACCGACTCGTCCCGGCTTTCGGTAAACAGCACTTCGCCGGTAGAAATATCGGCAAAACAGATGCCAAATCCCGTTTTGTCATAATAGACGCTGGCAATGTAGTTGTTTTCCCCTTCTGGAAGCATGCTTCCTTCGACGATGGTTCCCGGAGTCGTAATGCGGATGACTTCCCGCTTGACAACACCCTTGGCCTCGTAAGGGGACTCCACCTGCTCACAGATGGCCACCTTGTAGCCCTTTTCCACCAGCTTTTTGACATAAACGTCGCAGGCGTGGTGGGGTACACCGCACATGGGTGCCCGCTCCGCAAGCCCGCAGTCCCGGCCGGTGAGAGTCAGTTCCAGTTCCCGAGACGCCGTCAAGGCATCGTCGAAAAACATCTCATAAAAATCGCCCAAACGATAAAAAAGGATATAATCCTTGTGCGCCTCTTTGATTTCCTTATACTGCTGCATCATCGGAGAAAGCTTGCCCACAATGAACGCCCTGCCTTTCAAAAATGTCAATTCCAAAAAGAAGAAAAGAGGGCCGCCAAAATTTTTGGTGACCCTAGTTTTTTAAAGTTTAGTGGCATCCGCCGCAGGAAGAACAGCTGCCGCTGCATCCTGTGGGGATTTCACAGGTTTCAGGGTCCTCGCCGTTGACGCACATCGTGAGGATGGCGTTCACTTGCTGCATGATTTCATCCATTTCCTGCTTGGCGATATTGTATTCCATCATGTTCTTGTTGCCCATGACTTCGGTGTAAATGTTCTGCAGTTCTTCGTTGAGAACTTTCAGCTTCTCATCATCCCGCTCGGTTTTCTGCATCTCGTTGTTCATGTCCAGTCTTTTCAGGTTGAACTTGCCAATGCCGTCCTGCAATGCGGAGTCGTTATCGCAGGCAGTCTGCGCTTCCCGCAGTCTTTTGTATTCAGCGCTCGCCTGAATCTCTTTGCCCATGTCTCTTGCCATTTCAATCAATTTCATCGTGTTTTATCCAGCCTTTCTATTCTAAAACGCATGGCGTTTTGATTACTCGTTTACGAGCTTTCCCCGGACAGAACGGTTGCTGGCGGAAGTAATCTCCACCAAAGCAAACTCCCCTACCAGAGAAGGCTCCCCTTCAAAGTCGATGATGATGTTGTTTTCGGTCCTTCCAGCCAGCAGATGGTCGTCGTGATCGCCCGTCCGTTCAACAAGTACCCGATAGGTCCTGCCGACACAGTCCTTATACAGCTCGTCGGTAATTTTCCGCTGGACGTCCAAAAGTTTCTGAAACCACCTGGACTTTTCCGACGCGGGAACCGGGTCTTCCATCAAAGCAGCCTTGGTTCCCACCCGTTTGGAGTAAATAAAGGTAAAAAGCGACGCATACCGCACCCTTTTCACAAGCTTTACCGTCTCCAAAAAATCCTCATAGGTTTCTCCGGGAAAGCCCACGATGATATCCGATGTAAACATCACGTCCGGAATCTTCTTCCGGGCGTAATCGATGAGGGAAAAGTATTCCTCCGTCGTGTAATGCCGGTTCATCTCATTTAGAATCCGGTCGCTTCCCGACTGTACCGGCAGATGGATGTGGTTGCAGATTTTATCGCACTCCGCCACCGCATCGATCAGCTCCTTTATACAATCCTTTGGATGGGAGGTCATAAATCGGATGCGGAAGTCCCCCGGGATGTCATTGACGGCCCGAAGCAGCTCTGGAAAACTCAAATCGTCCTCCAGATCCTTTCCATAGGAGTTGACGTTCTGCCCCAAAAGCATGATTTCCTTGTACCCCGCCGCCACGATCTCTCTCGCTTCTTGGAGCACATCTTTGGAGCTTCTCGACCGTTCCCGCCCTCGCACCAGCGGCACCACACAGTAGGTGCAGAAATTGTTGCAGCCGTACATGATGGGTAGGCTTGCCTGTATTTTGCCCAGCCGCCGAACCGGTATTCCCTCAGCAATAACGCCGTCGGAATTTTCAATGTCGAAAATCCGCTTGTGCTGGGTCAAAGCCCCGTAAAAAATTTCCGGAAATCGATAAAGGGCGTGAGTGCCGAATACAAAGTCCACCTGCGGATAGCTTTTTTTGATTTTGGCGGAAATATGCTCCTGCTGCGCCATGCAGCCGCAAAGCCCTACCAGAAGATTTTCATTCCGTGCCTTGCAGTGGGAAAGTTCCCCCACAAATCCGAACACCTTTTTCTCGGCGTTTTCCCGGACAGCACAGGTATTATAAAGGATCACGTCAGCAGCGTTTACGTCATCTGTAAACCCAAAGCCCATCTCTGCCAGCATACCCATAATTTTCTCGCCGTCGTTAACGTTCTGCTGGCAGCCGTAGCTGCGCACAAGCGCCAAAGGAGACCGATGGTCGCCATACCGTGCAAGCACCATATCCCCGCATTTTTTCGTAAATTCAGTTTGGCGGGAATATTCTTCCTGAGACAGTACCGCCCGTTTTTTCTCCGACAAATCCAGAAACCTCCGCAGACCCCAAATAACTAGGAACAATTTTTCTCAATACTCTAAAATAGTATCACTTTATGGCGAAAAAGGCAAGAAAAAATTTGTGAATACATTCAAAAGAAAGTACAGGTTGACTATTTTTGCAAATATAATGATCTCTTAGGCAAACAAATATTAAAATCATTTTAATGGCATCGCTTAAAAAAAAGCAGACGCATTTTGCTCCGGTTTCAAAGATAGAAAAGCCGCCTATTAAAGGCGGCTTTTCTATCGAATGGATTTGACTGCCACATTTGGAATCTGCTCTTCCACTTGTTTCGGGGTGACGATGTCGGTGCCATCCAGCATCACCGAAGCACTACCAGCGGCCACTGCGTAAGTAATCGCCTCCTGAGGAGAATTCCCTTGTTGCAAACTGTGGATGAACCCAGCCAGCGTCGTATCCCCAGCGCCGATGGTGGATTTCACGTTGACAGAGAGTGTGCTAAGCCGGTAGCCGCAATCTTTTCCGGTGTAAATGAGGCCCTTTGAACCCAAGCTCACCAGGACATGGTCCACATAGGAAGACAATGTCCTGGAAAGTTTGATAATCGACTGCTCGGTCCTCAGATCGCTTCCGCACATCTGCCGGAATTCCACCAGATTGGGTTTAATGATAAGGGGACGCATTTCTTCGATGTCCTGCATTCTAAAAACCGCGGTATCCAGCGCCAAAGAAACACCCTCCCGGCGGAAGGATAAAATGTAAGATTTATACGCTTCCGGCGTGATATTGGGCGGCAGGCTCCCGGCGAAGACCAGAAGTACGCTGCCACAGCCGTCCATCTCTGCCTCGATGCGGGTTTTCAACCGTTTCATGGCGTCCGGCGGCACTGGGCAACCGGCCCGATTGATTTTGAGGACACGGCCGTCCGGTATAATCAGCGTCAGGTTCTCGCGGATGTAGCCGGGAATCGTCAAAAAATCAAAGCACACCCCATCCTTTTGGAGCAACGAAGTGAACAGCTTCGAGTTATCGTCGCCGCAGATGCCCAGGGAAACCGACGGCGTTTGTAAAGATGCCAGCACCCTTGACACATTGATGGACTTTCCAGCAGCGTAAATTTCTTCCCGGATTGTCTTATTGGGCTCTGAAAAGTCCATGGTTTCGGTCCAAAGTGTTACATCCAGTGCCGGATTGACGGAAATGGTAATAATTTTGTCAAACATACAAACGCCCTCCTGACAAAAATAAATCGGAAAAGTGCCAAGCTGATTCGTATTTTTTCTCTATCTGTCAAAAATACAAATCACTTCACCTGAATATTTTATTCTCCCTTATTTTCCCCAGCATCCGGTTCAACATGTGAAGTATTTTGCTCTCTCAACAGCTTTTCCAGCTTGTCGATCCGGTACCGCATCTGGCAAAGCTCCTGAGAAACCGGGTCGGGAATGTGAATCTGGTCTAAGTCCTCGCAAATTCGCACGCCGTTTTGCTTGACGACTCGTGCAGGGACGCCGACAGCGGTGGAATTGGGTGGAATTTCCTCCAGCACCACTGCATTGGCGGCAATTTTGGAGTTATCTCCCACCTTAAAAGGCCCCAAAATCTTCGCACCGGTACCCACCAGCACATTTTTTCCCAAAGTGGGATGCCGTTTTCCTTTTTCTTTACCGGTACCGCCCAAGGTCGCCCCTTGGTAGATGGTACAGCCGTCGCCGATTTCCGTAGTCTCGCCGATGACGACACCGCTGCCGTGGTCGATAAAAACTCCTTTGCCGATTTTAGCCCCCGGATGGATCTCGATCCCGGTCAGAAAACGGGCGAACTGGGAAAGAAAACGCGCAAGAAAAAACCACTTATGCCGGTATAAAAAATGCGCGGGACGATGAAGCATAATAGCGTGCAGCCCCGAATAGAGCAATACGATTTCAAATGAGTTTCGGGATGCCGGGTCGCGTTCTTTGATTGCCCGGATATCCGCTCGGACTCGGTCTAGCATAAAAACCACCTTTATAAAAAACTGTGTAGGTTGTAACACCACAGTTTGGAATGTCGTTGTTGTAATCTTATTTAACTACGTTTTCCATTTCTTGTCAACTTTTGAAAATACCGCCGGAATATAACGAGTAAGGCAGGGGGCAACGCTTACGCCCTCTGCCTTGTTACCATCATATGCAGGGAAAAAAGATTGGCTCTATGAGAATGTTATCTATTTGTCGGAACTGAACTGAGCCCGGTTTTTCCAGAGGTATTCGCCGCCGGACAAAAGGGTGATGGCCGCCGCCACCCAAACTAAAATGTTGCTGATAAGTGCAATATCTACTGTAAAGGAGGAAACTTCGCAAATAGCCGACAGACAGAGCACCACCACGATAGCTGCCATGGTCATGGCCGTCTTGAGCTTTCCAAGCTTGCTGGCCGCGATAACCGTCCCGTTGTCCGACGCCACCAGCCGCAGAGAGGTGACAAGAAACTCTCGGGCCATCATGATAATGACGGCGACGGAGCTTGCAAACCCCAGGTCGATAAAAGCAATCAGCGCGGAAAAAACTAGGATTTTGTCAGCTAACGGGTCGAGAAATTTCCCAAAGTTTGTGATGAGCTGATGCTTTCGGGCCAAATGTCCGTCCAGCGCATCAGTGCCCGAGGCCACGGCGAAAACGATGAGCGCCCAAAGATAGTGCCACGGAATAAAATCTCCCAGCAGGAAAAGTAAAAATACCGGAGCGAGGATCATTCTGACGATAGTCAGCTTGTTGGGTGTGTTCAAAACGGTTCACATTCCTTTCCGAATGGGTGGTGTGGCTCTAATCCTCCACGACAGAGCCGATCAAATCTAAATCCAAGGTATCCTCCAGGGCGACTTTTACAAAGTCACCGACAGACAATTTTTTCTCCGAAGTAAAGAAGATCTTCCCGTCGATGTCGGGTGCATCAGCCTCGCTGCGGCCAAAATAGCACTCTCCAAACCGGTCGAAGCCCTCGGTGACTACCGTCACCGTTTGGCCCACCTTTTTCTCGTTTTGCTGGGCCATGATGTTCATCTGTTCTTCGGTGACAATTTCTGCCCGGTGAATTTTCAGCTGTTCATCCAGCTGACCTTCCATCTCAGCGGCAGGGGTTCCCTCTTCCGGCGAATAGGCAAAGCATCCCAGCCGGTCGAACCGCATATCCTTGACAAACTGACAGAGCTCCTCAAATTGCTCCTCCGTCTCGCCGGGGAAACCGGCAATCAGTGTCGTGCGGACGGTGATACCCGGCACTTTTTCCCGCACCTTGCTGATAAGCGCCTCGATGGTCTCCCGGGCGCCGGGACGATTCATATCCCGCAGAATCTGTTTGTTACAGTGCTGGAGGGGAATGTCGATATATTTTGCGATTCTCGGCTCCGACGCCATCACTTCCAAGAGCTCGTCGGTAATCCGCTCAGGATAAGCGTACAGCACACGAATCCACCGAAAGCCGTCGATTTGTGCCAATTTTTGTAGTAATTCTGCAAGTTTATACTCACTGTATAAATCCTGCCCGTATCTCGTGGTGTCCTGGGCGACGACGATCAGCTCTTTGACACCGCGAGCCGCTAAGCTCTCCGCCTCTTTGACGATACTTTCCATAGGGCGGCTGCGGAATCTTCCGCGGATAGAGGGAATGGCGCAGTAGGAGCAGCAGTTGTCGCAGCCCTCGGCAATCTTCAGGTAGGCGTAAAAGGGCAAGGTGGTCAGCACCCGGTCCCCCTCCAGTGGCAAATCGGATTTTTCCCCGTAAAGGTACACCTTTTCGCCCCGCATGACGCCTTTGATGGCATCGACGATCTTATCGTTGCTGCCGATGCCGATAATGGCATCCACTTCGGGCATCTCCTTGGCGATTTCGTCCCGATAGCGCTCCGCCAAACAGCCTGTGACGATAATCTTCTTAATGGTTCCCTCTTTTTTCAGGGTGATAAACTCGAGAATATTTTCGATGGCTTCCTGCTTGGCGCTTTCGATAAAGCCGCAGGTATTGATAATGACCACGTCACAGTTTCCGGAATCTGGTTCCAGAACATACCCGTCGTTTTTGATTTTGCTCAGCAAAAGCTCGGCATCCACCTGATTTTTGGGACATCCCAGTGAGACCATCCCCACCTTGATTGGCATAGTATTCCTCCATCTATATCTATTGCGATTTCTTTCTTGTTATGCGGCTATTCTTCTTTTAAGGCAGCTGCCGCCTCGTCCACAGCCCGAACCACGTCGCCGTAATCGTGTCCTAAGCGCATCAGGGCGGCGATGACTTTATTCCGGCCCTTTTCATCTCCCAGGTAGCGGAGGTATTTCCGTTCTATCAGCTCTTGCAGCATATTTTCGTCCGGTTCCACCAAAGAGATTGCCTCGATAGCAGTTTCCCGATCAATGCCCTTAAGCACCATTTCCTGCAAAGCCCGGCGCTCTCCCCGCTTTTTGACGAGAATCAGGTGTCGGGCGAGCTTTTCGGCGTATTTCCGGTCATCGAGAAAGCCCAGTTCTTCCATTTTGTCGGCGATTTCCTCGGCCAGTTCCCGGTCGAGGTTTTTGGAGAGTTTGTCCACCAATTCCTTCCGGCAGTGATCCCGGTATCCCAACAGGTAAAGGGCCCGCTCTTTGCCCCGACGGTAATCGGCGGCCCACTGAACTTCCGCTTGTAACCCTTCAGTGACCTCCATCCCCTTTTTCAGGTGAAAATCAGCGACAATTTCCACGTCGAGGATGGTCCAGTATTCCCCGTCTACCTCAATTTGGTAGCGGGTACCCTGCTTTTTAAAAATATCGGTGATGACCATTATTCAAAGTCTTCGAGATCGGCTTCCACGTCCAAAACGATGTCAGTGAGGGCGTCGGAGCTGCCGGAGGCCGGAGCTTTAGGTGCCGCGTCCACCGCCACATCGGTTCCCTTGCGGATTTCAATGTTTCCGCCCTTAGCTCCTTTAGACGGAGCAAAAACCAGCTTGTCCATGTTGTCCCGGATAATCTGCTCCACCTCGGCGGAAATTTCCGGGTGTTCCTTCAAAAACTGCCGAACTTTTTCCTTGCCCTGGCCGATCCGCTCGCCTTTATAGCTGTACCAGGAGCCGGACTTGACGATAACGCCCAGCGCCGTTCCAATGTCGATGATTTCGCCCTCGTAAGAGGTGCCTTCGCCGTACAGCAAATCAAAGGTACACTCTTTGAAGGGAGGAGCCACCTTGTTTTTTACGACCTTGCACTTGGTCACGTTTCCAATGATCTCGTTGCCGTCCTTGATGGCCTCGCCCTTGCGGACGTCGATGCGGACAGTAGCGAAATATTTGAGCGCTCGTCCGCCGGTAGTCGTTTCGGGATTTCCGAACATAACGCCGATTTTTTCACGAATCTGATTGATAAAGATGGCGACGCAGTTGGATTTACCAATGATACCGGTCAGCTTTCTCATAGCCTGGGACATGAGCCTAGCCTGGAGGCCCATGTGGCTCTCGCCCATCTCGCCTTCGATTTCCGCTTTGGTGACCATAGCGGCAACCGAGTCGATGACAACGATATCGATAGCTCCAGAGCGCACCAGCGCCTCGGTGATTTCCAGCGCCTGTTCGCCGGTGTCCGGCTGGGAAACCAACAGTCCGTCGATATCCACGCCCAGCGCACCAGCGTAAACCGGATCAAGGGCGTGCTCCACGTCGATAAACGCAGCGGTTCCGCCGGCTTTCTGAGCCTGTGCCACCATCTGAAGAGCAACGGTTGTTTTACCAGAAGACTCCGGCCCGTAAATTTCGACGATTCTTCCCTTCGGCACGCCGCCTACGCCCAGGGCAATGTCGAGCCCCAGAGAACCTGTTGGAATCACATCTACGTTGAGGGTCGTCGTCTGTCCCAATTTCATGATAGAACCCGCGCCGTAAGCCTTTTCGATCTGGTCGATGGCCGTCTGTAAAGCCCTCATCTTTGCAGACTGTTTTTCGTCTGCCGCCTTGTTGTCTACCGCTGGTTTCGCTTTCGCCATGTCGTTACCATTCCTTTCAAACGGCGTTTAGGCCGTAATCTTCACACAAAATCAGAGTTTTTTCCCCGTGATGCATCTTATTATACCATTGTAGTCCCTTGTTTGGCAAATGGATTTTAAAGACGCAGCCGCCAGCATATCCGACACCGCATCCTGCTGCCCTTCCCCGATTTCATAGGCCAGCATCCCGCCGGGACGGAGCTTTGGAGCATAAATTTTCGTCAATTCCCGGTAAAAATAGAGCCCGTCGTCCTCGCCGTACAATGCTTCCGCCGGTTCAAACCGCACTTCTGTCTGGAGTTCCTCCATATCCCGTCCCGTCAGATAGGGCGGGTTTGATACGATAAGGTCAAATGGCCCTTCCGCCGTGTCCGGCGACAGAGCATCTCCCAGCGCGCATTTCACGTTTGCTCCAAGCCGCTCGTTGTTCTTTGTGAGGTAAGAGAATGCCGCAGAGAACTTCTCCGCCACCGTCACCTGGGCATCTTTTCGCTCCAGCGCGATGGTAAGGCCGATGCATCCGCTTCCGCTGCACAAATCAAGTACCTTAGGAGCGGAAAGCGGCTTCAAAAAACGGAGCGTTTCCTCCACCAGCACCTCGGTGTCGGCCCGGGGGATCAAAACTCCCTCCCCAATGAGAAACGGCCGGCCGAAAAATTCCCATTCCCCCAACAGATATTGGAGAGGATAATGCTCACACCGCCGGGAAACAATTTGCCGCACCTGCTCTAGCTGTTCGGGAGAAGCCGACCTCTTTCCGCCAGCCAAAATCTCACTGTAGCTGGCGCCAAAAATCTGCCGCAGGATCTGCTGCGCCTCAAAATCCGGCGTCTCTACATAATCACTCAGCGTATTCTTGATTTCGACATATACCTTTTGTAAATCGATTATTTCCCGATTTACCATTTATCTTCGCCCTCAACTTCCGGCAAAACCGGCTTCATGGAAGCGATAGCCACTTCGATCTGGTCGTCGTCCGGCTCGTTGGTAGTGATCCGCTGGATCTGCAAGCCGGGGAAGGAGATGATTCTCGTAAAGAGGTTGTCGTACCGTCCCGCCAACCGGATGAGCTCGTAAGCGATGCCCACCACCACCGGCAGCAAAGCAATTTTCAGTACCGTGCGGACAAATGGATTGCTCCATGTGACCACCGAAAAAATCAGGATACTGAGTATCAGCACAATGACGAGAAAGCTGGTGCCGCAACGAGGATGGAACCGTCTTTGTTTCCGGACATTCTCTACCGTCAGTTCTTCTCCCGCCTCGTAGCAGAAAATCGTCTTATGCTCCGCTCCATGGTACTGGAACAGCCGCTTCATATCGGGAATCTGAGCACAGAGGGCCAAATAGGCCACAAAAATGACGATTTTAATGAGCCCTTCCACAAGGGACAGTCCCCACCGGGGGACAAAATCCCGCATCAGACCTACCAGCCAGGCTGGCAGGAACATAAACAGCCCGATGGCGATGCCAAAGCCCAAAATGGAACTGATAACCATGACGACTTTCATTAAGCTCTCGCCGCACTTTTCGTCCAGCCATTTCTCAAACTTGCTCTGAGGCTCTTCATCCTCGATGCCCTCGGTGGAAATCTCCGCCGATTTCATCAGACATTTGTACCCGTCTACCAGACTGGCGATAAAGGTAAAGATGCCGCGGATAAAAGGGACTTTTGAAATTTTGCTGGGAGTTTTATTGTCCCATTCCTCTAGATGGATGGTTTTGTCCGGCTTACGGACCGCCATGGCGGATTTGCGCACGCCGCGCATCATCACGCCTTCCAGCACCGCCTGTCCGCCGATGGATGTTTTAAAATTCTTGCTCATTGGTTTGATGATCCTTTCTATCAATCAGGGATAAATCCTTACCCTTCGAGTTCTTCTTCGGGATTGTGGATGGGAATGGTGATAATAACGGTGGTTCACACGTTCAGGGTGCTTTCGATGTCGATGGAGCCGTGATGCATGGATATGATCTCGTTGGCCACCGCCAACCCGATGCCGGAGCCCCGGCGGGTGTGGTTTGCCTTAAAAAATTTGGTTTTGATCATGGGAAGGTCTTCCGGACTGATGCCGCAGCCGGAATCCGCCACTGTAATCATAATATTTTCATCCCGGGCAAAGGCGTCGATCTTCACCCGTCCCCCTGGATCGGAATATTTAATAGCGTTGTCGATGACATTGATGAACACCTGCCGCAGCCTGTTTTTGTCGCCATAAATTACCGGTAGCATCTCCGGCTCCTCGTAGATAATTTCGATGCTGTCCCGCTTGGCCTTTTCGGCGTACATGAGCACCGCTTCTCCCAACTCGGCCAGCAGGTCCATCTTCTGGAACACCAAGCTGAACCGGCCGTTTTGGATACGGGAGAAGTCGAGAAGTTCCTCCACCATGCCGGAAAGCCGTTCCGTCTCGGCACTAATGACTCGCATGCCCTTTTTCATAGTGGCAAGATCGTAATTCTCGGTATCGATGAGTGTCTCGGCCCACCCCTTAATGGCGGTTAGGGGCGTTCGCAGCTCATGGGACACTGAGGAAATAAACTCATTTTTCATCTTTTCGCTGTTT